>Ga0209403_10000586_pt1 | contig 53681 bp, 47 predicted proteins | sample ArcticOcean_MG_C_8_FD_187440 | JGI IMG/M metagenome (GOLD analysis project Ga0209403, IMG submission 187440) | Marine microbial communities from western Arctic Ocean - ArcticOcean_MG_CB11_86 (SPAdes) (version 2) | ecosystem: Environmental > Aquatic > Marine > Oceanic | place: Arctic Ocean... | reverse complement strand
TTGTCTGGGGCACCCGGCATCAATCACGAATCGTTGGGAGCGGCCGGCTTCACGAATGAAGCCCTCTCCGCACTGGAATCGGCGCTCGCCAATGCGTTCGACATCAAGTTTGCGTTCAACAGGTGGACACTGGGTGAAGAGTTTTGTTCCGAGGCACTGGGACTGACGCCCGGGCAACTCAATGACATGTCGTTTGACATGCTCACTCACCTCGGATTCTCGGCCGAGCAGGTCGAGGTAGCCAACACCTATTGCTGCGGTGCGATGACACTGGAGGGTGCACCATATCTCAAAGACGAGCATCTTCCGGTGTTTGACTGTGCCAACCCGTGTGGCAGCAAAGGCACACGTTACCTGGCCACCGACAGTCATATCCGGATGATGGCCGCAGCGCAGCCGTTCATTTCCGGCGCCATCTCCAAGACGATCAACATGCCGAATTCAGCAACCGTTGAAGACTGCAAGAGCGCCTACTTGATGTCTTGGAAGCTCGGTCTGAAAGCGAATGCGCTGTACCGAGATGGCTCCAAGCTATCGCAGCCGTTGGCGTCATCACTGGTCGATGACGACGATTTCGAGGAGGAGTTGGAACCTGAGACCGCGGACCGGCCCGCACAGGTTGTTGCCGAGAGGATCGTCCGTCAGATCATCGCGACCGAGCGGCGGCGTCTTCCGGGCCGCAGGAAGGGATACACCCAGAAGGCCGCAGTTGGGGGTCACAAGGTTTACCTCCGCACGGGTGAATACGACGACGGATCGCTCGGTGAGATATTCATCGATATGCACAAGGAAGGTGCCGCCTTCCGCAGTCTGATGAACAATTTCGCCATCGCGATCTCCATCGGCCTGCAGTATGGGGTGCCGTTGGATGAATTCGTTGACGCTTTCACGTTCACTCGGTTCGAGCCGCAGGGAATCGTGGAAGGTAACGATGCCATCAAGATGGCGACGTCAATACTCGACTACGTATTCCGCGAGGTCGCCGTTTCCTACCTTGGGCGCAACGATCTCGCCCATGTCGAGCCGGACGATCTGCGGCCGGACGCCGTGGGCAATGCCTACGTTACGCAAGGTGAAGGTGTGCCAGATGCCGCGGTAAGCCTAGCCAGCAACGGATACGTTCGCAGCAACCTCTATGTCGTCGGCGATGCAGCCGCCGCCTTGGTCGGTGCAGAAGGCCAAGTCATGGGGTCGGCCGTGGCGACCGCGCATGCATTGGCCAGCGATCTCGGTGTCAGTGCAGAAGTCTCTACCGTGGTCTCCGTATCGTCCGGCGTGGCCGAAGGGGTCGATAGCCGGCTGGGACAAATTCGCGAAGCCCGGATCAAGGGCTACGAAGGAGATGCATGCGGCGAGTGCGGAAATTTCACTTTGGTGCGTAACGGGACATGCCTCAAATGCGTGACCTGTGGCGCGACCAGCGGGTGTTCCTAAGGTGCAATGCCTTGGGACATTCCTCCTGGGCCCCGTCCCATCGTAAAGCCCAGGAGGTAGAAGCGTGGTGAGTAGAGTATGTGACCAACACTAGTCCTCCTTGTTGACTCGGCCCGCCGCGTCCGTCCATGCGGCGGGCCTTTTTTGGGAGAACGACCGTCCAGCGTATCCGGTCAACGTCTACCGGTGCCACCCTCTCTGTTACGACTACGTTGGTTTTTCCGGGTCGGGAAGCACGACCTTGAGGTGCAGCTCACGCAGATGCCTCGCCGTTGCTTCCGCGGGTGCTCCCATGAGCAAATCTTCGGCTTGCTGATTCATCGGGAACGTCACGATTTCGCGAATATTCGGCTCATCCGCAATCAGCATGACGATCCGATCGATCCCAGGGGCCAGACCTCCATGCGGTGGTGCGCCAAATTTCAGGGCCCGCAACATCCCTCCGAATCGTGTCTCGACATCCTCCCGCGTGTAGCCGGCAATGTCGAAGGCCTTGTACATGATCTCCGGATCGTGGTTCCGGATCGCGCCGGAGGACAGCTCTACCCCGTTGCAGACGATATCGTACTGATAGCCTAAGACCTCCAGAGGGTCCGCTGCCCCGAGAGCCTTCAAACCGCCTTGGGGCATGGAAAATGGGTTATGACTGAACTCAATTTTCCGCTCCGTCTCGTCCCATTCGTACATTGGGTAGTCGACGATCCAGCAAAACCGGTAAGTGTTTTTCGCAGAAAGGTCGAGTTCATTTGCCACACGTGTCCGGGCCAGGCCGGCAAGTGCCGCGGCCTTGGCTGGCTGATCGCAGGCAAAAAATACAGCGTCGCCCGCATTGGCATCCACCAAGGAGCGAATCTGTTCGACCCGATCCGCCTCGAGATTGTTGGCGATGGGTCCCTTGCCGCCGGATTCATCGAATACGATATATCCGAGCCCCGGCCAACCCTCGTCCCTGGCCCAGTCATTGAGCTTATCGAAAAAACTGCGGGGCTGGTCACCGGCGCCCGGCGCAGGGATTGCGCGTACCACGGCACCCTTCCCGATCGCCCGGTCGAATATCCCAAAGCCACCACCTTTAAACGCTTCGGTGCAATCACATATTTCCAGAGGATTTCTCAGGTCAGGCTTATCCGTGCCGTATTTCAACATCGCGTCGGCATACGGAATCCTGGGAAACGGCTGCGGCGTGACCTCCCAGTCGGTGAACTCATCAAATACGCCAAAAATCACCGGCTCAATTACGGCAAATACATCTTCTTGCTCGACAAAGGACATCTCGACATCGAGCTGATAGAACTCACCCGGTGATCGGTCCGCACGGGCGTCCTCGTCCCGAAAGCAAGGAGCGATCTGAAAGTAGCGGTCGAAACCAGCAACCATGTAGAGCTGTTTGAACTGTTGAGGCGCTTGAGGGAGCGCGTAGAATTTTCCTGCATGCATCCGGCTGGGTACCAGAAAATCCCGAGCACCCTCCGGCGAACTCGCTGTCAAGATGGGGGTTTGGTATTCCGAAAAACCCTGCTCGATCATACGTCGTCGAATGCTCGCGATGACTTCCGAGCGCAGCGTAATGTTGTTATGCAGGCGTTCGCGGCGAAGATCCAAGAAGCGATACCTGAGGCGTGTTTCCTCGGGGTATTCCTGATCTCCGAATACCTGTAACGGCAGCTCTTCAGCAGAAGACAATATCTCCACCGACTCGATGCGCACCTCCACATGACCGGTAGGTATTTTCGGGTTGACCGTGTCTTCGCTACGGGCGACAGCCGGACCTGTGACGGTCAGCACGCTCTCGGGCCGGGCCCCATCAACCAAATCAAATGTCTCTGCAGACGTCTCCACGACACACTGGGTAATTCCATAATGGTCACGTAAATCGATGAACAGCAGGTTTCCGTGATCGCGTTTGCGGTGAATCCAACCTGAAACCCGAACCGTATCGCCAACGTCGGTCTGCCGAATCTCTCCACAGGTATGTGTGCGGTATTTGTGCATTCAGAATTTTCCAGCTTGCCCAATGACATCATTGGAATTACGCCGCGTCGCGGCCCGCTCCACATCAGCGGGTGGAAAATATGGGGGACGTGGCGGCGCAAGAGCGCATGGATGACCCCAGGCTGTCAAGTTTCGTCGCCCCCAATTTTCCTCTTGCGGGCACACACGGGTAAATCCCTCTATGCTTGCGCCTCCAGCAGGCCAAAGGACAAAGTTTCAGTCATGAACGTAGTGACCCTTACTTCCGATTTGGTATCCGCGTGCAAACGGTTCGAGGACGCGGACTACATCACCGTCGATACAGAGTTCATTCGGGACAACACTTATTGGCCCCAGGTCTGCCTGATCCAGGTTGCCAGCAAGGATGAAGCGATCGCTGTCGATCCGCTCAGCAAGAATATGGATATCGATCCATTTCTCAAACTTCTGACCAATAAAGATGTCGTCAAGGTTTTCCACGCCGCGCGCCAGGATATCGAAATTTTCTTTCAACTGGGTGAGGCGATACCGACACCCTTATTTGACACGCAACTCGCAGCAATGGTCTGCGGATTCGGTGACTCCGTGGGGTATGACACGTTGGTCCAGCGATTACTCGGCCACGCCATAGATAAATCGTCCCGTCTGTCCGACTGGTCGCGGCGTCCTTTGACCGAGCGCCAAATCGGCTACGCGCTGGATGATGTCATCCATCTTCGGGACGTCTATGATGAACTGCGAAAACGCATTCAGGAGTCGGGCCGCGAGCAATGGCTGATCGAAGAACTTGCCGTACTCACCAATCCGAATACCTACATCAATCCTCCTGAAGAGGCGTGGCGACGGATCAAGATCCGGAGTACAAAACCTCGTCATCTTGCGATTCTTCACAAGATTGCTGCGTGGCGTGAGCGCGAGGCCCAGTCACGAAATATTCCGAGAAATCGCGTTATTCGCGACGAAGCCATATCTGAGATCTCCGCACACCCCCCCCAAATTCCTGACGACTTGAAACATCTGCGCAATTTTCCCAAAGGACTGGCACATCAAGCAGACGGAACGACGATTATCAATATTGTCGCGGCTGCGATGGCGCTACCGGAATCAGAGCTTCCCAAATCTGAAGCCCGGTCCCGGCCCATAAAGGGCAAAGGCCCAGTAGTCGACCTTCTCAAAGTGTTGCTGAAGGCCAAGTGTGAGGAACACGGAGTCGCTCAGAAACTGGTGGCGTCAGTCGATGATCTCGAACGCATCGCGACAGACGATGGACGAGAGATATCTCCATTAATGGGATGGCGCCACGAAGTTTTCGGCGAAGATGCGCTCAGGCTCAAACGCGGCGAAATCGCCATCGCTGCTGATTCTCATGGAATTCGACTCATTCCCACGGACTCGAATTCTAAATCGCATTAGAACGAAGATCGCAACCCGTTTGGGTTGCATGACTCCGCGCTAGTCGTCTTCAAACTCGAACCTCGGAGCCAAATCAAGGAATCGCGCCACGGAAGCCAGTCTGCGCTCGATCAATTCACTGGAGAGCTGTGCATCTTGCCGTCGCATTCTCAACGTCACGTGGGCTTTGCTCTTTTCCAAGCGTGTTCTAGCCAGCACACCCGCAACACCGCCTGAAAGCGTCAGTCCAAGGCGAAGACATACACCGACAAGCTTCGCCTGGCCGATCTCGGTAGGCTCGATCAGTGTTCGGGCGGCCGCCGTATCAGACACATCGGCACTACCGTTGTAGCGGGCATGCACGGCGAGTGCGACAAAGGCGCGGCCCGCATGGTCTATCCCAACAAAAGGGGCGTGGAGAACCTCCTCGAACGCCTGCAACGCGCGATAACTCGGATGTGCGCGCCACGCGACGTCCGATATCAAGCACGCCGCCGACCGCAGACGATTGTGCACTCGACTTTCGCCATCAAATATCGGCGCCATCCAGTTCCCCAGCTCATCACCTGTGTCTCCGAATCGAGACGCCCGAACAGCAAATTCCCGGCATTGGCTGATCAAGGGGTCCTCGCGGCGCACGTGTTCGGACAAGCGCTCATGAAGCATTCCCTCGCGAAGCCCGCCCGCGAGAAACATAACCTGCCCTGGACGGATCCGCTTCAGAAGCCGGGACAGGACCGTGGCAGCGCCCGGCAACGACTCCAGCCGACGTTTGTTGACTCCTTCGATCCGAGCCATCGAGTCGAGGCTCAATCCTGAAATGACACCGGCAAGCGTGTTAGCGTCGCTCCGCGTCAATTGATACTGATGCACGATCCGGAGTGGGTAATCACGCTGTGCCATATGGATACGCGCGAGCGAACGCCAAGCGCCACCGACCGCGTAGAAAGTTTTGTTTTTCAGGTTTTTCAGCCACGGCACGCTCTCCATGGCCTGGTCAATTGCAGCGATCTGCTCTTCCGGGGTCATTCCCATGAGCCGCAACGCCCCGAGCGGAAGGGTGACACTCTCGCCGATTTCCCCGGAGTTCAGCACAACCAACTCCAGGCTACCGCCACCGAGATCCCCCATCACGCCATCGGCACCCGGAATGGCGGACATTGCACCCAACGCGGACAGACGTGCCTCATCCACGCCAGAAAGCACACGTACTTCAAGGCCACATCGCTCTCGCACCCGCTCTACGAATTGGAGTCCGTTTCGCGCTTCCCGAACGGCCGCCGTGGCGACCGCATCGGGTTCCCCTGCCCTGATCTCTCGGGAGATCATTACGAATCGTTCGATGCTGGACAGCGCGAGATCAACGCCACCTTCATAAAGTGCGCCGGTAACCGCGAGGTCGCGACCGATGCCGCACAAGACTCGTTCGTTGAATACGGGCAAAGGTGCGCGAATTAACCCCTCGAATACCACCAGTCGAACTGAATTGGACCCGATATCGATCACGGCCTGACGCTGCCCAACGCCGGCTGTCTCATATGGCAGGTCCCCAACGCCAGTGCTGGGGAAGGAATCAATCGTTGTCGAGGACAAGATGCGGACTGGGTGCAAACTTTTCTAACGCTTTGCCGCGCCCTGAAAGACTGGGGTTGGTCATGAAATACGTATGAGCTGAAAACGCTTCGTCGTCCAGTTCAGACCGCACGTACCTGCCACCTGACTCCAGTGTCCAGCTCTGGGCCTTGTCCTTCAAGTTCGCGACCATGATCTGATCGAGGACCTGTTCATGAACCGTGGGATTGCCGAGCGGTGTCAACAACTCAACCCGCCAATCAAAGTTGCGCGGCATCCAATCGGCCGAAGATATGAAGACCTTGGCCTCCGGCGACGGCAATCCATGGCCCGCCCCAAAGCAGACAATGCGCGAATGTTCCAGAAAGCGACCGATGACGCTCTTGACGCGAATGTTATCCGATAGCCCGGTGACTCCCGGGCGCAAACAGCAAATACCCCGAACCACGAGGTCGATTTGGACGCCTGCTTGGCTGGCCCGGTAAAGCGCATCTATGATCTTGCCGTCGACCAGGGAATTCATCTTCGCCCAAATTTCCGCAGGCCGCCCTGCCCGCGCGTGAGCGACTTCCTCGTCTACCAGCTTAATCAAGGTATCGCGCAGGTTTTGCGGTGAATTGACCAGCTTTTCGAGGTTACGCGGCGGTGCCGTACCGGTCATGTAATTGAATATATCCGCCGCATCGCGGCCGATTTCAGGATTAGACGTGAAAAATGAAAGGTCGGTGTATATCTTCGCCGTGACCGGATGGTAGTTCCCGGTTCCCAGATGGACATACGTCCGGAGACCGTTCTTCTCGCGCCGTACGACGAGCGACACTTTGGCATGCGTTTTCAGAGATACGAATCCGTACACAACCTGGACGCCGGCGCGTTCCAAGTTGCGTGCCCAGCGCAGATTGGCTTCCTCGTCGAAGCGGGCCTTGAGTTCAACCAGGGCGGTCACGGATTTACCCGACTCCGCTGCGTCGATCAACGCGGCAACGATGGGAGAATCGTCGCTGGTGCGATAGAGCGTCTGCTTAATGGCAATCACCTCAGGATCGGCCGCCGCCTGATCCACGAACTGCACAACCGCGTCGAAGCTTTCGTAGGGATGATGGACGACGAAGTCCTTCTCGCGAATCGCCGCAAACAGATTTCCTCCCGCTTCTCTGATCCGCTCCGGATAACGGGGGCTGTAGGGCGTGAACAGCAAATCGGTGCGTTGACCCAAGATCAATTCACTCGTATTGCCAAGACCGAGAATACCATCGACCACCGTCACGGCATCGTCCGGCGCCCCAATCTCAGTTGCGACAAAACGAAGTAGGTCGTCGGGCATTCCCGAATCGACCAGCAACAGAGTCACGTCGCCGCGGCGGCGGCGCTTGATCGCAGACTCGTAAAATCTGACCAAATCTTCCGACTCATCTTCGATCTGAATGTCCGAATCGCGGAGGACTCGGACGAGTCCCTCACCCAGTACGTCGTAATCCGGAAACAATTGGTCGACAAACATGCGGACGATATTTTCAAGGGACAGGAACCGGGTCTGTCCTCCCGGCAGGCGGAAGAATCGCTCGACTTGGCGGGACAACGGGATGAGAGCCCGCAAAATATGCCCGTCACTTATACGCGACAGTTGCAGAACCAGCGCGAATCCACGGTTCTGCAGAAAAGGAAACGGATGTGCAAGATCGACGGCAATCGGCGTCAGGACGGGGAAAATTCTCTCGAGAAAAAGCTGGCTGATGAATTCAATGTCTTTATCCGTCAAATCAGCGGGCTGAAGAACATCGATTCCCTTCGAGCGGAGCCGTCGCATGAGCAGCGACCAAACGCGGGCCTGATCGGCCATCAATTTGTTGGCACGACCATTGATTTCGATGAGCTGTTCGTCAGGCGTCAATCCATCCTGACTGAGTTCGTGGACACCTGCCGCAATCTGACCCCGGATACCCGCCACACGAACCGTGTAGAACTCGTCCAGATTGACTGCTGAGATGGAGAGGAACCGCAGTCGCTCCAACAATGGGTGGGCTTCGTTCTCGGCTTCCTCGAGCACTCGCTCGTTAAAGGCCAGCCAAGAGAGTTCACGGTTAATGAAGCGTCCGCTCGAATTGCTCAGGTCTTCACCAGATGGCAGAAATTGTCGAGAAGCCGCGCGATTCGGCCCCTCCTGATGCTCTGATTCGGCGGTCGTCACTTTGCTCTTCCGATCCCGAGAGATATCCGATGAACGTTGCGTTCAAGGCATATAGCAACCGACATACTACCAGAATATTACAACGGCTTGAATCGACTCGACCAAGCCGGCAGATACCTCACCACTACGTGGCCCACCCGCCGGCAAACGGAAACACCTGGCCAACAAAAAAATCGCTCTCGTCACCCGCAAGAAACAAGACGAACAGTGCATCTTCACGGGCCGTTGCGAGTCGGCCAGCCGGGACAGATTTCAGCCGCTCCTTGAACTCGGGTGTCTCGATATACTCAGGTGGAAAATAGCTTGGATTTTCAACGAAGCCCTGAGCCAAAGCGTTAACTTGCACATTTTTTGATGCCACCTCGACACCGACGGCTTGAACATACGCCAGTTGGGCGCCGCGAGCAGCACTGTAGGCGGACCAGTTCGACATACCGCGACGGGCGGAAATACTACCCATTACGACAACTTTCCCCTGCTGACGTTCAACCATCTGTGGCATTACGGCACGGACGAGCCGGTGCAGGGGATGTACCATAACGTCGAACATCTCGGACCAATCTTCATCGGTCGTATCCGTCACCGCAGTCTTCGGGTTCACGCCAGCCAAATTGGCGATGAGCACATCGACATGGCCAGCATCGTCTATGAGATGCTGCGCGGCGCCGATCTGAGTGAGATCTCTATCGTCAGCCACAACGGTCGCGCCTTCTTCACTGAATACTTCCGTGATCGCTGGGCCCATAAACGTCGAGGCTTGGGTAATTACGACACGCTTGCCCTCTAATCTTCTTGCCATCACAGACCTCAATTCCATGTTGCGTTGACGCGGTGTGGCAGATGCCCGCCCTGGCGTCAAAATGTGATCACCAAAGCGAAACGATCGCCTCAATTGACCGTCGAACGCAGCCTACCTATACCTAGCGAGCCATGAATTCCTGTAGGCATCGTCATTAGCCAGAATCAATCGACCGGAATATCTCATGAAGTTCGTCACTTTCCTGCACAATGGTCGTCAACGTGTCGGCATCATAGATCCTGAACGGGGTGCAGTTTGGCCGATTGCTGATTTCATTCCCGATTTCACAGGAAACCTGCTCGATCTCGTGCGCGGGTTCGAAGAAGTTAATAACATCCTGGCGCCCGCGGACGATGGCATCCCAATCAACGATGTATCTCTTTGCGCACCGATCCCATGTCCAGAGCGCAATATCCTGTGCGTCGGGAAGAATTACCTGGAACATTCCAAAGAATTCCAGGCCAGCGGATTTGATCAAAGCTCGGGCCCCGCGCCTAGCGATGCTCCAGAGGCGCCGATCATCTTTACCAAGGCGCCTTCCAGCGTCATTGCCACGGGCGATTCAATTTACTGGAATCCTCAGGTGACTCAGCAGGTCGACTACGAGGCCGAGCTCGGCATCATCATCGGCAAGGAAGGTCGCGGCATCTCAAATTCCGACGCGTACTCTCACGTATGGGGCTACTTGATCATCAACGACGTGACCGCCCGCGACCTGCAGAAAAACCACAAGCAGTGGTTCCTGGGGAAGTCCCAGGATAGTTTCTGTCCAATGGGGCCCTGGGTCGCGTCAGCCGATGAAGTCGATCCAGAGAATTTGGAATTGCGCTGTTGGATCAATGACGAACTGCGCCAAAGCGCCAATACACGAGACTTGATTTTCGATATTCCGACACTCATTGAGACAATTTCCGCGGGTATTACGCTCCAGCCCGGCGATATCATCTCGACGGGAACTCCATCAGGTGTCGGAATCGGTTTCAATCCACCAAAGTTCCTCAAACCCGGTGATAAAATACGCATCACCATCGAGGGACTTGGTGAACTTTCAAACCAGATTAGATCGAATGCGGACACTGTTGCGCCGAGCTGACTATCTGGTGCGGTGGCATCAAATACCTCGTCGGTTCTAGTTAGACCCTTGTCTCCGGTTGATGCAAACTTTGATGAAACGTACTCCACTATTTGACCTTCACAAGGCTTCAGCAGCCCGGATCATCAATCTCAAGGGGTTTGCCCGGCCCGTCGAGTACGCCGGACATGCAGAAGAACACCGGGCGATCAGAGAACGGGTCAGCATCTGTGATGTCTCGCATATGGGAGAGATCGAATTCACCGGCAAAGATGCGCTCGCGCTGGTCGACAAGCTGATTACAAACAACGCATCCCGCCTGGAGGTTGGTCAAGCGCTCTACACCGTCATGTGCAATGAGCATGGCTACGTCATTGACGATTTGGTGTGTCTTCGCGTGGGAGAGGAGCGGTTTCTTTGGGTCGTTAACGTCACGAAGACAGATGAAGACTATCGATGGATTTTGAAGAATGCTGAAGGTTTTGATGTCGGTATACGAAATCTATCGACAGACCTCGCACTCATCGCCCTTCAAGGTCCTTACGCCGGTGAAACACTGCAAAAGATTGCTGAAGCCGATTTGTCGGGGATGGCCTACTACCGGCTGACCGAGACGACGGTCATGACACAAGAGATGGAAGTTCCGTGCATCGTCAGCCGCACGGGCTATACCGGCGAACGCGGCTACGAAATCTGCGTCGCGCGGGATCTGGCGCCGTTCGTGTGGCAGGAGTTGATGCGAGTCGGTAGACCTCTGGGAATTTTGCCTCACGGCGTTGCTGCCCGCGAAAGCGCGCGTACCGAGGCGGGCTACTTGCTTAACGGCAATGATATGGACGACCGCACCTATCCGCACGAAGTCGGCCTCGATTGGGTGGTCAAGCTGGATGGTGATTTCATCGGGCGCGACGCACTCGCCCAAGTCGCTGAAAAAGGAGTTTCACGTAAGTTGGTGGGCCTGGAGATCGAAGGATGCCAGACGATCCGGCACGGCTATCCGATACTCAAAAACGGTAAGAAGATCGGACACGTCACAAGCGGCCCCCTTTCGCCGCAGCTGCTCGGCAGCACTTCCAGCTTGGGATTTGGAGTTATCGAAAGTTCCCACGCTCAAGACAACGATCTGTTCGAGATTGACGCTCGGGGCAATCGGTACATGGCCCGAATTGTGTCCGCTCCATTTTGCGAGCGTCATGTGAGGGATGACGCCAAAATCCATACGCTGTCGCCCTACGGCCTTCGATATAGTACGCACCATCTTTGGGTCCGCGACGACAATGCGGGAATACTCACGGTTGGATTGACCGAATTTGGCCAGCGTGATCTCGGTGAAGTGCTATTCGTGCACCCACCTAAACCCGGAGATAGCATCGTCAAAGGATCGCCCATTGGCTGGCTCGATACTTATCGAAAGCACTTCGACATCATCACACCCGTTTCAGGCACGATCGTGTCAGCAAATGCATCAATCGCCGCCCGACCGAGCGACGTGAACAAATTTCCGTACCTCCGTGATGGTTTGGTTCAGATTGAATCCAGTATTCCCGGCGAGTTGGACGAGTTGATGCCGTTCCCGGCCTATATGGATTTTACCCGCAACCTCGAACGTTACGAGACCTGGTCGCAGGAACTCAGGCTTACCTGAATACCGGGCTCTGAATATGGCCCCAGCGCCGAATCTTGGGAGGGACGAGTTAAAACAGCGCGGGGTTCAGCCCCCCGTCCATCAGGAGGCTCTGCGCGGTGATATAGCCAGCCTGATCACTGCACAGAAACGCACACGCTTCGCCAAACTCGGCAGGATCGCCGAAGCGACCAGCCGGCGTTTCCTTTGCGCGCTCTTCCGCCAACTCCTCAACGCTGATGCCTCTCTCTTTCGCCGCAGCCGCCATCGTATTCATCAATCGATCGGTGGCGAACGGCCCAGGCAGCAGATTGTTGATCATGACATTATGCTTGGCGACCTCACGCGCAATCGTACCGACTGCGCCCGTCAGTCCGGATCTAGCCCCGTTCGACAATACGAGAATCGGAATGGGCGCCTTTACCGATCCCGACGTGATATTGACGATGCGGCCCCACTTACGTTCGATCATGCCGTCGACCGTTGCCTTGATGAGCTCTATTCCGGTCAACATGTTCGCGTCCAACGCGCGAATCCAGTCGTCGCGCGTAAAATCGCGGAAGTTTCCCGGCGGTGGCCCTCCGGCATTGTTGACCAAGATGTCCATGTCGCCACAAGCAGCCAGCGCCGCATTTCTGCCGTCATCGGTGGCTATATCACCAACCGCGGCCGTGACTTCCGATCCGGTCGCCTGCCGAATTTCCTCTGCCGTCGCTTCCAACGACTCCGAGTTACGTCCCGTGATTGTCACGGCGACGCCCTCGCGGGCGAGCGAAAACGCACAAGCCTTCCCAAGTCCGCGGCTCGAGGCACACACCAACGCCCTTTTCCCGGCGATTCCGAGGTCCATGTTTACTCCCTTTCCAAATCCTGATGACGTTCGAGCAACTGGCGCGCCAAAGGAACTGTAATTTCCCGCCGGACGGCGAGTGATGCGTCATCCAGCGCACTTACTATGTCACGGGCTGCCCCGAACGAACGCTCCATATGGCGCAGCAAATACATCACAACTTCCTCGCCGACCTTAAGCTGCCGGTCAGCCAGCAATTTCACCAATATCGCCGCCAACAACGTGTCGTCCGGCAGGCCGACAGCCCCTGATCCCAGCGCGTTGAGGCGGGATTGGAGGTCCGGTAGCTCAAACCGCCAGGACGATGGGGGTACCTGGCTGGTAACCAGAACGCATCCCCCTCGTTCAACCGCCGAGTTGTAAAGATGAAGAAGAGCCTGCTCATCTATGCCTGATGCGACGTCTTCAACCACGACATGAGCGGACAAGGTATAGGCATCCAGCTGTTCGATGCTCTCAGCTTGTACAATCCGTGCTCCTGACATCGCTTGATATACGTATGCAAGGTGTGTTTTTCCGCATCCGGCAGGACCGTGGATGATGAGCCCTTGGCCCGGCCAATCCGGCCAACGATCAAGCCACGCAACAACCTCTTCATTGCAAGGCGCAACAAGAAAGTCCTCTTGACCGAATGCCTCTCGTTGACCGAGGTCCAGAGCGAGCTGGGATTGCATTTGGCTCACGCCCCGCTCTGCCCCCCACCCAAATAAATCTCGCTGCTTTGATAGCGTCCGAGCGAGTAACGCACGAGAACTGCAAAGACCGCTGCAGCGGGTACTGCCAGGAGTATGCCGACGAGGCCAAACAGCGCCCCGCCCGCCAAAAGCGCGAACATGACCCAAACTGGATGCAAACCAATGCGGCCGCCGACGAGATGGGGCGTAAGAAACAGTCCGTCCAACGTCTGACCAATCAAGAAGACCATCGTGATGAGTCCGAGAGGAACCGGATCGAAACCGAATTGAACCAAGGCCACGATGAACGCGGTTCCATATCCAATGATGGAACCAACGTAGGGAATAAACGCCAGCAACCCTGCTCCCAGCCCGATCAGCAATCCAAACTCAAGCCCGACCGCAGACCATCCGATGGCGAAGATTATACCGAGGATGAGGGCGACCGAACCCTGACCGCGGATGAATCCAGAGAGTGCCTCGTCTATGAGGCCCAACTGGGTGCGGATGACTTCGACACTACGGCGTGGCAGAAGCCCGTCAACCTTCTCGACAACCCGGTCCCAGTCACGAATAAGATAAAAAGCGACGACCGGCGTGACGAAAATGAGCGAAAGGAAGTTGAACAGCGCAACACCGCCGCGCCACACATTGGCAAATGCTTCGACCAGCCATGCCACAGACTGTTTCGCGAAATCCGTGGCAAACCCGCGCATCTGTTCCAGGTTTTGAGAGTCGAAGCCCGGAATTTTGCCTTCTATAAACGGAATCGTAAGCCCGCGAATGCGCTCGGCATACTCGGGCACACGCGCCAGAAAGCCTACGGTTTGCTTTTCAAGCAAGGGGTAAAGGATCAATAGCAAGACGACGACCAGGAGAAAGAATGTTCCGGTGATCACCGCCGTGGCGAGCGTCCTGGATAGCCCGACCGCTTCCAGTCGATCAGCGGCCGGATCGAGCAAGTAGGCGACGGCAAACCCGACTACAAAAGGCAGTAACATTGTTCGAAGCAAATAGAATGCGAAGACGCAAACGACTAGTGCCGCGCCCCAGATCAGTAACTGATCACGCCGGCTCACCCAACTTCCTCCACGCCGCTATCGCGCACCCAGTTTCCAACGTATTGGGCGCCAGACAGGATGGTACTCGCGGCCACCGCATACACCAAGACCATCACGAAAGACTCAGCCCCGACATCGAACGCAATATCACCCATCACGGTAGCCGCCAAAGCAATTTGCAGCGCCGTATTTACCTTACTTATGAGCAACGGCGTCGGTCTCAAAGGCTGCGACATGGTGTAGGCCAGGAGCGCGCCGCCAACGATCAGCAAATCCCGGGAAACCGCCAATATTACTAGCCAAACGGGTAGAATTTCCTGATGCCCGAGTGTGATGTATATCGCAACAAGGAGTGTTTTATCGGCGATCGGATCGAGAAATCGTCCAATTTCCGTTTGCATGCCAAAGTGCTTGGCGAGATAGCCGTCAACTGCATCCGACAAGCCGGCCAATACGAACATCAGGAATGCCGGCAGATAGGCCTCAACCAAGAGCAGCCACACGATGACGGGAACGGAGAGAAGCCGCCCCAAAGACAGAGCATTTGGAAAGTTCACTCGTCCACCGCTCGGTTGCCGCCTTCCGCAACAGCGCGCTTCTCGCGCAAGCGCACGAACCAGTATCCGTCTTCTTCCACCAGATCGAGATCGCGCTGTGCCAGAGTTACCGCGAGCTGATGCGGTGACCCAAAGTAATGTAACGCGACCTGAGCTGCCTCACGATTGATTTCAATGATTTCAACTCTGCTGATTTCTGCAGCTCGTGAAAGCCTCGATCGAATCTCAACCCAATCGCCGATGCCCGAAAGCGGAACACGCGCGCTAAGCGATCCTTCGTTCTCGAAGCGCAGCAGTGTCAAGCGTTTCCAGTTCTCCTCGATCTTGGCGGCAACCTCATCGGCCGCACGCTCAAGCAGGACGTCGACCATTGTACGCGACACACCGCTAAAACTCTCAACAACAACCGTACTGCCTTCTGGTCCATGGCGGTTCAACGTCACAGCGAGGCGTGGAATTCCAGCAGCGAGGTCCTGACGCAGAACCGCATGGACAACCAATACGTCTTCCACGCCATACCTCTTTGCAAGAGCTGCGAGGGGTTTAGCTTCACCGGACAGCGCTTGCCTTGCGCCAATCGTGGCGACGTCTGTCAAATCGCCGACCGGCACGACAAATGGGACGACGGATTCTTGCTCAGCGCGGGCTTGCCAGGCGGCCCACCAAGGATTGGGGTCGTCCCATAAATTGCGGGCGCCAGCAGCCTCATATACCGGCAGCACGAGTAGCGGCCTACTCGGTGTTTCGCTAAAGGGCACGCCGCTGCCTCGCAACAGAGTCCTAATCTCATTTTTTTTGAAGCTCACCGTCAAATCGGCGAGGTAACGTCTTGACGACGTTTTCTCCTCTTGAATCTCGATACCTTGAACCAATGAGGCAATCGACGAATCTTCGAGATTGGGTAACTGAGGGTAATATTCGCGCAACGTCAGCCGCCGCATCAATCGCCCCAAGGCTTCACGTTGCCCAGACGAAAGGGCAACACCCCGCGCTTCATTGGCAGTTTCCGCAGTCGAGTCGATCGCAATTCCCGAAACAGTGAATGCGTCAATCGACTGGGCACTGGACGTGGAAATATCGACCAGACTGGTCACATGCGGAATTACACAGACAAGAGCGATTCGAAGCGCCCTATTGCCCACGGCGAAGATCATTACAAACGGGCCTAGATACAGTATGTTCCGCGAACCTTGCAGCAGCATACTTGGGAACGGATTCACCATCAACAAGGACCGCCAGCACGTCAATTCCAAGAACACCTATCGCGCCGCCGGTGTTGATATCGACGCAGGCAATGATTTCGTTCGAAGGATAGCTCCCATCGCCGCGACGACACGTCGACCCGGCAGCGATGTTGAGATTGGGGGATTTGGAGCATTCTTTGACCTGAAGAGTGCAGGATACAACGATCCAATACTTGTCGCGGCAACGGATGGCGTGGGCACGAAATTATTGATTGCGCGCGACGTAAGTCGGCACGACACGATCGGAACCGATCTCGTCGCTATGTGCGTCAATGATATCGTCGTCCAAGGTGCCGAACCGCTTTTCTTTTTGGACTACATGGCAACCGGCAAGCTGGATCCAGCTGTCGGCGAAGAAATCGTCAAAAGCATCGCCAGTGCCTGTATTGAAGCAGGCTGCGCTTTGGTTGGTGGCGAAACCGCTGAAATGCCTGGAGTCTATGCGACGAAAGACTACGATCTCGCAGGATTCGCGGTTGGTGCCGTCGAGCGCGGCCAGCAGCTTAACAGTGAACGGGTCGTTGTGGGTGACGTCGTCCTTGGGCTCGCCTCGAGTGGATTACACTCCAACGGCTTTTCATTGGCAAGGCGGATTATATCGGACCTTTCGCTGAGCCACCTGGAACCTGCACCCTTCGATCCCAATCGCACTCTCGGCGAGGCGCTGCTCGATCCAACGCGCCTTTATGTAAAATCCTGTCTGGCCGGTATTCGTTCGGAGTTCGTCCATGCACTCGCCCACATCACCGGAGGTGGATTGGCCGAGAATCTCGCTCGTGTACTGCCTGATGGTATTGGCGCGGACCTTGACGCGAGTTCCTGGCGGGTACCTGAGGTATTCCAGTGGCTCGTCAAGGAGGGAAACGTTCCCTATTCGGATGCCCTTCAGACATTCAATTTGGGAATTGGCATGACTGTCATTGTCCCCGCTGATCAGGAAGATGACGCCGTCAGATGCTTCGAAGATCACGGTGAAGTCGTCTTTCGCGTCGGCCGCATCGTGCACAGACCCGGCGATAACCCGCCGGTTGCCATCAACGGGGAAGTGCGATTGTGACCCTCCGATTCGGTGTCTTGATATCCGGGCGAGGCAGCAATCTTCAGGCAATCATCGAAGCATGCGCCCAACCCGGCTATCCCGCTGAAATTGCTCTGGTCATTTCAAATGAGCCAAACGCACAGGGCTTGGTCCGAGCACAAAACGCAGGCTTGACCATCGGAATCATCGACCACCGATCGTTCGTTGATCGGGCGGCATTCGAAACAGCCCTGACCTTCGCACTCGAAGAAGCCGGAGTAGAACTTGTCTGCCTTGCGGGATTCATGCGCATGCTGACCCATACATTCGTCGATCATTGGAACGATCGGCTGATCAACGTCCACCCGTCCCTCTTGCCCGCATTCAAAGGGCTCGATGTTCATGAGCGCGTCATCGCCGCTGGAGCCAGGTTCAGCGGTTGCACCGTTCATTTTGTCCGGGTGGATATGGACGCGGGGCCCATCATTGTCCAGTCTGCCGTTCCCGTACTATCTCACGATCGACCGGAGGACCTCGCGGCCAGAGTGCTGGCCTTCGAGCATGAATCTCTGCCCATGGCGATCAAATGGATTGCCGAAAACCGGGTCCAAGTGATCGATGGCGTGGTCGAGATCAGCGGAGCAATCGGTCCCGAAGGCGGATTGATCAACCCGTCAGGTGCGCGCTAGGGAAATTTGGTTCAATTGAGCAGGAATCATCATCAATTCCATCTCAACAGAATATTCTCTAGCCGACGATTTCGTCCTCACTGAAAAAGAAAGCGATTTCCTCTGCCGCAGTGTCGGGCGAATCTGAACCATGAACACTGTTCGCTTCTATCGATTCGGCGAATTCAGCGCGAATCGTGCCGGTGGCTGCCTCCTCAGGATTGGTTGCGCCCATGATGTCGCGGTTCTGTTGGATCGCATTTTCTCCCTCCAGGACCTGGACAACGACCGGACCGGACGACATGGATGCGCAAAGTGAACCGAAAAACGGGCGTTCCTTGTGAACGGCATAGAAGCCTTCCGCCCGATCTCGGGTCAGACGCAGCCTTTTCTGAGCCACGATGCGAAGGCCAGCTTCTTCGAATTTCGAGTTGATGCGGCCCGTGAGGTTACGGAGGGTTGCATCGGGCTTGATGATGGATAGTGTGCGCTCCTGCGCCATGGGTGTCGTCCTCTCAAATCAGCCAATGGCGCGGGTTATAACTACACCATCGTATAGCCGCAACCGTGCCGCGTAGGTAGACCGAACGAACGGGAAAATTTTCGATCAATGCTCCAGATTGACCAATTAACTTATCGTATCGGCAACCGCGTCTTACTGGAGGGCGCCGGCGTCAACCTTCCCGACGGCCACCGCGTTGGCTTGGTCGGACGAAACGGCACCGGGAAAACGACACTCCTTCGACTGATCCAGCGTGAAATTGAGCCCGACAAGGGAACCGTCCGCGTCCGGGAACGAGCCGTGATGGGATCTGTCGCGCAGCAGGCCCCAACAGGCCGTCGGACACCCTTGGAGATGGTTCTTTCTGCCGACCAGGAGCGCCATCGCTTGCTCACTGAAGCAGAGTCGGCGGTTGATCCGAGCCGGATATCTGAGATCCATACACGCCTAGCCGACATCGATGCACACACGGCTCCCGCGCGTGCCGCATCGATACTGGCTGGTTTAGGATTCGACGAAGCCGCGCAGAACTCTCCGCTAGACACCTTTTCCGGGGGGTGGCAGATGCGCGTAGCGTTGGCTTCTTCGCTGTTCGCAAATCCGGACCTGCTTCTTCTCGATGAGCCAACCAATCATCTCGATTTCGAGGCAACCTTGTGGTTCGAACGGTTTCTCGCGGCGTATCGGAATACCGCGATTGTCGTGAGCCACGACAGAAGCCTGCTCAATCGTTCAGTGGATCACATCCTGCATCTCGAAAATCGTCAACTGAAGCTCTATCGGGGCACTTACGACACTTTCGAGCGGACGCACCGGGAGCAGCACCTGCGGCAAACGAAACTCAGCCAGCGGCAGAGCGCGCAACGGCAACGTATCGAGAAGTTCGTCGAGCGTTTTCGCTACAAAGCGACCAAGGCCAAACAGGCGCAAAGCCGCATCAAGGCATTGGCACGCATGGAACCTATCGCCACGTTGGTTGAACAACGGACCGCGGCGATAACATTTCCCAGTCCGCAATCCGCATCGCCACCCTTGCTGGTCCTCCAGGATGCCGCAGTCGGCTATGAGGTTGACACCCCGGTACTTTCAAACCTCAATCTCCGTTTGGATCCGGGCGATCGCATCGCCCTTTTGGGCGCAAACGGCAATGGCAAATCGACACTGGCACGTTTGGTGAGCGGGCGCCTGGAACTTCAACAAGGGCGACGAACTGCGCACCGCAAGTTCAGCGTGGGCTACTTCGCCCAGCACCAACTGGAAGAGCTGGACGGCGAAGAGACTCCTCTAGTCGCACTTGGCCGGCTCATGCCCTCGGCACTGAATAAGGATATCAGGACCCGGTTGGGCACATTCGGGTTCGGAGAATTGTCTGCTGAAACACCGATTCACGATCTCTCCGGCGGAGAAAAGGCGCGCCTGCTCCTCGCATTCGCCGGCTATGCCGCCCCTCAGCTATTGGTTCTCGACGAGCCAACGAATCATCTCGACGTAGATGCCCGTGAATCACTGGTGCAGGCGATCAACGAATACGAAGGTGCGGTGCTGCTCATCACGCACGACCGCCATTTCGTCGACCTATGCGCCGACCATCTTTGGATCGTCGCGAATTCAACAGTGACACCGTTCGACGGAACATTGGACGACTACGAACGCCGCACGCTCGATCGGATTTCTCCACGAACGCGGAAATCATCCACGCCGGATTCCTTGACCGACAAGAATACTGGAGCGGACAAGAAATCGGAGACTGAAAAGAACTCCACGGTAGAGAGCATCACCAGCGACCGGAAAGACGCCCGCAAGCTGCGCGCCGACCGCCGCACGCAACTGGCACCCTACCGCCGCGCCATCGCGAAAGCCGAATCACGCATGGAATTATTGGGCGCGGAAAGGCGGGAAATCGAAAAAACACTCAGCCAATCCACGACATATCAGGACGGTAGTCACTCACCTGCCGAGCTTCTCAAACGTCTAGCCGAGGTGGAACACCAGATTGCTGAAGCAGAACACCAATGGATCAGCGTACACGAGGCCATGGGAGCAGATTGCGCGAGCGGGAGCGAAAACTCTTAGTGGGAGCTTGCTTATCCTTTTTGCTCCCAACCACCCTGGGGTGTTTGCTGCCAATAAGTCAGTTCATGACCATGATCCTTGAGCGTGCGCCAACGCGAACGCGCAGCCTCGACTGCATCATTGTCGTGGCCGTCAAACATATCCAGTACCCTCTCGAATGAATTCAATTGCTCGGACATGGTCCCGTCCACCAGCACCAGCACGTCAGAACCGTTTGGGTTTTCATCGACGGTCGTGAGGTAAATAGGCTGACGGTCCGCGAATCCGTCTTCGTCGGAGCCATGTGGCAGAAACGCCCGCTGTTCGTATGTCCAAAGGGCTGAGTTCAGGGCCTCGACCCGTTCCTCTGATCCAGCAACAACGACGGCGCGATAGCCCCGTTCCAATACTTTCTCGAGAAGCTTGGGCAGAGCCCTATCCAGCGAGGTGCTCTCAAGATGGTAAAAACTGATTTCCGTCATTGAATTAAGCTAATCCTCAGCAGATCAGCTGGCGTCACGTAACCTCGTAGTTGTCGGCGATCAGCCGGTCGAGCAAGCGAACACCGTACCCTGTGCCTCCTTTTGGAACCGTGGGCTTCGCCTTGGTGGACCAGGCCGTGCCCGCGATATCCAAATGCGCCCACGGCACTTTGTTCGCAAACCGCTTCAGGAACTGGGCTCCCGCGATGCTGCCGGCGGCCCTTCCCGCTCCGACATTCTTCATGTCAGCGATATCCGAGTTTATGTCCTTGTCATACTGATCACCCATCGGAAGCCGCCAGATAGGCTCGCCTTCCGCAGTCCCAGCCGCACTCAGCGCATTCGCCAAATCGTCATTGTCCGAGAACAGGCCGGCATAGACATGACCCAGGGATACAATTATAGCCCCGGTCAGCGTCGCGAGATCGATCATCACTTGGGGCCGAAACCGCTTCTGCGTATACCAAAGCGCATCGGCCAGAACCAAACGGCCCTCGGCATCCGTGTTGATAACTTCGATAGTTTGCCCCGACATAGATTTTACAACATCTCCGGGTCGTTGCGCGTTGCCGGAAGGCATGTTCTCAACCAAGGCACAAACCCCGACGACATTCGCCTTGGCCTTACGAGCCGCAACGGCACGCATGGCGCCAATTACCGCGCCCGCTCCGGCCATATCCCACTTCATGTCCTCCATGCCGCCTGGTGGCTTTAATGAAATTCCTCCGGTATCGAAGGTTACGCCTTTACCGACGAAAGCGACCGGGCGTTGCCTGGCGCGCTGAGGCGCACCGTTCCATTGCATGACCAAAAGTTGGGGCTCACGAACGCTCCCTTGATTAACACCCAAGAGCGCTCCCATACCCATCTGTTGCATGCGCCGCTCGCCGAGCACTTCCACCTTGACGCCAAGTTTGCGCAGTCCCCGCGCGTCTTCGGCAATCGCGGCGGCGTACTTGATGTTCGGCGGTTCGGTGGCGAGATCGCGAGCCATGTAGATGCCGGACGCAATGCGATCCAGAGGCACGTGTGCTTTCCTGGCGCCAGCGGCGTCACGCGACATCATCGTAAGGGTCTTGAGACTAGGTTTCTTATCGTCGTCCAATTTGGTGCGGTATCGATCGAACCTGTAGCTGCCCAGATACGCACCATAGGCAAACCGCGCTGCAGCTTCGGCCACACTGATTTTTGAACCTTTAATTGGATCGATGGCCACCGACACATCTGTTTCACCGCTGGTGGCCAGGCGTCCGATCACGGCGCCCCCGGCTGCCTCCATTGTGAGGTCCGCAACGTCGACCGGTTTGCCCAATCCAACGACGAGAACGCGACTGCCTTTCAATCCGCTGGGTGCCGGAAATTCGAGAATCTGGCCCTTCTTGCCAGAAAATCGGCCTGTTCCCATGGCACGCTGGATCGCCCCGCCCATCGATTTGTCGACCGCCAACCCAGTCCGCGATAATTCTCCATCCGAGGTTGCCGTGACGACGAGAACACCGCGGCGTGAGGTTGAAATTTTTCCAAATGAGGTGCGCATAAATTTTGTCTCGCTAAGAGTAAAAAGAGATGAAGCCATTTGAAGCCTGAAATCACCCGCATCCAAGGGAATACATCGGTGAATCGTCAAGCGCGGACATATTAGCGGGCGAGCATTAGAAGTGAACCCCTCCCGATCAAATGAGTCCTGACGCCAATGTGGTTTGATCCCGCCATGAGTCGAACTCCGACGGCGATCTGAATCTCATTCCACGGCTCAAGTGTTATTGCTCCCGCCCCCCAGACAAAGGAAATATACCAAGCCCATCTTCATCAGGTATGATGTGCCTATGAGCCGCCTAACACGCTATATCTTGCGACAATTGGCCTTGCCTGTCCTGTTCATCTCAGTTGCGCTGGTCGGCGTAGTTTGGCTTACCCAAAGTCTGCGGTTCGTTGACCTTATCGTCAATCGCGGCCTTTCCGCTGGTCATTTCATATATCTCACTGTCTTGCTTTTGCCCGGAATCCTGCCAGTCATCCTGCCAGTCGCGCTGCTCTGCGGAGTCCTATTTACTTACCATCGATTGAGTTTCGATAGTGAAATCATCGTCATGAAAGCGGCTGGATTAAGTCAACCCGCGCTGGCGGTGCCGGCCGTCATCATGGCCATAATTGTTACGATAATGACGTACGGACTCACCCTCTACCTGCAACCCTTGGGATTCCGGACATTTAAGGACCAGCAGTTCACAATTCGCCATAACTACGCGACAGTGCTCATTCGTGAAGGTACGTTCAACAACGTCATCAAGGACGTCACTGTTTACGTGCGCGAACGGCGGGGAGGTGAATTACTGGGCATTTTGGTTCACGACAACCGGCAACTCGAAAAATCGATCACCGTGATGTCAGAACGCGGAATCCTGGTTCAAACCGCGGCCGGTCCACGTTTTGTCATGGAGAATGGAAACAGACAGGAGCGGCACAAAAATAGTGACCAGCTGTCACTGCTTTATTTTGATCGATATGCCTTGGATTTGGCGTTGATCGCCGAGTCGCCGGCAACCCGGTGGCGCGAGCCCGGAGAACGTTACGTAGACGAATTGCTGTTTCCAGGAGACTCTCAAGCCGCAATTTTTTACCGAGCCAAATTACAGGCGGAGGCGCACAAACGGTTTGTTACACCGTTGTACTGCATAACCTTTGTCTTGATTGCACTTGCGGCGATATTGTCAGGCGAGTTCGACCGCCGATACGAGTGGCGGCGCATTCTCTACGCTGCCGCGGGCGCCGTCGCGGTCCAGGTTATCGGTATTGGTCTTGTCCCCATTGCCGCTACGACGCCAGCACTGACATTTCTGCTCTATCTGAATGTGATCGTCGCCAGTCTGGGTGCCTGTTGGGTGCTTTTGTCGATGCGCCGTCGTCGACTGGGGAGACATGATCGAGCTGTCATTCCGGAGGGTGCAGGATGAGACCGCCTCCGATACTTTCGGCCTATATTGGACGACATTTTATCGCCGGCATCGGTTTGATGATGGGCATCCTGATCGGCCTTGTCGTACTGATCGACCTGGCGGAACTGTTCCGGCGTGCGTGGGGCCGTGAGAGCGTCTCTTTCTGGATCATAATCCAGATGTCAATCTTTAAGGTCCCATTCATGGCCCAAAAAGTTTTGCCTTTCGCGGCCTTGTTCGGTGGCATGCTGGCATTTGTTCGTCTGACAAGGACCAACCAACTCGTTGTAGCACGTGCTGCGGGATTGTCAGTTTGGCAGTTCCTGTTCCCTGCAATCGCCATTGCACTGATTGCCGGGCTTTTTGTGGTGACGCTGTTCAATCCACTGGCATCCGCCACGACTTCGTTTTACGAGTCTTTGGAATCCAAATATCTGCACGGCCGATCCAGCTTGCTCGCTGTTGCAAAGTCCGGGCTATGGCTTAGGCAGGCCGATGATGTCGGTCAATCCGTTATTCATGCCCGGGGCGTATCTCAGCACGGAACCGAATTACGCGACGTGATCGTTTTCCTCTACGACGGCGCTGACCGGTTTACCGGACGAATCGATGCAAACGGTGCGAAGCTGGAACCAGGCTACTGGCAACTTGCGGATGCGCTTCTTACGGGACCCGATCAGCCAGTGCGGAGGCTGGCAGAATACCAACTCCCGACGACACTTACACTGGCGCAGATACAGGATAGTTTTGCGTCACCGGAATCGCTGTCGTTCTGGTCCTTGCCAGGATTCATCGAAACCCTGGAGAAAGCTGGATTTTCTGCGCTCAGGCACCGGCTTCATTGGCATGCAATCCTGGCCGGCCCTCTGCTTCTCTGTGCGATGGTTCTCATCGCTGCGACGTTCTCGATCAGATTGACTCGACGTGGTGGCGCTGGACTGCTCGCGGCGGGGGGCGCATTCGCAGGATTCCTTTTGTATTTCCTGTCTGACGTGGTTTACGCGATGGGATTGTCGGGCGCTGTCCCAATTCTGCTGGCGGCCTGGGCGCCTGCAGGAATATGTGCTTTGCTTGGTCTCACGACCCTCTTTCATCTGGAGGACGGCTAGGCGCGAATGTTCATGCGCGCCCCAGCAATAGCTCTCACCATTTCACTTGCCTGGTCCGCCACGGCAGAGGCGCAGACCGTGGTGGAGGGTCCTGATGGACCTGTCCTCTTAAGCGCCGAAACCATTGCTTATGACCGTGAACCGGGTGTGGCCACGGCTTCCGGGAACGTTGAATTGATATCAGGCGATCGTGTCCTGCGTGCCGACACGGTGAGCTACAACGAACAAAAAGACTTGGTCATCGCCCGCGGCAATGTCGCCATCTTGGAACCTTCCGGCGATGTGCTATTTGCGGAATACGCCGAACTCTCGGATCAATTGCACAATGGATTTATTTCGGAAATCAGAATGTTGATGACGGACGAATCCCGCCTGGCTGCCAACACAGCGACACGTTCCGACGGCAATCGAACAGATATGTCGAAGGCCGTTTTTTCCGCGTGTCAATCCAACCCTCTAAACCCGCTCCGTCCTCCGCTTTGGCAGATCAAAGCTTTTCGAGTCACACATCTTCAAAGTGCACGTCGCATTGATTACCGGGATGCATTCCTGGAGGTGTACGGGATCCCGGTCGCCTATACGCCGTATTTCTCCCACCCTGATCCGACGGTGAAGCGCAAGAGCGGATTCCTGGTCCCGACATACGGAAGTTCCAGCGAACTCGGAGCTAAGCTTGATATTCCGTATTACTTCAACTTGGCCCCGAATCGAGATGCAACGTTTTCCCCTCTTTTCACGAGCAAAGAGGGCATCGTGTTGGCCGGCGAATACCGGGAATTGATAGACAGCGGCCCACTGAATTTTCAGGGCAGCGTTACTCATGTAGACCAGCGCAATGAGAACAATGCGGAGACCGACAATAAGGAAATTCGGGGTCACATTAAGGCCACCGGTGCATTTGACATCGATGACACGTGGCGCTGGGGATTTGTGGCGGAGCGGTCGACGGACGACACTTACCTACGTCGTTATGACTTTTCCAGCGAGGACACACTCACCAGCAACATCTACTTGGAAGGTTTTCGCGGCAAGAGTTACGCGAGCGCCAATGCATATACTTTTCAAGGGCTACGCCGCGAAGACGTTCCCGGTGAGACACCATTGATCCTGCCGGAATTGAATTACAGCTTTATGGGTCAACCGGGTTCTTATGGACAGTATTGGGGACTCGAGGCAAACGCCCTGGTGCTAAATCGCAGCGGCAGCACGGACAGCCGTCGGCTTTCACTTGGGGCCAGTTGGCAACTGCCCTACACCTCCGAGAGCGGCCAACTGATCAAACTTACGACATCGTTACGGGGCGATTTGTACCACGTCAACGAAGTGGCAGATCCTGCTAATCTGGATAATTCTCTCAGCGGATTCAAAGGACGTGTTCTGCCAAAAATTGCGCTCGATTGGCGATTTCCGTTGATTAGAATGCAGCGAAATATAAGTCAGATCATCGAACCCGTTGTCGCCGTGATCGTGGCACCAGTGGGCGGAAATCCGGACGAAATTCCAAACGAAGATTCGCAGAGTTTCGAATTTGACGACACCAACCTTTTCAGCGCGAACAAGTTCTCCGGACTCGACCGCTGGGAGGGTGGGCCTCGCATCAACTACGGCCTCAGATTTGGAGCCTACGGTATCGGCGGAGGTCATTCGACGGCGCTCATCGGCCAATCTCTTCGGTGGCGCGAGGATAGCACTTTCGCAGACAAAACCGGTTTGGAGGATCGACGTTCCGACTACGTCGGACGACTGAACATAACGCCGGGTCCCTACTTCGACTATGTGCATCGAATTCGTCTTGACCGCGACAGGTTTTCAATTCGACGCAACGAAATTGATCTCGCCTTAGGACCCAAAGCAGTACGCTTCAATGTCGGTTACGTCGCCCTGAGCCAAGAGCTCACAACAGACGAATTGAACAGCCGGGAAGAAGCGCGGCTGTCGAGCCGTGTACAGATCACGAATTTCTGGTCTGCAAATGCCGGCACACGACGGGACCTGGCAGGCGACGGCGATACTTTGTCGTGGGAAGTTGGCATCGATTATGTTGACGAGTGCATCGAGTTCGGCGTTAAGCTTAATCGCAACTTCACGCAAGATCGCGACGTTCAGCCCTCGACCAACTTTGTACTACGCATCAAACTCAAGCACCTGGGTTGACCGAATTTCTTTGGCCCGCAGTGCTTTTCCAATGCGAGTTGACGTAAAGTACCTAGCGTAGAGCTTCAGGGTAGAGTACCCGTAGTCGAACCACGAAATTGCAAGCAGCAGATTGCCGAGTCCCACGTTGAAAATTTTAGCGATTACTTTGGTATTGATGACGGGACTTGTCGCTTCGACAGTGCCCGCGCAAGGGCAGGTTGTGGGAATTGCCGCAGTCGTGAATGAGGAGGTCATATCCGCTTTCGATGTGGAGAACAGACTTCGATTCAACTTGATGTCAGAAAACTTGCCGGACAATAGCCAGACCCGCCGACGCCGGAAGCCACAAGTCCTACTGAATCTTGTTGATGAAAAGTTGCAGATGCAGGAGGCGAAGCGGCTCAATATCTCTATCGAAGAGGCCGAAATCAAAGAAGCCGAGCGAATACTTGAAGCTCAGAATAATCTCCCGACCGGCAGCTTGAGTAGATTTTTGAAATCACGAGGTCTCGAACAAACCACTCTCTTGGCTAAAATTCAGGCCGAGATCGCCTGGGGGAAGATCATCCGGCGGCGTGTTCTGGCGAGAGTCGATATCAGCGACGAAGAAGTCGATGAAGTTCTCGCCCGCCTGCAATCCCGTCGCGGAACCGAGCAGCGTCTTGTCTCTGAAATATTTCTTGCCGTCGACGCTCCTGAACAGGCAGAGAATATTCGCCAACTGGCTCTTCGCCTTGTTCGTCAAATCCGGGACAACTCACCTTTCCCTGCCATCGCTCAACAATTCTCTCACAGTGTGACTTCACGCTTGGGTGGGGATATCGGATGGATCGGCGAAGGAGAATTATCACCGGAGTTGGAGCAAGCTCTTGCAAGCTTGCCGATCGGCGATGTCTCTGAGCCCATCTCCAGCCCAGGCGGGTTTTACCTATTGTACTTACGCGACAAAAAACGCCTGGGCGAGGCAAGCGCGCTCGATGTACGGGTCAATCTGAAGCAAATTTATATTCCACTGCCCGCCTCGACTCCTGAACAGACCATTGCCGCAAGAATGGTGGACGCCAATAGAATCAGTCAGCAAATCGGCGGATGCGATACCTTCGATACTTACGGCCGCACGCTGGAATTCGGGGAATCCGGCGATCTCGGCACGTTACGAATTGGTGACGTCCCATCGAACGTACGCGATGTCATCGGAGATTTGAAGATTGGCGAAGCGAGTGCACCATTGAAAATGCAAGAAGGCATCAGGATATTCATGGTGTGCGACCGGCAGAAGGCTTCGACCGACTTACCCGATCGAAATGCGATCCGCGAACGGCTCGGTCGTCAACGCCTGGACATGATGGCGCGCCGATACCTGCGCGATCTTCGACACGATGCCGTTATCGAATCGCGGTGACTCTTCACAGTACAATTCAATGAACAACCAAGAGCCTCCTCTTGCTGTCACGATGGGTGAACCGGCCGGAATCGGAGGAGAACTCGTATTGAAATGCTGGCAGCGGCGCCAAACAGAGCACTTGAGTCCGTTCTTTGTGGTCGATAGTCCTGCTCGTATGAGTTCCTTGAACGACAAACTCGATCTGGACGTTCCAATTCGCGCCGTCAATTCCGTCGCGGACGTTGAAGGGTGTTTTGAGCACGCGCTTCCTGTGATGCCCATCGAACTTTCGTCTCTCGTCGAACCCGGACACCCCAATCCTGACAACGCGCCCGCCGTGATCCGCTCGATTGACATCGCCGTTGCCGCGGCTCGCAGCGGTGACGTGACAGCGGTCGTCACCAACCCAATCCACAAAGCTACGCTTGTGCAATCAGGGTTCACTTATCCAGGGCATACAGAGTATTTGGGTGCGCTGGCCGGCATTTCAAAACCGGTCATGATGCTCGTCGGTGAGGATCTTCGTGTCGTCCCAGTGACCAGTCATATCTCACTCAAAGATGCAATTGCCGCTCTCACGCCGGACGCCATCATTCATGCGGGAAGAGTATCTGCTACTGCTCTCGCTTCATCTTTTGGAATTCAAAACCCCCGTCTTGTCGTGGCGGCGCTCAATCCTCATGCCGGGGAAGACGGCCTGTTTGGGGATGAGGAGCGGATAATCATCAGACCCGCAATAGAGACTCTGCGGAACGATGGGATCAATGTCTCAGGACCGGCACCTGCCGACTCGTTGTTTCACGCTTCGGCACGTTCCACATATGACGCGGCGATTTGCATGTATCACGACCAAGCTCTTATCCCTTTGAAAACGATCGACTTTACGGGAGGCGTGAATGTGACGCTGGGCTTACCCTTCGTCCGCACATCTCCCGACCACGGAACCGCGTTTGATATCGCCGGTAAAGGCGTTGCGGACGAAAACAGTCTGTTGGCCGCCATGTTGATGGCTTCTGAAATCGTGCATCAGCAAACTCAAGCGGACGCTCCTCCGTCGTCGGCGCATGGCTAAACCGACGGACCGTGCTGATTCCGGGACACTTCCTCCCTTAAGAGACATCATCGCTCGGCACGGCTTGAGCGCTCGAAAGGGTCTGGGCCAAAACTTCCTTCTCGATCTAAACCTCACACGGCGCATTGTCCGCACGGCTGGAGACTTGGAGGGAATTGACGTTATTGAAATCGGGCCGGGACCGGGCGGCCTGACGCGGGCACTTCTGGACTCGAACGCGCGCCACATCACCGCGATTGAGCGGGATCAGCGCTGTATCGGTGCACTCACGGAACTTGCCGCCGCTTATCCAGATAAGCTCACAATATTGAACAAAGACGCTCTCAAAACCGACATCTCGCAACTTGTTTCCGGCCGCACGAAAATCATCGCAAACCTGCCCTATAATATTGCGACGGCTCTACTTATTCGTTGGATTCCGGATTTCGGGCGTCTTGATGGCCTGACCCTCATGTTCCAGAAGGAAGTGGCTGAGCGTTTGGTCGCCCGGGCAGGCAGCAAAACCTACGGGCGTCTATCTGTGATTGTCCAATGGATCGCACATACGATCCGCCACTTCGATGTTCCGCCTACCGCTTTCGTGCCGCAGCCAAAAGTCACATCTACGGTCGTCGGTATCACACCGCGCGAGCGTCCACTCGCGCCCGCCAATCGTGTGTTTCTTGAGCGCATTACGGCTGCGACATTTGGGCAACGGCGTAAAATGATGAGATCCAGTCTGCGAACACTAGACGTCAATACCGATTCGCTACTGGAACGTGCTAGTGCATCGCCCACCGCGCGCCCGGAAGACTTGGACATCTCGGTGTTCTGCGCACTCGCGCGTGCATTGGAGGAGCTCGAAAACGCGGATTAACGCGGCTGCCTCAGCCAGGAAATCTGTGGAGACTAGTCTGCTGGCTGAAGGTTCATCACGAACTCAGCGAGTCCAGCTTGCCTTGGCCTCTTCATCCTTTCCGCTTCAAGAATTGTGAAAACGGCATTGAGACTTTCGTCGGCCTCATCGTTGACGAGGATGTAGTCGTATTCAGCCCAATGGCTCATTTCGTCAGCGGCCTTGGCCATACGACGAAGAACAATGTCCTCAAGGTCCTGTGCACGGGCCCGCAATCGACGTTCGAGCTCGTCCATAGACGGTGGCAGAATAAAAATGCTGGCGACATCTTCACGGGCAACTTCCTTAAGTTGCTGGGCACCTTGCCAGTCGATATCGAAGAGAACATCACGACCCTGTGCCAAGGCGGCCCGCACAGGCGCAGCTGGTGTCCCGTACCGGTGTTCGAAGACCGTGGCGTGCTCAAGGAATTCGCCATCGCCTACCATTTGGTCGAACCGTCCGTCATCGACAAAGAAATAGTCCGTCCCCTCGGTCTCTCCCGGGCGGCGACGACGCGTCGTCGCCGACACCGACATGACGATTCCATTGTCTTGTTCCATCAGCATTCGCGACAGAGTCGTCTTGCCGGCACCCGAAGGCGAAGACAGGACCAACATCAGACCTCTGCGATGGACGGTAGTTTCAGACATTGCGCATTTCTATTCGATATTCTGGACCTGCTCACGGAACCGGTCGATGACCGCCTTGAGATCCAACCCCACGCGCGACAAAGTAACGTCAGCGGCCTTGGCGCATAAGGTATTCGCTTCGCGATTCAACTCTTGTGCCAAGAAATCGAGGCGGCGCCCCACGGCACCTCCCTCATCAAGAAGCTCAATGATAGCTCCGACATGGGCGGTCAATCGATCGACTTCTTCCCTGACATCGGATTTAACAAGCAATGCTGCCAATTCTTGCGCCAGGCGTTCCTCCGGCAGGCCCGGCCGCTCTTCCAATATTTCTGACAACTGAACATTGAGCCGAGCGGACAAAGTTTCCGGCAGAGCGGCGACACACGTAATCGCAGTTGCTGACAACGCTTCGATTTCCTGAACATGGCCTCTTAGAATTTTGTCCAGTCTCGCGCCTTCATCAATTCGCGACTCGTGCAAACCATCAAGAGTCGTCTCCAGCGTCCCCCGCATGGCCGTCATTCGTGTCTCGATTCCTTCCTCAGAATCTCCGGACTCCATGGGCTCGATGACACCACGCATGGAAAGAAGGCCATCAAGTCGAGGCGGCAATACACCGGGCACGTCTTTGTATTCCTGCGCCACATCGAGAAGTTGCTCCAACAACTCTCGGTTCACTGTGACTGAAGTTGTGGTTGACGTCGGAGTCAGCTGCAGTGTCATGGTCAGGTTGCCGCGGGTAAATCGAGCCGTCGCAGCGGAGCGTGCCGCCGCCTCGAGCATGTCAAAACCGTTGGGCGTGCGGCATCTGATGTCCAAACCCCGGCCATTGACGCATTTCAGTTCCCATATCCATTCGTAACGGTCATCCTGACCACTCCCACGAGCAAATCCCGTCATGCTGGATAAGCGTGGCGCAACTTTCTTTTTACGGGCTGCCATTTCTGTGCCTGACACCTATCAACATGAAAACAATACTGGTGACGTCACACTCTCCACGTGACGTCGAAGCTTACCAACCGTGAACGAGGGCCGCACGGAATCAGAAATACATAACATCTCACTTGCGGTTTCGTCGGATTCGGCGCCAACGCGCGACATTCTTGAGATGTTCACCCAAGGTGCCGGCAAAAGCATGCCCCCCGCTACCGTCGGCAACGAAATACAAATCTTCCGTGATTGCAGGATGCATCACCGCCTCCAGAGAGTCCCGACCCGGATTGCAAATCGGCCCCGGCGGCAAACCGCGTGTAGTGTATGTGTTGTAGGGATGTTGAAGCCGAAGATCTTCGCGCGTTAGTGCACGATTCAAGGGGACCCCGCCGCCGCTCACAGCGTACGCCACGGTAGGGTCGGACTGCAGGCGCATGCCACGACGCAGGCGATTTACGAACACTCCGGCAATCCGGGCCCGTTCATCCGGGACTGCAGTTTCCCTCTCGACGATGGAAGCGAGAGTTAATGCCTCATATGCACCATTCAATGGCAAGCCTTTGGCTCGAGATTTCCACAGTGATTCCAACGTTCCGGTCATCGCGGCACGCATCCGCGCCAGTACATCTTCGCGCCGATCCCCCAAGCTGAAGTGATAAGTGTCGGGCAAAAACTCGCCCTCTTTGGCGTTTCTGGCCGGAAGTTGTCCTTCAAGTCCTTCGGCTTTCGCCAATATGCCCAGCACCTCCACGCTCGTCAGCCCTTCGGGGAACGTTAGCCGGCGCACAACGGTTTCGCCACTCACAAGAATTTCCATCGCCTCCATTGGCGATATGCGTACCGGAAACCTGAACTCTCCCGCCTGAAGTCGGCGTGATTTACGAAGCACCCGAACGGCAACTTGAAATACGTCCGCGCGCGCGATTACGCCGCGCTGCTGAAGCAAGTTAGAGATTTCCCGGAGGTCCGCGCCGCGCGGAAATGCGATGTCGGTCTCTTCAAGCAATGGCCCTGGATTCTGGAATACAGAAATCCCCCAGACAGCCAAACCGCCCGCTGAGGCAACGCTGAATGCCAGCAAGAGTGTGAGAAATCTATACGCCCGGCGTGCCCGCGAACGTTCCACACCACTACCAAAATTTCTTAAGGTGCTGGGGTGAACACGAGTGACGCGTTTGTTCCGCCGAAACCGAACGAATTCGACAAAACAGCATTTATTGGACGTTCTTTGGCCTCGCGAGGCGCCAAATCCAGATCACATCCCTCAGACGGATCATCCAAATTCAGCGTCGGCGGCACGACACCATCCTTCATCGCCAGTATGCCGAACACGGCCTCAACAGCCCCGGCAGCGCCCAATAGATGCCCGATCGACGACTTGGTCGACGACATCGTCAATCCGAATGCGGCATCCCCAAACAGCCGCTTAACGGCGCCAAGTTCAATCTCATCGCCAAGCGGAGTCGAGGTGCCATGGGCATTTATGTAATCAATGTCTTCGCAATTCAATTCCGCCCGGTTCAAAGCCATCTTCATCGCTCGAAACCCGCCATCACCGTCGTCGGCCGGCGCAGTTATATGGTGCGCGTCGCCTGACAATCCATAGCCCTTAACCTCTCCGTATATCTTGGCGCCGCGCGACTTTGCGTGCTCCAGTTCTTCCAATATCAGGGCTCCCGCGCCCTCACCCATCACGAACCCGTCCCGGGCCTTGTCCCACGGACGCGAGGCCCTGGTGGGTTCATCATTGAATGCTGTGGAAAGCGCCCTAGATGCCGCAAAACCAGCAACACCCAATCGGCAAATTGCGGCCTCGGCTCCACCCGCAACCATCACGTCGGCATCGCCAAGCTCGATCATCCTTGCGGCATCGCCAATGGCATGGGCACCTGTCGCACACGCTGTAACGACGGCGTGATTCGGGCCCTTGAATCCGAACTTTATGGAGACCTGGCCTGACAACAGGTTGATGAGAGCAGACGGAATGAAGAACGGACTGACACGACGCGGCCCCCGTTCGTGGAGGGTGATGGCTGAATTCTGGATACTTTCAAGCCCCCCTATCCCGGATCCCAGCAAGACACCGGTCCGGATAAGGGATTCTTCGTCAGTTGGCCGCCAATCAGCGTCTTCGATAGCCTGCTGCGCCGCCGCCATCCCAAAGACGATGAATTGATCTACTTTTTTTTGGTCTTTGGGCGCCACATAGTCGTCCGCATTGAACAAGCCTGCGCCTTCGCCGAGCGGCACCTCACACGCGATGCGGCACGCCAGATCCGATGTATCGAATTTCTGGATTGAACCTGCGCCTGATTCACCTGCAATCAAGCGACTCCACGTCTCCTCCGCACCCGATGCAAGAGGTGTAACTAAACCGATTCCGGTGACGACGACTCGTCTCATTTCAGCAATTAGCTATTTGGCGCGCCATGATCCCAAAGGTGGGGCAGCGCGTAAGGTCGTCAAGAAACCTGCTCTTCCAGGTACGAAATCGCATCCTTAACAGTCAGGATTTTCTCGGCCGCATCATCAGGAATTTCGCAACCAAATTCCTCTTCGAATGCCATGACGAGTTCGACGGTATCCAAACTGTCGGCCCCGAGGTCGTCGATAAAACTAGCGTTTTCGGTAACTTTCTCATCCTCAACGCCGAGGTGCTCGATGACGATCTTCTTTACGCGTTCCGTGACATCGCTCATGTATCAAATCCCCGGATACAAACTATTGAGAATTCTTCCTGAGGCTGGAATAGCCCCAGGACCACCTTCCGTTTACGAAGCACTGCCGTAGCGAAAGTTCGGATTTGGTAACACACTTTGGGAGCCTTGACCAGCGGCCCAAACAGGGTTTGGGAAGACGTCAAACCATCACCATCCCGCCGTTGACGTGGAGGGTATGGCCCGTGACGTATGAGGCTTCTTCACTAGCCAAATAAAGCACTGCAGAGGCCACATCTGACGACACACCAAATCGTCCGGCGGGGATAGCTGCCGCCAAACGATCCCGTTGTTCGCCCTCGAGAACTTCGGTCATGGCAGTTTCAATGAATCCGGGGGCGACGCAATTGACCGTGATGGAACGTGACGCCACTTCCTGCGCCAGAGATTTCGACAATCCAATGAGCCCAGCCTTCGACGCAGCGTAATTCGCTTGACCCGCGTTCCCAGAGACACCGACAACCGACGCCACGTTGATGATTCGCCCCCATCGCCGTCGCATCATCCCACGAAGAGCGCCACGTGAAATTCGGAAAGCAGCTGTAAGGTTCACATCAATGACCTGCTGCCAGTCCTCATCTTTCAAGCGCACGGCGATGTTGTCACGTGTAATCCCGGCGTTGTTGACGACGATATCGACCGAATCCATCACACCTTCCGCATCTCCGATCAGCGCTCCGACGGTGTCAGGATCAGAGAGATCGCAAGGGGTCGCATAGGCCCGATCACCGAGTTCCTGCACCAAGGAGTCCAACGCGTCCTTTCGCGTCCCCGATACAGCGACAGTCGCTCCCTGGCCATGCAGTGCACGGGCGACAGCGCTTCCAATTCCTCCCGATGCGCCGGTGATCAGCGCACACTTTCCGCTAAGATCGAACACCTACTGCACTCCATATTCTAGTGAACCGTTCGCAAACCAAACGCGAGACCGTCGGGCAAAACCCATCGATCAAAACGTCTTTAAAGCCGCCTCCACGTCAGCGGGTGAGTTGACCGCGATACCGTTGAGATCCCTGTCAATCCTTCGCGCCAATCCCGTCAATACCTTTCCGCTACCGAGTTCGACCAAGGTCTCGACACCCTGGTCACGCAAGAATTCCACGCATTCCCGCCAGCGCACCATTTTCGTGATCTGCTCGACGAGAAGATGCCGGACGGTTTCCGGATCGCTTTCAGCATGCGCGCTCACATTGCTGACCACGGGGACCGAAGGCGGTGTGACCGATATCGTTGCCAAGACTTCAGTCATCTCGTCCGCGGCAGGTTGCATGAGTGGACAATGAAACGGTGCGCTCACATCCAGCATGATCGCTCTTTTTGCGCCCCTCTCCGACGCCAGCGCAACCGCGCGCTCCACGGCGGCCTTGTCTCCACTGATAACAATCTGCCCCGGCGCATTATCGTTTGCCGCCGCACAGATACCGTCAACTGAACCGTCCTCGCCTTTTTGTGCGTCCTGGGCGACTGATAAGACCGCATCCAATTCCAGCCCGAGTAATGCCGCCATCGCGCCGTCACCAACTGGCACCGCACGCTGCATCGCGGCGCCACGAGCGCGCAGAACACGCGCCACTTCATCAAGAGATATTGCACCCGCCGCGGCAAGCGCGGAATATTCGCCGAGCGAGTGCCCGGCCACGAAGTGGCACGCGCCGGGCAGTTTGAAGCCGCCTTCGGATTCCAAAACACGCAATACCGCGATGCTCGCAGCCATCAACGCGGGTTGCGCATTTTCGGTCAATTTGAGCTCTTCTTCGGGCCCTTCAAACATCAGACGCGATAGATTCATGCTGAGGGCTTCGTCTACTTCCTCGAAGACAAGGCGGGCAGTCGAGAAAGCACCTGCCAGTTCCTGACCCATACCGACCTGCTGCGAGCCCTGTCCGGGAAATACGAATGCGCGTGTCATGAATGCTGTTCCAGTATTATGTCGATTGGCCGGCGTTACGCCGACTGGACTGAATTCAAGGCGGAGGGTTATCACAGTTGAGCGTTTCATTCGAGCAATGTCGACGCGCAGATCACTATTTTATGGGGTGAATTTCTGATCGATGGCCAATGTCGAGAGTTGTGAACAATTAGCCGGAAAGCCAACGTGCACTTGCACTAGACGACGCAATCGCTATAGTCCCGCGCTCTGACATCGCTCCTTGCCGGATTGTCCGGCTATGTCCGGTGAATGCACCGTACCGACACAGCCAAGAGGGGTTACAATATGCCGTTGTACGAGAACGTATTTCTCGTTCGTCCAGACGTTTCCGCCAGCCAAGTGGAAGCGTTGGCCAAAGAATTCAGCACCATCATCGAAGAAGGCGGAGGCTCCGTCCCTAAGGTTGAGCATTGGGGGCTGCGAACGCTCGCCTATCGTCTTAAAAAGAATCGTAAGGCTCATTACGTCCTTATGAACCTCGATGCCCCCGCTGACGCCCTCCACGAAATGGAGCGTAATATGCGCATCCATGAAGACGTGATGCGTCATCTCACGATTCGAATGGAAGAGCTCGAAGAAGAGCCGTCCGCCATTATGCAGTCGAAGGGAAGCCGCGACGATCATAGACGAGATGATCGGGGCGGACGAGGCCCCAGGCACGAGGATAGGCCTCGCAGAGAGGAAGCTTCGACCGTCACGGATGCACCTAAAAAAGAGGAAGCCCCGGCTGAAGTCAAAGCTGACGCCGAAAGTAGCGCCGAGTCAGGAGATAAAGAATGAATACAGCCCGACCAGCAGCAGCGTCTCCCACACGCCGTGCTTTTTTCCGGCGGCGCAAGTCATGTCCATTTTCCGTCCGCGGGGCACCCAAGATCGACTACAAGGACGTGAAATTATTGCAGCGATTTGTATCCGAGCGTGGAAAGATCGTGCCCAGCCGAATCACCGCGGTTTCAAACAAGAAGCAGCGTGAGCTGGCTCAAGCGATCAAGAGGGCTCGTTTCCTGGCGCTGCTTCCCTACGTTCTCCATTAGGTCCTGCAAGGCCCTCAGGGCCTGAGCTGCAATGTCGAAATCGACTCTCATCGCGATGGCTGCGGGCGTCGTCAGCGCAGCACTGTATCTATCGCTGCTGACCGGGTCGGCTGGCGCGCTGATTTTTGCCTACCTATCATCACTCCCTCTGTTTGCCGCTGGATTGAGCATGGGCCTCATTCCCTTGCTGATCGCCGCTGCAACAGGAATGGTTCTGACTGGAATCGGAGACGAATTTCTCAGCGGTGCGATGTACGGCGGACTGACCGCGGGTCCGGTAATTTGGATAGTCCATCTCTCACTGACGTCACGGCAAAGTTCAGGATCCACTGAATGGTACCCCTCGGGCCGACTGATAACTTGGTTATCGGGAATCGCCGGCGGTTATTTTCTGATCGCAGTCGCTGCATTTTCTGCATTTGAAGGCGGTCTTAGAGGCCAGATTGGGCGGTTCCTCACGACGATCCTGGAGAAATTATCCGGTCGGCCATGGGCTGAACTGGAAGGCGCCCACGCGCTCTTGGAGGTTTGGGAACCGATGTTCCCGGCGATGGTCGGCGTGTCATGGATCATCATGCTGTCGTTGAACGGCGTGTTGGCACAGGGCTTGTTGGTTCGGTTCGGTCGAAATCTCCGCCCTTCCCCGTCAATGGGGGTCCTTCAGCTGCCGCGTGTCCTAGCCATCATGTTCGGATGCATGTTACTGGCCTCGCTTGCTCCAAGTTTGATCGGCTACGCAGGGACAACGATCTCAGTTTACTTTATGGTCCCGTATCTGTTGCTGGGCTTGGCCGCCGTGCATGCATTGGCAGGAAAGTTGACCTCTGCCCACATCGTACTTGTCATCTTCTACGTGGTGCTCGTGCTATTCGGCCTCTTGGGGTTGGCGTTGACCGCAGGTCTCGGTCTTGTCGAACAATGGTTTAATATCCGCCGTCGATGCGGCGTGGTCTACAAAGGTGAGGAAGAGTAATGGACGTCATACTTATGGAACGCGTCGAGAATTTGGGCCAGATGGGAGACGTGGTGACCGTCAAAGACGGCTATGCACGCAACTATCTGCTTCCCCAACGCAAGGCGCTCCGGGCTACCGAAAGCAACCGCGAGGGGTTCGAACTGCAACGCGGCGATCTGGAAGCGAGTAACATCGAACGTCGCGGCGAGGCCGAATCCATCGGAGACACGATGGATGACCTGTACATAGTCCTGACCCGGCAGTCGAGTGAAACCGGACAGCTGTATGGTTCGGCGAATGCGCGCGACATTTCAGATGGCGTGACGGAAGCGGGATACAAAATTGATCGAAAACAGGTTCTGCTGGATCGAAGCATCAAAACGCTGGGAATTCATCCTGTTCGGGTGTCTCTGCATCCTGAAGTAACTATTTCGGTAAACGTCAACATCGCCCGATCGGAAGCCGAGGCGGAACAGCAGGAAGCGGCATTCCGCTCCGGTACGCTGGCGGCAGGTGCCCCGGCAATCGCTCAATCGGAAGAAGATGTTGAAGCAGCTCGAGCAGCGGCTGCAGCAGAAGAGTTCTTCGAAGATTCCTCACTCGAGCAGAGCGAAGAGTCCGAAGGCGATTCCGAGGATCCATCCGCCAGTGAATCTCAGGACGACCAGGACTCTTCAGGCACGCCCTCAGAGGAAACCGCCGCAGGCGACTCATCTGAAGAGGACGAGACGGCCCCAAATAGCCAGCAATCCTAACAGTTGCCGCGTGCGCGGCTGATGCTGCGCGCGCGGTTGGCCGCCGAAATACAACAAGTCTCAACGGCGTGGAATTGAGCTGATTCAAGCGAGGCTCGAATTCGGCGTCAAAAACGATTTTGCGAACAGCGCCGGAAATTTGTTAACATCAGTGGTCAGCACGCGAGGGCCACAGTGTGTGCGGCGGACCTCGCCAGGTTGAGGCGATGGAAATAGGGCTAAAGCAGTGCAGTAGCCATGCTGCTTGCAAGAATCCTGAACAGCGCGTTTCGCTGGGGCGAATTGACGATCATTGACGCCCACGGAAACCGACACCGGTTCACGGGCGAGGCCGGCCTCACATCAACCATCCGCCTGCACGACCCACGACTTCACCGCCGCCTTGCGATCTCCCCGGATTTGGCATTTGGCGAAGCCTATGTAGACGGGACACTCACGATTGAGGAAGGCGATCTTATTGATTTCCTCGCGATCGCCGTTGCCAACAAGTACTCGCTCGATCAGCACTGGAGCCAGCGGCTAAAAAAATCAGCAAAAAAAGTCGTTCAAAAATCTGGCCCAGTACAACTCCACGTTTCGAGCCCAGCAAAACGTCGCCCATCACTATGATCTCTCTGGGCGCCTTTATGATCTATTCCTTGACGGGGACCGCCAATATTCCTGCGCCTACTATCAATATCCTCAGGACTCCCTGGAACGCGCTCAAGATAACAAAAAGCGCCACATTGCGGCCAAACTGGTGCTTGAACCGCGAATGCATGTGCTGGATATCGGGTCCGGGTGGGGTGGACTTGCCATTTCCCTGGCACAACGGGCAGACGTCGAGGTCACCGGCGTGACGTTGTCCGAGGAGCAGCACAAAATCTCCAATGAAAGGGCCAGGAATGCAGGGCTAAGCGACCGCGTACGCTTTCTGCTCAAAGACTATCGCGACCTTTCAGGAGAATTCGATCGTATCGTTTCGGTGGGCATGTTTGAGCATGTTGGTGTCACGCATTACGGGGAATATTTCCGACAATGTTATGACCTGCTCTCACCCAACGGCGCCGTGCTTCTTCATTCGATTGGCCGGTCGTCCGGCCCCGGCGTCACCGCAGCGTGGATCCGAAAGTACATTTTCCCGGGCGGTTACTCACCGGCCTTGTCCGAAATGATACCGTTCATCGAGAAATCCGGCCTAGTGATGACCGACGTCGAAGTGCTCCGTCTCCATTACGCCGAAACCCTCAAAGAGTGGCGCCGCCGGTTCGTGCAGAACTGGGAGGACGTAAGATCCCTTTATGACGAGCGCTTCTGCCGCATGTGGAATTTCTATTTAGCCGATTCGGAAGCAGTTTTCCGTTATGGAGACCATGTCGTCTACCAAGTTCAGTTGGCCCGAAATCATGAGGCAGTACCCCTGACGCGAGACTACATCTACCACTGGGAGCAGAACGGTACCCAGGATCAGAGACCGGCCGCCGCTTGAAGCAATCGGCGCCGGACAAATTTTCTATTCCTTATTCAGACTTATCCCCGTGGTTTTCCACTTCTGGCGATCATTGTCCACCGCCAGCGAACAATTGTCCCCGATATCCTCAGGCGCAAAGGACCGATCCCTGGTATCACTCGCTGAACCATTCCAGTATTACTTGCGGGCCCCATGGTTGATCAGGCCCTCTCAAGTCACCACCTCGCCGCCGTCGAGCACAGCCGCGACGAAAACTTGCCTTATCGTGAGGTCCCCCACAACGTCGAAGCCGAACAGGCGCTTCTCGGTGCTATCCTCGTCAACAATGAGGCTGGGCACCGCGTCATGGGCTTCCTGGAGTCTCAGCAATTTTACGAACCCGTTCACGGACGGATATTCGAGGCCTGCCAGAAGCTCATCGAACGCGGGCAGATCGCAACCCCGGTCACCTTAAAGAGCTATTTCGAGAACGATGATGCCCTGGTCGACGTTGGTGGCGCCCAATACCTGGCCAGGCTCGCGGGATCGGCCGTCACCATCATTAACGCGGAAGATTATGGCCGGACGATTTACGATCTCGCCCTTCGCAGGGAGCTGATTGATCTCGGAGAAGATGTCGTCAATCGTGCCTATGATTCCGATATCGACGATGCCGCGATACAGCAAATCGAGGATGCCGAACAACATCTGTTCCGGCTTGCGGAAAGTGGTGAACAGGAGGGTGGACTCCAGTCTTTCCAGGTCTCATTGCGAGATGCCGTGTTGGCGGCGGAAGCAGCCCACAAACGCGAAACGCGGCTGACGGGCGTCGCCACGTCCCTGACAGACCTCGACGAACTCCTTGGCGGACTGCATCGCTCGGACCTCATCATTCTGGCAGCCCGGCCGGCAATGGGAAAAACAGCCCTGGCCGCCAACATTGCCGTCCACGCCGCGATGACGTATCGCGGCGACCGAAACGAGAGCGGTGAATGGCAAACCGAAGACGGAGCGGTCGTCGGGTTCTTCTCGCTCGAAATGTCGGCGGAACAACTCGCGACACGCATCTTGTCTGATCAGACGGAGATCCCGTCGTACAAGATGCGCCGAGGGCAACTCAGCGACGATGAATTCCAGAAACTCGTTATCGCCAATCAGCGCCTCGAAGAAATCCCGCTGTTCATTGACGACACGCCGGCATTGAGCATCGCAGCGCTTAGGACACGAGCTCGAAGGCTGAAGCGGCAGAACAATCTTGGCCTCATCATCATCGATTACCTTCAACTCGTCGCGCCATCAGGACGCAAGCGTAACGAGAACCGGGTGCAAGAGATTTCAGAGATAACGCGGGGGCTGAAAGCACTTGCAAAGGACCTAGATGTCCCAATTCTGGCTCTTTCCCAGCTTTCACGTGCCGTAGAGCAACGCGACGACAATCGCCCGCAACTCTCCGATCTCAGAGAATCGGGCACGATCGAACAGGATTCAGACGTCGTGATGTTCATCTACCGCGAGGAATACTACTGGGCCCGCACACACCCAAAACCCAAACGCCGCCAGGATGAATCCGAGGATGAGTTCAACATGCGTCTGGAACAATGGAACCACGACTATGTGACCGAGGGCCGTGCCGGTGAGGCGGAAATCATCGTCGGCAAGCATCGTCACGGCCCGACGGATACGGTGACGGTGTACTTCAGCAACCAATTCACACGCTTCGGCAATCTCGAGGCGCCTGACCACCTAACGCCCCAGGCACCTTTCTGACGATGACCCGCACGGCGCGGGCCGGCACGGTGCTGACCATTGATATCGCCGCGCTCAAATCCAATTACCGGTTGCTGCGCGACATGGCGCCCAACGCCGATTGTGCGGCCTTGGTCAAAGCGAATGCCTATGGTGTTGGTGTCGAACAGGTCGCTCCCGCGCTGCAGGAGGCCGGATGCCGCATTTTCTTCGTCTCCACGATCGATGAGGCCACCGTTTTGCGCGCCATCACGGGGACCGGGCCTCAAATTCTCGTTTTGAATGGACTCTCGAACGCAGAAATTGATCCCTTTCTGGAGTTTGAACTGACGCCCGTCCTCAACGATCTCGGGCAGATCGAGCGGTGGTCCAAACAGGCACCGATATCCGAACGGAGACTCCCCGCGGCGATCCACTTCGATACCGGAATGTCACGCCTTGGACTCCCCGAGGACGAAACCCGATTGCTTGCTGAAGACTCCGCGATGATTGAAGATCTGGACATCAAGTTTGTCATGAGCCATCTCGTCTCGTCTGAAGAATCCGGCAATCCGCTCAACGGGATTCAACTGGAGAGATTCACGGAGATCTGCAAAAGGTTACCCAAGTTCCCGGCCAGTCTCGCGAATTCCTCCGGCATTTTCCTGGGGCCCAAATACCACTTCGATCTGGTGCGTCCCGGGGTTGCACTTTACGGCGTCAACCCGCAACCGGGACAACCCAATCCAGTGGCCGAAGTGGTTCAACTTAAAGCGAAAATTGCCCAAATTCGTCGCGTTGACACCCCTCAGAGCGTTGGATATGGTGCGGCGCACCGCGTAACCGGGCCGACCAAAATAGCCACAATTCCCCTGGGATATGCGGACGGCTATGTGCGGTCCCTCAGCGGCCGGGGATACTGCTACATTGGCGGAATTCGAGTGCCTGTTGTGGGACGCGTCTCAATGGATCTCATCACACTCGACGTGACTTCGGTTCCCGACGATCTGACCTGTCCCGGAACCGAGGTAGACGTTATCGGCGGTCCCGTTCCGATCGACGAACTGGCAGAGGCCGGAGGTACCATCGCCTACGAATTGCTCACCTCACTGGGCTCCAGATACCAGCGAGAGTACCTCATGGAGGCCGCAAGCGTATGTGCGCCTCCGCCGCTAATTCGTCGATGACAGCCCCAAGGGTCGATTCAAATGCAGGTTCTGAAACTTTGAACAGGTCCGGCCTTATGCGGCGTTCCAACTGTCCTGGAAAAGGCACCTTGTAGTGGCACGCCGGACCTCCCGTTACGTCTGTCAGGACTGCGGCTCGGTTACCGCGAAATGGGGCGGAAGATGCGACTCCTGTGGGGCGTGGAACTCCATCACCGAAGAGAGCGAGCCGGTCTCTCCGCCCGGCGCCATCAACTCGAGTCAAGGACGGCGTTTCGAATTTAATACCCTCGACGGGCCGACCCAGTCCGTTGACAGGTCGATTGTCGGTATCCCGGAATTTGACCGCGTCTGCGGCGGCGGGCTGGTGCCAGGATCCGTGCTCCTGGTTGGCGGCGATCCCGGCATCGGAAAGTCCACGCTCTTGCTGCAGGTTGTGGCAGCCCTTGGGAAAAATGGTGTCTCGTGTGCCTATCTCTCGGGGGAAGAAGCCGTTGATCAAGTCCGCATGCGCGCGCGACGCCTGGCATTGGCCGACGCTCCCGTCAGACTGGCCGCGGTGACCGATGTTCGTGACATCCTTTCGACCCTCGATTCGGACAAGCAAACCCAAGTCGTCGTTGTGGATTCAATCCAAACGATGTTTGTGGACACGCTTGAATCAGCGCCGGGGACCGTCGCACAGGTCCGCGCCGCGGCACAGTCGTTCATTCGCTTCGCCAAGCAAACCGGCTCCGTGGTCGTGCTGGTTGGTCACGTGACGAAAGAAGGACAGATCGCCGGGCCTCGTGTCCTCGAGCACATGGTCGATACCGTGTTGTACTTTGAAGGGGAACGCGGGCACCAGTTCCGCATTCTACGGGCAGTCAAGAACCGGTTCGGACCAACCGACGAAATCGGCGTGTTTGAGATGACCGACGCCGGACTTGCGGAAGTCGCCAACCCTTCGTCTCTCTTCCTGACGGATAGAGCGTCCACGATCAGCGGCACCGCGGTTTATGCAGGCATCGAGGGAACCCGGCCCGTATTGGTGGAGATTCAAGCGTTAGTCTCCCCATCTGCGCTGGCAACGCCTCGCCGGGCCGTCGTCGGCTGGGACTCCGCCCGCCTTGCCATGATCGTCGCCGTGCTGGAGGCTCACTGCGGCTTGTCACTATTCGGCAACGACATTTATCTCAATGTCGCAGGTGGCCTTAGAATTAGCGAACCCGGCGCGGATCTCGCGGTTGCGGGTGCGCTGGTATCCTCGCAACTGGGAACGGCGGTGCCTGAGGCTTCCGTGTTTTTCGGGGAGGTGGGATTGTCGGGTGACGTCCGCCCTGTTAGTCAAGCCGACAATCGCTTGTCCGAAGCCGCAAAGCTTGGTTTTGCCCACGCGGTGATGCCATCGGGAAAGGGAAGGAAGACCCACGATATTCAAATCACGCAGGTGGAGCGGTTGACCGAGGTGGTTGACATGCTTCAGCCGTCCTCGACAAATACCGTGACCGAAACAGAAGTGAACCGGCGGCAACATGGCTGATATCGCATTTACCGTGGCCGATGTTGGTGTTCTGGTCATCTTGATAATTTCGGCCGTATTGGCTTTTGCCCGCGGCCTCATCAAGGAAACACTCTCGGTTGTCGGGTGGATCGGCGCCATCTTTGCAGTGCTCTATGTTTTCCCGCTGCTTCAGCCCTTGACCCGCGATTTGATCCCCTTGGATATACTGGCGGATGCCGTCACTGGGATCGCGATATTCCTGGTCGCGCTCGTGTCTATTTCAATCGTGAGCTACACGATCGCGAAGCGTGTGAGAGAAAGCTCCCTCAATGCGATCGACCGATCATTGGGACTTCTCTTTGGCGTGGTCCGCGGTGCCGTCGTCGTTTGCATTGCATATCTGGTTCTCTTTCAACTCGTGCCGATGTCAGATCACCCCGCCTGGATTCGAGACGCGAGAAGCCTTCCGACAGTGGAGCTCGGCGCAAACTTGCTGATCAAGCTGGTCCCTGAAACTGGGTGGGGATTTAGTGAAGGGCTGGCCGACGAGGCCACCGAATGAGCCTCCAGTGTGATGTCTGAGACTAGGCGCACCGAGATTTACGGGCGAGGAACGATTCGTTCGGGACTCTTCGCGCGAATCCGGGTACAAGAGGCCGCGCACCAGCTTAGGATTTCCCCCTGCCCAAGTACGTTCCACGAGTTTCTAGCAGGCTGATGGACGGGCAAGTCCTCCTCGACGACATAAACGACGACGGTCGCCCCCGCGACGAGTGTGGTGTATTTGCCGTATTCGGTCACGTCGACGCTGCAGCACATACCGCGTTGGGCCTCCATGCATTGCAGCACCGTGGGCAAGAGTCCGCTGGGATCGTCAGTTACGATAGTGGCCACTTCAATACCCATCGTGGCCTGGGCCTGGTCGGCGATACGTTTTCCTCGCCAAACGTCATGGACCGACTTAAGGGAGATTCTGCGGTCGGGCACGTTAGATATTCCACGACAGGCAGCACGATTCTAAGAAACGTCCAGCCATTGTTCGCCGAATTTTTCTTCGGCGGCATGGCGATCGCCCATAACGGCAACTTTACCAATGGGTACAGCCTGCGGCGTGAACTCGTCATGCGTGGCAGTATCTTCCAGTCGACCACGGATACCGAAGTTCTCATCCATCTCATGGCGACCAGTTCCTACCACGCTGTTGAAGATCGAATGATTGACGCCCTCAGGCAGATCGAGGGCGCCTATTCGATGGTCGCCATGACCAACGATACAGTCTTCGGCGTCCGCGACCCTCTCGGCGTGCGTCCTCTTGTCATCGGCACGCTGGACGGCGCCATGGTACTGGCCTCGGAGACCTGCGCTCTCGATATCATCGGGGCGGAGTTTGTGCGTGACGTGCAACCTGGTGAACTTGTCGTGATTGACGCCGAAGGGTTGCACAGTGTTTCACCCTTCCCGCCGGCCCGGCATCGGTTTTGTGTGTTCGAGTATATATATTTTGCGCGCCCGGATTCAGTGGTCGAAGGTTCCGGCGTCTACGATGTCAGGAAGCGTATTGGCGCCGAACTGGCCCGCGAGGCCCCTGTCGACGCAGACATGGTCGTGCCAGTGCCCGATTCGGGCACGCCTGGGGCCATGGGCTACGCAGTCGAGGCCGGCATTCCGTTCGATCTGGGGATCATTCGGAACCATTATGTCGGGCGAACCTTCATCGAACCATCAGACCAGATTCGCCACCTGGGTGTTCGACTGAAACACAACGCCAACAGAGCCAACATCACGGGAAAGAGAGTCGTCCTCGTGGACGACTCCATCGTGCGGGGAACGACGTCGACCAAGATCGTCGAAATGGTGCGCGATGCCGGCGCCACCGAAGTACATATGCGAATCGCGAGTCCGCCAATCACCAACTCCTGCTACTATGGGGTCGATACGCCGGAGACGGAAAAACTCCTGGCTGCTCGGCTCGATATCGATGAGATTGCCGATGCAATCGGCGTCGATAGTCTCGTCTACTTATCGATTGATGGCCTCTATCGTGCTACAGCGGGCGTGCCTCGGAATAACGAGGCGCCACAATTCTGCGATGCCTGTCTCAGCGGGGAATATCCCATCCGGCTCGTCGACCAGGAAGACGGGGATATTCCGGCGCAACTTTCCCTGCTCACCGAACAGGTATAATCGGTCAATCTTGGGATCACGGAGCCACCGGGCAAAACTTTGACGTTAGCCGCGATCTCAATTCGATCATATTTGGATAATCACATTTGACACCAATGCCGGCATCCAAACGATTGGCAAACAGGACAGCGGTGATCACCGGCGCGACAAGAGGAATTGGCGCAGCGGTAGCCGAACGGTTTGCGGCCGAAGGCGCCCACGTGATTCTCGTGGGTCGCACGCAAGGTGGCCTGGAGGAAACCGATGACCGGGTGCAGGAAGCTGGTGGAACGGCCACCCTGGTACCGGCCGATCTGACGGATTTCGATGCCATCGACAACCTCGGCGCGGCGATCGCCGAGCGCTGGGGACACCTCGATATTCTGGTCGGCAATGCGGGGACTCTTGGTACGCTGGGCCCTTTGGGCCATACCACACCGACGATCTGGGAAGAGATTTTCGCCCTGAACGTCACGGTGAATTGGCGTCTCATCCGGTCTTTTGACGCCCTGCTGCGAAACTCGGAAGCGGGGCGGGCTATCTTTGTCACCTCCGGAGCTGCGAGCCGAGTCCTCCCATACTGGGGGGCTTATTCCGCTAGTAAAGCTGCACTCGAATCAATGGCAAAGGTCTACGCCGCGGAAGTCTCCGCAACCAATATTCGGGTGAACTTGCTCGACCCCGGCGCTACACGAACCCAAATGCGGGCACAAGCAATGCCGGGGGAAGATCCTCAAACGCTAAAAGCGCCAGAGGAGATTTCCGAGTTCTTCGTCGAGCTCGCAGAATCCAGTTGCCGTCGAAATGGAGAAGTTATCAGCGCCGGCTGATGCGGGCTTTCGGTCGGCGCCCCGCGCTCTGTCTTCTGCCCTTCTCCGCATAGGGATTGTGCCCCTTCCGCAGGCGTACGCGTATCGGTGTTCCCGGCAGATCGAAGGCCGAACGCAATTCATTTTCCAGATAGCGCAAATAGGTCTCGCCCACCGACTCGGGACGGCTGACGAACAATATAAAAGTCGGAGGCCGGGCTTTCGCCTGGGTCGCGTAGCGGAAACGTGGCCGATGCCTTTTGACGGATGGTGGTGGATGACGCTCGACAACATCGCTCAGCCAGCGATTGAGCGGACCGGTCATGACACGTTTGTTCCAGATTTCGTGCACTGAAATCACGGCAGGTACCAAATCCCGGACATGCGTCCCCGTCAACGCCGACAATGGAACGATCTGCACACCCTTGGCCTGTGGTAGGGAATCAACAAGCCTTTCGCGTAGCCGGGTCATTGTTTCACGGCCGTTGTCCACCAAGTCCCATTTGTTGACCACGATCAACAACGCGCGCCCTTCTTCGACCGTCATGGACGCGATACCAAGGTCCTGCTTTTCCAACCCCACGGTGCCATCGACGACGACCGCCACGACCTCGGCCAGGCGGATGGTGTTCAACGTATCGCTCGCGGAAAGCCGCTCCAGCCGGTCCGTCACCCGCGCCTTGCGGCGTAACCCCGCGGTATCCACCAATTCGAGTTCGCGTCCATCAATCTCCAGGCGTACAGCAATCGCGTCTCGCGTGATGCCCGGTTCGGGTCCCGTAAGCAGACGCTCTGCGCCTATCAACTTATTGACCAAGGTCGACTTGCCGACATTGGGCCGGCCGACGATCGCCAACTTGAGAGGCCCTCCCCCAGGTTCAGATGGCAGCTCCAACTCGTCAGCGGCCGGAGAGGTTTCCTTCACCACCTCTTCGATACGGTCGTATAGATCGCTCATTCCCTCCGCATGCTCGGCGGAGATCGCCACGGGATCGCCAAGGCCCAGCGAATAGGCATCGTAAAACCCAGATTCACCTGCCCGGCCTTCACATTTGTTGGCGACAAGAATCACGTTGCCTCCGTGGCGCCGCAACAGATCGGAAAAATGTTGATCCGCAGGCGTAATGCCTGCTCGGGCATCGACGAGCATGAGCACGACATTTGCTTCCGTGACTGCTTGCTCGGTCTGCTGCCACATCCGGGCTTCAAGATTGGCGCCCTTGCCTTCCTCCAGGCCGGCCGTGTCAATGACCTTAAACGGCATTGACCCCAGCTGTGCTTCGCCCTCTCGCCGATCACGCGTGACGCCAGGTGTATCGTCGACAATGGCCAAGCGCCTGCCGACCAGACGGTTGAACAGCGTCGATTTCCCAACGTTTGGTCGGCCTACTATGGCCAGTGTGAAATTCATTGGTCAGCGGTAAGCGACAAGATCTCCGTCGTCCGTCAGAACGAAAATCGTTCCGTTGGCGACAACCGGCGAAAGCGACGTGCCGTCAGGAAGATCCACTTTGCCCAGGATGTCCCCGCTGTATGGCGAAATAGCCACGCCATCACCGCGAGATGAGACGACGATCAAACGGTCGCTCGCCAGTACAGGCCCGCTCCACTCGATGGAATCTTTACGCCGCTCTTCGTCCTCATATCTTGGAAGTTGTTGAACCCAACGTACGCGCCCGGTATTGCGCGCAATGCAGACAACTTGCGCTTCCGTGGTGACGACGAATACAAAATCACCCGCGACCCAAGGGGTCTGGATACTCGCGAGATCCTGCTCCCATAGACGTGCGCCGCTTCTCAGATCAATCGCGACCATCCGGCCCGCATGACCCGCGACAATGACGACGTCGCGGTCGATGACCGGTGATCCATTGATGTCATTGAGTTCGGCGAGAGCCGTAGAACGTCCAGTTCGCGTAAGCGAGTCGGTCCAAAGAATTCTGCCGTTCTCGACGCGCAATGCGACCAATTCGCCCGAAGAATACGGCGCCACCACGACGCCACCATCAACAGCCGGGCTTGCCGCACCGATGATGCCCGCATCTTCGGCAATACCAATATGAGTCCAATCCACGGATCCATCCTCAATGTTCAAGGCGTAGAGTTGGTTATCGTAGGAAACGGTGAAGAATCGACCATTGACCACCGTGGGAGCGCCGCGGAGCGGCACCCCAATATTCTGGCGCCAAATTTCCGCCCCGTTTTCTGCCAACAGCGCAATCGCCTCGCCATAACCTGTCGCGAGATAGAGGACGCCACGGTCATAGCTCAAGCCACCCCCAATGGCGCCAGGGTCCTCGGTGTCCGGTACGATGCTATAGCGCCATATGCGGCGGCCATTGTCGGCCCGATGCGCGGCTACGCTACCTTCCGAGTCCAAAATGAAGACCTGTCCGTCCGCAACAATCGGTACTGCCGTGAGACGAGTGAGATCACCGGCGCCGGTCCCGGCAGACACCCTCCAAACCTGTGACGGCGCCTCCGCCAATGTCAGGTGATGCATCGCATGCGTCGGATGCCCGCCCGCTTGAGGCCAATCCTCATTCAGGTAAGGTCGCGGCAGGCGAACGCTGACATCGGTGATACGTGGATCGGGGCGCAAGGTACGTTGAAGGTTGATCACTGAAATTCGATCGCCGGGAAGCGGTCGATCCTGCGCACCTTCGAAATACTCGTTCAAACGCTCGCAGGCCCCGAGCACCACGAGCAGCGCCAAGCTCACCGGTATTCTCGAATAACGCATGCTTATCAGCCGCCGTGCCCCGTGGCCGCCAACAGTTCCGCGGCGCGAGCACGAATCCCGGGCGGCGCCGTCAGATCGTCGGAAAGCGTGGTGAATTCCCGCTTCGCCGTCTCCATATCACCGTCCTGTAGTGCCAACGCACCCCGCAGTTCACGTGCCGAATGGCGCCAGGGATTTTCGTCCTTCAGCAACGGCGCCAAACGGCTGGCGACATCCTCACTGGCCGTTCCCAGATCCAGCAGTGTCTGTGCCGCAAGCAGCCGCGCCAAATCGCGCAAGTGCTGATCAACACCGCCATCGGTGGACAGCCGGTCGTATATCGAGACCGCCAGGCTGAGATCACCCGACTCCCGTAGCGTTGCAGCCTGACTCAGCCGGGACAATGCGCGATAGCCAGCACCGGCATCGTCCGCCAGGGCGGCCAAGGCAGCCGCGCCCTGGCCGGATTCGCCCGACTCGACCAGATTTACGGCAGCAATAAACCGCACGCTCTCGGATTCCCGTGTCGCGGTCCGGTACTCGGTCCAGCCAACGTTTCCAGCAGTGCCCAATACGACCACAACGGCAAGAGCAACGACGTACTTGCCGTATTTCTTCCAGAGTTTCTTGTAGTGCTCCTGCCGAATTTCTTCGTCGACTTCGTTGAAGACGTCCGCCAACTTAATCTCCACTTGTCTCGAGGGCCGGCTACCTTAGCCCGCGCCTTGGACCGGAGCAATCTGAAGCTCGCGATCAATCAGATGACCGACCGTCGTCCTAAAATCATATCCGCCGCTTTTTCGGCCATCATCAATATTGGTGCATTGGTATTTCCGGAGGGCATGTCCGGCATCGCGGAGCCGTCAACCACACGCAGGCCGTCGGTGCCGCGCACTTTCATCTCGCCGTCGAGGACGGCCATTTCACTAGCCCCCATTGAGCAGGTGCAACAAGGATGATGAGCGGTCATCGCGGTCTCGCGGATCCAGGCGTCCAACCCGTCATCGCTGTCGACTGAGATGCCTGGATCGATCTCGTCTCCCCGATAGGCATCCATCGGCAATTGCACTGTCGCACGCCTTGCCATGCGCACGCCTTCGCGCATGGTTGCGATATCGCTATCGACGGAAAAGAAGTTTTGGAAAACTTTCACTGTATCTAGTGGCTCGGCAGAGCGGAGTTCCAGCCTTCCCCGGCTTTGCGGATGCAACAGCACGGGCCGGACGGCAAAGCCGTCACGGTATGCAGGCTTAAAGCCAGGAATCCAGGGATGGACCGGGTCTGGAACACTGCGGATGATGAATTGGATGTCCGGCACCGACAGTTCGGGGCGCGATTTTAAATGGGCAAATATCGGTGCCGGAACAACGGTTGCCATCCCGGTGCCGAAAAAATATGCCTGCAACATGGCAACTGCTAGCCTGTCGTAACGCATGGCCCGTAGGAAACTGCCAGGCGTTTTGCGGTCATAGCTCACCATGACAGACAAATGGTCCTGCAGGTTGGTGCCGACTCCGGGGCGGTCTAGAAGGACATCGATGCCGTGCTGACGCAAATGCGCTGAAGGGCCGATGCCGGAGAGCATGAGTAGATGTGGCGAGTTAAATACGCCACCAGAAAGTATCACTTGCCGATTAGCTTTTAATGTTCGCGTAGCGTTGCCTTGGCTGTACTCGATGCCTACCGCTTTAGTGCCCTTGAAAAGGACGCGATGTGCGAGCGCTTCGGTCTTAAGCTCCAAATTGGGGCGTGAAAGGACCGGCTTGAGGAACGCGACCGCAGCACTGCATCGCTTGCCGTTGCGGATCGTGAACTGGGTGCGAGAGAAACCTTCTTGCTCTCCGGCATTGTAGTCCTCGACATATGCGTAACCAGCCATCTCGGCGGCCTTAATCCAGGCGTCGATTAACGGGTCTTCGTCTGGACTGCGGACCACGGTTAAGGGTCCCGAATTACCGCGAAAATCCGTATCGGCCGACCCCTGCCAGGATTCGATCTTGCGGAAATACGGCAGCACGTCTTCATAGCTCCAGCCAGTCGCACCCTTCTGGGCCCAACGTTCGTAGTCGCCCTGATTACCACGGACATAGGCCATGACATTAATCGAGGAGGAGCCTCCGACGACCTTGCCGCGCATCGCCTCAATCTCGCGATTATTGGTAGCGGCATCCGGTTCCGCATCGTAGCCCCAGTCGTGTCGCCGCTCCGAATGTAACTTGCCAATGCCGATGGGTATATGAATCAACGGGTCCCGGTCCATCGGCCCCGCTTCAAGGATAGCCACCTTGTTTCTGGGGTCTTCACTTAGACGGTTGGCAAGGACGCAGCCGGCGCTACCGGCACCGACTATGATGTAATCAAATATCTCAGTCATGCCGCAAATTCAAAACAACGCGCGCCCCGATGCGAAAATTTCGGAACGCTTTACACTTTTTTGAAAGGACTATGACGCTACTTGGCATAATGAACAGGCGTGCACTCAATATCGATTTTCTGAGCCATAAAATGACTATATTGCAATGAATTATGGGTAAAAAAATCACTCCCACTCAAT
>Ga0209403_10000585_pt1 | contig 53693 bp, 53 predicted proteins | sample ArcticOcean_MG_C_8_FD_187440 | JGI IMG/M metagenome (GOLD analysis project Ga0209403, IMG submission 187440) | Marine microbial communities from western Arctic Ocean - ArcticOcean_MG_CB11_86 (SPAdes) (version 2) | ecosystem: Environmental > Aquatic > Marine > Oceanic | place: Arctic Ocean... | reverse complement strand
CCTCACCGGGCCGGGGCTGGCCACCGAAGCGGAGCGGTGTTGGGCACGCGCGAAAGGAGTTGATGGATGCGATCTGTAATGTGCGAGCACCTCATAGAGCGACTCATCCACTCGCACCGGCTCGGGCGGCATGCCCACAGCCCATCACCGACCCCAGCAGCTCGTAGGACCGGAGGCGCGCTACGGGGTCGTGCACGATGGTCGCGACCATGACCTCGTCGGCGCCGGCCTCCCTCGCCCGCGTCTCGATCTCGTCCCCCACCGACTCCGGAGTCCCGGCGACCAGCAGCCCGGCCATGGGCCCCTCGAGCGGAGCGTCGGCCGACCAGCCGAGGTCTCGCGCCTCGGAGGGGCTGGGCAGGGGTCCCCTCTCGCCCGAGAGAATTCGCTTGAAGTGGATCTCGATGGAGGAGGAGAGTTCACGCACCTCGTCCTGAGTCTCCGCGCAGACGACTGCCAGCCCGAGGATGACCCGCGGTTCCGGAAAGTCCGTCGACGGGACGAACGATTCCCGGTACGTCCCGATGGCCGGGGCGGCGGGCGCGGGGCTGAAGTGGGCGGCGAAGGCGTAACCCCTGCCTAGCTCGCCGGCCATCCGGGCGCTCCCGCCACTGGATCCGAGTAGCCAGATGGGAGGCATGGGCACGTCCCCGGGAACCACCCGGATGCGGCCGAAGGGATGATCCTCCGGGAAGGCGTCGTGCGCGAACGCCATGAGCTCCGCGATGAGCTCGCCCGTGTACTGACCGGGCACGGCGCGGAGGGCCTGGGAGGTGGGCGGATCCGTTCCTGGCGCGCGACCGATACCGAGATCGATGCGGCCCGGGTGGAGAGCTTCCAGCGTCCTGTACCGCTCGACGACCTGGAGTGGAGCGTGGTTCGGGATCATGACGCCCCCCGCACCCAAGCGAATCCGCTCGGTGACCGGCGCCACGTGCGCAATCATGAGGTCCGGCGCCGTGGCCGCGATGTTTTCCATGCCATGGTGCTCGGCGTACCAGATGCGCTCGTACCCGACCCGGTCGGCGAGTTCGGCGAGGTCGCGCGCGCGGGCGAGCACCTGGCTCGGCTGGGACCCGGAGGGTACGGGCAGGATATCGAGAACCGAGAGCTTCACGGGCAGTGGCACCGGACCTGAGGGTGGGCGGGCGTCCTTGCAGATCGCCGAGGCCCAAAAGCTGACCCAGGAATGGATTGACACGCACTCGCAGGGCGAAGCGTTGGATACAATCCCGACAAATCGTTAGCTAGACCACCCTGCCTCACGACCGCCCTGCCGCCACGCAAGCAGCCGCCCAGCGGTCTTTCATCGCTGCCCGATCGACCCTCTTCCCTCGAAGGTAAACGTCCGCGATCCGCCGCGTGTTGCGGATGTCGTCGAGCGGATTGGCATCGAGCACGATGAAGTCCGCTCCCTTACCGGCGGCAATGGTTCCGAGCCGGTCATCGACCCCGATGAAACTGGCTGAAGCACTCGTCGCCGCCACGATCGCTTCGTTGGGCGTCATTCCAACCCAATTCACCAATGCTTCCATTTCCATATGGCTGCCCCATCCAATCGGCCGCCGGCCGCCGGCATCGTGGCTCCCCGCGAGAATGGTCGCTCCGGCCTCGCGGACCCGGACGGTGTTCTGCGCCCACAACCCCCCATCGGGAGGTGCCGGCTCCCGGCTCTCGAACGTCCGCCCCCACTCCTCCAGGAAGGCAGGACACTTCAGCGCGGTGAGGAGCGGATCGCTCAGCCATTCGGGCCGTTGCCCTGGGGCGCGGGGGGCACTGCCTCCCATGTTCTGAGAGGTCAGCACGGCGACATTCGTGAAGCCCGGCCGCTCGCCTATGAGCTCAAGCAACTCCTCGTCGACAGGCCCGTCCTCGACCGTATGGGTCGTCGCGTCCACGCCGGCCCGAATCACCCCTTTCCAATCGTGCACCGTCTTCACGTGCGCTATCGTGCGAAGACCGAGCCGATGCGCTTCAAGGGTTGCCGCCTGGTAGATCGAAGGCGTCATGTAGGCCGGCTCCTCACTTCGCGGGTCCTGGAACCCCTGCCGGTCTTCGATCCAAAGCTTGATGAGGTTCACGTTCTGCGCCGCCAGCTCGCGAACGGCGGCTTGCGCCACCCAGGGACTCACCGCGGGATAGAAACTCGTGCTCCTGGGGTTTCCGGTGCCCGGCCAGGCCAGCCCCCGACCGACCGTGAGATAGCGAGCTCCGGAAAACGAAGTTCGTTCCGATTCGTCCCGCAGGTCGACGAAGTTCTCTGGGTCGTCGCTATAGCGGGCATCTATGAACTCCGGCGAGTCGCTGCCGAGACTATACGTTAGCGCGTGACCCGTGTAGGCAAAGCGATCCAAGTGGTCCAGGACGCGTTCGTGTGCGAAATCGTCCTGGAGCTCCGTATCCGTGACCTCGTCGTAGTACCCGACGTGACTATGGGGGTCGATCAGCGCCGGCATGACCGTCTTTCCGGTCAGGTCGACGTGAGCCGCGCCCACCGGCACCTCCAGCTCACCCGACCGACCGACGTCGAGGATCCCTCCTCCCCGGATGACGAAGATCGAGTTCTCGATGGGCGCACTGTTGTCACCCAATATGAGGCGCGCGCCTTCGAACACTGTGGTGCCTCGAGCGTCCTGAGCCGCCGCGGACCTTTCCGCGCCGCCCCCACATGAAACCGCCGAAAGGAGCACGGCACCTAGAACCGCTAGCGAGATCGACACGTCCTTCATGGCGGCTCCTTCAGTAGCGGCCTGGGGCGACGGTACCTCGGAACATCACGGGGATGTCCGCGAACCCATCCTGAGAGATGGTTTACGGGTACGCAAGCTCACAGCGACTCCACACGCTCTTGGCAGCCGACGATGAAGAATCGAATCACTGCGTTCACCCTGTCCTGTTCCAAAACTCAGCCGAGCGTCGAGAGCCGAGTTGGGCGCCCGTTTACGGATTTTGAAAGGCCAAGAAAAAAGCTGTAGCACAACCTGTATCATCGCCCACCGGCGCTGGCTGGCGCTCACCAGCGCAGATTCGGCCAAATCCCCCTGTTTCCAGCGCTCACCGGCGCCCACGAGCGCTCGTCTCATATCTGATAAGCGTGAGGTCGGCAGTTCGAGTCCCCCCAGCCGCGGGGGTCCACGCGCGACGGAGTCTGAGGAGTCGCGATTAGGGTTCGTCATGCTACGGATCGATGACGAGGCTGAGGCGAACAGCGAACTCATCCTCGTCGATAACTTCTTCGAGGAGCTACGCCAGCGGGTGGGTAATTGAAGGCTCAGATCCCCTGGCTTCGCGTCACGGTGCCCGCGCTCACGCCTGGCCGCGCTCCTCTGGCCGCCTTCGTAGGGCCGTGGACCAGATCGAGGCGCGAGTGACACGTTCCTAGGGCAGCGGACCGGGGTTCGGGGACCGAGGTCCTGGGCCAAATGACTTCTCGCCTGAGTGGTCGCCGAACGGATTGAGCATCGCTTTTCAGAGCGACCGCGCTGGGAACAACGACATCTACGTCGTGCATGCAGGCAGTTCGAACCTCGCCAAACTCACGGACACGGGGTCGGACGAGCAGCCGGCTTGGGCGCTCGTCCGGTGACGGACTCTGCGTCGCTGGTTAGACCGATGTAAGCCACACTATCCGATCGATGTCGACGGAGACGGCGGTGGCGAGGCGCTCGACAGCCCGAGCGACCCGTCATGAGCTGCCGCGGACGACGAGCTCGTCCAGGATACGGGCGACGTCACCCACGCCGCCCACGCCGCGCTCCTCGCGTGGCATCTCGAGCAGCTCGGGTATCCGCGAGATCCATTCGGCCGTGCCGAACTCTGTGGGCCGAATCTGGAATCCGTGCAGTCGCTCGCGCACGAACGATTCCAGGGGCGGCATTTCTCTGAAGTCGAGGCGACTGACGAAGGCCGCTGGGAGACCCTCGCGCCATGCTTCGCTGATGGTGCCGTACCCGAGCTTACCCACGAGCGCGTCGGCCGCACGGAGCAGATCGGGCATGTAGAGCGGGGATCGATTGCTGAAGAGAAGGGCGTTGCCCTCGCGGTGTGTCTCTTGGGCACCCGTCACGAGAAAGACGATGTCCGGGTGCTCGCTTAGCCGGGGCAGGAAGGGCATCTCTTCGGGATACCCCCCCATGGTGATCACCACGAAATCGGCGGCGGAGGGGACCCCCAGCCTGTCGCGCGTGGCTGAACGCGTGGACCGGGGCAGTCGGCTAATCGGGTCGACCTGGTGGCACCTGAAACCGTCCGTTCCGTCGAAGCAGGAGGGCTCTGTGCGCACGTGCACCGTGGCGCGAGACGACCACCGATCGAGCTCGGATCCCAGAGCCTCCAGCGCCGGCTCCTCGGAGTGAAACGGTTGGTAGAGCCACGGCCAAGTGAAGCTCTCCAGCAATACGGAGGGCAACCCCGCACGCTCGGCGACAGCGATACCCATGGGTGCGATGTCACACAGCACTGCCTTACATCCCGCGGCGGCGACGTCGGTCGCGATGCGGTCGATGAGCCTCTCGTCGAACGGCAGCATTCTTTCGAGTGCGGCCCGCGTCGCGGCAAGGTCGATCCGGAGCGCGGACGCCTGTCGAAAGCCTACGTCACACTCCACTTCGTGGTAACGGTGGAGGCCGGCCAACGACTCGTTGAGAAACCAGCGGGGCAATGTCGAGAAGATCTCGAAGCGCGCACCGTTCCGGTCGTGCAAGGCCCTCATCACCGCGCTGCTTCGGGCCGCATGTCCGAAGCCATGGGGTGAGATGAACGCCGCATATTTCGGGGGCGTCATTCGTCCATCAGGTTCGCCCGCTAATCCCCCGAGTCCTCCTCAATACGCCGCGCCAGGTTGTTGACCTTCCTGCCGATCTGAAACACCCAGGCTCCGATCAGCAACCAACCGGAGGCGAACGCCAGGAGTACAAAGAGATAGGGTCGAAAAGAGCCCACCAGGGCCGGATTCTGCCCCAGAGCCGCTGCCGGAATCGACAGCATCGCCGCGGAGGCCAAAACCACATAGAAAAACGCCTGTCTCATGATGTTGCCCTGTTGAGCCGGGTAGAACGGAGCACCCACTCCCTTTCTGCTACCTCGACCCCGTATCGAAGGGATAGCAGCCCAAGAAACAGCAGAGTGTACGCGAAAAATGCCACGATCAGCGTAATGACGAATGCTGAATCTGCGGTCGGACCGTCGGGACGCAGGTACACGGGCTCCGGGTGTAGAGTGGGGAACCAATAGACGCTCATGTGAATGAGCGGAATGTCCAATCCGCCGATAATCGCGACGACAGCCCCGAGGCGCCTTCCCTGGTGCGGATTCGACGTGGAGCGCCGCACGAGGAAATATCCCAAGAAGATGAACCAAAGTAGGAGCGTGAAAGTCAGCCTGGCGTCCCACGTCCAAAACGTGCCCCAAGCGACCCGGCCCCAGAGCGACCCGGCGATGAGCAGCGCCACACAGAAGTACATGCCGCCCTCAGCCGCAGCCACCGCAGCTGCATCCGCACGATCATCCCCGAGCCAGAGGTAAATGACGCTGGCGAAGGCGGTCAGGCCGAACGCGAGTTCGGTGATCCACGCCATCGGCACGTGCACGTAGTTGATCCGCTGGATGATTCCCATGGTCGACTCGGTCGGCGCCCAGAAAAAAACGACCCAGTGCATAAACATGATGCCGGCTACGCCGGCGAGAGAGAGACCGACGCCTAGCCTTCCCGCTTTTTTTAGGTCCATCCAACCCTTCCTTCGAGTCCTAGGTGCGATGCGTGTGCATCTTAACGTCCCCCGGGGATTCTGCTACTGGAGCGGGACGACGAGGAGTCACGGTTTTTCCGCAGGTTGGTCGAAGAGGGTCGTACGGTCCCTCTCCGGTCAGCGCTTCGCTTCACCGCCTCCGGCGGCGGACTGCCTTGCGACGGACCGTACGACCCTCTTCACGTGGACTTCGGGCGGGGGTGGGCAAACCGTCGAGGTCGTAGGGCGTGGGGGCTCCTGACCGACCATCGGGCAGGGGCTGGTGGTAGGGCCGGGCGCCGGGGCCCCGGACAGCAGGGAGGGAAGAAGCCCCCGCGCACATAGACCGAAGAGTGGAACCCCCGTTGGGACCCAACGACCGACCGACCTCCATCGAACCATCCCCACCGCCGGGGGTAAATGTCGATCACCCTGCACCTCTTGGTCGCCGCAGACCTCCTCCCTCTTGGATCAGAGTGTAGATTTTGGCCATGAAGCCGTCGGGAAAACGAATCCTCTGGGTCGATGACGAGATCGACCTTCTCCGGCCACATCTGCTCTTTCTGCAAGCGCGTGGATATCACGTGGACGCGATCACGAACGGGGATGACGCGCTCGTTCTGATGCGGGAGAACGCCTACGACCTCGTCCTCTTGGATGAGCAGATGCCAGGGCGAAGTGGCCTGGAGGTCCTCGAAGTCATGCGCCGCGAGGACCCGCACGTGAAAGCGGTCATGGTGACCAAGTCCTCCGAAGACCAAACCATGACGGACGCGATCGGACGACGGGTGGCGGACTACTTGGTGAAGCCGACCAGCCCCCGCCAGGTACTTTCGGTGGTCACCCGTATTCTGGAGGGGTCTTCGATCCGCCAGCAGCGCGCGGCACAGGATTTTGCCGCCCGTTTCGGACGGCTCTCGTTCAAGCGCGAACAAGCCCGGACCCCCGCGGATTTTGCGGAGCTCTACATCGAGCTGACGGGTTGGCACGTCAGCCTCGAAGAGGCGGGCGAGCAGGGCCTCCTCGATACCGTGCAGTCGCTCATGTCCGACCTTCGTTCGGACTTCGGCCAGTGGGTGGGACGGGAATATCCGCGCTGGATGAGGGGAGAGGGGGACCGGCCGTCCCTCTCGGTCGACATCGTCAGCGAGCACGTCCTTCCCCTCCTCGGGCCGTCCCCGGTTTTTTTGGTGGTGTTGGATTGTATGCGCCTGGACCAATGGCTCGTGATCGCCCCGCTTCTGGCTCCATTCTTCGAGATCGAGGAGTCATATCACTACTCGATCCTTCCTACGGCCACACCCTATTCGAGGAACGCGATTTTCAGCGGCCAGTTCCCGGACGACATCGCGCGCGACCACCCGGCTTGGTGGAATCAATCGGACGACGAGGGTAGCCTCAACGCGTTCGAGGATGAACTGCTCATCCAGCAACTGAAGCGCCTCACCGGACAGGACGTTCCGGTCCATTACGAGAAGATCTTCACCGACAGAGAGGAGGATCAGGTGCGTGGCCGCGTCCGTTCGGCGCTCAAGACGCCCAACTCTGTCATCGCCATGGTCTTCAACTTCGTGGACCTCATGACGCATGGGCGCAGCGAGTCACCCATTCTGATGGAGGTGGCCAAGGACGAGTCCGCGCTGCGGGGGCTGACTCGCGCGTGGTTCAAGCGATCGACGGCCTTCTCCGTCCTCAAAGAAGCGGCCGCGGCCGGACATCAAGTGATCATGACCACGGATCATGGATCGATCCTTTGCCAGCGTCCCGCGACGGTTTTTGCTCGGAGCGACGCGACCAGCAACCTCCGGTACAAGTTCGGCCAGGATCTCAGGGCTGAGCAGGCAGATGCGGCCTTCTCCACCAACCGCTCCGAGGATCTCCGCTTTCCCGTCGGAAAGCTGGGCGTCGCCTACGCGGTGGCCGTCGACGACTACTTCTTCGTCTATCCGACCAAGTTGAGGGAGTACCAACGTCGTTACCGCAACTCATTCCTGCACGGGGGCATCTCCCCTGAGGAGATGATCGTCCCGGTTGCGCGCCTTACCCCGCGCTCTCGCGGCGCAACCAGCTGACCGCTGGCGTGACGCTCTACACGCGGGTCCTCTCGTACCTCCGCCCCCACCTCGGAGTCTTTGCCGTAGCGGGCATGGCGACGTTCGGGTTCGCGGCGCTCGACGCTTCGGCGTACGTGCTGCTCATTCCGTTCATCGACGCGCTCTTTCGTTCTCGGCCCACTACCGGGACGGGCGCCGCGGAGCCCATGTCCCGACTCCTCGACGCCACCGTGTACCGAGTCGTGGACGTCCAGGGAGATCCGCTCCAAGCCGTGCAGGGGATCATCGTTTTGATCCTCGTCGTGTTTCTTCTGAAGAACGTATTCGATTTCGTCCGGACCTACTTGGTGGCGTGGGTGGAGCAGTCGGTGATGCGGGATCTAAGGAACGAGCTCTACGACCACGTCCTCGGGCTCGACCTTTCCTTCTTCGGCAGGACACGGGTGGGACAGATCACTGCGCGCCTCACCCAAGACGTGGAACAGCTTCGTCGTCTGCTCACGACCGAGTTGGCGAGGCTTCTCTCGTCGGGCTTCGGGTCCGCCGTGGCGGTGACGTTCATGTTGATGCTCTCGTGGAAGCTGACGCTCGCCGCCTTTGTGGTGATTCCTGGCACGATGGCGGTCTGGCGGCCTCTGGTGAAGCGGCTGCGGCGGGGCGACCGGCGAGTCTTGGATCTGGCGGGGGACGTAACCGCTCACGTCCAAGAGACTCTGTCGGGAATTCGGATGGTCAAGTCGGCGTCCGCAGAGGAGACAGCCCGCGAGCGTTTCCGTGACATTACCGGCGACTATCACCGCACGTTCTTGAAAGCAGAGCGATTACGCGCCTTCGCGGGGCCCCTCACGGAGACCCTCGCGACGCTGGGCACCGTCATCATCCTTTGGTACGGCGCGCGCTTGGTGGTGTTGGAGGGAGCCTTGAGCGGGGCGCAATTCGTCGGCTTCGTCGCTCTCAGCCTCAAACTCTACGGGCCTGTGAAGTACGGGGCGAAGTTTCCGGCGCTGGTGCAGCCTGGGCTCGCCGGGGCCGAGCGCATTTTCGAGTTCTTGGATACGGCGGTCGAGATCGTCGACCGGCCAGGGGCCCGCGTCTTGAAAAACCCGACAGGCGCGATCGCCTTCGAGAGGGTCGACTTCGAGTACGAGCCCGGAGCGCCCGTGCTGCAAGACATCACGGTGAAAATTCCCCCCGGAACCGTCGTGGCGCTGGTCGGACCGAGCGGCTCGGGGAAGACCACGCTCGCCGACCTCTTAGGCCGGTTCTACGACGTGACCTCCGGCCGGGTGAGCGTGGACGGTGTCGACGTGCGGGACTGGACCGTTGCGAGTTTGCGGGGCGCGATGGGCATCGTGCCGCAGGAAGCAGTGCTTTTCCACGATACGATCGCCGCCAACATCTCGTATGGGGCCGGACGTGGGACGGCCGAGCAGATTCGCGGTGCGGCGCGGGCGGCCAACGCGCATGCGTTCATCGATGCCCTGCCGGACGGATACGATACGGTCGTGGGCGAACGGGGCACTCGCCTATCGGGAGGCGAGCGCCAGAGGATCGCTCTGGCCAGAGCGATCCTCGCGGACCGTAAAATTCTCATCCTGGACGAGGCGACGAGCGCTCTGGACACCGAGTCCGAGCGTTTGGTACAGGAGGCTGTCGGACGCCTCATCGGCGGGCGCACCGTCCTGGTGATCGCCCACCGGCTGTCGAGCGTAAGAGGCGCCGATCTCATCCTCGTCCTGAACCAAGGGCGGATCGTCGAACGGGGCGACCACGCATCCTTGTTCGCCGCGGGCGGGCTTTACCGGCGCCTTTATGAACTTCGACACGAGAGCGAGCCGGCCCCGAGCACGACGGGGGCGCGGGCGACTCGAAGTATCGAGGCTCGGCTGGGTGGCCAGTCCGCTGCCCGTGAGGCGGGGTTGTCATGAGCACTGTCGCCGAGGGGCCGACCGAGGGACTCGCTGCTGCCGGGGGGAGGCCTGAGGGAATGGCCGCCAAAGAGCCCGTGGGCGAGAGGCGCGCGACGGTCCGCCACCGGATGGAATTCTGGATCTTCCGAACGCTTTCCTGGAGTGTGGTTCGGCTGCCCGAGCGGGCCGCGCTGGTGCTGGGCGACGTGCTGGGGTGGATTTTGGGCGTGGTGTTTCGAGTTCGCCGCGTAGATACCGATCGGCATCTGCGGATCGCGTTCCATGACCGGGACTCGGCCTGGCGGAGGCGGGTGGCGCGCGGCAGCTACCGGCACTTTGCGCGAGAGGCGGTCATGACGATCCGCTTTCCCTCGATGGGCAAGGGCGAGATCCTTCGGCGTACGCGGGTGGTTGGTTTCGAGGCTCTGCGGGAGGCATCGGCTGCTGGTCACGGGGCGATCGTGATTTCCGGGCACTTGGGGAATTGGGAGGTCGCCGCGGCCGCGATGGCGGCGAGGGGCGTGCCGATGGACGTAGCGGCTCATCTCCAAAATAACCCGCTGTTCTACAGGCACATGGTGGGGCTGCGCGATCGGCTCGGGTTGACGGTCATCACAAAGAATGAAGCGTTCCGTAAGGTGCCGCAGGCGCTCGCGGCGGGGCGTGTCGTCGCCCTCATCGCGGATCAAAACATTAAGAAACGTGGCGTCTTCGTCAATTTTTTCGGAAGGCCGGCGGCCACCGCGAAAGGCCCGGCCCTATTCGCGCTCCGCACGGGGGCGCCGGTCTTCTTGGGCGTGGCGGTGCGAGAGCCGGGCCACCCGTCCCGCTATCGGGTGACCATCGAGCCTATTCCTGTCGTTGAGGGCCCCCCAGGCGCGGCCGCTGCCACGGATGCGGTCCGGCGATTCACCCAGCAACACGTCTCCAGGCTCGAGGCCCACGTCCGCGAGACGCCTGCTCAATATTTTTGGCAACATCGACGGTGGAAGACACGCCCGGAACCGGGCTCGGAAAACGGCTAGTCACCGCGCAGGATAAGGGCGTCCATGGCCGAAGCCATCGTCGTCAGCGCGGCGATGCCCAAGGCGAGGGAGGCCGCGGCCGTCACGAAGAAGAGCGGATTCTTCTTCCAGGTGCGCAGGGTGGGTGGGAGCGTCATGAAGACCAAACTACGGTGGACGTGGCCGATTGACTATCGTGCGATTTGGTGCTGGAGCGCCTCGAATTCGACCCGCCGATCCGCCTTCTGTATTAGATTCCTCGTCGCCCCTGGAGACGGCCGGGGCTTTCCTTCGGATGGCGTCCACATTGATCTACGTCTGCGTCCCTGCCTACAACGAAGAGCGCACCATCGGGGTTCTTCTTTGGAAGATCCGTAAGGTGATGCTCGAGTTCGGCCGCGACTACGAAGTGCTGGTTCTCGATGACGCTTCCACGGACGGGACTTCGGAAGCGCTGGATCGATACCGCCGTGTGCTGCCGCTGCGGATCCTTCGGGAAGATCGACGCGTTGGATACCCCAATGCCGTGCAACGCTTGCTTCGTGAGGCGCTTGCCCGCACGAGTTACCCGAAGCGCGACGCCGCGATCGTGCTTCAAGCGGATTTTACCGAGAACCCCGACTACATGGTTCCGTTGATCAAAGCGGTGGAGGGCGGGGCCGACATCGTGGCCGGCGCGGTCGAGAAGGACGGGAGTGCCTCGCCCCGCGCCGTCCGTGTTGTCCGGCGGATGGCGCCTTGGGTCCTGGGGAGCGCGTACGCAGGAGCTCCGGTTTCGGATCCGCTTACGGGATTTCGAGCCTACCGTATGATCGTGCTTAAGAAGGCGTTGGCGGACTTCGGGGGCAAATCGTTCTTGACGACCGATGGATGGGCGTCGAACGTAGAACTATTGGGTCTCGTTGCCCCGCACGCCCGCCGGATCGTCGAGGCACCGCTCACGCTGCGGTACGACGTGGACGGGCGACCGTCGCGATTGAGTGCGGTCCGAACCCTTCGTGAGCTTCTCCGTGTACGAAGGGAACGGTGGGCAAGTCCTGTAAACGAAGGAAAGTAGTCATGCGGCATACATGTGCGGCCATTTGTTTGGCGATCACGCTGATCGCCGGCGCACCCGGACCGGGTCTCGCGCAGCAGGCCGATACGCCTTCCGTCGTGCACTTGACCGACAGCCTCTTGGTGGATCGCCCAGTGATCGACCCCTACGCGGCGGTCGTTCCATACGGGCCCGGCGAACGGCTCGAGTACAACGTCAAGGTCGGTTTCTTCAGTGGGGGCAAAGCCCACATGGAGGTTCTCGGCATCGACACCGTTCGAGGCGAGCCCACCTACCACGTGGAGATGGATATCAAGGGCGGCCTTCTTTTCGGTGCTCTAAAGGCGGAGAGTCACTACGATTCTTGGATCGATACCAACCTGATCATGAGTCGACGCTTCATTTCGGACGTCAGCAACACCGGCCACAGCAGCTACCGCTCCTTCGAATTCTATCCGGACGAGATGTACTGGGACCAGACGGACGAGGGCGTGATCGGGCCGTTGGGGAGCTCACTTCCCCTGGACGATGTCTCGTTCCTGTACTTCGTTCGCTCGCTTCCGCTCGACGTGGGCGAGACGTACACGTACACGCGGTACTTCAAGGAGGACGGCAATCCGGTCACCCTCGAAGTCGAGCGCCGGGACGTGCGAAAAGTGGGGGCGGGGACGTTCAACACGATCGTGGTTCGCCCGACGATCCAGACGAGCGGCCTCTACAAGGACGGAGGGGACGCCGAACTGCACTTTACCGATGACGAGAATCGGTACCTGGTGTACATGCGCGTTGCCATGCCGGTGGTCGGGTCCATCACCCTGCACCTTGAGAAAATCATTGAGGGAACGCCGATCCATGCCGGGGAGCCTACCTGGTAGCACCGGAAGGGCTCGCCGCGGCGCGGTATTAACCGCGTGAGCCGGCGACTCGATCTGAGACTTGTCCGCCTGAGGGCTGTTTGGCTCCTCATTATTCCCTTCTACATCTATGCTTCCCCTTCCGCCACTCAGATGTGGTACGGCGCCGGCATCAGCACGGCCGGTCTTGCGATCCGAGCATGGGCGGCAGGAGTCATCCGCAAGGACCGTGAACTCGCGACGACCGGACCGTACGCACACACGCGGAACCCGCTTTATCTGGGCAGCTTCATTCTGGGTGTCGGTGTGACCGTCGCGGGTGGGCGGTGGGTGTTCGCAATGGCGTTTTTGGCGTTCTTCTCACTCGTTTACCGAGCGACGGTACTGCGCGAGGCGGTCGAATTGGAGGGGCGTTTCGGCGAGCGCTACCGAGCGTACAAGGACCGGGTTCCCTCGGTTGTGCCCCGAATCATCGCCTATCGGGACGAGAATTCAGCCCCCGGGTCGGGGAGCTTTTCAGGGGCTCGCTACCTGCGGAACCGTGAATGGGAGGCGGCGCTCGGAGGCGTCGCGGCCTTCGGATTGCTCGCTTTTAAGATGAAACTCTGGCGCTGAGGCTACCCGATTCCAACCTGGCGCTGCATCCAGCGTATGTAGCCGACAATCTCTAGAACCATTTCTTCGGTGACGTTGGGAAGAGGCGCCATGTCTCCGAATCGCCAGTGGTGCGCACGCACTCCGTTACGGGCGGCGAGCACGAAAGACGCATCCCCGTGGTGGTTGGGTTCGTAGATGATGTGCACCAGAGGCGGACCTTGGGTCGTGCCGTCGGCGGCTGGACCGTGGCAGGGGCTGCAGTTCTGTTCGAACAACGCCTTACCGCCTGCCACTTCCGGTGGAGACGTCGCGGCCAGTTCCCGGAGCACGACTTGGATTTCATCGACCGGGGCCTCCACCGCCTGGGACGCGCTCTGAGGGACGGCCTGAGGTTCGGGCTCTGACGAACATGCCGCGCCGACGATGCAGAATAGGAAGGCGGCTGCCGCGGTCAAAAATCGGTGTTCTTTTAACATCGTCTCATGCGCTCCGCGGGTTGGGGCCAGAATCACAGGTACGTACGCATGGCGTGGTCCACCTTTTCGAGGACCATATCGGCGGTCACTCGTTTCATACCGTCTCTCAACTCCATGGAGATCGGATATTCCTCGCCCGCAAACTCCGCGTAACCGTCGACCACGAGGTCGTAGTAACGCCGGTACGGCCCTGTGCGTTTCGGATTCGTGGACCCGTAGATTCCGACTACCGGTGTCTCGAGGGCCCGACTGATATGTAAAGGTCCTGTGTCGGGGCTGACAGTCAAGGCGCTACCGTCGAGGAGGTAAACGAGACGGCGGAGGTCGTCACCCAGGGCGTCGATGGGATGGGCTTTCGTCAAGCTGATGATCTCGTCCGCCATCTTGCGTTCGAGTGAGGACGGACCGCCCACGAGAATGGGCTGCAGCCCGTGCGTCGACTCGATTTCCTCCAAGACTCGTGCGTATCCCTCGGCGGTCCAATTCTTTTTGGCGTTGCTCGTGGCGACCACGACAGAGCACGCGGGTTTGTCGAGTTCTGAGAAAAAAGAGGCCTGAGCCTCACGTTCTCGGTCCGAGATCGGGATGCCCCACGCAACGGGCTCGGGATCGACGCCCAAATAGTGCAGAAACTCGAAGTACTGTGCTTGGACGTGCTGAGGGGAGTGCGGTGGGATACGCTCATTCGTGAACATCCAGTTGGCGTCGCGTGCCCGAGCGGTGTCGAAGCCCAACTTCCTCGTGGCGGGCAGCATGCCGACAACGATTCCGGCCTTCAGGTAGACCTGGAGCGCGAGGGCGAGATCGAAATCGTGCTCGCGAACATGGTGCGCGAGATCGGCGAAGTCGGTCCAGGCGCGTAGACCCCGCCGCCGTCGTTCGTACACGATGAATTCATCGATCGCCGGGTGGCCCTCCATCAGCGCTCGGACGTTGGGCTGGACGACCCATGAGGTTCTCACGTCCGGCCAAGCGCGCTTTAGCGCGTTCGCGATAGGGAGCACGTGGACCGCGTCACCGATGGCACTCAGCATCACGATGCAAACGCTACCGACAGGTCCCCGCGCTGACGGTGTCATGAGCCCTCTCCCCCGCAGAGCAGACGGTTCATCTCGTCGTGCGTCAGTGGCTTCTCACCCTCATCACCGGGCCGAGCGCGCGTACGTTCGAGCTTACGGATCGAACGAGCGAGTCGGCGCCGAAGTGTTCCCGCATCGACGGGGCGACGTGGTTCAGCCACTCCGCACCGGTCGAGATCTACCAAGATAGCATGGACGCCTGAGGCGTCTCGTGCAATGAGAATGTTCTCCGCATTAAAATCCCTGTGACGGATGCCCGACCTCGACATGCGCTGGATCAACCCAGCGGTACAGGTGAGAACTTCTCGGCGTAAGTCTCCGCCTTTCATCGAGCGCGGGGGGTCGTGCTCGCCGAAAAGTACATCGGCAAGAGTGCCCACATGGGGCACGAACTCGGTGACCAAGTCGGCCCGGTACACGATGCCAGACGGATATACCGCTGCAGCGACGACCCGAGGCGTCGTGAAGCCCAACTCTTCGATCTTGGCGCTGATCTCCGCCTCCACGAAGCTTCGAGATCTTCCGATCCGAAGGAAGCGGTCCCCGAGGGGTCTCATCAACCCCCCCCGATAGTACCGGCGGATTGCCCACTGGGGCCCGGGACCCTCCGGGTTCGGCAGGACGGGAACCGGCCCTCTTCCGTGAAGCGTCCGATCGGCCGCATGCACGGCAGCCTGGTAAAGGGTGCCGTATTCCATGACCGCGTGGCGACTCCACGGGACGGCTTCGGTTCGCGCTAGAATCTCCGCTCTTCCTACCGTGATCCGCTCGAATCCCCTGAGGGACCCGCGCTCCGATTCGAGATCCACGCGGTCCGCGCCGGACCCCGGCCGCCGGCCGGCCCCGACCGCCCGGGTGGCCCTCATCAATGACACCCGATACGGTACCGATCGCGAGCCCGGCGGACACGCTCCAAAACGTCCGCCACCCCGATCTTAGACATGCGTCCGCTGCGAGGGGCGTAACCGGTCGCGCTGGGGGCTTCGTCGGGATCCGTGTATCGATCCACGATCAAGTCGTGATAACGTTGGTAGGGGCCGACGCGCCATGGATTGGTATGGCCGTAAAGTCCGATTACAGGGACGCCCATCGCGTGGGCGATGTGAAGGGCTCCGGTATCTGGGCTGATGATGAGGTCACACCCGCGGACGCTCCATATCAACTGCCGTACGGAGTTTGATAGAGCCGATCTCGCCGCCAGTCTTTCATCGTCCAAAATGTGACGTGCGGCTTTCCGCTCCGCCTCGCCCGGTCCACCCAACAAGAGTACCTCGAATCCGAACTCCGTCTCCAGCGCGTGAGCAAGGGACACATAGCGCTCTGTCGGCCAATCCTTGGCCGGGTTCGCGGAGCCCAACGCCAGGCCAACGACCGTGGCCCCCCTCAAGGGTGAGAAAAAATGTTCAGCAGCGGACTCCTCTTCGTCGGACAGGGTGACCTGCCAATCCAGGGGATTCGGCTTTGCCACGCCGACCACGTCCAAGAACTCCAAGAACAAATCTTGCGTGTGCCGCCACGGCCCGTCCGGCGTGTGGCGCGTTTGGGCGATCCGAACACCGTCCCGTGTTCTCGAGGGCGCGAGGCCCAGGCGCTCCGATGCGCCGGAGAAGAAGGTGGGGAAGATGCTCTTGCCGTACCGTTGCATGTTCAGCGTTACGTCACACGTGGGGCCGGCGCGAAAACTTTCCCACAAATCGTAGACGCCTCGGAGACCTCTGTCGGGCCGGAAAACGATGACCTCGTCTACCGCGGGGTGATGCTCGAGAAGCTGCGCAGGTGCGGGCTGGGCCACCCAAACAATCTTGCGGCAAGGTCGGTCGCGTTTGAGTGCCACGGCCACCGGCAGCCCATGAACGACGTCCCCGATACCAGACAGGAGAACGATGCAAACGCGATCCCCTCTTATGGGACACCCCATGTCGTCATGGGGCGTCTAGCTCCATGAGAAAGAGCGAGGGACCGTCGTAGTCGAGCCCTTTGATGCGAATCCGAAAGTTATAGGTCCCGGACTCGGGAAATATGACCCCCGAAAGAGGCATCACGATCTGGGTCCGCGCCGGGGGGTGGCCGGGCTCTCGCCGGCTCACCTCCGAGTGCCCTTGGATCGTCAGGGCAGACTGGCCGGACGGCCCAGTCATGTTGACCTCGAAGTCGTAACGGCCGATGTCGCCTCGACTCCACTCGACGGACATGACCAACACCATGTCGTGCTTAGCCGGGAATCCAGGGGCGGCGAGGTCATGAAAGACGCCGCGCAGGTCGAGCTTTCCGTCCGCCGTCTGTTCGGCGTGATCGCACACGAGGGCCAATTGTAGTCGCATGATCGCTCAGTTCAGAGGTTCTCGGCGGGACCCCATCCGCCTCCACCGGGTGACCGAATGCTGACGACGTCACCGAATCGTGCTGAGAACGTAACCTTCGCCGGAAGCGGCTCCTCGTGGCCGTCCCGAATGAGCACGTTTTGGCCGGGGCTCCCGTCGTCGCCCCCACGCGCGCCCGAGGGGCGTCCCTCCCGACGCTCAGAGAGGAGCGTCACGGCTCCGTCGCACAGTAGCTGAAGATCTCGCCGGAGGCCGTCGCCACCACGGTGGGACCCGGCGCCGCCACTCTTTCGCCTCAACGAATATCGAGTGATCCGAAACGGATACGCGTGCTCAAGAGCTTCGATGGGCGTATTCAGCGAGTTCGACATGTGTGTATGCACTCCGGAGAGCCCGTCCCCTTGGGGGCCTGCGCCCATCCCGCCCCCGACGGTTTCATAGTAAGCGAAAGTTCGGCCGTTTCTGGGATCCACACCCCCGATCGTCATGTTATTCATTGTGCCCTGCGAAAGCGCAGGAACGAGATCTGGCAGAGCTCTCGCAAACGCGCGGAAAAGAACATCGGTGATCCGCTGGCTGGTCTCGACATTGCCCGCCGCGACGCTCGCAGGGGGGGCCGCGTTTACGATCGAGTTCTCCGGAAGGATCAGGTGGACCATCGACATGGAGCCCCCCCCGGCTGGGAGCGATTCGCCCAGAAGGGCTTCGACGATGCACCGTATCGTGTACCTCGTCGCCGAGTCCGTGATGGCCCTCACAGCGTTGATGCCGCCTTTCACTTGCGGGCTACTCCCCGTGAAATCGACGTCGAGGCCGCGGCTGTGCCGGACGAGTTTGACTCGAATCGGGACGTTCACGGTGCCGAATCCATCGTCGTCCATGAAGTCTTCGGCCTTGTATTCTCCTGGCTGAAGGTGTGCCAATCCAACCTCCACGAGCCGGTCCGCGTACTCGATGAGCGCGTCCATGGCCGCCAGTGTCGCCTCGGTGCCCCGGCGTGCGACGATCTCCAGCAACCGTGACGTCCCGGTGTAGAGGGCCGCCAACTGCGCATCGAGATCGCCGCCGCGTTCCTCCGGAGTCCGGACGTTGGCCAATATCAGATTCCAGACGCCTTCTTGACGAACACCCTCCTTAAAGAGGTGGACGGGCGGGATTCGTAGACCTTCTTGATAGATTTCCTGCGCAAGCGGCATCGATCCCGGGCTCATCCCTCCCACATCGGAATGATGTGCCCTCGATGCCACGTACCCCAGTAGGAAGCCGCCGCTCGGGTCGTAGACCGGCGAAATCAGAGTGATGTCGGGCAGATGCGTGCCACCCCGAAACGGATCGTTCAGGCAGACGACGTCTCCTGCATCGAGGGTACCGAGTTCGTTGAGGGCGCAATCGACGCTCATGGGCATCGCCCCCAAGTGCACGGGCATGTGATCGCCGAGCGCGATGGGGGCCCCCTTCGCCGAAAACAGGGCGCACGAGTAGTCTCGACGTTCCTTGATGTTGGGCGAGAAGGAAGCTTGCTTGAGCGCGGCACCCATCTCTTCGGTTAACGCCGTAAAAAGTTGGCGGAAGATTTCAAGGGTAATCGCGTCGGGCTTTACAAGTCCGGTTGGCCGACTATCGATCATGGATTAACTTCGAAGGCTAAGTTAGTGTTTTACGTGTCTGAATCGGATATTCTATCCGTTCATGAGGAATACAGGGAGGTGTGAGTGCCGAACGAGAAGCTTTTCGCGCAGGCTCGGGACGAACTGTTCAGCCACATCAACCGATGTGGGGTGTTGAGTGCTACGGACGATGACCGGTCGGTGTGGATGACCGAGACCATTGATTACATCGGCGAGCGCTATCCGGATCTGGTGGGTCCCGACCTCCAGGAGCTTCACCAGGTCGGTATCAGGTTCTGTCAGCCAGCGATCAACAACGTGCTGGTTGCAGTTGTAGCCGAACCGGTGACCGAGGTGCCCACGGCGGATGGCCCGCAGGCGGAAATGGCGATGGCGGAGCCGATTGCGCAAACGTCTGAGGTTGGTGCCGAGTCCGAGGCCCTATAAGGACAGAAGAATGGCGGAATCCACCTGAGTTCTGGAGCAGGTGATCGGCATCGTCGGAGCTGCGGCGGAAAGCTAGTCTTTCCGCCGTTTGTTCTTAGGTAGGTGTGGAAGGGGCGTCTCTCGAGGGGTTCTGGCGAATGCTCCGTCGGCGTGGTACTTTGGCGCCCAAGTTGGGCCAAAGGATGATTAAGCGCTCTCGAAAGGGTGACCCGGACGCCTCTATGAGGGACCCTCTAGAAGGAAGATCGCTGCGCCGCCGAAGCTCGTGACTGGTTCGCACGCCGAGCGGAGTTTGGCGAAGGGTGAGGGACGACTCACTCTACCGGACCAAGCCGCGTTGTTGCCTCTCTACTACGACGGGGGGCGACTCTCGTCTCCGTCCGGCGGGTTACTGATGGTCCTCGGCGTGCGCCAGGAGGCGGACGGGTCCGGATCGATCATTCTAGAGGGTACGTCGTCGCCACTCCGATCAACTCCTGACTCGAACACGCCACGATCTTGCTTGTTCGAGGTGTGGAGTGCCGTACGCCAAGGCCAAATAGCGGTCGGTCGGGGCTGAGGTGGTGATCCCCAGTGGCGTCCATTATATTGCGCGTGGAGCTGGCCACTTTGCCCCACTTCTTTAAGAGTCCACGTAAGCCAAAGGAGCATCGTCGCGATGGCAGAGGGGTTCCTCAGCTCAGAGGAGTACGACGAACAGGCTCATCAGCTCTACATCAGTGGCGACTACGACGGGGCCCTCGAGACGCTCAAGGAGGGCCTTTCTCTTTATCCTAATGCGGTTGAACTGTGCGTTGGCTTGGGCTACGCACGTCTTGCGCGGGAGGAATACGCTTGGGCACGCAAAGCATTCGACCGCTCTCTCACTCTGGATCAGGGGCATGAGGACGCGCTAGTCGGGCTTGGGGAAACGTTGCTCCGTTTCGGGGAGTGCGACGCGGCCCTCGCCTTGTTCGAGCGAGTCGCGGGTTTGGGGTACGACGACGACGTGGAGCTGATGCTCACCATGGGCAGGGCGCTCTACCGTGAAGGTCTCAACACCGAGAGCAGGGACGTATTCGCGAAGGCTGCTGCGGCCCGGCCGGACAACGCGGAGGTGGCCGCCTCGCTCGGCTACGCGCTCCACCGGCTCAGCGACGACGTAGGAGCCGCCCGTCAAATACGAAGATCCCTGCGTCTCGATCCGGATTTGCATGAAGCCAGGATCTACCTGGGCCATCTTCTGTACGATCGGGGAGACTGGGAGGGGGCGCTCCGGGAGTTCGAGCGCGTCCCGCCTCTCGATCACTGGGACCCGTTGGCGGTGTGGCGTCTTGTTGAGCTCAAGCGGGCCCTGTGGCAGATGGAAGACGGGGACGAGCGGGTCGAACCGTGGCGGAAGCGCTTGGACGAGCTGGAAGCTCTTCATGATCCGATCGACCGATTGCTCGCCGAAGTCGAAGCGCAGGCCAACGGGGATGAGCGTTCGTTGGTGGATCCGAGCCAGCTCGATTTCTTCGACCGGGGAGACCGGCAGACCCCGGCCGAGTCGCACGAGGTCCGGTTGGGCAATGGGCACCTGTTTCGCGGAACGTGGAGTGGTATCGTGCGGCAGATGAAGGATCAGGCTGGATTCACGCACGAGTCCCCCTCGCAATACATGAGGCGGCTTGCCGAGCGGTGGCACGAGCAGTTCGGGGTCGAAATTCCCTTCGCCGATCCCGAGAGCTTCCTCGAAGCCGCTATTCGTGCCGGCGTCATGTATCTCGAAGACTGAAGCGCACGGAACGGCTATGTCGCAGTCTGGAGATGTTCTGGAGCGCTTCCACGAAGTGCTACTTCGGCAGATCACTGATACCCGGCCCGACTACTTGACGGCTCCTTTTACGGTGGCGGAGATCTATCAGGACCTCGTTCCTTATCGTTCGTACCGGGATTTGATCGGGATCGAGATGAACGGGGACTACGAAGACGCTTTGATCCGGATGTTGTCGGGCGAGGGTGACTACCTCGTCTTGGATTCTGACGTTGCTCGACGGGAGCTCCAGAAGGAACTCGCCAGCCCGAATCCGAACACCGCTCTTTTCCGTGATTTCGCGGCCGTGGACGTCCGTCTGCACCCCAGCCGCGTGCCGGTGGGAGCCGACGCTTCGGTCCCGGTCGAAGTTCCTACCTCGCCCAGCATCGAGCCCCAGGAGTCCAGCGCGGAGTCGGGGCTCGGACTTGAGGCCCCTGAAAAAGGCCTCGGTTGGCTTGCCGAGTTCGTAGACGATGGGGCGGAGCCTGATCCGGAGCCCCAGCCCCAGTCGCAGTCAGAGCCCCAGTCACTCCCGTCGTCACAGCCGCTGACGCCCGATCCCGTCGAACCCATCGAAAGGGGGAGACCCGGGTCCGATGCGTCCAGCGAGGACGGGGTAGTCGGACACATCGAAACGGTTGCGGCCGCGTTGGTACCGTCACGGGGCGAATCGATCCCCGAGCAGCCCGTTTCCAGCGAAGCAGAGCACCAAGATGTGTTGGAGGTGTGTACGTGGTGCCGAGAGGACCTCCCGGTACGGGCGTCCATCCACTTCTGTCCATTCTGTGGCAGCGACCTTCGTCCAAGTCCCTGTGGAAAATGTGGTGAAGCGATGGAGGCTCGGTGGCAGTTTTGTATCTCCTGTGGGACCGACGTCCGTGGTTAGGCGAACGGGAGCTTTTTTATTCCTCGCGATCGTGGGGTGTGGAATCGAGCCGAAGACTCCCCAGATCATAGAGGAGACCAGCACGGACCCGCACTTGGAAATCGCCTCTAAGGCCCAGGTCGTGCAACTCTCCGGAGGCCGGGATGTGGAGCATGTCGTGCCTCCCCACGTGGAAATCGAGGTCGGGGAGTGGGTCCAGTTCGTAACCCTTGATCGCCGCGTTCATATGTTGTCGTTCACTCCCGACTCTATTTCTACGGAGGCCTTCGAATATCTTGAGCACTCCGGGCAACTAAAGGGGCCGCCTCTCTTGACGCGCGGGAGTCGTTTCCTCGTCGATTTCCGAGGGGCACCGGCAGGTCGGTATGTTTTTTCGAGCGAGAGCCACGGCGACCCGGTCTTTGGCAGCGTAACCGTGCGGGAGATTTCCGCGGATCGTTAGGGACCCCCTGTGGCGACTCGCCGATTCCTCCAACCGACGTACCCCGAAGTGGGGTGTTTGCTCAATCAACGAGACTCCGAGGGGGTTTGATGGGAACGCAAGGACAGGCTACCGACATCGTCGTTCTCTCAGGGAAGAGAACTCCTTTCGGAACCTTTGGTGGAAGCCTCAAGGACTTTACGGCGACGGATTTGGGCGTTCTTTCGAGTGTCGCCGCGATCGAGGCGGCGGGGGTGGCTCCGGACCAAATTGATCACACGTTCTTCGGAAACGCGCTCCAAACGTCGTCGGACGCGATTTATCTCGCCCGCCACATCGCGCTGCGTTCCGGCGTACCCCAAGAAAGCCCCGCGCTGACCGTAAACAGGCTATGTGGATCGGGTTTCGAAGCGCTCGTACAAGGGGCTAAGGAAATTCTCCTGGGCGGCGCCGCAGTGACGCTCTGCGGCGGAACGGAGTCCATGAGCCAAGCTCCCCACGTGGTGCGCGGAGCGCGCTGGGGCCAGCTTCGCCTAGGGCCGGCGGGGAGCTCCTTTGAGGACGTGCTTTGGGAGTCGCTGCGTGATTTCAATTGTGACCTGACGATGGCGCAGACGGCCGAAGAGTTGGCGGAGCGTTACGACGTCACCCGGGAGGAAGCCGACGGGGTTGCGGTTCGCAGTCAGCAGCGAGCAAAGGCGGCGTGGGAGGGCGGCTTCTTCGACGCCGAGGTCGCTCCGGTCTCGATCGAAGGCCGTAAGGGGACACACGTGTTTTCGCAGGACGAACATATGAGGCCCGATACGACGCTCGAGGCTCTGAGTGGCCTCCGGCCATACTTCAAGAAGGATGGCCTCGTCACCGCAGGCAACGCCAGCGGAATCGGAGACGGGGCCGCGAGCGCTCTACTCGCGGGCGCCGATTGGGCCGCGCAACACGGAATCGAGCCCCTCGGCCGAATCGTCTCGTGGGGATTCGCCGGGGTCGAGCCGAGCGTAATGGGAATTGGGCCGGCGCCGGCCTCACGTCTCGCTCTCGCGAAGGCGGGGCTGGGCCTGCAGGATATGGATTTGGTAGAGGTGAACGAGGCGTTCGCAGGCCAATACATGGCGGTCGAGAAAGAACTCGGACTCGATTCTGCTTTGACGAACGTAAATGGTGGGGCGATTGCCCTCACGCATCCGCTCGCAGCCTCTGGCGCGCGCCTCACCATCCACCTGCTCCATGAGCTGCGCCGAAGGGGCGCGCGGTATGGACTAGCGGCCGCCTGCATCGGTGGAGGGCAGGGGGGCGCGGTGGTCGTAGAGGCTGGGGGGAACACCAATTCGTGATAATCGAAAAAATCGGAGTGGTCGGGTGTGGGCTCATGGGCAGCGGGATCGCGGAAGTCGCCGCGAAGGCGGACTTCGACGTCGTCGTGCGCGAAATAACGATTGAGTTGATCGAGACTGGCCGGGCTCGGATCCAGAAATCGCTCGATCGAGCCGTGGAAACCGAGAAGCTCACCGCCGCCGACCGGGATGGAGTATGGAGTCGCATTCGTTTTTCGACGGAGCTATCGGCTCTCGCAGACAGACATCTCGTGATCGAGGCAATCGTGGAGGAAATGGAGGCGAAGAACGAGTTGTTCTCGACGCTTGATGCTCTGTGCGGTCCCGAGACCATCTTCGCCTCGAACACTTCCTCCCTGACGATCACCGATATGGCCGCAGCTACCCAACGGCCTGATCGCGTGGTCGGCCTCCACTTTTTCAACCCGGTCCCTGTCATGGGGCTCGTTGAGGTAGTGCGTACCATCGCGACCAGTGACGAAGTGTTCGACTCCGTGTTTTCGTTTTCGGAGGCTCTGGGTAAAAAGCCGGTCGCCGCGAAGGACCGCTCCGGCTTCGTTGTGAACTTGCTTCTGGTGCCCTATTTGCTGGACGCCATTCGTCAGCTCGAGCGCGGCGTCGCTTCGGTGGAAGACATCGATCGTGCGATGACACTGGGTCTCGGGCATCCCATGGGTCCACTTACTCTTTGTGACTTCGTCGGGATCGACACTGTCTATCGCATCTCGGAGATCATGTTCGACGAGTATAGGGAGGGCCGATACGCGCCCCCTCCCCTTCTGAAACGGATCGTCTCGATGGGGCGTTTTGGCAGGAAGACTGGAAAGGGCTTCTACGATTGGTCAGGTGACCACCCGGTTCCATTGCCGCTTTGATCGGCTGGCTTGCAGTCTTCTCAACGTCGGCCCAATTTCCAGCATGATCCTGGCCCTGCTCAAAGATCGATCTCTACTTCAGGCCGTGCGAAGAGCCTCCCTCCCGGTGGAGGACGTTTTCATCGAGGCCGACGATATACGTGCGGCACTCCGGGCAGGCTCGCCGAGGGTCTTGATAATCGAACCGGGGTCCGACGAGGCGGCTGTGCGGTTGATCCGGTGATCCGATTCGAAGCTTCCCATTCTCGAGATTCTTCCGTACGACCTGCGAAATCTCCGGAACGCGACGACGTCTGTCGTGACTCGGCAGGTCGACATCGATCCAGTTCGTTTGAGGAGGATGATCGAACAGGTGGCTCGGCCCATGGGGTGGGTCGATGGGCTACTCAGGGATTTGGGCCAAATGGCAGGGCGTCCTCTCCCCCTCGAACTCAGAGCCCTCGCCCGACGCGTAGTGGAGTTTCCTTCGCGGTACGCTTTGACCGAGGAGGTGGCTGGCACGGCCGGTCTGACCCCCGGGGCGATGAAGGCGCGGTTCAGACGCCGGGGCTTACCGTCTCCCTTCGCGTACACGGTACGTCTGAGAGCATTGTGCGCCTGCGAATTTCTGTCCAGGGGGGAAATGACCACGACGTCGGTAGCCTACCACATGGGATACTCGAGCAGCGGCAATTTCTGCCGGGCGTTCCTTCAACTGACCGGTTTCAGGCCGTCGGTGGGTGCGACCGTACAGGGGCGGCTGGCGGTGATGGATGCGTTCGCGGCCGAACTGCTACAGGAGGAACAGCTCAAGAAGTGGGATGGCCTTGGGCGGTTGTTCGTGAGGTCCGCCTAAGAGGCCGTTCGTTGAGGTCCGCTACACCTTGCCGCGGCGCTGGCGACGGCGTTCGCGTCGAATGGCCGCCTCGCGCTTCCGCTTCCGCTGGGCACTGGGTTTCTCGTAAAAGCGACGCTTCCGAAGCTCCGAGTAAAGACCCGACCGCTGCACCTTACGTTTGAACCGGCGGAGCGCTCGCTCGAGGCTCTCGCTGTCCTGAATCGTTACTTCCAAAGGATGACTACTCCCGTACGGTAGGGTCGAATGGAGAATATTCGACTAAGAAAGGAAAAATAGTGCCTACGACCTCATCAGGGAAGTCTGCGCTCACGGTGTAGCGTGTGGGAGTATAGGACGTACTCCTCCTTATGGGCTAGGAAGTCTTTGAGCCAAACTTCAAAAGGTGGCATGGGAATACGTGTCTCGATGAACTCGATCACGAGCATCCCCAGCTGCAACCGATCCTTGGCGCCGAAGTCCACTCGTCTCCCTTCCAGAATCGCGTCGACGGCCGTTTCAAAACTGGCGGGGTCGACGAGGCTTATGAAATGGCACACTTGATCCAGACGATAGGACTGGTAAAGAGACCTTAACTCGACCGTGTCGACCTTCCCTTCTGAGTCGTCCAAGCCTTCTTCAACCGAGTCGGACAGCTCTTTCGAACTCTCTAGGAGTAGTTCCTTTAGCCAACCGCGGGTTTTGGGGGGTTGAGCTGCCTCATTTCGTTGCGCCGTGTGAAAAGCAGACGAGAGCAACGCTTTTACGAGCGGTCGTCCGAGCCCGCGGGCCTTGTGCTCGATGTCTGCCTCGGATGCTTCGATGAAAATATCCGCAGTCCGCACGTCCCCTGAATCGCCGTCGCCGTCCGGAGGCCGGAAGGTGAGGTGACCGTGCCATTGGCCGTCCCGACCGACAAAGGTCACCAGGAAACAAGACCACGTGTCTTTTTCCCAGTCCATAAACCCAAGCGATCTTTTGCGAGATCGATCGATAAGCGCATGTTCCGTCAAGTCGCGGCTTCTGGTAGTGGGTCGTGGGTGTGATCGCGAACCCGATCCTGAGGTTCCCTGGGGCAGCGCGCCATTGGCGGCTTGTTGTGTCACCGTGGGCTCAAGATTGAAAATGCCGGTGGACCGGGGCCCGGGCAAGGCATGCGGCCCTCGGTTAGGCGAATCGCCGAGTGCCTTGCGGTAACGGTAAACATATTGTTATCGTGGATCGATTAAGCGCAAAAAAACGAGCGATACCGCATTGCAGAGCCTTTTATGGCTGCTTGTAATGCCTGGGGCTCCGGCAGGAATGCCGGAGTTTTTGTCTCAGACGTCGAATGTCACTGGCAGAGAGGAGGCACATGGAAGGGACGACTTTCTCGCTGGACTCGGGCGCCCGTCTCGAGGCCATGGCCGATGTTCCAGGCGTCTGTGAACTTCCACTGACCAGGGCCGTGGTCCACTATCGTGACCTGCACGAGGTCCATCCTCCAGGCGGGCGCATCCAAGATATCGGACTCGCTCTCGTGCTCGAGGGCCGCTTTGCCTCGTCTGCGGAAGTATTGGATCTGGGAAGCTCATCCGTGAAGACGTTGGACTTGAGTTCGGAGTTGGTGGTCCTCGACTGGGTCTACGGCCCGACGCTGAAGCACGTCAACCGCCTACTCGTCGAAAGAGCCCGAGCCGAGGACGACGTGGATGCGGCGGGTCGGCTGGGCACGTATTCGTTCCAGATGGCGTTGAGCTTGCTCGGGCGCCTCGGATACGGCCCACTGACGCGCCCCACGATTCTCCGGATAGGATTCAGAGACGTCTGCCGGGATCTGGATTTTCACGAGGGGACCGCCGTCCGGCTCGTCGTTGGCGAGCATCGCGTGGTACGCGCCCATCTCGACTACGATGCGAACTCCTTGGTGTTTAGTACGCCGTCGCCGGAGTCGGACGTTCTTCTGGAGGCCGCCGTGCTCGAGGCGTTCCCTAACAGCGATGTGTTCCGGTTCACCGAGTCCCACGAGGGTGGGTCTGTGAACTACCAAGTCCGGCTTTCGCTACCGTCAAGCCTCACTGAGACGCGTGAGGAGATCCGAACGATCAGGCGGGGCCTCGGTGCCCTGTTGGCCCGCTTCGAGCCCGAGCGGTTCAATGGTATCGAACAACATCTCAGGACCTTCGGACCTCGTGACACGTTGTCCCAACTTCACATCCGGGAGCGGCGAACGAAGGCGGAGGCACTCAGGACGCGACAAGAGGTCGCAAGTGGTACCGTCCATTAGCACGGACAGCTCGACACCATGAACTCCGTCCCCGGGCTCGATACGCCAGGAACGGCTGCGGATTGGGCACACCGTGAAAGGGACCGATCCGACAAGAAGCCTCTTCAGGCACAGTACGAGGCGTACTGCAACCGGCAGATATCCCTCTTGATTGAAATCGTCCCGCGCGAGGCCGTGCGGCCGTTTTATCGCTCGGCGAGGACTTGGGCGACCGAGCGCGGTGTGCACGAATCCAAAGACCCGATGTCCACCCTGCGTGTCTTCTGCCGTGAGCTCCTTCCTTTGCCACCCTTCGACGTGTGGGCATTGGACCATGAGCGATACCGCGCCGCCCACCTCGACGCGGCGTCGGGTTGGTCGTCGCCTCGGGAATTGGTAGAACCGGTTGCGGTCGAGGTCAGGCGATTACAGCACGGAGGGGAGTCTTGGGAAGGAGCGCTCGAAGTGTACCGAGGCGCGAGTACGTGGCGCGGCCTCATTCGGTTCCAGCGCGAGGGCGCAGAGGGTTATTTCCGTACCGGTGAAATTTTTTGCGAAGATGGCCTCCAAGACGTTCGAAATCGCTTCATTTCGTTTAGTGCGCTTACCCTGAGCGCGTTTCTTCGTTCGACACTTCCGTAGCTCGGAGTTTTTAGTAAAAAACCTAATCCGCGAATAGGCTGAGTTGTCACGGAATCGGTTCCCGTAAGTTCGCATCACGGTTGAATTTCACCCTCCTCGACCCGCGAACTGTATTCCGATTGAGCACTTGGGAAACAGTTCTTTTTGCGCCGAGTGCCGTTTTTATAAAGTGTTGCAATATAACGACTTAGGAAAGCCGGGCGGATGCGTGATAATTTTCGATTCAGGGTTGCGCCTGTCGGAAATCGCCTATACTATGGTGTCGCGTCCACGACGTTAATTTTCTGTTACACCTTCGAAAAGTTCCGACGTTACGGTCGCTTCTAGTGGGTCATTTCGTGAAATTTCGAAGAACCGAACCTTGGGGAAGTGTGCCCATGTGGGAGACCAGATCTATGCAAATTACCGTTAAACTTCCCCACGACATCGCCGAGCAAGCCGAGCAAGTACAAAAGGAGGATCCTGAATTTTTGAGCCGTGTCGTACTCTACGGCCTGACCCGCCGCTCCATCTATCATCAGTTGCGTGAGCGCAGCCAGGACCGATCCTCTGTGGATCTCCCCTCTCCTCGCCCCATGTAGGGGACTTGACTCACTCGCGGTACCCCAATAAAACCAAAGGATAAGTAGGGTGGGCACTTGCGCGCCGATAACCGGCGTTTGAGTGTGCGTATGCAGTGCTGGGAGGGATAGCCTGAGCGACGCCGCGCCTAAAAAATCCCCAGAGGGGAAACGAGAGATGGGGGAACGCGTACTCCGCGCGAAGTACTTGGACTACTGTTCATCCCAAGTCGCCGAACACCTTCTTCTCCTCTCTCCGGACGAGATCTACGTTCTCGCCCAGGAAGCGCTTCGGGTCGGCAGCCTGAAGGGTGAGCCTTCCTACGAGCAGATGGTGCGATTGGCTACCGAGGGTGTCGCTCAACGGCTCTCGCTTCCGCCTTTCCAGCAGTGGGCGGACGAATACAAGCGCAACCCGGCCAGGTACGACGACCAAATGATCGGGCTTTGGGAGAGCGAACTGGACATGTCCGACACGTAAGGCGGGGTGTCCGGCCTAGAACGGAAGGTCGTCGTCCGGCTCGGAGATCGGGGGCGCGGAAGATGGGCTGGAGGCTCTCTGGAAATTTCCGCCGCGGTCGCCGCGGTCGCCACCTCCGCCACCCGGTGTTGATCCCAACATGACCATCTCGTTGACGATCACGTCCGTCCAGTATTTCTTTTGGCCGTCGGATTCCGATTCGGAGTATTCGATCCGCCCCTCGACGTAGAGTCGGTCCCCTTTCTTCACCCATTGATCGACGACCTCCACCATACGGCCGAAAAACGTCAGGCGGTGCCACTCGGTCTTCTCTTTTTGTTGCCCTTGCCCGTCCTTCCATTGGCGGTTGGTGGCAAGGGACATCTTGGCTACTTGCGTACCCGAAGACGTGGTTCGGACGTCAGGGTCGTTTCCGACGTTTCCGATGAGCATGACCTTGTTGAGGGACCGGCTCATTATCGTGTACTCCTTGGAGATTGAGGCAGGGTGACGCGCCATGCGGGCCGTTCGGCGCCACAAGTTACGAAGGCCCCGGAGCATGCGCTATGGGCGGGTGGCGCCCCTTGAGGGGCTCTCCTAGTTTTTGCGTGACGGGCCCCGTCCGGGTGCCCCCCCCACGCTTGATCCGGCCGAGTCTGATATGAGTGATCTGCAGTATGTGCGCGTGGAGTGGGACGGGGAGCTGGCCGTCGTGGTGATCGACCGCGTCGACAAGCTCAACGCCCTCAATTCGGAGGTCGTTCGCGAGCTAGGGGACGTCTTCCGCGACCTGAGGGACGACGAAGCGGTCCTGGGGGTGATCGTAACGGGGGCGGGCGAGAAGGCGTTTGTCGCTGGAGCCGACATCGGTGAGCTCGCTCAGTTGACGCCCCTCACCGGGGTCGCGGTCAGCCGGGAGGGTCAAAAAACTTTCGCCGAGATCGAGCGTTTTCCGAAACCCGTGCTCGCCGCCGTGGGAGGGTACGCGTTGGGTGGGGGATGCGAGCTGGCTCTCGCTTGTCACCTTCGAGTCGCGAGCGACACTGCCCGCTTCGGGCTTCCAGAAGTGGGGCTCGGTACGATCCCAGGTTTCGGCGGAACGGTGAGGCTCGCAAGGTTGGTGGGGTTCGGGGTGGCGGTGGAGATGGTGCTCACCGGTGCCATGGTCGACGCTGAACGGGCCGAACGGATCGGATTGGTGAGTGCCGTCTATCCCCGAGAAGCGCTCCTCGAGGAGGCGAAGGCGTTTATTCGAGGGATTACCAAGAACGGTCCAGTCGCGGTGTGCATGGCGTTGGAGTCGATCTACTTGGCCCAAAATTCAGCGCCCGCCGACGCCGCGAGCTTCGAATCGGCCGTGTTTGGCTTACTCGCGTCGACGTCGGACATGAAGGAGGGAATGACGGCCTTTCTCGAGAAGCGAAAGCCCGAGTTCAGGGGCGAATAGCCGGGCCCCCCTGCGGGTGGTTGTGAGGCGGCCGAACCGCTAAATTCCCACATGATTTCAAGGCTTTTCCTGGCATCCGTTTCTTGCACCTGAGCGTGCTGAAACTTCGGTTTTTTAGAAACCTGGGGGACCAAGAGCTTTCCTTCCCTTCGGAGGGCGTGGCGGTCATCGGTGCGAACGCTCAAGGGAAGTCCAACCTGCTCGAGGCCATCTACTATCTGGAGACGTTCCGTTCTTTTCGGGGCGCCCCGGGGGAGCAACTCATCGCCTTCGGAGAGGACGTTTTCCGAGTGGCCGGGCAAGTGGTTTCTTCGGGCGGCGGGTCTCCCACGGAGGTCGCCGCCGCTTATCAGGGATCGAGTCGGCGGCGTAAGGTGACGGTCGACGGCGCCGAGCCGGAGCGGATCGGCGACGCGGTCGGGAGGCTGGGTGCGGTGATCTTTTCGCCCGCCGACGTGGGCATCGTGAACGAGGGGCCGGTCCGTCGCCGCCGATTCATGGACGTCGCTCTTTCTTTGAATGAAAACGGGTACTTGGCGGCTTTGCAGACCTTCCGGCACGCGCTTGCCCAGCGCAACGCGGCCCTTCGCTCCGGTCAACTCGACGCGGTGGTGCGGGCATGGGACGAACCGCTCGCCCGGAGCGCCGCCACGGTGATGGGGGCCCGTCAGCGATGGGTCTCCGAATGGCGAGATACTTTCCGCGGATATTGCGAGGAGATGAGTGGTGGGGGCTCGGCGACGATGACCTACGTGCCCAAGGTCTCCGTAGACGACTGGCACGGTGATGCGATTTACGAGGCGTGCCGAAGCGCGCTCGACTCTCGCTGGGCCTTTGATCGACGGCGGCGGAATACGAGTGCGGGACCCCATCGGGACGAACTGCTGCTCGCGCTCGTAGACGGTGAAAGCGAAGTGGAGGTGCGGGAGTTCGGCTCGGGAGGGCAGCGCCGGACGGTGGCGCTCGCTCTTCGACTCGTGGAGGGCGACGCGATTCGTAGGGCGCGGGATAGTGCACCGGTTCTCCTTCTCGACGATGCGTTCGCTGAACTGGACGACGCACGCAGAGAGAGGGTCCTCGCTCTGATGGGGAAAGACCGGTTCGGGCAAGTGATTCTCACCGCGCCCAAAGAGAGCGACGTACCTCTCCAGGGAGATGCCCTTGCTCGATGGGGCATTAAAAAGGGACAGATCTGCGCGTGAACAACGCCGGACCGACTCGGGTGGGAGACCTCCTCGACACCCTCTTGGAGAAAAGAGGCCTCGGGCTCCAGCTCCAGAGGGTCAGGGCGCTCGAAGTCTGGTCGAATGCGGTGGGTAAGAAGATCGCAGAAGTGACCGAGGCGAAGACGGTCGTTGCGTCGACGCTGTTTGTCCAAGTCCGGAGCAGTGCCTGGCTCATGGAATTGAGCTTCATGAAAGCGGCCTTGCTGGAGCGGGTGAACGCAGAGTTGGAGGGGGAGGGGATGATCGATCGGATCGTCCTCACGCTGATGGAGGGTGAAGGACCGTGATCGACGTGCGAACGGCTGTGCGCGGTTCACATCCACAACGGAGTGTGCTGTATGATGGCGAATAAAGGCGACAAACAGACGAATGGCGATTACACCGCCGGCCAGATCACCGTACTCAAGGGACTGGAGGCGGTTCGCAAACGACCCGGAATGTACATCGGATCGACGTCCTCCCGAGGGTTACACCACCTCGTTTACGAAGTCGTAGACAACTCGATCGATGAAGCGATGGCCGGCCACTGTACCGAAGTGCGGGTCTCGCTCCGTGTGGACGGCTCCGTCGAGGTCTGGGACGATGGTCGCGGGATTCCAGTGGATATCCACCCGGAGGAGGGTGTGCCCGGTGTCGAGCTCGCCATGACGACCCTGCACGCGGGTGGGAAATTCGACAAGGACTCCTACAAAGTCTCGGGTGGGCTCCACGGCGTCGGCGTGAGCGTAGTGAACGCGTTGTCCGAGTGGCTGGAGGTCGAGATCACGAGGGACGGCCATCGCTACCATCAGCGCTACGCCAGGGGGATCAAGGAGACGGATCTCGCAGTCCTGGGGAAGGCCCAGGGGAGCGGAACCCTCGTCACCTTCATGCCCGACTCGGAGATCTTTACCGAGCTCGCGTACAGCTTCGAGACCCTCAACAATCGGCTCCGTGAACTCGCGTTCCTCAACAAGGGACTGAAGATCGTGATTGCCGACGAGCGCGACGGGGTCGAGGAGACGCATCAGTACGAGGGTGGGCTCGCTTCCTTCGTCGAACACGTCCGGGGTGCGCGGCAGGCACTCCACGAGAAAATCGTATACTTCGAGGCCAGCCGTGAGGAAGCCGACATCGAAGTGGCCATGCAGTACGATGAAGGCTTCAGCGAACACACGCACACCTTCGTCAACAACATCAACACGCATGAAGGTGGTGCCCACTTGACCGGGCTCAAAGCCGCCCTTACGCGGACGATCAACGACTACGGTCGCAAGAACAAGCTATTCAAGAAGGACGAAGAAAGTTTGTCGGGCGACGACGTGCGTGAGGGCCTCACGTGTATTCTCAGCGTGAAGGTCATGGAGCCTCAATTCGAGGGGCAGACCAAGACCAAGCTCGGAAACAGCGAGGTGCGCGGTGCCGTCGAAGCCGCCATCAACGAGCACCTTGGGATTTTTCTGGAGGAGAATCCCAAGGCGGCCAAAGCCATCATCGAGAAGTCCTTGTCCGCCGCGAGGGCCCGTGAGGCGGCTCGTAAGGCCAGGGACCTGGCTCGCAAGAAGAGTGCCCTCGAAGGGGGGGTCCTCCCCGGCAAGCTCGCCGACTGTTCGATCTCGGATCCGAGCCTGTGCGAAATCTACCTGGTTGAGGGAGACAGCGCCGGAGGAAGCGCAAAACAAGGACGAGACCGATCCTTCCAGGCCATTCTGCCGCTGAAAGGGAAGATCCTCAATGTGGAGCGGGCGAGGATCGACAAGATTCTCTCCAACGAAGAGATCCGGGCGATGATCACCGCGATCGGGTGTGGCATTCGGGAAGACTTCGACCTCGAAAAGGCGCGTTACCACAAGATCATTATCATGACCGATGCCGACGTGGACGGTGCCCATATCCGCACGTTGCTCCTAACCTTCTTCTTCCGCCAAATGAGGGATTTGATCGAGGAGGGCTACATCTACATCGCCCAGCCGCCGCTGTATCGCGTGTCGAAAGGCAAGAAGGAACACTATGCGTATTCTGACGAGGAGCGCGACGGTTTCATCGGCCGCTTCTCGAACGGGAAGGCCGAGGGCGAAGTGCGGGGGATTCAGATCCAACGGTACAAGGGTCTGGGAGAGATGAATCCGGACCAGCTCTGGCGGACCACCATGGATCCGGAGGCTCGAACGATCCTCCAAGTGACGGTGGACAGCGCGGCCGAAGCCGACTTGATCTTCAGCCGGCTGATGGGCGACGAGGTCGAGCCAAGACGGAAGTTCATCGAAACCAACGCCAAGTACGTCAAGAACCTGGACGTTTAAAAGTAGTCGCCCAACCAAACTAGCCAACCAAACCGGCGGACGTGGCGTCCAAGTAGACGAACCCGGTTGAAAAGGGGGCGTTGATGGGCAGGATGCGCGGGACGAGGATCGGTTTTGGTGGGCACGTGCGGTTCGCCCTTCGGACGCTGAGGACGAGGCCCGGTTACTCCGGGTCGGCGATCCTGACCTTCGCGCTCGGGATTGGCGCGAACGTCGTAATCTTCACCGTCGTCAACGCCTACCTCCTTCGCCCTTTTCCGATCGAAGACCCGGACCGTGTCGTTTGGCTAAGCGACTACAAAGAGGGCCGCACGGGCACGGTCTCTGCGCCCGATTTCGTCGATTGGCGCGAGCAAAGCCGCTCCTTCGAGGACCTCGTGGCCCTCCAGCCTTTTCCGGTCACGTTGACCCAGTTGGCCCAGCCCATGAGGGTATCCCGGGCTCGGGTCACACCAGGCTTTTTCGACCTGATCGGGGTGCGGCCGATGATGGGCCGGGCGTTCGTCGAGGAGGAGGGTCTGGAGGGGAACGACCGCGTGGCTGTCCTGAGCTACGACCTCTGGTCCGGCGCCTATGGCGCCGACCCGGCGGTGATCGGGAAGACCGCCGTCTTGGACGGTCTACCGAGCACGATCGGCGGCGTAATGCCCGCCGGATTCTTCATGCCCGCCTTCACCGCGCAGATCTGGGGGCCGCTCGCTTTTGACCAGGAGACGCTCGACTCTCGGGGCCGGCACAACCTCAGGGTGTTCGGCCGCCTCGCGAACGGGGTGTCCTTGGACGCCGCGAGGGCAGAAATGGATGTCGTTGCCGAAGGGCTCGCACGGGCCTACCCACAATCCAACGAGGGGTGGGGGATCCAAGTTCGGGAACTCCGGGAACAGGTCCTCAGCGGGAGTGCGGGAAGTCTTTGGATGCTCTTCGGGGGTGTGGGGCTTGTCTTGCTCCTCGCTTGTGTGAACGTCGCGAGCCTGACGGTTGCGCGCGGGGCCGGCCGAAAACAGGAACTCGCTGTGCGGGTCGCGTATAGGAGCGTCGAGGGGTCAACTCCTTGGCCAACTGCTCACGGAGAACATTTTTTTGGCCCTCGTCGGTGGGGCGTTGGGGTTGGGCCTGGCTAAGCTCGGTCTGGAGCCGATCAAGGCCCTAGTGCCTTCGTCACTCGCGGACATCGGGGTGCTCTCCATCGATTGGCGCGTGGTGGCGTTCACGGTGCTCGTTTCTGCCCTGACGGGTTTGGTCTCGGGGGTCATACCGGGCCTTCGACTCAGTCGCCCGGCGCTTTCAGGAGGCCGCATAGCGGGCGCGCTGCGCACGCGACCGGGGGGGGCCGGGGCGCAAAGTGGACTTGTTGTGGGCGAGTTCGCGTTGGCGATGATCCTACTCGTCGGAGCAGGCCTTTTCGTGCGGAGTCTGTCGAATCTCTACGCCGTCGATCTCGGCTTCGAGCCGAGCGGCACGACCACTTTCGGTCTCACGTATCCCGCGGAGGAGTACCGTGCGCCGGCGGAGATGATCGCCGGGCTGGAAGCGATCCTCGAGCGGTTCGCGGCGGCGGATGGAGTCGCAGCGATTGCGGCGACCTCACACCTGCCGCTGGCGGACGGCCGGCTTTCGTCTTCTCTCCGACTCGATGGCGATAAGGATAAGATGAGCACGAACTCGCCTTCGGCGGCGATCAAGGTTGTCTCCCCGGGCTACTTCGAGTTGCTCGGAATTACTTTGATCGAAGGGAGCTTCCTGAGTGATGACGACGACTCCAGCTCGGAACCCGCCGTGGTGATCAACGAGTCGGCGGCGAGAACGTTCTGGCCGGGGGAAAGCGCGGTGGGCCGTTTGTTGTCTTTTGCCGAGGAGGCAAGCGGGGCGCCCGTCGAACGTCGCGTCGTTGGGGTGGTCGGGGATATTCTTTGGGCCGGCCCGCAACGTGAAGCGATGGAGGAGGTCTACCAGAGCCACCTCCAGACCACGGAGATATGGCGATGGTTCGGACGCGCAATGTCTTTCGTGGTACGCACCAGCGGAGGGCAGACTCTGAATTTGCCCAGAGCCCAGGCGATGGTGTCCGAGATCGATCCCGATCTGCCCGTCGTTGCATTCCGTCCGTACGACGAGGTCGTGGCCGCGAACGTGGCCGCCCCACGATTCCAAGGCGCGCTGCTCGGCCTATTCGCCGCACTTGCTCTAATTCTGGCGGCGGTCGGCACTTACAGTGTGATGGCGTTTTCGGTCCGGCAGCGGACCCGTGAGATCGGGGTGCGGGTGGCCGTCGGGGCGGACCGCACGGAGGTCATGGCTTCGGTCCTTCTGGATGGAGCCAAGCTCGCTTTGACGGGCGTGGCGGTGGGTGCTCTCGGAGCGCTCCTCCTCAGCCACCTCATCTCGTCTCTGTTGTGGGACGTCGGTGGTGGCGACCCGCTCACGTACGCGGTGGTAGCGACCGTGTTGAGTGGCGTGACGTTGCTGGCGTCTTACGTACCGGCCCGCCGTGCTTCCCTCGTGGATCCGGTCGTCGCGCTCAGAGATGATGGATGATGGTCTCAACTCCAGTATTGCGACAACGGAGAAAGACCGGTCTGCGACGTGCCCGCTTGAGCCCGGCTCCGGGAAGGCAGTACCTTTCAGGCTCTAAGAAGTCCTCGTGGCTCGAACCTCACGTCCACGTATAGCAGGGACCCTCCGGTGACGGACCCCAAGCGCCTCAATACCCAAGAGTTGGTCTCGTACTTGGCGGAAAACGCCGGGCACTGGATCGAGAGCCAGCGTGCTCAGCACCGAGTGCACGCGGACCCGCTGCCCGACACGACCGTGGCGGCGCTCGGTGGTTTTTTTGAGCAGAAGACTCTGGATCGGGTCCGAATCAGGCATGTCCCCACCATCCAGAACCCGGCTTTCTACCGCGAATTCGAAGAGGCGGGACAGGCGTTTCCGTTGGATTTTACGGTTTGGGCCGCCATCACGTTCGGTGACGTCGTTCTTGTAAATGGCGAGCAGGTGCCCGGGCCGCCGTCCCACTCGGTCGTCTTTCACGAGATGGTCCACGTCGTACAGTTCGACGTGCTTGGGATTCACGAGTTCGCCCGCAGGTACGTGGAACCCTTCGTGCAAAACCGCTTCAACTACATGTCGATTCCGCTCGAGACGGTGGCGTTCGACCTACAGAGCCGGTTCGAAGAGTCGAGCGGGGTGCCGTTTTCGGCCGAGGAAGAGATTCGCTCCAGGGTCAGTGCCCCGGGGCTTCCGTACTCCGGTAGTGGGAAGGGGGAGTAGAGGGCTACCCTCACGGCTTTACCGCTCGTCGAGCCGCCCGTAGTAGACCTTGGTGTCGTACGCCATCGTCACGGTGCCGTCGAGCGCGTGATCTTCGAAAAGGCGCTTGAGTGCCGCCGATGCCGCCGGCACCTGAGGATCGTCTCGCGAAGGGGCGTACGAACTCGACAGGAAGCGACTCTGTAGCCCTCCGAAGTCGAGAGGCCGTGGATTAGGGAACTGCCCTCTTTGTATCGGCCCTTCCCCGAACAGCTGGGTCAGCGACGCCTCCACATCCCACGAGGCGCGCACTTCCTCGTAACCTCTGCCCCACTCCTCGAGAAAACGTTCGTAGTCGCCTGAAAACTCGGTGTGCTCCACTCGGAGGCGGAAGCGTGATCCCGTCGAGGACCTGGGAGGCGGTGTCCGTTACCAGAAGACGTACCGCCATCACATCGAAGTCGAACACGCGAGCTACACGCGCTCACTCAAGAAGTTGGTGCGGCGGCTGAGCTAACCCGCTACGGGCCTACCCCCCCCAAAGCGGCCCCGAAATCCGCAGCACGTACACCGCGATGAGGCCCAACACGCCGATCACCGTCAAATAGTAGATCGTCGGCAGGATGGTCTTCCGAAGGGTGGCTCCTTCTCGTCCGAGCAGCCCCACGGTGGCGGAGGCCGCGACCACGTTATGGATCGCGATCATGTTGCCGGCCGCGGCTCCCACAGCCTGGAGGGCCACGATCATCGAGCTGGATATGGCCAGGCGCGCCGCCACGCCATGCTGAAAAGCCGCGAACATGAGGTTGCTGACCGTGTTCGACCCCGCGATAAAGGCGCCTAACGCTCCGGTTACGCCCGCAAAGAGCGGCCACACGGCCCCTACGTTGTCGGCGACCCAACCCGCCATCTCGAGTGGCATCGACTCCAGGCCGGCGGCGTTGACCCCAGAATTGATATACACACGAACCATGGGCACCGTGAAGATCAATACGAAGCCGGCTCCCAGAAGGACTCTGCTGGAGTCGGAGAACGCGGTCTTCAAGGCGGCCCCGCTCATTTTATGCAGAAGCGCCGTAATCCCCACGACCACGATCAGAAGCGTGCCGGGCAGGTAAAGAGGGGTGGTTACGGCTGTCACGGTCGTTCCGAAGATCGCGGCCCATTCGATGCTGAAGCTGCGCAACGCAGCCCCGAGGGGCAGGGACGGAAGTCGACTCAGGACGAGCAGAATCGCGAGCAACAGGTATGGGACCCAAGCTTTTCCGGCCGACATCTCAGGGTGCTCTCCCACTTCTTCCGAGCTGACTTCGAGGCCGCTCACCCAGTCGGAGGGCCACTCCTGAGCCGGAGCGAAGTCCCACGTGTCCTTCGGGAGCAGGAATCCGCTTCGCGCCGCTGTAGACACGATCGCGAGCCCTACGAGGCCGCCCAAAAGCGAGGGGAACTCCGGTCCGATGAGCCAAGCCGTCAGGAAGTACGGCACCGTGAACGCGACACCGCCGAACAGAGCGAACGGCAGCACCGAGAGCCCCTCGGTCCACGACTTACGCGCACCGAAGAAACGGGTCATCATGACGACCATGAAGATGGGCATGACCGTTCCTGTGATCGCGTGTAGGCCGGCCGCGCGTACGGCTACGGCTCTTACGTACTCGGTCAGCGTCACCCCGGAAGCTGCCAGCGCCGCGGTAAACTCGGGGCTCACCACGCCCCCTTGCACACCCACCAGGACCGGCGTCCCGACGGCGCCGAACGTCACCGCCGTGCTCTGGATCATCATGCCCAACATCACGGCACCGGCCGCTGGAAAGCCCATGGCGACCATGAGGGGGGCGGCTACGGCCGCCGGGGTGCCGAATCCCGCGGCGCCCTCGATGAAGGATCCGAACAACCAAGCGATGATGACCACCTGAACCCGGCGGTCGTCGGTGATGTCCTGAAAACTTCTCCGTATGGCCGCCACGCCCCCAGACTGCTCGAGCGTGTTGAGAAGCAGGATCGCTCCGAAGATGATCAGGAGGAGGTCGAAGGTGAGGAAAAGGCCCTGGACGGTGGACGCCGCGACGTCCAGGAACGCCATGTTCCAGACGCCGAGGGCGATGACCACCGCTGTGACGTACACCACCGGCATTGCGTACTTGGCCGGAATCCGAAAGCCCACTAGGAGGACACCACCGAGAAGAATGGGTAAGGCGGCGAGGCCAGCGAGGATTGCGGGGCTCACGAGGGCTCCTTTGCCTTGTGGAATAGACCCGGGACGGCGATCCGACCCAGGTGTTGCTCAGACCCGGTCTTGCGGAGTGTGGAGTCCCACAATGGCTCGACGGTTCGCCACACCCGCGGCCCGTGCCTTCGGACCGATCGGACAACATGAGGGGCCGAGCGGGTTAGGAAAAGGTCAGCGCCCCCATTCGGGGCGGGAACCAGTGCATCGCAGGTTTGGCGGATGTCGCGCCCACGGTCTATCTTCGGCGCGGCGCATTCTGCCGAGAGCGCTCCCGTCGACTTGGAAAAGGACACTCCATGGAGCACAATCCCGACGCACCTTGGTATCGCCGATTACACTGGCAGGTACTCGCGGCGATGGTCGCGGGCGCGCTGGTCGGATCTGTCTTCGGCGAGCCGATGGCGGCTCGGGTGGGATGGATCGGCGACCTGTTCATGAAGCTGCTCCGCATGATCATCGTGCCGCTGGTGCTCACGTCGATCATTTCGGGGGTGGCGTCGGTGGGTGGAGGTCGCGCGCTCGGGCGATTGTTCAGCAAGACGATGGGCTACTACGTGCTCACGAGCTTCCTGGCGGCCTTCGTCGGACTTTTGATGGTGAACCTCATCCGTCCGGGTGTGGGCGCCAACTTGGCGGGCACCGATCAGGAGGCGCTCCCGGAGTTGTCCACGCCGGATTCGCCGATCCAGTTGCTCCTCGACATCGTGCCGCAGAACGTCATTCAGGCCGCGGCTACCGCCGACATGTTGGCGCTGATCTTTTTCTGCATGGTATTCGGGGCCGCGCTCACCACGCTGCCGGACAAGACGCGGGGGCCGCTGGTCGGACTGTTCGAGGCTCTTTTTCAGACGATGATGAAGCTCACGTCGGGCATCATCAAGTTTCTGCCGATCGGGGTGTTCGCACTGATCACTCGCATGGTCGGCACCACCGGCTTCGAGGCGTTCCGACCGCTGGCTCTGTATGCGCTCACGATTTTTTCGGGCGTGACGGTCCACTTTTTTGTGACGCTGCCGATCCTGCTGATCGTCCTCGGACGCATTTCCCCACGCATCCACTTCGCCAACATGCGTGAGCCGCTATTGATCGCTTTTTCGACAAGTTCTTCGGGGGCCACCCTGCCCGTCACGATGAACGTGGTCGAGGAGAAGGTGGGCGTGTCGAACAAGGTCGCTTCGTTCACTCTGCCCATGGGGGCGACGGTCAACATGGACGGGACGGCGGTGTTCGAATGTGCCGGCGCCCTGTTCATCGCTCAGGCGCTGGGGTTCGATCTGACCCTCATGCAACAAGCGATCGTGGTACTGACCGCACTGCTCGCTTCGATCGGCGCTGCGGCGGTGCCTTCGGCGGGCCTGGTGGTGATTTTCATCGTACTCGAGGCCATCGGCCTGCGCGGCCCGGACGTGAACGTGATCGTGGGCTCGATGCTCGCGATCGACCGGCCGCTCGATATGTACCGGACGGCCGTGAACATTTTCAGCGACTCCTGCGGCGCGGCGATTATTGCGCGTTCAGAGGGGGAGGCCGGTGTAGATTTGGAGGTGAGATAGACCGCTCGCAAACAGCACAGCAGCCCCCCAGGGCAGGAGTGAGACGGTGAAGGTCGCGGATCGCACGACGGGGATACTGTGGGTCGTATTGCTAATCGGGATCTCCGGGTGCCCCTGGGATGCCGAACAATCCACGGAGCCTCCTCCCGTGGCGATCAGCGATCCGACGTTGTGGGATGCCATGCTCGCCGAGGAGGACGCCCGCGGCGGATCCGCTTCGGGCATCGAGTCCCTCCGCGCGGGTATGATCGCACCCGACCCCGTGCTTCAACGCATGGCGGTACGCGCCATCGGGCGCCTCGAGGACCCCGAGCTTATCCCGCTTGCGTTTCCGCTTCTGTTCTCAAACGACGAGAGTGTCCGCGCCGAGGCCATCAACGCGGTGGGGCAGGCTGCGTACCACGCTCCGGGCGATGAGGCTGCTGAGGTGCTTTTCGACTATCTCGCTCGGGAGCCGCAGGAGGGCCCTGCCGTTCGAGCTGTGATCGGTCGTACGCTCGGGCGCCTCCTGTATAACGGGGAGGGCGGGCTGCGAAGAGCCGAAGAAACCATGCTCGGGCTGACGCGAGAGGGGGATGGCGACGCCCCGCTCGTGACCCTCACCGGGGCTGCCATGGGTTTGGAGTCCATGGCCCGGCGTCGGCTCCGGTACGGGATGTCCGAGGCGACGGTTGAAAGGCTGCACGCATTGGCTGCGCTCGGTCGTGCGGAGGCAGCCGCGGATCCTTTGCCGCTCGGAGATCCGGCGCGTGTCCGCCGCGTATCGATGATGGCTCTTATGGCGATCGGTGAAGTGGCGTCCGACGTCATCGAAGGTGCGATCGGCGATCCTGATCCGGATGTACGGCGCTTGTCCGTCGTGGCCATTGGCCGTGGGCCCTCGGACGACGGCCTGACGCAATTTTTGCTCGACGCTTTATCTGATTCGTCGCCGCGAGTGCGCGTCGAGGCCGTGAGGGCCTTCGCGTTAAAAGCGGAGGGAGCCCAAGAATGCCCGCTCCTCTTCAGTGCCGCCCGCGACGAAGATCTGCACGTGGCGCTCACTGCGCTCGATCTCCTTCAGCAGACGTGTGAGAACCGGACGAGGCAGGACGAGGTCCTCAGCGCCCTTGCGGGGAGTCTTGGGAGCGCCGGCCCACTGGATTGGCACCGCGGTGCGCATGCCCTCGTTTCTCTTGCGACCGTCGCGCCCGAGGTGGCAGCGCCTTTCGTGGATGATGCCGTGAGAAGTGCGAATCCGTTCGTACGAGGCTATGCGGTGCAGGCGATGGCGAGGATGGGGAACATCGTCGCGCTTGAGGCTCTGGCGGCGGATGTGTCGCCCAACGTCCGAACCGCGGCTGTGCAGGCCCTTTTCGGGCTCGTGGCCCACGGCGCCGACGGGGTGCTCCTCGCGGAACTGGACCAGGACGACCCCCAGCTCCTGTTGGTCGCCTCCCAGCTTCTGGAGGGGACACTCGATGGCGGAGCGGCCGTGGGGCCGCTCCTGTCCGCGTTCCAGCGGATCTCACTGGTGCAGCGTGAAACCGCCCGTGACCCGCGGATGGCGCTCCTCGATCGCATCGGCGAGTTGGGAAATCGTGCGCAAGCGGAGGATTTAGAGCCGTATCTGAACGATTACGATCCCTTGGTGGCCGCCCGTGTTGCCGAGATTATGACCGAATGGACGGGTGAATTCCGAACGCCTGAATCCGCTCCTCTGCACAGGCAGCCCCTACCGCCGGCCGAGGATGTCCAGAGGTTGGCGGCGACTCGTGTGGTTCTTGAGATGGCACGCGGGGGAGAGATCGAGATCCGGCTACTCCCGAACGAGGCGCCAATCCACGCGGCCCGCTTCGAGCGGCTCGCGGCGGAGGGGTATTTCGATGGTCTCACCTTCCACCGGGTGTTGAGCAATTTCGTTATTCAGGGTGGTAGTCCGGGTGCGAACGAATACGTAGGCGCTTCGGCGTACACGAGGGACGAGGTCGGGCTTGTTTCGCATTGGCGGGGGACAGTGGGGACGTCCACACGAGGGCGTGATACCGGAGATGCGCAGATTTTTATCAACTTGGTGGACAACCTCCGCCTGGATCACGAATACACGGTTTTCGGTGAGGTTGTCCGCGGGATGGACGTGGTCGATCGGGTGGCCGAAGGCGACTCGATTACACGGGTTAGAATCGTTGTTCCGGTCCCCTAGAGGCCTGTTGAAGAAGTACAGCCTTCTAGTGCCCTGAGTCTAAAACGGCACCCCTACCGCGGCGCATAAGAACTCGACGAGGGGCGTGCCGGCACGCAAGACACTCGCGAGCTCAACGGGGAGCTCGCGGTCGGTGATCATCTTGTTCGGCACTTTGGCGACACCGATGAAGTCTTTCCGCTTGAGGTCCTCGACGAGAGCGTGGTCAGGGTCGAAGCCCCTTGGGGGCCGCTTCAGGCGATCTCCCTCCAGCAGGTAAGCGTTACGAAAGCCCTTGGAGCCCACCGCTCGTTTCCAGGCCTTCGGATCCTCGACGATTGCTTCGCGGATCTTCTTCAAGCTCTTCGAGTCGGGATGCCACATACCGGCACCGGCAAAACATCCAGAACGGTCGATGTGGAGGTAGAAACCGGGTGCGTGGGCGTCCTTCCCGAGCTCATGTCTGAACTGAATACCAATGAACGTCTTGTACGGAGTTTTGTCGTTCGAGAATCGCGTGTCCCGGTGAATTCGAAACATCGAACCCCCGACCGTACGTGGATCTGCGCGAAAGTGGTTGCTGAAGGTTTTTAGCTGGGCTCCAAAGTCGGTTATGAACCGGATGGCGGGATCCCGCACGTGTTCCTCGTAGCGATGCTTATTCTCGTGGAACCACTCCCGTTTGTTGTTTTCCGTCAGGTCCTTCAAGAAGCCGAAGGTCGCCTGAGTAAAATAGGGCATGGGCGTATCCTCGAGAGAGCTGTTGAAGAAAACGACGCCTGGGCCTCATTTCAGGCGTCGAGTCGCTGAGTACCCCACGTTGGGCTCGAGTCACCGAAGCCGTCTTCGAACGCGAGGTCCGACATGGCGTCGAGTCGCCGACCGATCGTGTGCCCGAGCAGCTTCCGAATCAAGGACGTCGGGTGATCCAAGTCCCATTCCAGTAGGGGCTCAGGGCCCTCCTCGAGGACCTGGAGAATCCGGAATACCAGATATGTATCATCAAGCAGGCCGGGCAAGCCGAGGGTCATCTCGGGCATGATGTCCACGGGGTGCAGAAAGTAACGGACCGCCCGATCGAGAACCGGTTGGACGACGTGGCCCAAGTTCTTTTCCACGGCTCCCTGCGCGGCGGCCGCCAGAACCAGCGGAACGCTTTCGATGATCTCGAGAAGGACAGCGGCGGTGTCGTGAATATCGGTATCTGAGGCGCTCGGTACCCGCCCGCGCACATACATGGCCAGCTGATCGGTACCGCGTGCCTTGGCACTGTCGATCACCGCTTGGATTTCTTCCAGCTTCACAGACCTCTCCCGGGTGTCGCCTACAGGCCCCACCATTTCTTGGGCCAACGGCCTAACATGGACCGTGAGAGGGCGCCTAGCAAAGGGGTTCTTCAGCCAACGACGGAATCATCTCCACCTTCGCTGCGGTTGACGGCCTGACGTGAACGGCCCCCCGGCCAAAGAGGCTGGGGGGCCGTCCGTGGATCAGCGCTGCCCTGACGGCAGGCACCCGGCCAAGTCGGCCGGTCCGCCTGAGCAAGACGCCTTCGAGTACTACCGTCAGTTCAGGAGATAGGATACACCGACGCTGAATCCGACCTTCGACACGTCGCCGGTACCGGCAGCGGTCCTCTGCATGTCGACCGCAACGCCGACTCCCACGCCATTCTCCATCGCGTACGAGCCGCCGGCCGAAGAGATGCGTTGGATGTTGTAGCGCGGCATTACGAAGAAGTTCGCGGGGCCGCTGTTCGCGGTTTGGATCGCCAAGCCCACCGGAATGTTCAGGAGGGTAAAGTCGATCGGAGTGGCGAGACCCACGTCGGTCGACATGGCCATCCACCCCAAACCACTCTGAAGCGTCACCTGGACAGGTGCGTTGCTCAGGAGGTGAACGCCGACTTGGCCTGCGAGTGTCAACTCGTCGGTGTCCGTCGCGACGTACCCGCCGCTGACCCCGAACGAAAGCCTCTCCATGCCCCTCGAGACCCCGATGCCGAACCCACTCTGCTCGAGGGAATTGTCATTGATCCCACGGGTGTAGCCACCCGAGAGAGAAGTCATGCCACCAGCGTCACCAGGTGCCAACGCAAGAACAGGGAAGTTGATCAACTGTCCCACGGCCGGCGTGGCGACCAACAAGGCCGCTGCCATGACAGCGAACAGGGATGCGAATTTTGGTTGAGTCATTTCAAATCCTTTTTTCAGCTACTTCGTTACCTACAGAAATCCCCCGAGAAAAAGGGGGACGATACGCCATCTGTTTATGGCGCCCTTACCACGTACGTACAGGTGGCAAGTCCGAGTCAAGCAGTTTTTTTGGGGGCGCGGGGCAGCGATCTCACGCCTCGCGGGAGAGCGTGACGGCGGAGCGCCAGGGAAGCACATTGCTGAGGACGTGCCGAGGTCGAAGTGGTGCGGGGCCGCGCCACTATGATGTGGCGCGGCCCCGCGTCATGCCGTTGTCGTTTAGAATCGCCTTGGAGCGTGCTCGGCGCTCAATCCGGTCTGACGACGCCCACCGATCCACTCGGGGCCGGTCCCATCCCCATGTAGACGAATTTTTGAAGGCGTTTGCCCTCGTACGTCTCCGTCACGTAGACATTGCCTTGCGAGTCGGTCGCGACGCTGTGCGCCCCAAAGAATTGACCCGGGTACCGCCCGCCATCACCGAAGTTATAGATGTACTCGAGCCCCTCGCGTCTGATGACGTGGATCTTTTCGTTCACGCCGTCCGCCACGTAGAGGAAGCTCTGATTCGGGTCAGGCGAAAAAGCGACGTCCCAAACTGAGCCGGAACCGAGCGTGTTCTTCTCGATCATGATTTCATCGACGAACGTGCCGTCTTTCTGAAAGACCTGCATGCGGTCCCCGGTGCGATCGCACACGTAGACGAAGCCGTCCGTTGTCGGGTCCGCGCAGTGGACCGGATTGCCGAACTGCTGTCGCGGCGCCGCGCTCGGATCGTACGCTCCTAGATTGGCGTCATCAGGCACGTTCCCATACGCACCCCAAAAGCGCTTCATGTCGCCGCTGGTGGCGTCGATGACCGCAACCCGCTTGTTGAGGTAGCCGTCCGCGACGTACATCTCGTTGGCCGGCCCGTCGAAGCTGATCTTGGCCACGCGCGCGTAGTGCAGGCTCGTGTTGCTGTTCGCTTCCCGGTGGCCTGGCTGGCCCACCTGCAGGAGAAACTCACCCGTGCGGGTGAACTTCAACATGTGCGAGTCTCCGTCGCCATTCCCGCCGATCCACACGTTGTCCATGTGGTCGACGACGATTCCGTGATTGGACAGCGGCCAGTCGTATCCTTCACCCGGCCCGCCCCACGACCCGACTACGTTCCCCTCGGCATCGAACTCCAGAATCGGAGGCGCGGGAAAACAGCACTCCTCCGCGACGGGCGGATCGAGCGCAGCCGGTATCTCGTTGTTCGCCAAGTTGCCGCGGTGGACGATCCAGACGTGCTCCCTCGAGTCCACGTCCACACCGATCGTAGAGCCGAGCAGCCAGTGGTTCGGTAGGGGCTTCGGCCAGAGCGGATCGACCTCGAACAGCGGCGCCATCGAGGCATCGTTGACGGCGGGATCGGACGCCATGGCCATGGCCCCACCGCCATCGCCGCCGGCACCACCACCACCACCACCGCTACACGCGGCGCTGAGGAGGACGAGGGCCGCAACTACGAGGTGTTTGGACGGCATGACAACGCTCCTTGGTTCAGGGTATCCGGTGAGGGTGCGGAGTTTGGGTGCCGAGCGCAAGTACGGCTAGGGATTGTGAACGATCTCGGTCATTGGTTCGCCGATCTGAGCCGTGATCACGTCGCTAGTGTGTAGCGTTCGTGGGACCGATGGGTCAGCCCGTATATCAGTGGGTCAGTCCGTATATGATGTAGTTCACGCCCAACCGATACGCATCGTTCGTGGGGTCCACCGCGAAGAGCCCGGAGGCGGACCACTCCCAGTACTCCGCCAGATCCGAGTTGTGGTTGGCCAAGACCATGACCCGTTTGTTGGGGTCGTTATCCTCGAAGACGGCCATGTACCGCGGCTCGACGTTGACCGAAGGGTGGGGTACATAAATGTCTTCGACGTAGAAAAACGACGCGAAGATCGGGTGCGTGTCGTCGAGCTGGACCCATTCACGTTCAGGCAGCGCCCGGAGCAGTTGGTCATCCATGTTGTACCACTGTCCGGCCTCGAAGTCGTCGAAGATGAGGAATCCACCCTTGAGGAGATAGTCCCGAAGGTTCAAGGCGCCCGCTTCGGTGATACTCCAGAAGCCGGGTTCAGAGATATAGAGGAGCGGGTGCTGGAAGATTCGAGGGTCCTTGAGCAGCAACACGTTGCTCCCGCTCGTGTTGGGCTCCAGCGCCGTGAACTCGGCTAGGATGGTCTGCATGTTCCGGTCGGCGTCCGGATAGTCGTGGGACCAGGACGAGCGCCCGTATCCACGGAATCCTTGGCCGCCGTACCGAATTCGTGTGAACGTGAACTTCCCGTTGTACGGCACCTGATAGAGCGGGTCGTCCTGGGCGTGGTCCGGTGTGTCGTTCTGCGCAGCCCAGCTGGCACCCGCCAAGACCAGGATTGATAGCCCACCGATAGCGAGGTGGGGCACGGGTATCGACCGCATCTGCATCGCTAAGCGCCGCTCACGAACACACGGGCCTCGGTCAAAAGCTCAGTCCATCGTTGCTCGTCCCGTTCCGGAACCAGCACCCATTCGCGAAAAACACGGCCGGCCGGGTTGAATGCTTGCCCAAGTCCCTGGTCGATCAGTTCCTGGACCCTCGCGCGTGGCAACTTCACGATCAGTTCCCCGGTCCGATGGTCACACGTCGCGAAAAACTCTCCGTCCACCCTCAGACAGGGGAAACCCATCAAGCCTCCTTCGGTCGCCACGCCTGAGGAAAGAAGGGGATCCGCCAACCCCCCAAAAAAGTCAGTGACCTCAGGCTTCAAGTTCTTGGTCATCGCACTTCAGGTTGCGGAAGTGATAGGTGTAAGTGGTCCGCCGAATCGACCTTGTGCAGGTTGCGGAAACCCATGAACCGCAGGTAGCGAGCCGTAAAACGGTTCCGCCTCGGGCTCCGCCCGGTCGTCCGAAGGTCCATCGCGCGCACGTACCGATCGCCGAGTTTGAAGTGTAGGGTCGCTTCGTGGACCGGGAGTCCCATTTGCAGGTAGTCCTCCGCGGTGCTACCCAAGTCCGTGACCATGGCGTCCCGGTCGAAAAGCAGCAAGCTGCTGGCTCCGATCCTCATGATAGGGTGGAGGGAAGTGTAGTAGTCCTCGAGCTCCGGGCTCCGTGCGTTTCCGGTGGACAGGTAGAGGAATCCGTATATGCCGTACCCCGCCACGATTGCGATGACCATCCGCTGTGCGATCCGCGGCAAACGACCCTCTCCGGTCGACCGCTTCCAAAGCAACGCCGCATACCCAGAAAAGACCAACATCGTGCCGAAAATGCCGAGCCCAATCGAAGGCCAGGTGCCCCAGCCCATGCTTTGATAGGCGTACATCGCTCCGCGGGTGAGAACAAAAAACGGCAGGGAAAGAGCGACCGTCCATTGGACGGCGGGCCACATAAAGCGCCGTCCTAGATGAAGCGCTGACCGGACTCCGGCGGTGGCTGTCTCCCTCCATCCCGGTTCGGTTTTGGGCAAGCCCGCGCTTAGATCCACCTCCAGGCTCACGTGTAGAAGGTTCTCACGCTCATCGTTCATGCGTTGCTCTCGCACCCTTTTCTCACTGGCCGCTCCTGTCCCCTCTTCCCATCCGTGGCTCACGCACCCTCGACCACTGTTAGGTGATCAAGCCTTCCGTACGGATCGACGCACCCTACGCAACTCGGGACGTACACCACCAGGCGTCCTGTTGTACGATTCTAATAGGCGGATGCTCCCTTACGCGAAGACCGTAAGCACGCGAAGACCGTAAGCGACACGAAGATCATAAGCGAACGACCGATCCGAAAAGGTGAAACGCGAACTCGATGTCCTCACCACTTCACGACCCCGCCATGCTGATTCTCGAGACCCGCCCCGATTGGGCGTCGGGTGTGGCCAAGTCGGAAGGCAGCAAGGAGCTCAAGACCCTTTGGTTCGGAGCGGTGATCATGAACGTGCTCGGAGTGCCTGTGGTTTGGGTGTCTCTCTTCGGAGAGAAGGAGTTGCCGCTCTACATCCAGGTCGTACTTCCAGCGTTCACTTTGTTGGGCTTGCTGGTCCTTATTTATGGCCGTCAGGGACTCGTTTCGCTTCAGTCGCTTCGGCCGTCTCGAGATGACCCTCGATCCCCACCCGGGGTCGATCGGGGGACACGTCGGAGGTTCCTTGGAGCTCCCATTTCAGAGGGCCGCAGCCGAGGATTTCCGAGTGATGTTGCTGTGCGTTCGGGATCGGCTGGTGAAGACGAGTGACGGTTCCAGCAGAAACGAGTCGGTCGAGTGGGGAAAGGAAACACTCCCCACGGTGGAACGCTCCGGTAAGGGTGTTCGACTCCGATACACGTTCGATGTCCCGGAGGGATTGGCCCCTTCCGAGGAGCCATCCGACGACTACCACAAGTGGGTGGTCCGGGTCCAGGCTGGTGTGGCCGGACCGGACCTCAATCAGGCGTTCGAGGTTCCCGCGCTTGTCCTAGATCCGCCATTGAAGGCGCGCGAGCCGGCTGTTTCGGAGGCCACCGCCCAGGATCCCAACGCCCTGTCGCCCAGCGTCGTGCGGGTGCACAGGAGTCGCGGTGGGCTGACTCTGTATTTTCCGCCGGGGCGGGGGGGGCTGGGTGGGTTCATGCTTCTGAGCTTCGGGGCCGTGTTTGCCGGTATGGGGGTGTTCGCGTTCCTCGCCAGCAGCGGCACCGGGGCCGGTGGCTTGTTCGGGGCGGTCGCCACGGCCTTCGGCGGAGTTTTTCTCGTCATTTTCGGAGGTGTCGGCGGATTGATGATGCTCGGGGGCTTTTATTTGCTGGTCAACTCCTTGGTGGTGGAAATCCGGAATGGGGCCGTCACCACCCGCCGAAGCTTTTTTCTCCCGTTTCGCCGGACCGCCCGCTTCACGGACGTCGAAAAAATCGAGATGGACGTACAAAGCCGCGTCGGGCAGGGAGCGAAAGCATCGTCATATCTGAGGATCCGGGCGTTCGTGAGGGGGGGAGGCGCATTTCGCTCGGTGATGACATACCTTTGGGCCGGCAATCGGAAATCCTTGCCGCCCTTCTCGAAGAGGCGATTGGAATTCCGGTAGAGATGGTAAAAAAATCCGGACGGAGGTTACGGGCATGACTAAGAATCGGACGCAGGGATCGCCTCTCCTCGTGGGCTCGATCATCGCGGGCCTTGTGGTGAGTCTCGTCGTGGACCTCGCCCTTCCCGGTGCGGCATCGGCTGCCCAGACGAACGGACCCGGCGACGTGACGGCCGTCGTGGGTGCCCGCATCTGGGACGGGACGGGCGCCCCGGCGATTCCGGACGGCATAATGCTCATACGGGACGGGCGCATCGCGTACGTTGGGGCGCGGGGGGCGGTCCCCGTTCCACGTGGAGCCACGGTCGTGAACCTCAGCGGCCGAACCATCATTCCGGGCCTGATCAACACGCACGGACACGTGAGTGACGTGGTGGGGTTGGAAGGCGGCCACTACGACACGGCCAACCTGGTTCGCCAACTCCGGCTCTACGGAGAGTACGGGGTCACCACCGTGACCAGCTTGGGTGGAGACGGACGGGAAGCCGTCGCACTCCGGGACGCGCAGTCGACGCCGGGCCTGGATCGGGCCCGCATTTTTGTTGCCGGTGCCGTGGTGACGGGCCCTACCACCTCGGAGGCGCTCGCCCAGGTCCAGCAGAATGCCGATATGAATGTCGACTGGATGAAGCTGCGTGTAGACGACAATCTGGGCAGATCCCAGAAGATGTCTCCGGAGATCTACTCAGCCATTATCGACCGCAGCCACGAACTCGGTCTGCGGCTGGCTTCCCATCTCTTTTACCTGGACGACGCCAAAGCGCTGATGAGGGCCGGCACCGACTTTCTCGCGCACAGCGTCCGTGACCGGAGTGTCGACGACGAATTCTTGGGGATGCTCGCTCAGAGCGGCATCTGTTACACCCCGACGCTGACCAGGGAGGTCTCCACTTACGTGTACGAGACCCGGCCGGACTTCTTCGACGATCCGTTCTTCCTGTCACACGCCGATCCCGCCGTGCTCGAAGCGCTCCAGCAGCCGGACCAGCAAGCGAGATTTGCCAGGGCCCAGCCCTATAAGGAGGCGCTCCAGGTGGCCTTGAGGAATCTCAAGACCATATCCGACGCCGGCTTGCCTGTGGTGATGGGTACCGACACGGGTCCCGCGGCACGGTTTCAGGGTTATTTCGAGCACATGGAGCTCGATCTCATGGCCGAGGCAGGCCTCACGCCCGAACAAGTGCTCCGGTCGGCGACTGGGGTAGCGGCCGAATGCCTGCGTTTGGACGACGAGATCGGAACGTTGCGGCCGAATAGGTGGGCAGACTTCGTGGTGCTGACCGAGAATCCCCTCGAAGACATCCAAAACGCCCACAGCATCGAGTCGGTGTGGATTGGTGGGGAGGCGTTGCGGTAGGGGGCTCCATGCGAGGCGACGCGGCAAGCGAACCCCAAACGAGGTCCGACGGTGCCATGCCCGAGGATTCCCTGTGCGTTCCCGCGGGAACGCACAGCCGTGCTGCTGGCGACGATGCATGCTGGATAGCCACCGACTCATGCTACGTCGGCCTCGTTCTACCTCAGGGCGTCCGCTCTCCCGCGTCGATCCGCCGCACGAGCCGCTCAAACTGTGGGGTGGATCGGGCCGCGTCCCACATTGGGTCCGTGGGAAGCCAGATGAGGGATGGGGAAGGAGTGCGCAGGGCTCTCTGAAGGGCCCGGGTCGCCCCGGTCCGGTCTCCGAGACTCAATCGGAGCGCCGCCAAGAGGTACGGGGCATCGGCGTCGCGGGCCATGGCGGAACCGAGATTCCCGCCCAACGTCTGGACGAGTTGATCCTCCCGACTCTGTCCCAGGCCCCGACCCTGTCCCACGCCCCGAACCGGTCCTCCTCGGCTGTCGGCCATCCGAAGCCGGGCCCTCCACAACTGTGTGTAGAGGCTTCGGCCGGCCGGATCCGAACCCTCGATGGTGGTCCTCGCGGCCTCGCTGTCGCCGAGACTGTGTAGTGTACGCGCCAAATGGACGCGCACCTCGTCGGACGTGGGGTCCAGGCGGAGGGCCTCACTCAACGCTACTCGCGCCTCCGCGTACTTGCGAGCCCGAAAAAGTGCCAAACCTTTCGCCGCTACGGTCGCCACCGCTCCGGGCTCGTGACGGATCGCCATCGCTATCTGAGCCATCGCTTCTTCGTGCCGGCCACGAGCCGATAGAAGCTCCGCGAAGGCACGATGAACTTCGGGTGTCGGGTTCAGGGCGAGCGCGGCCTCGAACTCCTTCTCGGCGGACTCCCAATCCCACTCGAAGGTGCCTAGAAGTGATGCCAACGCCGCGTGCGCCTCGGCCAGGTCGGGGTCCTGATGCAGCGCGTCTTCCAGATGCCCTCGCGTCAAAGGCAGCATCTCCGCGAGTGGGCGAACCCCGCGTTCGCCGAGTTCCAGCTGCGCATCCGCAAGCGCGAGATGGGCTCGAGCGTATGCGGGCGCCAACTCGACGGCCCGCTCCAGTATTTCCGCCGCGGCGGACGCGCCCTCCGGGGTGCCCCGTGCCAATTCGTAACGTCCCCGCAGCAGCAGGTCGTGGGCCTCGGGGTCGATGGTGGTGGTTGGGCGAGACTTCACCCCGCCCGTGGAGACGACCTTGGAGGTGAATGCTGTGGCGCCATCGGCCCCGTCCACCCCGTGGTCGAGGAGCCTATTAACGACGGCTTGCGCGATGTTCTCCTGAAGCCCCAGAACGTCGTCGGCCTTCGAAGCCCATCCGTCGGACCAGACTTGCATGCCTCCGTGATCGGCGTCGATCAGTTGGGCAGTGACTCGAAGATCGTCCGCTACCTTTTGGACGCTCCCTTCAATCACCATGAACACGCCGAGACGGGCCGCCAGCTCGCCCACGTCCATCTCGGCGTTCCGATATTGAAAGGAGGATGTCCGCGAGGCGACACGGAGCTCTGGGACGTACGAGAGCGCGTGGATGAGTTCCTCGGAGATGCCGTCCGCGATGTAGGCGTCGCCCTCGTCGGAGCTCAAGTACCGGAAAGGGAGGACCGCGATCGAGAACGAGTCGGCGTGTGCGAGGTCCACGGAGGTGACGGAGGTTCCAGCTCCGAGGGGAGGTGCGTCGGAGCCAGGCGGTCCCAGTGCCGTCCAGACCCCGAGCGCGACGAAAGCGATGATGCCGGCGGTCAGCCCGACCGCAATGGGTCGCGCGGAGCGGCTGGAGCGGC
>Ga0209403_10000584_pt1 | contig 53746 bp, 56 predicted proteins | sample ArcticOcean_MG_C_8_FD_187440 | JGI IMG/M metagenome (GOLD analysis project Ga0209403, IMG submission 187440) | Marine microbial communities from western Arctic Ocean - ArcticOcean_MG_CB11_86 (SPAdes) (version 2) | ecosystem: Environmental > Aquatic > Marine > Oceanic | place: Arctic Ocean... | reverse complement strand
TCTGACAAGCGCACACAGGACTATATGGAACGGCGTATCCGAGAGGGTAAGAGCAAGCTAGAGGTGATCCGATGTCTCAAGAGATACGTCGCTAGAGAGGTGTTCAATGTCCTCAAACAACTCCCGTAGAACAAGGCTCAAAACACCACTTGACGTCTATAGGAGCATCATCAGCGGGCAGAGATGCCGCGTCACCGTAGCGGCAATTCGTGAATTGCCGCTACGGTGACGCGGCCCACACACCCCTTGAGGGAAAAGACCAGAGTGACGGGGCTCTTCGCCGCCCGCGGCCAATGCCCGTGCGGCAGGCACCCCTGCTAGACTCCGCCACTCACCACCGCCACATCTCCCGGAGACAGCACATTGGTTACAGATCAGCTTCCGCCACTGCTTGAGAACTCGCCGCACGGCGTGAATTCCGACTCCTACCGTCCCGATGTGATGGGTGTTCATGGTGCGGTGGTGGCAAATCATCCGCTGGCGAGCCAGGCTGGGATGCGGATATTGCAGGCCGGCGGTAACGCGGTTGATGCGGCGGTGGCGATCAGCTTTGCGCTTTCGATTGCTGAGCCGCAGTCGTCGGGCATTGGTGGTGATGGGTTCATCATGATTCATGATGCGAAGTCCGGCACTACCCAGGTTGCCAACGCGGTTGGGGCGGCTCCTCTGGGGGCGACGCAAGAGGTGTATACCGATGGCATTCCGGCCAAGGGGCCGCTCTCGGTGTCAGTGCCGGGTATCGTCCACGGTGTGCTTTCTGCGCACGAGAAGTACGGCCAACTCAAGCTTGCGCAGTGCATCGAGCCGGCGATTGAGCTGTGTGAAGATGGCGTGCCGACTTCTGCTCGTATCGCCCGGCTGCTCGAATCTGAGAAGCCGATGTTGGACTACGAGTCCACTCGGGCTGTTTATGCGCCTAACGGCCAGCTTGTCAAAACTGGCGAGGTTGTGCGTAATCTCGATCTCGCGCGGTCGATGAAGATGATCGCTGAGTACGGCGTTGACGTCTACTACAACGGCCCCATCGCCAAAGAGATCATTCGCCAGGTGCAGGAGCTTGGCGGAGTCCTGGCCGAAGAAGACTTCAGCCGCCACACCACCCGCTGGCAGGATCCGATTTCAACTACCTATCGCGGAAACACCGTCTACGAGGCGCCGCCAAACTCCAGCGGCCATGTCCTGCTCCAGGAACTCAACATGGCGGAGTTGTTCGACATCCCATCGTGGGGACCAGATGCCGCCGAGACAATTCACGTGATGGTGGAGGCCAAGCGACGCGCATTCGCCGACCGCGAGGCGTACATGGCCGATCCTGAGTTCATCGATGTGCCCACAGATGGCCTTATCTGCAAGGACTTCGCTGTCTCACGAGCGCGTGATATCGATCTTGAAGCCGCGGCCGAGGCAATGTCTGTTCGAGAGGGCGATCCGTGGGCGTTCCAGGATGCACCACCCGACGCTTCAAAGCGATTCAGACGTCAGTGGAAATCGGTCACGGAGAAAACTACTGGGACCACGCACTTCTGCGTGATCGACCGCTGGGGCAACGCCGTATCGCAGTTGCAGAGCCTGCAGACCAACTTCGGCTCGGCGCTCATCGGCGGCAAGACCGGCATCTTGTTGAACAATCGCATGACGTACTGGCACCTTGATGAAGACCACATTGACGCTCTGCGCCCGGGTCAGCGAGTGCGCCACACCATGAACCCCGTAATGGCGTTCAGCCCTAACGGCAAGTTGCGGGTCATCTGCGGCACGCCGGGTGGCGATACGCAGGTGCAGACGAACTTCCAGATGCTGGTGAACGCACTGGACTTTGGCTACACGGCTTCTGAGTGTGTTGAGGCGCCCCGTTGGACTCACTACCAGTCGGGTATGGAGTCCACGTATCCGCACACCGGCTTCGAGTCGTTGCGCCTTGAACGCCGCATCAGTGATGCGACTGCTGAGAACCTGCGCAAGCGGGGACACGATGTTGAAATGATCGGCTCGTGGGAAGGTATCGGCAGCGCTGGAATGATCCTGGTACACCCGGAAACCGGCGCATACATGGCAGCGGCGGACCCACGTCGTGATGGCCACGCGATCGCCTGGTAGGAGCAATTCTTTGACAACTCAAGACCAACCCCTCGCGGGCAAAGTAGCCCTCATTACTGGCGGCGGACGCGGCATTGGCCGTGCCATCGCGCTTTCGTACGCAGATGCGGGCGCGGATGTGGCCGTCGTATCGCGTACGCAATCGCAACTCGATGAGGTTGCAGGCGAGATCACCGCTCTCGGCCGACACGCCATCGGACTGGTCTGCGATGTGACCGACTTCGATGCCGTCACGTCTATGGCAGCGGCATTTCGTGCTGAGTTCGATCGCCTCGATATCCTCGTCAACAACGCGGGTGGGCCGATTGAAACTCGGCCGGTGCTGGAGAGCGATCCCACGCAATGGGTGGCCGGAGTGGAGCTCAACCTTCACAGCGCTTACTACGTGTCGAAGGCGCTGCTGCCCCAGATGATCGAATCTGGTGATGGTGGCAAGGTGATCAACATTGGCTCTGGCATGGGCCGCACGCCGGGACCGGGCACCTATCCCGTTGCTAAGGCAGCGTTGTGGATGCTCACGCAATCGCTATCGATGGAAGTGTGGCAGCAGGATATCGACGTAAATGAACTCATCCCCGGCCCCGTGGAGACGTTCCTAACGCGAGGCCGCATGAAAGTTGGCGAGACGCCACCATTCGCTGAGAGTGAGCGGGTCAAACCACCGGAAGACGTGGCGCCACTGGCACTCTGGCTGGCAACACAACAAAAGGGCGGACCAACCGGTCAGTCATTCAGCATCGCCCGTCGGCCGCTCTAGCGTGACAGGTAAAACTCAGTCCACCGATCAGGCCCTTGCGGGCAAAGTAGCGCTCATTACGGGCGGAGGACGCGGCATCGGCCGGGCGATAGCGCTGGCATATGCAGACGCTGACGCGGATATAGCAGTGGTAGCTCGAACTCAGCCGCAGCTCGATGAAGTTGTGGGCGCAGTAGAGTCTCTCGGGCGTCGCGCAGCAGGTTTCGCTTGCGATGTGACCAGCTACGACGCAGTGAAAGAGATGGTGTCGATGTTTCGGTCTAAGTTCGACCGTCTCGATATCCTCGTCAACAACGCTGGCGGCATTCTGGATCAAGGTTCGATAGTCGAGGGTGATCCAGAGGTGTGGATTTCAGGAATCGAACTGAATCTGTACAGCGCTTACTTTGTGTCCCGAGAGCTCTTGCCAATCATGATCGAGTCTGGCGGCGGCAAGGTGATCAACATGAGTTCCAACCAGGGACGAACTCCGGGGCCGGGCGTCTATCGTGTGGGCAAGGCGGCGCTGTGGATGTTCACGCAGTCGCTATCAATGGAAGTGTGGCAGCACGATATTGACGTCAACGAACTCATCCCCGGGCCAGTAGAGACGTACCTCACCCGCGGCCTTATGAAAGTTGGCGAAACCGCAACGTTTGCGGCCAGCGAACGAGTCAAGCCGCCGAAAGACGTCGCTCCACTTGCGCTCTGGCTAGTCACCCAGCCCGAAGGCGGCCCAACAGGACAATCGTTCAGCCTCGTCAGGCGGCCAATTTAGGGCTACAGATACTCAGGCACATCAACGCCCGCTTTGAGCCGGGGGTCCGGGATCAGTTCACCAGCGACCTGAGATAGCGGCATAACGCCAGCCCAGATATCCAGGTCGTAGTCCTCTTCATCGTCACCAGGAGGGCCAGTGCGGACCTTGGCGGAGCAGTTAGCAATCTCTAGCTTGAACACGTCTGTCTGTCTCAACTCATCATCGTTTGGACCACGCGCATCATCCCAGCGACCCGGCGCGATGTTGTCTGTAACAGCCTTCAGGCCCAGCATCATCTCGTCCGGGTCTTTGATCTTCTCGGCATTGCCAAGTACAACGACGGACCGGTAGTTCATGGAGTGGTGAAAGAGCGACCGCGCGAGCACGATTCCATCGACGTGTGTGACGGTCAGGCATACAGCGGGCGATTCCGCATTGCGGAACATTCCAGCAGCGGGTGAGCCGTGCACGTACACCGTGTCATCTAGCCGCCCGTAGAGCGTGGGCAGCACAACCGGTCCGTGGCTGGCCGTGTAGCCAAGGTGACAGACGAACCCGGCGTCAAGAATCTCATACACCGCGTCTTTATCGTAGATACCGCGCTCAGGAACTCGGCGGACTCTTGTCTTGTCGCGCTGGCGACTGCTGGTCAATTTATCTCCTCTTCACTCGCAGTTGGCCTGCGAGTTCTTACTGGGCGTTCAGTTCACCCGTTTCGGATATCACGATCTGAAAACCATCGATTTCTTTTGGAATCATGGACTCCAACTCCTCAGTTCGTGCGACGACCATCACCATCACAGATGGCTCGCCATTAAGTTCACCCTGTGCAGTGCCCACCACATTCGGCAATGCCATCAACTCAGCTGTATGGCGTTGAAGCACGTCGGATATTGATCTCTCACTCACTATCAATCTCCATGGGCGATCTTCCATCCGATATCGCCCAAAAGCAATCGGGGCTGCCAGATGAGTGGGAGCCCCGATGATTTTTCTCTTCAGTAATTTACGTTACTTTATGTGGTCATTTGGCGGCGTAATCCCATCCCTGTTGAAGCCATCTGCCGTCAAGCTCATGACCTCAGTGGTATAGGTGCCAGACGCAGCATTGCGAAGGCGGAACGTGATCGAGCCTGCTGAATCAGTCAATCCTGATCCACTGGCTATCACAGTGCCATCGCGAGAGAGATCAATATCTATTGAGGCTCCTGCAATCCCAGTACCGCCGCCATCGACAACCAGAAGCGTCACACGAAGATCCTTGTCACCGCTCTTGCCACCAGTTTCGGAGTAGCTAATCGAATTGCCGCTGGCGGTACCGGTCTGGACCGGAGCCAGTGCAAAGTTAGCGGTTGAAGTCAGGTTCTCAGTTACTGTCACCGATGTTGAATCCGTGGCAAATCCTGATGCAGAAGCGACCACAGTTACCGAACCAGTCGGTACGTTTGCGATGGTGTATGTGCCATCACCGGCTGTAGTCGCTGACTGCCCGCCTGCAGACACATTCGCGCCGCTAATGGGCAGGGATGTGTCTGTATCGGTCACCGTGCCTGCTACTGAGCCGGTCGTTACCAGAGGCGGAGCAACGCTGCCATCGTCAATAGTGACATTGAATCGACTCAGCACGGCATCAATCGGGTTAGCGATAGTCACCTGAGAGTTCCCGGCGAAGAGCAGTGCGACAGGGTTGTTGCCATCTTTCGTTACGATCAATGAACCAGAGTCACCGCCAGCGCTGAAAGAACCCTTTTGACCCTTAATGATTACCTGCCCGACAAATCGAGCTGTTCCGGTGTCATACCCAACGTTGACCGCGGCGTTAATGGCGTCCACCTTGCCATCTGTCTGACCCGTGGTGCGGCCATATTTTCGCAATGGTAGGCCAATCGTAGCGCCAACCGTTGTGCTCGATGGCGTGCCGTAACCGTCCGAAGGAGTGGAATTATCCAATCGGCCGGCATCCGATAGTGCAATAGCAGCGTCAATAACCCGGGCACCAATAGTGCCAGCCGTTATGTCTGGATGACCAGTCGACACACCGATTGGCACCGGGCGGTCGAAGCGGGCGGTTCTATCTACGCCACCAGTTCCCGGCTTGGGCTGGGCTGTAATCTCACCAGTTACATACGGCCTGACTGTAACGCCGTCCACTGAACCTGGAATTCCTCTCACTCCAGCTGATGTTGTGAGTGCAAGGACAACGTGTCCGCCTGCATTACCCTGCCCAACAGCAGTATCAATTACGCCATCGATGGCAAGTAAGCTGTCTGTGTTGCGTTCCTGCGCTGCGATTGCCTGCGCGAGGCCGGATTCACCAGCAGCAGATGCCTGGTTTGAGCCTCCAAGCGTGGCAACCAATACCAGCGCCAGAACTGCAAGAATTGAAAGATATCGTCGGTACATAGCTGCACCTCCATGTTCATCTATCGCGAGCACGATACCGTGATACGTGGCACGACCGTTGGGAATATGCGTATAGTTTAGTGAATATTATGTCAAGTTAGTGAATGTTACGTCGAGTGGTCAACGCGATCTTATAGTACTGACGTACCAAATTAGTGGTCCTTTTGAATTATGAAATTTGAGATGCGGGGCGAAATACCCGCCGACTACACCCGAATCGATCTTGTGGAGACGATGGCGTTCAGAAGCATGGATGAGGGTCAGATGACCCCACTCATGCGAGATCGGCAGGCGCGATTTGACTCTGATCTATCTGTTGTGGCGCTTGAGAACGGTGAAATTGTTGGTCACACCCTGTTCACGCCGGCGACGATTCGCTTGATAGGTTGCGATGTGGAGGCGGTTGGCGTTGGTCCGGTGGCGGTCCATCCCGATCATCAAAATCAGGGCGTTGGACAGGTGATGCTCAAGTACGGTCATGAGGTTGCTCGAGAAGGTGGCTATGAGATTGCGTTCATGCACGGCCACCCAAAGTACTATCCGCGGGTTGGGTACGTGGCATGCCACGGTTTCGGCAAGATCGATATCGATAAGGCGCAGATGGGCGCCACTGAGCAGCCGCTAAGGCCTCGACCGCCTGACGCCGCTGGCCTTCCGTGGCTGGTGGAGCGAATACGTGCGGAGTTCGAGGACGTGGACTTCGGGTGGATCTGGAATGAGCATCTCACGGAATGGGTGCAGCCGGGCCTGAACACGGTCGCCTGGGTAACCCCGGAGGGTGAACGTGTTGGCTACAGCGTCGATCGCACGAGGATTGATGGTGTCAAAATGCTGCTCGCGGATGATTCTGCGATGGCGATTGAGATTCTGTGCAACCTGCGTGATCGAATCGACGATGGAGATATGAGCAAAATCACGTTGCATCCATCAGGCTGGCTCGCCCGCAGTCTAGCGTCGGAAAGTTGGGCCACACCAACTGTCCGGGCCAGTGATGCGGCGATGGCGTTCGAAATCACACCTGGCATCCTCGATGAGTATCGGAGCGAAGTTGCAGCAGGCCATCGGCCAAACGGGCACGTCAACTTCCCGCTGGTGTTCGCGTTGTGAGTGATCACTTAAAAGCGTTGCTGCCGCGCCCGTGGCCCACGGACTCAAAGATACCGTGGAACGACCCGGCGTTCAGCAAGCGAATGCTGAAAGAGCATCTATCCAGGACCACGATGCTGCCAGCAGGCGCCTGAAGACAGTAGAGGCCCATGTGAAGTGGATTAATGAAGCAGTTCTACGCGGTCAATCGTCGCGCGTGCTCGACCTCGGCTGTGGCCCCGGCCTGTACGCGACGCGGCTTGCGCGCCTCGGTCACGATGTCACCGGCATCGACTACTCACCCGCATCGATCGAACACGCTCGCGAGTCGGTAGGAAGTGACAGCCTCGCGTGCGAGTTCATTGAAGGCGATGTCACGTCGGCGAATCTGGGAGGCGATTTCGATCTCGCTATGATGATCTTCGGTGAGATCAACGCGTTTGATCGCGATGCGGCCCTCAAATTGCTCGCCCGTGCGCACGGGTCGATTGCTCCGGGCGGTATTTTGCTGCTTGAGCCGTCCATCGACAGCTCTATCCGGGACAGCAGCAACCGGGCTCTGATCGCTCAGGAGCAGACACAGGGCCTCTTTTCCGACCACCCGCACTTCTATGTTCAGGAGCACCGGTGGCTGGAAGAAGAACGCGTGGCTCAGACGCGCTTCATCACGGAAGACGCTGAGACTGGCGAGGTGCGTGACTACGGAGAGCGACTGTTCGCGTGGACGGAAGATGAGTATCGCGAACTGCTAGTCAGCGCTGGATTCAACGATATCGCAGTCTACCCATCGCTCTCAGGCGAGCCAGATATCACTCAGCGAGGACTCTTTGCGATTACAGCGAGGGCTTGAGGGCTACTTCAGGGCGTCAGCAACTCCACGCTTGAATAGCTCTAACTTCTCGATCTCATCGCGTATCGGCCAGATGAAGATTCGCTCGGCCCCGGCATCTGCATATTCCTGAACCACACCCGCGCACTGCTCAGCCGATCCGATCGGCAGGAGTGCCCGAAGTTCATCTACGTCACGACGAAGCATCGGTGCCAGAACGTTTTCCAGGATTTCGGTTGCTTTGTGTTCGTCTTCTGTCACATAGGTCCACATGGTAGCGATGCCATTTGGGAACGACTCCGAATCTTGATCCACCTCGATCAAAGCATCCCGCAGTGCTTGCAATCCAGCCCTGAATTTTGTCGGGTCTGTGTTGTAGGCAGAGGCCAACCAACCATCACCATGTCGTACGACCCGGCGCATACCAGCTTTCGAGCCCCAACTATCGATCCAGATATCAGGCCCGCCAGTTTGATGAGGATAGGGCGTGAGACTCTCGCCAGCCGTTGTGTGAAACGTGCCTTCGAATCCTCATGATGACTCATCCCATACGGCACGCATCGTTTGAATGGACTCGTCAAGTCGTTTCCATCGCTCTTCAAATGGGACGCCGATAAGCGCGTAGTCTCGGGGTGATGATCCGGGTCCAACGGCCACTGTCAGCCTGCCACCGGAAAGTATGTCGATTGCGCCAAGAATCTTGGCAGTCGCCGCGGGGCCCCGGAGTTCGGGAACGACAACAGTGGTGGCCAGCTTCATCTCCCCCGGCTCTTCCAGTACAGAGGACAATCCAGTAGGACCATCAAGCCACGGACGACCGAACACAAGATGGTCATTGGCCGTCAAATAGGTGTAACCCAGCGATTCAGCAGTTCTAGCGTATTGCTTGAGCGCATGAAGGCTATGATCCGTGCCGCCAAAATCGATCAACGGTAGATGGGCGCCAAAGTCCATGGCTTCCTCCATTCAGTCAGATGTATTCAGCCAGATCCCAAAGTGTGACGCAAGAGTACGCCAATGTCCGGATAACTGCTACGAATCTTCAGGCTTTGCGGGCCCTAACATTCAGCCAGGTGTTCTCCCGCGGCAACTCATGATCGCTAAAAATATTCGTCGTCATGATGTCGGTAAACCCTACATCCGCCATCTCTGCCTCCAGGAACGCCACGTCCCAGAAACGCATCGTGTCGGTGTGTAGCTCCGATTCCTGTAGTTGGTCGTCAACGAATCGCTCAAAGACCATGGCACTAGAGCGGATTTGAGTCTTTGGATCATACTCATAGACCTGGCGATGGGTTATCACTCCCCGATCTCCAGCATCGTCCCAACCGCCTTTCCAAATACCAGCACCCGTCTCGATCTTCTTGAGATCAGGCGGCGCAAGGAACTCCAGCGCCGCAACTCCGCCGGACGTCAGGTGTGCGTAGATTCTCGAGAGCGTCTCTTTCAGATCATCGATGGAGTCGAGTACCGACAGACTGGCTGACGTGATGTAGATAGTCCCAAACTGCCTGGGCAGATCGAACTCCTCCATGTGCTGAATGTGTAGATCTGCCGCCAGACCCTTTTGCTCGCACTTCTCGCGGGCCTTTTCGAGCATGTCAGGTGCTACGTCGATACCGGTGACGTCTAAGCTACGCTCCAGCAGCGGCACAAGATTCCGGCCAGTGCCGCATCCCAACTCGAGAACCGGCTCGCCGCCTTCTTCTATACGGCGCAACAGAAACTCCAACTCGCCAGGCTCGGGGCCCAGATACTTGAGGTCGTAGTGCTCCGCGAATAGCTTTGATCGTCCGGAAATCCAGTTAGACATTCCCTCTCCTATTAGGTCACGTCTTCTGGCCGCCGCAGCCGCATGCCCCACAGCTTCGGCCAGAGCAAATACGCCAACGCCACCATCCCCAGGCCAATCAAGCTGTGCGTCACAAGCATCACCTCAACGCTAAACGCTTCTGCCAGCCAGCCTCCAAGTACCAGGCCTGCGGGCAGGCCAAATATCGCTAGCCCTCGTAAACCCAGCACGCGCCCACGGAACGCCGATGGCGTCTCTGCCAGTAGGCCCAGCATGAGCATCACAAACGCCGCGCCACCGAACAAGCCCCAGATGAAGAATAGACCCAGCGTGAGCGGGTAGTAGGGCGATGGAGCGATTGCCAGGGTGATGAGATGCCACACAATCGTGAGCAAGATCAAGGCCCGACCGGGGCGCAACGTATGTCTGAAGCTCCCCGCAACTATCGAACCGGTTAACGCTCCGCCCGAGGCCACTGCCCGCATCACGCCCGCCCCGTCGGCGTCCAGGCCATGGAGGTCGCGGGCGATAACCAACATCAAGTCGTTCACCATCGGGAATACCGTGAACTCCGTGAGGAATGTGTAGAACAGCAGCGCCGCCAGCATGCTCTGCGTTCTGACGTACGCGATGCCATCGGCAATCTGGCCAAAATATGTTGTCGCGCTTCGGTCGCCCGTAGCCGACTTGACGGTGATCGCGAATGCCACGCCAGCGGCGGTCGCATACAGAATTGTGATCGCCACATATGCGGTGCCTAGCCCAATAGACGCTAGCAACACACCGCCGAGCAGCGACCCGAGCACGCGTGAGATATCGAGTGAGCCTCGCAGGAGTCCCATCGCGCTACTAAGGCTGGACTGATCGACGGCGTCAGCGGTCAAAGCATCGTTCGTGACCACGCCCAGCATCCGGCCCACGCTGCCCACCGACACCAACACGTACGCATGCCACACCACCAGTGAATCGGTGAGCACGAGAGCGGTAAAGACAACCGCCAGGGCCAGGTTGTAGCCCCTCACAAGAATAAGAATTGATCGACGGTTGAACCTGTCGGCAATGGCTCCGTAGATGGGACTCAGAAAGATTCCGCCAAACCGCGCCGCGCCAATCAACCCAACCTGAAGCGGCGACCCCGTGTCCGACAACACGAACCACGCCAGAACTAGCGCCTCCATCTCCATGGCCCAGAGCGAAAACACCTGCGCCGTGAAGATAAATCGATAATTCCGCTCCCGAAGCGCGGCAAACGGACTCAGGCCGGAGAAGCCAGTGCGTGATGCAGGTGGAGTTGATTCGTGAATTGGTCTATCGGATTCCATGAGGTACAAGGTGGACCAGTCAGGTCTGCTCAATCCAGACAGTGATACTGAGGCCGCTCACAACTCGCGTGAGTAGTAGTAGCTGGGAGCGTCCGGATATCGGGCTGTTGGTGATGTAAAGCCCATCCCCTCGTACAGCTCCATAGCCTGGCGATTTCCTGAGCTCGTATAAAGCGAGATTGAGCGGCAGTCCCGTTCACGCGCTCTGGACAAGGCGAACTCCGTGAGTTTCCTGCTGATGCCCTGACGGCGAACGTGCTCACGCACGTACACGTCTTCTACATAAGCAGTAAGGCCAGCTTCCCATGCGGAGTACCGGTATCGCTGTTGGATGAATGCCAGCATCTGGCTTTCGCCGTCCTTAGCAATCAGAAACTCCCCGCCACTGGAAGCAACTTCGCCTAATCGGTCAGCCACCTGATCGATGGCCCCATCGAAGGAACCAAACATTTCAGCGAACTCAACGAACAGGGAGGACACGGAGGCCATTTCAGTCTTCGCTGCCACATGAAACGTGACCGGCTGAACGGGTTGTGATGGTCGCTCGGACTGGTCGCTCATCGCGGCAGCGTAGCAGATGTATGGCCTTTCGGATTTCCGAATTATGCCGCTGTCATGTTGACACCGGGTTTTCGCGCTTCTAATATGCCTTATTAGCACTCGCGCGTGGTGAGTGCCAATCCCAATTTATTTCGGATCTGCGTCTGCAAGATTTTGCAGGGCTGGGAGGTAAGCAGGTCCAGTGAAATTCACAGCTCCAAGGAGGAGTGAATCGTGGCTCTAAACCTGAAGCCGCTCGGAGACCGACTTGTCATCGAGCCTTCGGACGACGATGTAGAAAAGTCCGCTGGCGGGATCTACATTCCGGATACCGCAAAAGAGAAGCCCCAGAAGGGCAAAATCGTTGCAGCTGGCCCCGGCCGAACTACCGAAGACGGCACCCTGGTCAAGCTTGAAGTAAAGACCGGAGACACCGTTATCTACTCCAAGTACGCCGGTACCGAGTACAACGAAGACGGAACCGAGTACCTGATCGTTCGCGAGAGCGACGTTCTGGCCACCGTCGGCTAAGCAACCTCAGTCAGAATTTATGACATCTGGCTCGCCAGCCCACTTGGTTGATGAGCTATATGAAAGAGAGAGAAAATGCCTGCAAAGGATCTAGCGTTCGGAGAGGATGCTCGTACCCGTCTCAAGAAGGGTATCGACGTTCTGGCCGACACGGTAAAGATCACGCTGGGACCAAAGGGTCGCAACGTAATCCTCGATAAGAAGTTTGGACCTCCTCAGGTCTCCTCTGACGGTGTAACCATCGCCAAGGAAATTGAGTTGGAAGACGCCTTTGAGAACATGGGCGCACAGCTCCTCAAGGAAGCTTCCAAGAAGACCAACGATGACGCCGGTGACGGTACGACTACGTCCACCGTTCTCGCTCAGGCGCTCGTTGAAGAAGGTTTCAAGAACGTCGCAGCCGGTGCCGACCCAATGGCACTCAAGCGTGGACTTGAACTGGGCGTGAAGTCCGTCCAGAAGACCATCGCCAGCATGTCCATCACAGTTGAGGGTCGCGATCAGATCGCACAGGTCGGTAGCCTCTCCGCCCACGACGAAGAGATGGGCAACCAGATTGCCGACGTGATGGAGAAGACCGGTAAGGACGGTGTCATCACCGTCGACGAGAGCAAGAGCCTGGACTACGAAGTTGACTATGTAGAAGGCATGCAGATCGACCGTGGCTACCTGTCACCGTACTTCGTCACTGACTCAGAGAACATGAAGGCTGCCCTTGAGGACGCCTACATTCTGATCACAGACAAGAAGGTCTCAGCCGTTTCTGACATTCTTCCTGTCCTTGAGAAGGTTCTCAAAGTCACCAAGAACTTTGTTCTGATTGCAGAGGACGTTGAGGGCGAAGCCCTTGCCACTCTGGTAGTCAACCGCCTCCGTGGCGCCCTGAACACCGTTGCCATCAAGGCACCGGGATTCGGCGACCGCCGCAAGGCTATGCTGCAGGACATTGCCATCCTCACCGGTGGTCAGGTCATCAGCGAAGAAGTTGGCCGCAAGCTTGAGTCCACTGACATTGAGGACCTCGGCCGTTGTGCCCGAGTGGAATCAACCAAGGACGACACCACCTTCGTTGGCGGTAAAGGCGATAAGGCTGGAATCGAAGGCCGGATCAACGAGATCAAGGCCCAGATTGAGCAGACCACTTCCGACTACGATCGCGAGAAGCTCCAGGAGCGGATGGCGAAGATGTCCGGTGGAGTTGCCATCCTCAAGGTTGGCGCTGCGACCGAGATCGAGATGAAAGAGAAGAAGCAGCGAGTAGAGGACGCCCTTGAGGCAACCCGAGCAGCTGTTGAAGAGGGCATTGTGCCCGGTGGCGGAACAATCCTGATCCGCGCAGCCGACGCGCTTGCAAAGGTCAAGGCTCCGTCAGCCGATGAGCAGACGGGCGTTGGGATCCTCCAGAAGGCGCTCCTGGCCCCAATCCGTGTCATTGCTTCCAACTCCGGCGCTGAGGGTGCAGTCATCCTCGCCAAGGTATCGGAAGAGGGCGGCAACTTTGGCTATGACGCACAGACCGAAAAGTTTGGCGACATGTTCGAGCTCGGCATCATCGACCCTGCGAAGGTAACCCGCGCAGCCGTTGAGAACGCCGTCTCAGTTGCAGGAATGATCCTGACAACAGAGTCGCTCATCACCGACCAGCCAATGCCAGAGGCAGCAATGCCAGGCGGCGGCGGAATGCCACCTGGTGGCGGGATGGACTTCTAACCAACCCCGTACAACTACGGCTAAAAGAAGAGGCCCGGTGCAAATGCACCGGGCCTCTTTTGTTGATGTACTTTTTCAGCGCTACCCCTGCCCGACAAACGTCCCCTGACGCTCGCCATTGACCAGTACGTCGAACTCCACTCCCGGCTCAAATGGGCCTTCCAGTGGAATTCGAATGTCTTCGTAGCCGTAGATCAGCGTGCAGATCGATGCGGCGGCTGGTGTCTGGTTGAGGATCTGGATGCTGACGATTTCACCGTCGCGCTTCGTGGCGAATGAGTTGAACTCGTGGCAGCCACTTGGCAGGCCGATGGTGACGTTCACCACGTACTGCGGCGGGTACGACTCCAGGATCATCACTTCGACCTTCTCGACTGGGGCGGCCTCAATCTTGAACTCGCCATCAATAACCTCGATCAGTTCGCCGGGCTCTTCGATGACGACAGCGCGGGGGCCTGCGAACTTGTCGCCAGCGGCACTGTCCAGCACTTCGTAAATTTCAATGCTGTCGCCCACGTAGAGCGTGATCAGGTTGCCTCGCAGGTAGAAGTGGGCCGGGCCAATCCAGCGGACTGACGAGACCGACTGTCCGTCTGCGCTGGTGATCGTCCCGCCATCGGGAGAGATTCGGCCTGATGCGGCTTTGGCCTGTTCTGCATCTCCAAACTCGTAAAACTGAACCTCTCCATCGCCAACAAGCACAAGTTGGACGTCGATTCCGAAGATGGCGCCCGGCTGTGTGCCGTTGTCTAGCACCTCACCAAAACGGCGCTCAAGTCCGCGCATGACGTTCTGGATGTCTTCCGGGTACGGCTCACCAACTGCGATTGGCAGTGGTTCTGGGAGCACAATGATTCCGCCCGCCTGCGAGCCAGTGGGGCGTCTCGCTGCGATGGTATCGAGGAAGTCGAGCACGTCATTGTTCTCGCCTACATAAAGCATGATGGTGTCACCTCGCACGTAGAAGTGCGGCGTGGCTATCCACGTAACCATGGAAATGCTGCCATCCGCTCCCACGATGGAGCCATCAGGCTTGATTCCTGAGGCAGCCTTCTCGGCGTGTTCGAGCCTGTCGAATACGTAGATCTCAACTCGCTCGCCGAAAACCGTCATCGCTTCACCGCTGATTCCGAAGAACGACGCAAAGGCCTCATCTCCTATGGTTGCAGTGTTATCCACGTCCTGGAACAGGTCGCTCAACTCATCGGCGGTGCTCAATGCACCACGGTCGTCTGTCTGAGTTACCGAAACAGGATCCTGACCTTCAAACGTCAGCACTTTGTCGTTCACGTTTACCGTGTACGTCGTGCCCTGATCGTAAGTGCCGGGTAGCGTTACAGACTTGTCGACCATGCCGTAAATCTCGGCGCAGGCGATTGGTTCGCCTGAGGGTGCAGGCTGAGTATTCGTGACGTGGACGTTCACCACATCACCGTCGCGTTCCACAGAAATTTCGTCGAACGCGTGGCATGCGTTTGGCAGACCAGACTGAACCGCAACGGCGTATTGCACCGGGAAGCTCTCACGAATTTCGACGTTCGCGACATCAATTGGCGCGTCTACAACTACGCGGTTAGGCGGCGGTATACCTTCACTTGGCGCAGCCACTGCTGTAGGGACTACTGTTGGTCCGGCCGCGACCGAATCCTCTTCGGTGCCGCATGCCATTACGGCAACCATCGCGATTGCGATACCTGCCAGCACAATTCTGTTCTTGAAATTCATGAACACGGTCTCATCTCCATAACCCGAAGCATTGCTCGAGTTATGCTCTGTATTTAAGTTCTCACAAGGACAAACGAAAGCGTAGGCAGTTTTGTTCCCAAGTTCATCGCTCATCGTGAGCGTGTTGATATTCCTGGGGTGGAAAACTTGATCCCAGACATCCGTAAGTTGTTCGGATGACTGAATATCGATAGATTGTGCCGGGTGGCTTCTAGCCCAATGAACTAAGTCCTCAATGAAATTCGCACTATCCAATTAGGCTACTCAGTGGAGATCCAATAATGGGTTATGAGACATATATCCATGGCAATGTCCGGATCAACCCAACAATCCCGACATCGATTGTAGATCTCATAAACCATGAGGCGAAGGAAGCTGCCAACTCCGGTAACAGCCACACTCACTGGCAATTGCGGATGAATTAGATCGAACCAGCCGAAGGCGGGATACCGTCTAAGTGGGTCGATGAAGTTGTATCGGAACTGCACTGGTTTATGCGACAGATCAAATCTGTCCGCGTAGATTCCGTGTTCAACGGCGAACTTCACTATACCGGCAGTGAAGAAGATGACTTTGGCACGATTGAGATCGAGGCCTAGAGATCAATATCTTTGCCGGACGACGACTCTGGAAAGGTAGTGATCCCGCGTGGTTCAGTATTGATCGCGGCGGTATCACCAACCAACTCTTCCCGCAATGATGCGAATCGCTTGGTTGCGGTGGTTTTGAATCATGGAACTAACGCTGAACAAAGAACTTGGAGATCAATACCGAAGCGGGGCGCAAAAGAGGCGCGTCATTACAGAAGATTGGGTAAGCAAGTTCCTGTACTGCCCGAGTTGTGGCTATTCATCGCTGGATCAATATCCAAACAACAGACCCGTCGCTGATTTTTTTTGCAGTGAATGCAATGAGGATTTTGAGCTAAAGAGCAGCAAAAACCCTATTCGCTCTAAGATCGTTGATGGTGAGTATCAGACGATGATCAATCGCCTGAGCAGTGACACCAATCCCAATTTGCTGATCCTTGACTATAGCCACCAAGAATTCTCGGTCCGGAACCTGTTCGTTATCCCGAAACAGTATTTTGTGCCAGAAGTGATCGAACGGCGAAAGCCGCTTTCCGCCAGTGCCAGGCGGGCTGGCTGGACCGGCTGCAACATATTGCTAGATCGAATTCCACAAGCGGGCAGAATTTATGTCGCTGAAGAAGGCCGAGTTGTCCCAAAGAAGTCGGTCCTCTCAGATTGGAAGTCCACACTGTTCCTGCGTGAACAGAAAAGTCTTTCAACTAAGAGTTGGCTGCTTGACGTCATGATGTGTGTCGAAAACATCCGACAAATAAATTTCTCTTTGGCTGACGTATACGCATTCGAGAACGATCTACAGCGACTACATCCAGATAACAGGCATGTTCGGGACAAGATTCGCCAGCAACTTCAGGTATTGCGAGATGCGGGTCGAATTCAATTCGTGTCTCGTGGTCAATACAGCGTCCTGCCGTAACACCATGAATTTCTTGAACCAACATGAATAGTACATTTCGCTCGATCAAATTACATTTGACGTTACGATTTCCGTACACGTAGACTTGTTTGTAGCAGATTTCAAAGGCTGTGAACGGGACTAGTACGTTCGAACACCGGGCCAGAGAGAGTTGGGGATGGTGGAAACCCGACGCCCAGGATCGCGCTGAATGGACCCAGGAGCCGCGGGGCGAACTTCCAGATGACTGGAACTGTATCCCTAGCCGGAGAGGGCACCGTTATCAGAGCTCAGGGATTCACACCCGCCACGGCGGAGATGGCTCCTGACATGAGATGTTCCGATTCGTCGGGATAATCAGGGTGGCACCGCGATTTACCTCGCCCCTGTTAGGGCGAGGCTTTTTTTGCCTCGTTTTCACTGGATCAGGATGTAAGAAAAGTGACAAACGAAATAGCGGGATCATCAACTCCCCGGGTGCTTAGCGGCATCCAGCCATCCGGCGTGCTCCACGTTGGCAATTACTTTGGTGCCATCAAGCAACACATTGAGCACCAGGCGAGGTTCCCCGGCGAGGCCTTTTACTTCATCGCCGACTACCACTCGCTGACAACCGTTGGCGATGCGCAGACCCTCGCAGATCAGACGCAGGGTGTTGCGCTGGACTATCTCGCGCTGGGTCTCGATCCGGCGAAGGCGACTTTCTACCGGCAGTCGGACGTGCCCGAAATCACAGAGTTAGCGTGGATTTTGAGTTGCGTGACCGGCAAGGGGTTACTTGATCGCGCCGTGTCCTACAAAGACAAGGTGCAGCAGGGAATCAACGCCTCCGTTGGCTTGTTCACCTACCCAATGTTGATGGCTGCGGACATCCTGATCGTCCGCTCAACGATGGTTCCAGTGGGCCAGGACCAGACGCAGCATCTTGAGATCACCCGCGACATCGCTGGTTCCTTCAACTCGGCTTACAACACCGATCTATTCCCGATGCCCGATACGCTGCTCAATGACGCTGCGATTGTTCCGGGTATCGATGGCCAGAAGATGAGTAAGAGTTACGACAACGCCGTTCCGATCTTTGCTACTGAGGCCGAAATCAAAGCCAAGGTGAAACGGGTAAAGACCTCTTCCGCCGCAATGGGCGATCCGATCGATCCCGATACCGACACCGTGTTCCAGCTGTTCCGCCTGTTCGGCCATCCGGATGAGGTTGAGGAGCTGCGAAATGGCTATGTGGCCGGTGAGATTGGCTACGGGAAGAGCAAAGAGATGCTCCGCAATGTGATGAGCGGCTACTTCGAGCCGTACCGCGCCCGCCGTGAAGAGCTAACACACGACTCTGATTTCGTTGAAGATGTGCTTCAAGAGGGTGCCAAGCGCGCCCGTGCCGAAGCTCGAATCACCGTTGACCGCGTTCGTGAGATCGTGGGCCTCAGTTCCGCTTCCAGAGTGGGAGCGGCCAAATGAGCCTCAAAATATTGCACAACCCCGGAAACCGTTGGCGTCGTCTCGACTGAACCACCGCCCCTATTCAAATTAGTCGAGGAATCTCATGCATACACCAACTAAAGACCAGTTCATTGAACTGGCAAATGACTACAACCTTGTCCCGGTCTTCCGCGCAATCTCAGCTGACCTTGAGACGCCCGTATCGGCGTTCCTGAAGGTCGCCAACGGCCCGTACTCGTTCCTGTTTGAGTCGGTCGAGGGTGGCGAACGCCTCGCTCGCTACAGCTTCATCGGCACCGAGCCGCACGATGTGATTCGTACGGGTGTCGGTGAACCTGACGGTGAAGTCGACCCGCTGATTCTGGTGAAAGAACGGCTGGACAAGGTCAAGATTGCACCGGCTATCGGCCTGCCGGAGCGGTTCCACGGCGGCGCTGTGGGCTACATCTCGTACGACGCCATCCGGCACTTCGAGCCAAAGGTCCCGCCCCTGACGGGAACGGGCGTCGGCATTCCTGAGTCGATTCACATAATGACGGACAGTCTGCTGATCTTTGACCACGTGCAGCACCAGATCCTGGTGGTTGCGCACGCGCAGATCGGGAACGACCCATCTGCCGACTACGACCGCGCAAGAGCGAAGGTCGAAGAGTTAATCGCACGACTGGAAGGCCCGCTGCCTGCGGACGCCTATCAGCGCTCATCAGGCCGCTGGATCCAGAGCGAAGATGGCGCGCTCGACTACGAAGAAGCGCCGGGCGAAATCGAAGGCACGTCGTACGAATCGCTGCCCAACATGACTCGCGAGCGCTACGAAACGATGATCGAAGAGGGCAAGAAGGCGATCTACGATGGCGAAGTCATCCAGATCGTGCTATCGCAGCGCGTCGAGCGCAAAACAGACGTGCCGCCGTTCGATCTGTACCGTTCATTGCGGGCGATAAATCCATCGCCATACATGTTCTTCCTTGAGATGGGCGATTTCCAGATCGTCGGCGCTTCACCTGAACTGCTCGTACGAGCGGTTGATGGCGAGGTTGCCGTTCATCCGATCGCCGGCACCCGCCCTCGAGGCGCAACGCCGGAAGAAGACGCTCGGCTGGCCGAAGAGTTGCGCAACGACGAGAAGGAGAAGGCTGAGCACGTCATGCTGCTGGACCTTGGCCGTAACGACGTTGGTCGGGTCGCCATTCCTGGCACCGTGAAGGTGAATCAGATGATGGATGTGGAGTACTATTCGCACGTCATGCACCTGGTCTCAGACGTGGTGGGCAAGCTTGACCCTAAATACGACGCATTTGACGTTCTGCGAGCTGGATTTCCTGCGGGAACGGTCTCCGGCGCGCCTAAAGTGCGGGCCATGGAACTAATTGCTGAGATGGAGCCAGATCGACGCGGCGCATATGCGGGCGCAATCGGTTACTTCTCGTATCACGGCAGCATGGACACCTGCATTGGTATCCGCACAGTGGTCATGAAGGATGGCGTGGCGCATCTGCAGGCCGGCGGCGGCGTGGTCGCCGACAGTACGCCTGAGGGTGAGTACAACGAATCGCTCTTCAAGATGGGTGCGCTGCAGAAGGCCATCGACGCAGCTGAGGCGACCCGGCGTGCCTGAGATGGAAGCTCAAATCTCGTACATCCAGAAGTCTATTCCGAACCCCGGACTGACTCCCGTGGATGTATACACGCGCCTCAATCCGGCTGGTGGCGGCTTCATTCTCGACGGCGTTGCGCCTGACTCGCATTCGCAGCGCACTGCGTTGGTATCTGGGCCGCGTGTCAACGTAGTCGCTGTGGAGGACGGGTTGGACCCGTTTGAGACGCTTCGTTCGCTGCTTTCTGGAATTGTTGCGCCAGACGAGACATCGCCTGCTTTCAGTAGTGGAGTCATTGGCTACATCGGCTACGAAGCGGTTGAAGTCATTGAACCGTCCGTTGGAAAACTGCGAAAACATCCCTCCGATGCGCCTCTCGCAGGCTTCATGGTGCCTGATGAGTTCGTGGCTATCGATGCGAATCGAGAATCACTAACGATTTCCGTTCGCTCTTCCGAAGAAGCGCAAATTCGACTTCAAACAATCACCGACCTCCTGCTTGGGGCAACGCCGAGTGTCGCAAGGCACGATGATGGTGAGGCGACGGCGGGGCCGACCAATCACCTGACGACGCAGGATGAGTACGAATCGAGGGTTGTCGACGCCCGAAGCGCCATCGATGAAGGCGAGTTGATCCAGGCGGTTGTCTCACAATGCGTGACTCGCTGCACCTCTGCACGACCACTTGATATCTATCGAGAACTCACACAGCTCAATCCATCGCCATACATGTTCTTCATGGACTTCGATGAGTTCCAACTGATTGGGTCATCGCCAGAACTGATGGTCAAAGTCACCAATCGCGTCGCTGAGATCCATCCGATTGCTGGCACACGCCCCCGAGGAGCGACGCCAGCGGCCGATGTTGAGATGCGGCGCGACCTACTTTCAAGCGAAAAAGAGCGCGCTGAGCATGTGATGCTGGTCGACCTTGCTCGCAATGATCTTGGCGCGGTTTGCGAACCCAGCACGATGGGTGTGTCTCGCATGATGCGGTTTGAGAAGTACTCCCACGTTCAGCACCTTGTTAGTCGCGTTCACGGGCGTCTGAGAGACGATTTGGACGCCATAGACTCCCTCAAGTCGGGCTTCCCGGCCGGAACGCTGGCAGGCGCGCCGAAAATTCGGGCGATGCAGCTGATCCACGAGCTTGAGCCCATTGGCCGTGGTCCGTATACCGGCGCCGCTGGCTGGTTCTCCGCTGCAGGCAACATGGACACCGGAACCGTGATCCGCTCAATGATCCTTCGCGATGGCGTGGCATACATCCACGGTGGAGGCGGTGTGGTTCACGATTCTGATCCCACTGCCGAATATTATGAGTCACTTCACAAGATGGCCGCACCGCTTGAGGCGATCAGCCGGGCGGAAGAGTTCCGTTGGCGTCGCATTGCCGACACGCCCGCAGATTCAATCGACTCACATCCGGCCCTGATCACAGACTAGAGAACAAAAATGCTTCTACTCATAGACAACTACGACAGCTTTACCTATAACCTCTACCAGTACCTGAGCGAGCTTGGTGCCGATGACATTGAGGTCATCAGGAACGATCAGGTGACCGTGGACGAACTGGAAGCGATGAACCCTGAGCGGGTGGTGATATCGCCCGGCCCGTCGCGCCCTGAGAATGCAGGAATCTCTGTTGAGGCAATTCAGCGTTTCGCTGGCAAGGTACCCGTTCTGGGCGTCTGCCTTGGCCACCAGTGCCTGGCAGAGGCGTTCGGCGGCAAGGTGGTCCACGCTGGGGAGATCAGACACGGCAAGACATCTCCGATCCATCACGATGGCAAAGGCTTATTCGCCGGAGTAGACAGCCCCTTCGAAGCGGTCCGATACCATTCGCTGACAATCGAGCCTGACTCAGTACCCGAGGGGTTCGAAGTTACGGCTCGCACAGAAAACGGAATCATCATGGGCGTTCGTCACAAGACTCTCGCTATTGAGGGCGTACAGTTCCACCCGGAGTCGATCGTGACGGAGCCGGGCAAGCAACTGCTGCAAAATTTCCTGAACATGGAAGAGACCGCAGCGGCTGGAGCGGTGTAATGGATGACATCAAACAGGCCATTCAGGCCGTAGTTGAGGGCCAGGACCTATCAATGGCTGATGCGGCGGCGGCGATGGGCGTCATCATGGATGGTGATGCCACACCGGCGCAGTTTGGCGCGTTTGTGACCGCGCTGCGCATGAAAAGCGAGACGTCCGCTGAGATCGCCGGAATGGCGCAGGGCATGCGTGAGCGATCGCTGCATGTGGACGTCGATGGTCCGGTCACCGATATCTGCGGCACGGGCGGCACCGGCCAGAATGAGTTCAACATTTCCACTACAGCCGCGTTCATCGCGGCTGGCGCGGGACTGAAGGTGGCCAAGCACGGCAATCGGAGCGCCTCTGGTGCGTTCGGTGCTGCTGATGGACTGGAAGCTCTTGGCGTAAAGATCGATCTTGGACCCGATGGCGTGAAGCGATGTCTCGATGAGGTTGGCGTGGCGTTCATGTTCGCCCAGGCTTTCCATCCGTCGATGCGGCACGCAGCTCCATTGCGTCCCCAGATCGGCATTCGCACCGTATTCAACATTCTTGGTCCCATCACCAACCCGGCGGGCGCTCAGAATCAGGTGATTGGTGTGGCCTTACCTGAACTGGCCCTCAAGATGGCCGAGGCGCTGGCGTTACTTGGCACAAACCATGTGCTTCTGGTGCACGGGAGCGATGGCTCCGATAAGATCAGCGTTTCCGGCAACACACAGGTGTGGGAAGTCATCGAGGGTCAGGTCAAGAAAAACCGAACTCGTCCCGCAGATTTCAATCAACCTGAAGGCGACTCGGCCCACATACGCGTCAACTCAGTAGAACAGAGTGTCGAACTAATCCGAGGCGTCCTCAACGGCGAAGGTGGAGGCCACAACGCCCCACCCAGCGTCGAGCGCTCTGCTCGTATCGTGGCCATCATCAATGCAGCCGCTGCGCTCTACGCGGGTGGACTCGCATCGAGCTACAACGAGGCGGGTGCGATGGCGGCCAAGTCGGTTGACTCGGGTGCTGCTGCGCTGAAACTAGATGAACTGATCAAAGTGAGCAACGAGTCGGCATGAGTACTTCGAAAACAACAAGCACCGGCACGATTCTCGATGAGATCGTGGCAGCGCGCGCGACCGAAATCAACCGTCAGCGTTGCGCCGTTTCGCTAGATGGCGTGCGTGCGGCGGCTGAGGCCACCGCGCTCGCGCTCGACTTCCATGGAGCCCTCGCCAAGCCTGACATATCGCTCATCGCTGAGATGAAACGCAAATCCCCGTCAGGCGGCGAGTTGCGCGCTGATCTTGACCCGGCAGCTACAGCGCAGACGTACGTTGAGTCCGGTGCATCCGCACTCTCAGTGCTCACGGAGCCGTTCTACTTCGATGGCAAGATGTCTGACATGCGGGATGCTGGTGGTGTGGCGCACTCTTCAGGCGTGCCGGTATTGCAGAAGGATTTCGTGTTCGAGGAATACCAGATCTACGAAGCGAAAGCGAACGGTGCAGACGCCATCCTCCTCATCGTGGCGATATTGGATGAGAGCGCACTTCGCGGGCTCCAGGATCTCGGGCATGAACTCGGCATGGGCGTGCTTGTCGAGGTGTTTGACCGCGAAGAGCTTGATCTGGCGATGAAGATTGACCCACCGATTCTTGGTGTAAACAATCGTAATTTGAAGACGCTAGAGACATCTCTGGGTCATTTCGAGGAGATCGCAACCCTGACAAACAATGATCGCGTGCTGGTTGCCGAGAGTGGCATGAAGTCCGGTGCCGATGTGCGTCGGATGGAATCTGCCGGTGCTGATGCGGTGCTGGTTGGGGAAGCGTTGATGCGCGCGGGCTCGTCCGCAGGTTCGCTTGCGAGTGAGATAACAGGACAGACAAAGTGACCTCACCGGAACCCGGATCAAATCGCCAGCGAACACACGTCAAGATTTGCGGGCTCCGCGATTCTCCAAACGCGCTTGTCGCAGCCGATGCTGGTGCTGACTACCTCGCATTTAACTTTGTCGAAGGCGTAAGACGCCAACTCCAACCCGACGAAGGCCAGTGGGTCACCGAAGGCTTCATCGGCGGCCGAGAGGGCATACCTAATGGCCCAAAACTCGTCGGGCTATTCCGAGATCAGCCGGTCGAGTGGGTCCGACGCGTATCACAGCAGTGTCATCTCCACATGGCGCAGCTAAACGGCGATGAGGATCTTGCCTACGCCGAAGAATTGATCGTCCCCGTCATGAGACAGATTCGGGTGAAGCCCGACGACGCGGCCGAAGATATTCGGAAAGAAGTTGAAAGCTGGTTGAGCGCAGGCCATATGGTTATCCTGGACTCTTTCCACCCGTCTGCTCCTGGCGGGACGGGCGTAGCATTTGACTGGTCGGTCGCTGATGGCATCGTCGAAGAAGAAGGTGTGCTGCTGGCCGGCGGGCTAACTCCGGAAAATGTCGGAGCGGCAACTCAACAACTCAATCCGTGGGGCGTGGACGTGGCCAGCGGAGTCGAGGTGGATGGTGTGAAAGATCCGGACAAAATTCGGGAATTCATCAACGCCGCCAGGAGCGCGTAATGACTGAACCTACGGGAAAAGAGTGTAAAAGCTGCGGCCATATGCTGTACTCGGACTCCGCATATTGCGGCGTCTGCGGAACCCCGGCTCGCGATAGAGACGAGCCGGTTGCGGTTGCTGATGATCCGTGGGGCGATCAGACTATCGAAGACAACGATGAGACCGGATATCAGTCTGAGCTAGACGGTGACGTGCTGGCGGACATGAGCACCCGGACCGGTGCTTTTGCCATAAATGCGTTTGTTCCGGGGCTGTTGGGCTTCATCCCCGTCCTAGGCATCCTAATTTCCATAGGCTGGTCCATCGCCAATCTTGTCTACTATCGTAGAGGGCAAGACGTGGGGGCAAAGATGCTTAAAATTCGCGTCATGCGCTCCAACGGAGATGTAGCCGGGTTCTACCACATGTGGACGCGTAATTTGGCGTCTATCCTGAGTGCCATTCCGATTCTCGCAGGCTACTGGACCGCTTATTCTGACGCGGAACATCGCACCTGGCACGACAAGATTCTAGATACCTATGTGATCAAGGACAACGAATTTGCCGCGATCAGACCAGGAACCAGTTCCTCAGCCGCAAAAACGTGGTTTTGGGCCTCATTGCTATTCGTCCTCGGGCTGTTTGTACTGTTGGGATTCGCAGTCGTCATAGCGCTGAGAGACTTCGCCTAAGTCACTCTACCGTGACGGTCTTCGCCAGGTTGCGAGGCTTGTCCGGGTCCTGATCCAGCGCAACAGCGGTGTAGTACGCGAGCAACTGCATTGGCACCAGCGAGAAGATAGCTGAGAGCGCCTCTGACGCAGCGGGTAGCTCAATCACTTCGTCCACTAACTCAGGGACGATCTTGTCGCCCTCAGTGACGATGGCGATCACCTGACCGCCGCGCGCCTTCACCTCGTTGAGGTTGGAAACCATCTTTTCGTGCAGCGGACCGGCGGGGGCAAGGGCGATGGTCGGCATTTCCTCGCTGATCAGCGCGTTGACGCCGTGCTTCATCTCGCCAGCTGCGTAGCCCTCGGCGTGAATATAGGCGATCTCTTTCATCTTGAGCGCGCCCTCCATTGCTGCCGGAAACATGAAGCCGCGGCCAAGGTATAGCAGGTGATGTCGGTTGATCAGGCGCTCAGCCACGGCCTTGTACGCCTTTTCTTGTGAGATGAGGCTACCTATGCCTCCGGGTAGGCTCGCCAGTTCGGAAACCGCGGCTTTCCTAGCCTCCGGCGTAATTGTGCCGCGAATTGTCGCCAGGTGAATCGCCAGCATGTAGAGGCAGACGATGGTATTTGTCATGGTCTTGGTGGACGCCACTGCCACCTCCAGGCCGGCCCGAACTAACAGCGTTCCATCAGCCATGCGGGTTGCCTGGGAGCCGTCATTCTCGACGATCGCTAGCTGCCTGGCGTTCTGCGCAGCGGCACCCTCCATCGCCGCAAGCGTGTCGGCTGTTTCACCAGACTGGGACATTGATATGACGAGTGTGTTTTCATCGAGCACGGGATTCTTGTATCGAAACTCAGATGAGTTCTCGGCCTTGGCCGGAATTCTGGCAAACGACTCGATCAGCGTTGCGCCCATCATCGCGGAGTGGAGGCTCGTTCCCATGCCAACCAGAACAACCTGATCAAAATTTCTGATCTGCTCGTCACTGAACGGTATCTCCGGCAGATTGATTGTTCCATTTTCGAAGTCGACTCGCCCGCGCATCGCGCTGGCAACACTCTCTGACTGCTCGTGTATCTCCTTGAGCATGAAGTACGGGAACGCGCCTCGCTCAGCAGCCTCAGCCGTGCGTTCAGAGATGATCACTTCTTTGTCGATCACTTCTCCATCGCCATTACGGTAGACGACGGATGAATCAGTGATGATCGACTGCTCTCCACTGTCCAGATAGACCACGCGGTTGGTGTACGGGAGAACAGCGAGCAGGTCGCTGGCCAGCATGTTGCCGTCTTCAGAGTGGCCGACGACTATGCCGCCGGCGTTGCCAGTTCGCATGCCAACGATCTTGCCGGGTTCGTGGCGTGCTGAGACCACAAATGTTCCTGCGCCTTTAAGTTTGCCGGTGGCGTGGAGCAGGGCATCTTCAAGTGACTCTCCACGCTTCAGATTCTCTTCGATCAGATGAACAACGGCCTCTGAGTCCGTATCAGATGAGAGTGTGTGGCCATTGGCGGCGAGTTCAGTCCTGAGCTCCAGGTAGTTCTCCACGATTCCGTTGTGAACCAGCGCCACTTCGCCATCGCAACTGACGTGCGGGTGTGCGTTCTGCTGATTTACGACGCCGTGGGTGGCCCAGCGAGTGTGGCCGATACCGGTGTGGCCAGAGATATTCGATTCCGCGACAACAGCGTCGAGTTCTTCGACGCGCCCGGGGGTCTTAAGCACCTCAGTGACGTCTTCAGACGTCTGGATCGCTACTCCCGCTGAGTCGTACCCCCTGTACTCAAGGCTCTTGAGACCTTTGAGCAGTATTGGGACCGCGTCCGCTCCACCCGTATACGCGACTATGCCGCACATGTATCTGTTCCGCCTAAGCGATTGTTATTGATGGACCGTATACCCGTGAACGTAATTAAGGGGCATCCGTAGGTAAATCCTGAGTAAATAGACGGTCACGGCCCACCGCCTCGGCGTAGACACCCTGATAAGACTCCGGAAGCAGCTCAGCGACGCGTCCCATTACCTCTTCGGTTGCACCCTCGATCGCTTCCTTGCGATCAAGGTCTGGATTCACAACCTTGAACGGCTTCCCGATGTTTACACGGATTTTGGCGCTGGGACTAAGTGCCCTGAAGACGTTGCCCAGGACATGGGTGCCGGTGATACCGATTGGGAGGACCGTCACGCCCGTTCGCATGGCGATTGTGGCGGGACCGTTCTGTGCCTTCCGCATTGATCCGCGTGTGCGAGTGCCTTCCGGAAATAGCATCAGAGCGCCGTTTGGCTGCCCAAGCACGCCAAGTATCTGACGATAACCAGCTGAGTCCGCACGCCCTCTTGAAAGTGGAAATGAGCCCCAGTAGTGCATAAACAGAGCAGCCAGTTTCAGGCTGAACAGCTCACGCTTAGCAGGGAAGAGGACCTTACGGGAGACTGTCCGCGCAACCACAGGCGGATCCATGTTGCTCTGGTGGTTGGCGATAATCATGAGGGGGCCGCCGGAAGGAACGTTCTCAGCCCCGGCGGCCTGGTAGTCGGCCCAAATTTTGAGTGACAGCTTAAAGCCGGTGTTGCACACCCAGAAAAACGGTCTCAATCCGCTGCCTTCACCAATCCAACTACCTCTTTCACAACTTCTTCCAGCGATTTTCCATCACTGCTGATCTGAATACTATCGTCAGCGGGACGAAGTGGGGATGTTTCACGCCCTGAGTCCAGCTCGTCGCGCGCCTTGAGATCAGTCACCATCTCGTCAAAGTCCTGCTCAATGCCGGTGTTCTTGTTCTGCTCAAATCGACGTTTGGCACGTTCTTCAGCACTGGCCGTCAGGTAAACCTTGAGTTCGGCGTCTGGCAAAACAACGGTGCCAATATCCCGCCCAACCATGACAATTTGGGAATCACCTGCAATCTCCCGCTGCATCTCCACCATCAAGTGGCGCACGCTGGGGAGTGCGGCAACAGTTGAGACGCCGTGATCTACAGCGGGGTCGCGGAGGGTCCCAGACTCATCCTGGCCTCCAATGACCACTCTCGCATCACCGGCCTCATCAAATACGAATTCCAGAACGCGCGCTTCTATGGCTTCAACAATTGCCGGTTCATCAACCAACTCAAGGTCTTGCAACTGAGCCATCCGTGTCGCCGCTCTGTACATAATCCCGGTATCGAAAAACCTGAATCCAAACTGCTTTGCAACCAGCTTGCCTGTGGTCGTCTTGCCGGACCCGGCAGGACCGTCTATCGCGATGCGCGTGTTCGCCTCCTAAGCGCGCTTACGCTGCTCGCACCAGATCAGGGGAAGCAGGAGGGGCGCAACAATCAATGATGCCGGAAGAAAACCGTGAACACAAAGGTTGGCCGATTACGTAATTTTCGCCATTTAGGTGACTAAAGTGGCACCGTGAGCCTCTGACGACCTATGCTAAACTTTCGTCGATTTACTGATGGGTTTGCGAGACAAACATCCCGCCAGACCAGAAGAACAATTCCAAAAGATAACTCAACGTTTAACAGAGCATTTTCCAAGCAGTAGCCGACCAGGCAGTAGCCGTAACGGAAACGCACAATGAACGCATACGACTGGATTCTTGTCGCCATATGGGTAGTTTTGCTCTTGTATGGCTTGAAAACTGGCCTCATTAAGGCGGTCTTTGTGGCGGCCGCAATATTCGTTGCATTCGTCATCACCGGTCGCATTGCTCCTGTCGTGTCTTCTTTCGTCACGACGTCAGATCTGAGTGAGGCAATTGGTGATTCGGTTATTTACTGGGTCATATTTGCTGTCGCGTTGTTTGCCGCTAACTTCGTACTTGGCAAGATACACGGCATCATCAACGCGTTGACATTGGGGTTGCTGGGCCCGCTAGACAAGTTGGCCGGCATGGCAATGGGCGCGGTCCTTGGGCTGTTATTTACCATCGCGTTCGTCATGACAAGCGCGAGTTACGCCATTGGTGCAGTGGCGCTGCCCGATGATCGATTCGCCGGTCAGGAAAAAGTTGCTGGGCAGCTGGCCAACTCCACAATTGTTCCGTTCTATGTCACCGTTTGGGACATCCTGCCTGCTGACTCATTTGGCCTTATCCCGGCAGAGTACTCAGATGCGATGGGCCAGTTGGATGGTGTCCTTGAGTTCTCAGACATCACAGATGCGCTGACTGGTGATCAGGTCCTGGACTTCGTGAAAGACCAGGTCGCTGATAAAGTCGCCGATAAGGTTGCGGAAGCGGCCGCGGAACAACTCAAGAAAGAACTTGACGCAGCTCTTGAATAGTCGGTAGGAAGTCTAAGGAGGCAAACATTGTCGCGTTCGGCGGTTTTGGTTTTGAACCAGAACTATCAGCCCTTGAACGTCTGTAATGTTCGCCGCGCTATCTCGCTTCTGGGTCGTGAGAAAGCTGAGATCCTCACTGCTACTGACCGTTATCTGCACAGTGCTTCGTCAATCTTTGAAGAACCATCTGTTATCCGCCTGATCTACATGGTGAAGCGACCGTTCCACCAGCGGCGACTATCTCGCAAAGAGGTTTTCATCAGGGATCGCTACCGCTGCCAGTACTGTAACGAGCAGATGCGCAAGCTAACACTGGATCACGTGATGCCGCGGTCACGAGGCGGCCAACACACCTGGACCAACGTTGTTTCAGCCTGTGCTGAGTGCAACCACCGCAAGGCTGGCAGAACGCCCAAAGAAGCCCGTATGGGCTTACTTCGGCAGCCGGAGCCACCAAAGCCAAATCCGTACTCATTCGTGATGCACACCGACGTCAAAGACGCGTGGCGACCTTACTTGCCGTGGGCAGAGTCGATTTTTAGCGACTCAGCTGAACTCAGCGGAGTTGCGGCCGGGGACTAAGTGCCGACTGGCCTGGTAATGGCCGGTAGGTTCAGCATCATCACTTCGATAGCTAACTGCGGCGCTGCGTTCGCTCTGAGCGCGCTGATGGCTGCCCGTGAGCCTTCAATCACCTCGACGATCTGATCCAACTCACAACTTGCGGCCAACTCTGTAAGTTGTTCTTGCCAGTTCGTGTGAACAGCGCCGTCTGTAACGCCGTGCTTCGCCAACATCGCATCCCGCCATACGCTGGACCACGCCTGCAGTTCCGCCTCGACCGCGGCGCTATCCTTGCGGAACTGGCCGGAAAGCTCTTTGGCGTAACGAAATCTGCCTTCAAGGGAGCTTGTAGAGGTGTCGATGATCCGTTGAATCATCTGATCATAGTGGCCGACGGCGGCCGGATCTTCAAGCAGTTCGATTGCTCGGCCCGGGCGACCATTGGAGAGTCGAGCGAATGTTTCTGCGTCTTCAGGACTGGCCGCATGTTTGGAAATCAGACCTTCGCTGATCTGATCAACAGGCACCGGACGAAGCTGGATCCACTGGCAACGGGATGCCACGGTTTCTGGCACGGAGTCACGATCGGGAGCGACCAGAATGAGCATTGACGTCTCAGTTGGTTCTTCAAGCGTCTTGAGCAGAGCGTTGGCAGCCTGAGTGGTTATTCCATCATCAAACTTGAACGTCTCGGCATCCTCAATGATGAACACGTGACGCTTACCTTCAAACGGACTGACGTTCCCATCGTGTTGAAGATCACGAATAACCTCGATCGATATCCGCGCTCTGCTCGCATCTTTATCCGGTGTAGAAGCTTCACCACCGCCAACACCTCGAATGGGTGTGTGCCTATCGATCAGGCGAACATCCGCATGGAGCCCGCGGGTGATGCGATCGCACTGGGAGCAAATACCACACGGTGCAGCGTCGGGAGATTCACAGTTGATGGCCATGGCAAATTGTTTGGCAAGTCTGCCGCGGCCGACCTGCTTCGGCCCGGTGATCAGGTATGCATGCGAAATGCGGTCAATAGATACCGCTGAGTCCAGGATGCGAATCGCTGATTCGTGGCCAATGAGATCCCAGTTTCCGTTCATCCTCAGATCATACTGGTAAGCAGTAAATCCTCATACGTCTCACGGCGCCGAATCAACCTGTGCTCGCCATCCACAACCATCACGATCGCTGGTCGCGGCACCATGTTGTAGTTACTGGCCATAGGGATGTTGTACGCACCGGAAGCTGGCAGAGCGATCAGATCGCCCGGCTCTGGGGTGGGAATAAACGCATCATTTACGAGTATGTCGCCCGATTCGCAGTACTTGCCCGCGATCCTGAACGGCCCATCAAGCTCTTCGTTGACTCGATTCACAGAGTGCGCTTCATACTCAGCGCCGTAGATCGCAGGCCTGATGTTGTCGCCCATCCCGCCATCAACGCTGACGTACGTACGCACGCCGGGAATCTCTTTGATGGCGCCAACGGTGTAGACAGCAACGCCAGCGCGGCCAACCATCGATCGACCGGGCTCTACGATAAGCAGCGGCTCATCAAAACCGTGCGCGTCGCAACCGGCCCGCACTGACTCAGCGATTGCGTTCGCGTAATCGGAGATTGGAAGCGGCAGCTTTTCACCAACGTACCCAATTGCAAATCCACCGCCGGGGCTGAACTCACGCATATCAAGGCCGTACTTGTCGCGCATGTCCGCGGCAAACTGCATCACGTACGGAATCGCTTCCGTATACGGATCCAGCTCAAATAGCGGCGAGCCAAGATGGAAATGAAGGCCCTTCAGGTCGAGGTTTTTTGCCTCCTGGACCTTCTGAACTGCAATCTCAGCATGGCCGGTCTCAATAGAAAATCCAAATTTGCTATCGAGAATACCTGTGGTCGTAAGCCGATGTGTCTGGGCGTCCACACTCGGTGACACGCGCACTAGCACCGACTGAACTACTCCCTGTTCAGCAGCAATATCGTTCAGCATATCGATCTCAGGAAAGCCATCGATAGTGATTCTGGCAAGACCGTATTCGACCGCTTCAGACAACTCCTGTCGGTCTTTGTTGTTACCGTTGAAGTTCATCCTGGAAGCGGGGAAGCCTACCGTTTTGGCGAATGCCAGCTCGCCGCCAGAGACGACATCTATTCCAATGCCTTCCTCATCTAAGATTGTGGCGAGTGCAGGATTCGAGAACGCCTTTGAGGAGTAGGAGACGTGCGAGTCCGCGTAAGCATCATGAAATGACGTCATGAAGTCGCGCGCTACTTGGCGAATCGTAGCCTCATCGTAGACGTAGAGGGGACTGCCGTATTCGGCGATAAGATCGTTTAGATCGCACCCAGCTATGGCCAGATGACCATCTGCAGTCACCGTAGTCGTAAGAGGGAACGTATCGCTACCGGAAAACATAACTTGGAACCTACTCCAGTCCATTTGAAAACATGGATCAATATATCTAGAACGACGACCCACGGCCTGACACTAGATACATACCCACCACTAAGCCAGGCTGCATAGCTAATAGTACGTGGGGACAGATATTCTATTAGTCGTGCACCACTAGTATGTATGCCGCAGCATCAATTTTAGAGGGGAGGAACCATTGTCTGACAGGCCAATTCGCCTGACTGAACTCGCAGAATGCGCCGGCTGAGCCGGAAAACTCAGTCAAGCCGACCTGGCGCAGGTTCTGCGTCAGCTACCCGCCCCGTCAATTGATGACCCAAACGTCATCGTTGGCTTCAACACGTCCGACGACGCGGGGGTTTATCGCGTCTCTGACGATCTGGCGCTGGTGCTGACAGTAGATTTCTTCCCCCCAATAGTCGATGACCCGTTCACATACGGAGCAATCGCCGCTGCGAACGCCCTCAGCGACGTCTACGCGATGGGCGGCCGACCAGTTACGGCGCTCAACGTTGCAGCCATTCCCGCTGATCTCCCACCTGAGATCCTCGCCCAGATGCTGAGTGGCGGCGCTGCAAAAGCCGCGGAGGCTGGCGTGTCCGTAATTGGCGGGCACACTGTGACCGACGATGAGCCGAAGTACGGCATGTCAGTCATCGGCTATATTCATCCCGACAAGATCATCACCAACGCCAACGCCCAACCAGGCGACAAGCTGGTTCTCACCAAGCCAATCGGCACCGGAATCATTTCCACTGCTGGAAAAGCACAGGAAGCAGACCCCGAAGTACTGAGCAACGCAGCGAAGATCATGGGCGTGCTCAACAAAGGCGCATCTGAGGCCATGATCGAAGTCGGCGTCCACTCCGCAACGGATATCACTGGCTACGGCCTGGTTGGTCACGCTGCAGAGATGGCACGCGGCAGCGGCGTCGGCATTCAGCTATCGCCCGTCGCCGTCCCGCTCATCCCGGGGACGCTGGAACTTCTCGAACGCGGCATCGTACCCGGCGGCACTCACCGAAACCTGGCAGGTGTCCTGGGCTCGGCGGACTGGGACGACGCCCTCACCGCCAACCAGAAGCTCCTCATGTGCGACGCACAGACGTCGGGCGGCCTGCTGATATCGGTTGCCGCTGATAAGTGCGATAACTTGATCGTCGCGCTAAACGCCGCTGATACGCCCGCGGCTGCGGTCATCGGAAGCGTTACGGACGAACCAAGCGGAATCGTGCGCGTTTCGCTCTAGACGTAGGGGCAATTCACGAATTGCCCTCCCGCGTAGCGTGGTCATCTCTGCCCATGCGAGTGAATCGACCATGTCACATCGGACCCCGACTCTCCCGCCCGATCACTTGAAACCGCCAGCAGCCGATCGCACGGGCAGAGATGCTCGTGCTACACCAACACAAAACGTGGTGCGGGCTGGTCAAAGAAGCACCAACAAAAAAGGCCCGCCATGTCTCCACGGCGGGCCTTATGTATTCAGTAAACGAGGGTTACCCTCCGTTGAAGATGGCGGGGTCCGCCTCTCCTTCCACGTAGAGGAATCCTGCTAGGCCTTTTTCAAGTCGGCTCAGTGCATGGTCCACCAGGATGTAGCGACCGGGATACTCAAGCTTGAGTTCCACGATGGTTGCTCCACCGGGTGGGACAAGAGTTGTCTGTACGTCCTTTGAGGGGGTGTTGGAGACCGACGCATCGTCGTACACCGTGTCGAATATCTCACCAATCACGTGGAACGAGGAGATGAAGTTTGGTCCGCCCACTCCGAAGAAGATCCGGATTGTCTCGCCAACTTCGGCTCGAAGCGCGTGCTCATCGGATGCCAGTGCGCCTGCTGCGCCGTTGAAGACGAAGTAAGTTGGGTCCTCTGAGATCATTTTCTCGTGATCAAACTCGGCTACGCCGGGCTCTCCAAATGCCTGGGCTGTGTAGATTTCGCCCTGCATCACGTAGAACTCTCGGTCAACTTCTGGCAGTCCGCCTTCTGGCTCCACCAGGATCATTCCGTACATGCCACTGGAGATGTGGTGCGGCACAGACGGTGTCGCGCAGTGGTACACGTAGAGGCCGGGCTTCAAAGCTTTGAAGGTGAATCATGCGTCTTGTCCGGGCGGAACCTGCATCACCTGGGCACCGCCACCGGGGCCTGTTACGGCGTGAAGATCCACGGAGTGAATCAGGAAGTTTCCGGGCATGTTCTTCAGGTTGACGGTGACCGTATCGTCAACTCGCACCCTGAGCATTGGTCCGGGAACCAGGCCGTTGAACGTCATGTATCGGTAAGTGGTCCCATCGGCCAGCTTGCCATCAAGTTCAACCATCTCAAGATTGAGGGTGATGTCTTGAGGTCCGCGATCGCCGATCGGGCCTGGAAGATCGGTGGGATCTCTGGTGATGTCGACGGCCGTTGAAACCTGCTCTTCGGTACCCTCTCCAACTCGGATCAGACCTTCCATACCAGCCGCTCGGTGTCCGGGTATTGAGCAGAAGTAGGCGTAACCGCCTGCCACTTCAGCCACAAAGGTTATGGACACACTGGCACCTACGCCAACTATGTGTTCTGAGTGAGCATCGAGATCAGGAACGACGATATTGTGCTCTGCACCATCACCGTTTTGCACGGTTATCTGGACAGTGTCACCCACCGCAACATTGAGAGTTGGGTTGATGATGTCATCAATGTCGCCTCCTACCCCAATGTAGGCCATGCCACCGTTGCCGATCATGGTCTGCAAGGTGAACGAAACATCTGGAATGTAGTCCACATCGTCGGCCTCATGCGCATGATCATCTTCATGAGTCTGATCAGCGATGACGGTGGTTCCGCTATCTGGCAAATCTGATTTCGGCACCTCGGCCAGGGTTGGTGTCGGCTGGCTTTTTATCTGCGCCTCAAGGTCGGCCACTCGGGCTTCTACGTCGCTTGTAGTGCCACAGGCGATCAGAAGCGTGAACATCAAAACAATGCTGAGTCCAGCGAGTAAGGAGGTTGGTCGTTTCAGCAGTAACGGCATTTTGGCGTCTTCCCATGTTTTAGTTACACAATTTATTTGGTACTGATACATATTTACTGGCGGGTAGTGAGTCTCTAGTGAGTGGGCAAACCTCGAATATGAGGGGGTTGTGATTTTGTTCACAGAGAAGATACCGGGAAGTCAGCTCGCGCGTGAAATTGGCGACTACAACCGCAGTGATGCAGACAGAAGTCGCTAGTGAAGCTTCAAGAACAGTGAAGACTAGCCCCTAAACCCCCGGCAGCGGCGCCGTATCCCCTGACCTCACTTGCCAGAGACGCAGTCGTGCTGCCATGGACCGAATCCGGTCAGCATGCTCCGGTAGCTCAAACAGATTCTCGCGCTCGCTGGGGTCTGAATTTAGATCGTAAAGTTCACCCATATCTGAGGCGCAGAGGTTCAGCTTCCAGCGGTCGGCGGTGATTATTGAGCGCCAGGGCTGGGAGTTCATGAAGTTGAGGTCTGCGAGCTTCTCTTCCGGAAAGAAGTACTCGTCACACTCGTCTGCCAAATTACGGTCGTCGACTCCGTTGTGTTGCACCACTATGTCGTTGTTGCCCAGAGTGTCCTCGCCGTCCACAACCGCCTTCCGGCTCACGCCCTGCAGTTGTTCGGGTAACGACTCACCCATGAGGTCCAGCAGCGTTGGCAGGATATCGATCTGGCTGAAGTTGCCGGGTACGCGACGTGCTCCCTCTTCCAGCCACGGCACATGCATCAGCAGCGGCACGCGTGCCGCCTCTTCGTACGGCGTTCGCATCTCCAGCATTGAGTGCGTGCCAACCATGTCGCCATGCTCGCTGGTGAACACGATGATCGTGTTGTCGGCAACACCGGCGCGTTCAATGCCGCCCATGATCGAGCCAAGCATGTCATCGACAACCTTCACGTTGCCCCAGTAGTTGGCTCGCAATTGCAGCCACGCCTGTTCGCCCTCACGCAGGTCGATCCCATCGCGGATGCAATTGGAGAAGAGTTCAGCGCGCAGCCGGTTAAATAGCGTGCTCTGTTCGGGGAACTCAACGAACGTATCGTCAACAGGCAACGTTTCGGGGTCGTACAGGCCGTCATATGGCCCGGCGAACGGTGGATGTGGTTCGATCGAGCTTACGTAGAGCACAAACGGGTTATCGGCGTTGTCTTCGATGAACTCCGCTGCTTGATTGCCAAGGAACGTTGCCATCTGTAGCTCTGCCGGCAACTCAGACCGCAGCTTGCCGGAGTAGGTCATGCCACCGGGATGCACCTCATCAGGCTCAATGCCCTGATCCTTCAAAAAGTGGTGATACGGCGATAACTCCACTCGACTGTCGTGATCCGTGTACTCCGGCCACCACTTATCGTTGCTACCAACCCAGTGGTCGAAACGATGCTGAGCGAAGATCTCATCGCCCAGATGCCACTTACCTATGTAGCCGGTCTTGTACTCCGGTGAGACCATCTCAGCCGCCGCCTGCACTTCGCGCGGCATGATCAGTCGGTTGACGGGCATGCTGGCCGACGGCGGGTACAACCCGGTCATGATCGACGACCTGGCAGGCGCACACACGGGCTGCGTCACATACGCGTTCTCAAACACCAGACTGCGCTCAGCCAGCGCGTTCATGTGTGGCGACTGTATCCAATCGTTGCCATAGCAGGCCATGGAGTCCTGCCGCAGCCGGTCTGGCAGTACGAATACGAGGTTGGGGTGTGTAGGGGCAGGGGCGTTTGGCATTTGATCTCTCTGTACTAGATGGCGAAGGCGGGGCAACTATATAGCGGAAACCATTTCGGGATGTGATCACTCTCCCACGACAGAATCCGGTCATTCTCACCCGCTTGGGATTGATGCAGCTCTCTCCACGTGGACATCCCAGGAAACGATAGTCGCACTATCCTTCCCCTCGCCGTCCTGAACCGCGCGCAACGGCGGCAACACCGCTCCTTCTTCACTTTCTGGCTCACCCAGAGACGCCAACAGGTGAGGCCCAGACTCGAATGGTCTTGACCCAAATTCGAGTAATCCATCGGTCACGAGCAAGATGCGGTTCAATCCCTGTCGAAGTTCGAATACTCCCGACGTAAACGCAGGTACATCGAGCATCAGTGAATTCACTCGCCCAACCCACTGGAAAAAGTGCCGGGTGTTCACTGTGTACTGTCCGAGGCGAGCGAGTTCGGGATGTAGCACGTACAGGAGATTGTCACCAATGCTCATCCACCAGAGATATCCACCTTTTTGCGCGCAGATCAGCACGGCGGTTTCTCCGGTTAATTGCTGACATTCCTCAACGAACTCCTCAGAGCGAAGTGCGTCGTTTAGATATTTCTCGATTGAGGGGAACGCAACGTTTACCGGTTCATCAAGAAGCTTCGCTATCGCGGGACGTGCGCTTTCGATCAGTCTGATGACTGCCTCGGTGCTGTCGAATCCTGCGTGGCCATCGAGAACCGCAGCGAACGTCCAACCCTGAGCTACGTCGGTCCAGATGAGCGCTCCGTCTTCGTTGTGAACCGCGCCCGATGCGGTGCTACCACCGAACACACCTAACTCCGCGTTGGCGCATTTCGTGATCTGCACGTGATCAAAATGCGGGTCATACCCGCCAACCCAACTGAGACGGCCGGGTGAATCACTACGTATCAACTGCAAACCTCCTTCATTCGGCTTACCTGAAACGTTGGTGGCACATTCCACGCGGCCCCCACCTGGGGGCCAAATCTCTCTGGCCCTCTACCCCGCCTTCACAATCCCAATGGTCACTGCGGCCTCGTTGATCTCATTCGAAACAACGTGCGCTCCGGCTGGTGAATCTCCGAATGTGACGCTGACAGCCAGCGTCTCCTCACGCACGTAATCAACGTTCTCGTTGAGTGAGGCCTGCACCTCTTCCGGCACTGAGATGAACAGCTCTATGCGGTCTGAAATCTCAAGGCCCGAGTCTTTGCGAAGGTTCTGGATCAGTCGGATCACCTCACGTGCGGTGCCTTCTGCCAGCAGCTCCGGAGTGATCTCCATGGAGACGCCGGCTGAGTAGCCACCTTCCGATGCCACTGTGTAGGCATCTGGTGCGGCTGTCTCGACCAGCACCTCATCGTGGCCGAGCGTGAAACCCGCCACTTCGATAGTCTCTTCGGCGGCAACTGCTGCTGCAACAGCAGATCCGTCGATCTCGGCAAGCGCCGATCTGATCTTGCCGAGGTCCTTGCCGTACTTGGGTCCCAGGATCCGGAGGTTCGGCTTGATGACGTGCTTGATTAGTCCACCAATTTCACTGGCATCTCGAACCGCTTTCACGTTCAACTCATCCAGCAACTGCGGCGTGATCGACTCAATGTAGCCACGCTCTTCGATGGTGGGTACGTCCACCACCAGTTCAGCGAGTGGCTGACGCACTTTGAGCTTCGATGTCGCACGGGCTGATCGGCCAAGACTGGCGAGCCTTCTCACCAGCGCTGTGGCCTTCGAGAGATCTTCGTCGATCACCGATTCATCGACCACAGGCCAGTCCGAGAGGTGAACACTCTCGCTGGCACCGGCGTTACGCATGCCCTCAAGGTTGCGGTACATCTCTTCTGAGAGGAACGGTGCAAACGGCGTGAGTACGCGCGTCAGAGTGGTGAGCGCCGTGTAGAGCGTCTGGTAGGCGGCGCGCTTGTCGCCATCGTCTTCGCTCTTCCAGAAGCGGCGGCGACTGCGGCGCACGTACCAGTTGGAGAGCCCGTCAACGAACTCTTCGATTTCGCGCGCTGCATCCTGCGGTCGCCAGTTCACTAGCCGATCTTCCACAGTTACGACCAGGCCGTTCAATTCAGACAGTAGCCAGCGGTCTAGTTCTGCCACTTCAAGCGAGTCGTCAACGTCATCGGGCGTCCAGCCATCGAGGTTCGCGTACGTTACGAAGAACGAGTAGACGTTCCACAGCGGGATGAAGAACTGTCGTCGCACTTCATCACTGGTGCCGTAGCCGAAGTTCAGGTTCAACGCGGGGTTGTGACGTGCGAACTGCCATCGAATGACGTCGACGCCAATCTTGGCCGCAGCTTCTTCGAACGGGATGGAGTTGCCTTTTGACTTGTGCATCTCCTCGCCGTGTTCGTCCCGCATCAGCGCGTATGAGAAGCACGCCAGAAACGGCTCCGTGTTTTCCAGAGTGGTGCTCATGGCGAGCAGCGAGTAGAACCAGTTTCGGAACTGGCCTGGGAAGCTTTCTGAGATCCAATCGGCCGGGAACCATTCGTTCCAGTAATCCCTGTTGTCGTTGTACCCAAGTGTGGCGAATGGCACGATTCCTGCGTCCAGCCATACATTGCCTACGTCCGGGATGCGCTCAACTGTGCTTCCGCACTTGGAACAGGCGATCTTCACGTGATCGATAGTTGGCTTGTGCGGGCTTGTGCCTTCGAACTGCTCCCAGCCTTCAGTCGCGCGCGCTTTCAACTCATCTTTCGAGCCTATGACTTCGAAATTGCCGCAGTCCTGGCATTTGTAGATGGGAAGAGCGAGTCCCCAGTAGCGTTTCTTGGAGATCATCCAGTCCTGCATGTTGCGCAGCCAGTCGATCTCACGCTCCAGGCCAAACTCCGGTACCCACTTGATCTTGCGGGTGATGTCCATCATCTGGTGGCGCAGCGTGTCCATGGAGATGAACCATTCGTCCACCAGGCGCCAGACGAGTTCAGTGCCACAGCGCCAGCAGTACGGGTAGCGGTGAGCGTAGTCCTCGATTTTGTAGAGGGCGCCCTTCTCTTTAAGGCTGGCGTAGATTGGCTCACGAGAGTCCATCACATTTGTGCCGGTGAGGAATCCGAAGCCATCCACGTAATTTCCAGACTCATCAAGAGGTGCAATCGTCGGCAGGCCGAGCTCTTTGCCCAGCTTGAAGTCATCAGGACCGGCGCCCGGCGCGCTGTGGACGATTCCGGTTCCTTCGTCCTGGCCAACTTCATCCCACGAAATTATGGGATGCTCTACGCCCTCTTGCGCCGGTAACTCGTCAAACGGGCCTTGATACGTCCAGCCGAGCATTGCGGAGCCGAGTAGCTCCTCGACTACCTCGTGTGGGCCCTCGAGGATGCCCAAACGCTCTTTGATTAGATAGAAGTACTCATCACCCTGCCGCACTTTGACGTAGGTGTAGTCGGGATGCACAGCGGCGGCGACGTTTGATGTGAGTGTCCACGGGGTAGTCGTCCACGCGAGAAGCGACTCATTCTCACGCCCGTTCAGCGGAAACTTCACGAACACGCCATCGTGGACGACGTCCTTGTAGCCCTCAGTAGCGATCTCATGCTGCGAGAGGCCGGTGCCGCAACGGATGCACCACGGCATCACGTCAGTGCCCTCGTAGATCCAGCCGCGCTCGTTGCACACCTTCAAGAAGTGCCAGATTGCGTAGTTATTCTCATCTGAGAGGGTGAAGTAGCTGTTGTCCCAGTCCATCCACTGGCCAAGCAGTTTTGACTGCTCAGAAATCACGTTTGCGAAGTGCTCAACGCGATCCTTGCAGTCCTGAACGAACTTCTCGATTCCGTACTCTTCAATATCGTGCTTCGAGTTGAATCCGTGCTCTTTTTCGACCTCTACCTCGACCCAGAGGCCCTGACCGTCGAAGCCGTTCTGGAAACGCTGCTTGAAGCCGCGCATGTTGTAGAAGCGAAGGAACATGTCCTTATAGGAACGCCCCCACGCGTGATGAACGCCCATCGGGTTATTCGCCGTGATTGGGCCATCGATGAACGAGAACTTCTTGTCAGAATCGTCGTTCCGCTTCAAGTACCGGTCTGGAATCTTGTTGGCAATCCACCAGTCCATGACGCCCTTCTCGAGTGCCACGAAGTCGACTTTTGCGTCGACCGGATCAAAAACGCCCTGCTTTTTCGCTGTTTCGGTTGCCATTTGTTCTCGCCTAAAAATTCCAACAAAAAACCCGTCCCAATCACGGGACGGGTATTTGAAAGTCAAATATCCGCGGTACCACCCGCGTTCTTCCTGATCACTCAGGAAACGCTTTTGCGAAGGTTCCTTGCCTGCACCCTCGCCCCATGCGGGAGAGGGCGGGGGTGAGGGGTCTCCTCCGCAGCCGCTCTAACGTGCAGCAATTCCGACTACCCTTACTCCGCTCAACGCGTTTCACGGCAGCAGCTCCAGAGTGATATTCACCTTGCTCTTGCGCGCCCGTTCACACCTAATAGGGCTCTCTTGGCGCAGGTCACGAGGCTACTCGTCTCCATCACAGCCGATACAAAACAGTCTATCGCGCTTAGTGCCCAGAACTCCATACGGCCCGTTCTGATACTCCATTTGGCGCTCCATTTGAACTGGCGGGAACATTCCCGCGACGAATTTCGTCTTAGTTTGTGAAGCCTTCAAAAACAACGAACTAAAAAACTCCAGACCCACAACAAAGACAAAAACAATGAACCTCAAACAGATCACCATAACCCTCGCAGGACTCGGCATCATGGCCATAGCAGCCGTGGGTTGCGCATCCGACGCAGTCAACGCCAGCGACGAGCTAAATAATGAAGATGCACCGGCAATCGGCGCACCCGCAGACCCATCAGGAAACCAGGGCATCGCAGTCGGCGAAATCAATCCTGGCACCCCTGACTCATCAACCTCCACGCCCATCGACTACCCCATTCTTGACCCGGGCATCGGAAACGGTGAGATCATGATCCCAGTCGAGGCCGACGGCGGCATCGGTGACGGCGCTGGCCCAATCCCGGCCCACCCGATCGAGTTGCCAGTTGGTGAGGGTCTCCCCACCTATGAAGAGTGGCTCAAGGAAATCGCAACTACTTCTCCCGTACAGCTGCCCGTGATCGAGGGCGACGATGGACTCATCGCAGTTCAGCTCCCAGTGATTGAGGACGACGGTGGACTCATCGCAGTCCAACTGCCAGTAATCGAAGTTGAAGAGGTAATCGTGCCGCTGCTCTGCATGAGCACCAAGGCGGTACAGATGCCGATCGAGTTCCACTTCGGCCAGGACGCGACGCCAACCGGATTCGATGGCATCAACTCCGCATCCTGCATGTTCCAGGAAGACATTGAGAAGATCACGGTTGTCCTGACGGGCGTCGACGGCGGCCCAGGCCACGTCGAGACCTGGGGACTGCCAGAAGTGAGCAGCTCAGTCAGCTTCCCGTTGCCTGCCGACTGGTTCTCCATGGCAACCCGAGCATGGCTCGGCGCCGGCGAGTACAACCGCGAGATGATCGCAACCGGCGTAGGGGGCAAGACTTACGACCTGGTCGCACAGGCCGGAGCGCTCGGCACGGTTACGATTCTGGCTGACTAACAACTCAAATCAAAATCGGGCACACGCCATGTGCCCCTACGCTGAGAGAGGCCGGGCATGATGCCCGGCCTCTTCGCGTCGCCTAGTTCTGGTGTGCTGCGTCGAGTGACGGCATCTCCTTTACCCGCCATACACCGAAGTAGATCAGCCAGATCACGCTGGCGGCCTCACCGACCACCGCGATGAATAGTGCCTCTCGCAAGCCAATGAATTCGCCCATGACGCCTCCAATGAGCGCTCCTATGGGAACTGCGCTGCGTGCTGAAACCGTCATCAAAGAGTTCATGCGACCCTGCATGGAATCGGGCGTGAGGGATTGTCGCAAACTCACCTGACTCACGCTGAATGAGATGAACCCAGTGGCGAGGAAAGTTTCGTGGACGAGCAATGCCACCAAGATGAACCAGAGTGGGCCTGCCAGGATCGGCACGACGAGATCACTCAGCACGATGACTCCAACGGTTAGGAGTAATGTGCGCCCCACACCGAATCTGCGCGGAAGGCGAGATGCGGCGAGTGCGGCGGGGATCAGCGACAAGCTGCCGATCGCGAATATGACGCCAAGCATCGCGGGGGGGAACTTCCAGCTCTCGAACGATATAAAGAATCGCCACGGCTTCAATGGCGGCCTTGAAGAGGTTCAGAGTTCCGTTTGAAGCGGCGACTCCCATAAGTATCCGGTTATCGCGAATGAATTTCATGCCAGCAAGGGCTCATCGGAACCCACCTTCCTGTTCAGATTCAGCCTGGCGTTCTACTGATGATTCGTCGACGCGCATTCGGCTGAACAGCGCGGCGGACAGCAGGTAGGCTCCAACACTGAAGAAGATAGCAATCGGTGCGGCCGCTATCTGTATCAACGCGGCGCCAATACCCTGCCCCCCGATGCCAGCCCCTGACCTCGCGAGTTCGAGATTGCTATTGGCGTCAACCAACTGGTCTCGCTCCACCACCGCCGGTACGAGCGACCTGAGACCGATCTCGAAGAACAGGCTCATCGTGCCGATCCCAATTGCAACGATGTAGAGAACCCAGAGCGAGAGAGCGTCGAACATGTAGGCGATTGGAATGGTGAGCAATAGTGCCGCCCGTGCGAAATCAGCAGCAATGAGAATCGGGCGTTTTCGATGCCGATCTGCCCAAACGCCAAACGGGACTCCCACGACGAGGGCCGGGAGGCCTGTCAGTCCGGAGAGGATTCCCATCTCAAGTGGCGAAGCATCAAGTGCGACTACGGCTGTCAAAGGAATTGCCAGGAACACGAACGATGAGCCGGCAAGCGAGACGGTGTAGCCCAGCCAGAGCTTCTGGAATCCGGGGTCTCGCCACAGTCCTGTGAGTCTCAGTCGCACATGCCCTCCCGACCTAGTCAGAATCGCCGCTGATTTTGACTGTACGGCGTGTACGACCACGTTGGCGGCCCAATGACGTGCCGTTTTCACACATCTCGCACGTTCAAGGGGACGCCTTCAAAGATAGCGATATCAACTTGATGACGTGTGGCTACCATCAGTGCATGATTAAGCAATACTTGGACATTGGTGCCGTAGTGCGTGAAATGCGGCAAGCGCGCGGCGTGACTCAATCTCAGCTGGCTGGTGCTCTCGGTATTGATCGCACTGCCTTGAGCCGAATCGAGAACGATGAGCGTGAGCTAACTGCCCGTGAACTGCTCAGAATCGCCGGAGTATTCGGCGAAGACGTTTGTACCGTCGCAGGCAACGTACACCGCGAACAGCCGCCAACCGAACGGGCACGCGAGCCTCACCGCCACGAGATGATGGCCGTGCCCACGCCAGCATCGCTCCCAACAATTCGTATAGAAGGTGGCTGGACGATCACGGTTGGCTTCGAGGAGCCGGGTCTCTGGGTACCTAAAAGCGCGTCCTAGCCGCCCAGCCCCCGCTGCATCCCGCGGATGAACGCTATCTGGCCGAGGTGTTGCGCCTCTTCCACGATGATGTGGCCGAAGATCCAGGCATTGGTGACCGCGCCGTAGCGAGGATTCTCGTGAGTGATTGCCATGTCATCTTCTGACATCCCGTCCAGCACGCCGAGTGTCCGAACGCGCACCGCATCGTAGTACTCGAGCAGCGTTGGAATTGGAACATCGGGCAATGCGACAACTTCTTCCATGGTGTCGTTGTTACCACGGGTGTACTCATCTCCAGTCACCCCGGTCTTACCCGCCCAGCTACCGGTGTCCCAGACAGAGTCTGTGCCGCTAACGCGGGTTAGCCAGTTGTCTTCCACTCTCGACATGTGCCAGACGAGCCACGTGATGTGATTGGATGTTGGGCTGGCCTGGAATCGGAGCTCTTCCGCCGTTAGGCCGTCAACGGCCTTTTTTAGGTCCTGCAGAAACTCGTCTAGGCCATTGAGGACTGCGTCTTTGTACGTCATGTGGTGTCTCCGTTGCGAATTAGGCTGGTCAGGGTGGTGGTGTGCGATTGTAATGCGGATGCGTATGAAGGGTGATGCCGGAGTGGCGAGCGAATGCCGGAAAGGAGCCCTTCGAGTTTCCTCAGGGAACCTTTCCTCACGTGGCCGGTCGAAGGGTGGCGGTATCAACGCGCAGTACTACATCACACGGCACTACCCCGCTCTTGCGGCTGTTAAATGTGCCTCCATGGCAGATGGGGTTAGTGGTCGTCGTCGTTTCGGGCGCCGGTGTCGTACTCGTTGGTGCGTTCGGCTAGTTCCGATTCGCTGATCAGGCCTCGCTGTACCGCCAACTCGGCCAGGGAGTGGAGCCACTTCTCGTAGTACGTGTGCTCCTCGGCGGGATCGGCCTTGATCTCGCCAGCGAGTTGGTCGACAAACTCCGGCCACTCGTACTTTCCGCTCTCGTTTAGCGCTACGGCCATGCCGAATGCGCGGCTCTCCCACGGAGCGTCGAACACGAGTTCGCCGTTGTCGCGCGGCAGTTCAACCTCTTCCGGCATGTTGGATATCTGGCGGTCTGCACCCTTTTCTGTCATGGCCACTAAACCGCCGATGCCGGTGCTGGCACCCTGGTAACGCCGATCATGGCATCACGGGTGACGATATCGATTAGCTGTTCCTCAGACATGCCTTCCGTACCTGCGGGGCGCTCCGGAAGGACCATGTACCGAACTTCTGAATTGGAGTCCCAAACGCGCACTTCAACCTCGTCCTCAAGCTCGGTACCGAACTCCTTAAGGACGGATCGCGGCTCGATAACGGCACGAGAGCGATACGCTTCTGACTTGTACCAGGTGGGCGGCAGACCAAGCACAGGCCACGGGTAGCAGGAGCAGAGCGTGCAGACGACCATGTTGTGGACGTCTGAGGTGTTCTCAAATACGGCGATTTTCGCGCCCTGAGCACCTTCGTAACCCAGCTCAGCGATGGCTGATGTGCCTTCTTCGAGCAATCGGCGTTTGTACTCAGGGTCAGTCCACGCCCTGGCAACGACTTTTGCGCCGTTCATGGGGCCGATGTCCTGTTCGTAGAGCCGTGCTACTTCATCGATCTCGTCGGTAGAGATAAGGCCCTTTTCGACCAGCAGCGACTCCAGCGCCTTGGTACGGATCTCAGGCTCCGACTGCTCATGCGTGTGTCCGTCGTCGTGGTGTCCGCTCATGATTTGCTACTCCCGTTGCTCTCAGAATTGGGCCCTGTGGTCTCTGGTGATTCCAGATAACTCTCCCACATATCGATATATACGGCCTGATTCGGCTCGGCCTGGTCGCCCCACAGCTCTGCGCCTTCGAAGCGCACGCTGTAGACGGGCTCCGCTCGTTCCGTCATCACTCCGGGTGGATCCTGGTCCTCAATCCTGTGCCAGCCCCATAGCTGCTGCACGATGCCGATGTGGCCTCGGGTGTACCGCGGCATTCGGGTGTGACCCGGTGGATTGATATTCCGCACCCTCACTTCGTTGCCAGCTCGAAATTGCGGCTCGCCGGTTGGTTCGGTATCGGGGCTGTTGAAGGTGTGAAGCCGCTCAAGTCGCTCAGTTACTCGTGCTGGTTCGATTATTGGATTAGCAACGGCAGCGGGATCCGCTGCAATTGCCACTTCACGTTGCGCCAGCTCATCGCGATCGATCAGGCCAGCTTTGATGAGCCCTTCAACTTTGGCGTGCAGCCACTTCTCGTAGTAGCTGTAGCGCAAGTACGATGCTGGCGGTATCACTTCGATTTCTGGACGCAGGCCCGCTGGCATCCGCGTGCAGAGGTTTATCGCCCAGACGCGACCTTCCCACTCTTCGTGGAATACCGGCTCGTTTACTTCAATTGGCACACGGCCAAACCCGTGCATGCCACCCATGTCATGGATACCGTTCACGTCAACTCCATGCGCTAGTTATGGGTGGATGATAGCAGTGGGCACCAGTGCCTATTGCTAGGAACCGGACTTCCGACGCTTGCCGCCACCCTTGCCGCGGTTGGCTGGAGCCTTCGCGTTATGGTCGCCCATCCACTCGACTATCTCGTCGTAGCCAAAGGGATTAACGAGTAGCTGCTGTTCGCGCGGCTTTCGAGGGTCGTAGAACATCGGCACCGTGTAGTTGCCGCGATTGAACTCGTCGATCAGGCCGGACAGACCTTCCATCAGGCGCTTGTTGTCTCGATTGCCCCACACCTCAAGACGCAGCATATCCACGCCCTCAGACTCCAGCCGATCTACATCCGACTCAATGGCTCGACAGTAGCCGCACCACGTCCCGTAGAACTGGATAATGCGGTCGTCCGGCAACGACTCCAGCGGCGGCCCTGATTCACCCTCGTCGCGTCCCAACAATTTTCCGAATATTCCCAACTGTGCTCGCTACTCTTTATCTTTGGCTCGTGGGATATGGATAGAAGTTCGCCTTTTCGTCGGCATCCCACGCTTCACGCATTCCCAGGGTGGCGAGATCCCAATCTGGCCTGATGTCCATCGTGGTTTCCCGAAGGTCCTCACGCAAGTTCTCAATCGTTGGTCGACCAAAGAACCAGTAACCGTTGTAGATCTTGAATATCTCAAGACCAGGCTTGAGTACGACCGTGTACGGGATCATGGGGTTGTGATGCGGGTCTGTGTACTCCTGGATATCCAGATCTTTCTGAACTTTGCGGTCATTGTCAGAAAAGAACGGCCACTGAGCGTTCAATCCGGTACGAAACTCATTGGTCTGCAGCAAATTATCGTAGAGATGGTCACGATCTTGGCGTACCCAACCTTGAGCTCCGGATAGAAATCCACCAGCCGATTGTGCTGCCACTGATCTTTGGGGCAGTACATGCAGCGCGCCAGCACAACGATCATGGGATCGATGCCCTGAACATCCGATAGCTTCTGTCGGGTTCGTGTGTGGTCAGTGAGTGCAAAGTCCGGGAACGTTGCCCCAGGGATCATGTCTGCTCGCAATGTGTGCCTCCGCTCCATAACTATGATGCATGGATTCTCGCTGAGGTCACACTCATCGGAACACGTGCCACCACACCGCCATTCGTCGTATCATTGCGCCTCATCTGAAAACTTGCAGTTGCACCCCTAACTCTCCCCCTAATTCTCCAAGGAGAAATCGATGCCCAGGATGACTGGTGGCCAAGCTCTGATCCGCTCTCTAGTGCGCGAAGGAGTCGAAATGATCTTCGGCATACCCGGCGTGCAGATGTACGGCATCATGGCCGCACTGCGAGACGAGCCCGCCATCCGAATGATCACCACCCGCTCTGAGATGTCCACCACGCACATGGCGGATGGATACGCTCGAGCCGGTGGCCGAGTTGGCGCATCACTCGTCGTTCCTGGGCCCGGCGTGTACAACGCGGCTGGTGGGCTATCGACTGCATACTCCGTTTCATCACCGGTCCTCCTGATCGCCGGACAGACGCCGATCGACACGATTGGCAGCAACACCGGCGCGCTCCACGAGGTCAACGATCAGATGGACGCAATCAAACCAGTCACCAAGTGGCAGGGCCGCATGCTGCAGCCAAGCGATGTTGCGCAGACCGTCCACAACGCCTTCCGAGAGCTCAACAACGGCCGTCCACGCCCGGTCTACATCGATATCCCACCCGAGGCGATGCTCGACTTCGACGAGATCGACCTTATGGAGTCTGCCCCGCGTGAGCGACAGACACCGTCGCAGGACAAGTTGGAAGCGGCCGCCAAGATACTTGCGGGCGCCAGCAACCCCGTCATCTATGCCGGTAGCGGCGTTCTTCGTGGCGGCGCCATGGACGAACTGGAAGCGCTCACTGACAAGACCAATATTCCCGTATTCACTTCCCGTGGCGGCAAGGGTGCAATCAGCGACCGGCATCCACACGTCTTTGGCGGCATCTCGCGCGTTGCTGGAGGCCGACTTGCAGAGGTGATAGCTGAAACAGACGTGATGCTGGTTATCGGTTCACGCCTCGCAATGGGCAAGCCAAACCCTGACGTGAAGATCATCCAGATCGACGCAGACCCGTACGAGATCGGACTCAGCGGCGATGACAGGCTTGCACTCGTGGGCGACGTGAAGTCGACGATGCCGGCTCTTGGCGACGCGCTTGCTGATGCAGGCTTCAGCCAGTCATCTCCGGTCGACAAGGTTGCAGCAATCCGAGAAGAGCTCGCTGGCCCTGAAGGCCGAGTCGAGCCGCAGAACACTATGCTTGACGATATCCGTGAAGGCTTCCCGGACGACGGCATCGCCATCTACGGCGTGACGCAGCTTGGCTACGTCTCCCGCACCTACTGGCCCGTCTACGAGCCGTACACATTCATCGACTCCGGCTACTCAGAGAACCTCGGCTACGCATTTCCAACTGCGCTTGGCGCAAAGGTGGCGCAGCCAGACAAGCCAGTCCTGTGTGTCACCGGCGACGGCGGCTTTGGCTACCACACGCCTGAGCTGTCCACGGCCGTGAAGTACGGCATCAACGTTGTGACGGTCCTGTTCAATGACAACGCATACGGCAACGTTGCCCGCGACCTGGATATGGACTTCGGTGGCCATTACGAGATGGATCTCCACAACGCCGACTACATGGAACTGGCAGCCGCGTACGGCGTCGAAGGCATCAAGGTGGACGACCACTCCAAGCTCAAGAACACTGTCGCCGACGCAGTACAACTCGATAAGCCGGTCCTCATCGAAGTCCCGTTCACACGGATGCCCCGCCCATGGCCAGCATCATCACGCCCCTCATGGACCAAGCCTCAGAAGTAGTTCAACCGCGCTAGAATCCGGCACGTTGGGGCATCTGCGATAGCTGCGCCCTGAACGCCGCAAACACTCCGTCACCGCCTACCAAATGGACCAGCCGCCATCAACGCGGAACTCCTGCCCCGTGATCCATGCGCCAGCGTCGGATGAAAGCACGGCTGCTATGCCTTTCAGGTCCTGAGAAAGGCCGGTGCGTTGTAGGGCGTTCATCTTGCGGAATGTCTCAACCTGATCAGCGTTCGTGTCGGTTCGCGGGATCTGGCCGGGACTGATGCAGTTGACCGTGATGCCGTACTCCCCGAACTCAGCAGCCATAGCGCGGGTCAAATTCAGCACCCCTCCCTTTGCAGCAAGATATGGCGGCCCGGAACGCTTGAACTCTGAGTTGTACGAACGTTTGTCCATCGCAAGCGTGGAGCCAATGGAACCCAGCGTAATGATTGACCCACTTTTAGCACCCATCATGGCCCGGCCTGCCGACTGTGCGGTGATGTAAGTGCCTGTCACGTTGATGTCCATCGTTCGCCTGAACTCATCGACATCTCCGTCCGGCGGATAGCTAGTGGTGAACGAACCACCTGCATTGCATATCGCAACATCAAGTCGGCCGTTCTCGTTCATAACTCGATCGACAAGAGCATCGACCTGCGCCTCTTCCGTGACATCGCACCCCATAGCGATAACGTCCCTGCACTCGCCGCGCAGACGCTGAGCCACGTCTTCGCACAACTCGGATCGACGTGATGCGATGTAGACTTTCGCCCCAAGGTCACTGAGCGCTTCGGTAAACGCCGTTCCAAGATGTGTCCCTCCCCCGGTCACGATAGCCGTGCGACCGTTCAGGTCGAGGAGTTCCTGGATTGATCTGGTCATAGGTTCTTCTCTATTCATTCGGCTACTGAAGGGGGACGCACACCGCATAATTCCGCGTCGGGGCGTCTGCGTTAGCTGCGCCCTGGATGCCGCACGCGCTGCATCTCGTAGCGGCACTTTACATGCGCCCTTCTTCAGCGCCTCGCGCTCAATGCCTGCATGACAGATGCCTTCAGCGTCCCGTGCTCAATGCCCGTACGGCATGTACGGTATCGTGGGCGCACTCGTCCCCCTAGACCAAAGGCACTCACACGATGAACGAATGCATACGTAACGCGCTTCAGGGTCGAGACGTCGTAATCGACATCACCACGATCGGCCGACGATCAGGCGAACCTCGACGCATAGAGATCTGGTTCCACAACATCGATGGCAAGATCATCATCACCGGCCAGCCAGGCCCAAGAGACTGGTTCGCCAACCTCACTGCCAATCCGGAGTTCACGCTCCACCTGAAAGGCGAAGTGAAGGCCGATCTACCCGCGACAGCCCGGATAATCACCGACTCGGAAGAACGCAACGCAATCCAAACCGCCAGATTCCGCGGACGAGACACCAGCGACGAGCCACCAACCGAAGGCCGACCAATGGTTGAAGTCATATTTCACGAGGAAACGAACTCCTGAATCTACGTCGCACTCATCACTAACATCGTCATCCCGGAATCGAAGCCCCGCGAAGATGTCCGGGACCCATGCACGCCCACATCCTCACACCCGTCCGCTCCGCCTAACCAACCGACACCCAACACCACTACTCCAGATACCGTTGCGCCACAGCGCACCCCCCGCACACTCACGCAAGAGGCCCAACATGCCAATCCAATTCGCCGATGAAATCACCACTGAGGACCACCTACGCGAAATCCTCGGCCATCCCGCTGAGCGCGCCGCCAACAAAGCCGTCACCACCATCGACGAGCACTGCAGCGCCGTGATCGAGCGCTCCCCGTTCATGCTCATCGGCTCCGCAGACGCCGACGGCAACATGGACATCTCACCAAAAGGCGACCACCTGGCTTCGTCCAAATCCTCGACGAAAAAACTCTCGCCATCCCGGACCGCAAAGGTAATCGCCGCGCCGACACCTTCACCAACATCCTGGCAAACCCGAAAGTAGCCCTCTACTTCCTCGTCCCCGGCTTCCGCGAAACACTCAGGCTCACCGGAACAGCCCGAATCGTGCGTGACATCGAACTCCGAGAGAGCATGGCCAAACGAGGCACCACCCCCGATCTCGCAATCGTCGTCGATGTGGTCGATGCCTTCTTCCATTGCGCCAAGTGCGTAATCAGATCAGGCCTCTGGGAGAGTGACGAGTGGGCAGAGACCCTCGGCCTATCAACCATGGCCCAGGTCCTCACCACCCACTCGACCCCCAGCACACCCGTCGCCCAACTCGAAGAAGAGCTAGCAAAATCACTGGTGAAGAACCTGTACTAGCGGTCAGGGTCGACGCCGGTGATCTTCGTTTCACCCAAATTGCGCATCCAACGTCATCGCTACTTTTAGACGTAGGGGCAACCCCTCGTGGTTGCCTGGATTTCGCGTCGATACGGCAACCATTGCTGCATCACGCCGCATAAAGAGGGCAGCTACAAGGGGTGCGCCCTACGGTTATCGATTGGCCGCGTCACCCGCCCACACCTGGTAGCGGCAGGTTTGAAACCTGCCCGGTGTCACACCACGTTCTAGACATCAAGCTATTCACTTCGCCATCATTCACCGTAATTTGGCCTGAATCGTGTTGCGTGGAGGGCGTTCATACTGAATTCGCTTTGTGCTCTACCCATTACTCCTCACGGAATAGGGTGAAATGGACGCCCAATCTGGATCGTTAATTTTCCTGATTGTTTGGACTCACACCATGAGCACATGGGCGATCCTCAATCTTGACAGCATGATCTTTGGTCTCTGGACTAAAAGAAAGCTCCGAATATTCCTCGGTTGGCAACGGATACTAGAGTCTCTTCGCATTGATCCTGAAGCGATCACTCCGGGGATGCGACACCGCTTCAGGATGTTTGCTCTGGCAACCGCTGCATTTCCGTATTTGTTCCTGATATAGGGATGACCTTCATGCAAATTCTGATACCGAAATACTCCCGGCTGGCGCTCTTGTGAACATACGAACACGCAAAATCGCCTCGTTGCGCGCGATTGCCCTCGCTACGCTAGCGACACTCTTCATCACCTGCGGAAACTTGGGTGATTTGCCCGTACGTAATGATCTAGATATCCCGGTTCTTCTTTCCTCGAGAGTGCTTGCCGTTCCTGTCGATAGGACGTATTACCCCGAAGAGGAATTCGCGGACGTGTTCAACCGAATGGTTTTACCTGGAGAGCAGACATTCGTGCCGTTTGCACCGTGGTTCGAGCTCGATGGCAAAGATGAGACCTGGCTGTACATCGGCGTCACGACGGTCGAGGGAGTACCCGTGATCGCACAAGGAATCCCGTATAACACTTTGAAAAGGGATGCTCCTATCCTCGTCATCAATATGAATTCGATCACCATTGAACAGATACCCTAGGATGCCACCGATGACGCTGACAGTGAAAAATAATTCGATCTTCGTTTTCCGCCCACGCCCGTTGACAGCTTCCTGCCATCCACCCCTCGACAGATCCCGCGTTCTCTCAGAAACTCCAGTCAGAGGACACGTGCACAAGCCCTCGGCTCGAAGAAGTACGCAGACGCGCCAATACCCGGTGCGAGCCAACACTGATCCGCTCCGTTGCTGTTCCCCTCGCCCCTTGGGGGAGAGGGCCAGGGTGAGGGGTTGATCCCAATCGGAGGAACCGAAACAAACAAACCCATAT
>Ga0209403_10000581_pt1 | contig 53787 bp, 48 predicted proteins | sample ArcticOcean_MG_C_8_FD_187440 | JGI IMG/M metagenome (GOLD analysis project Ga0209403, IMG submission 187440) | Marine microbial communities from western Arctic Ocean - ArcticOcean_MG_CB11_86 (SPAdes) (version 2) | ecosystem: Environmental > Aquatic > Marine > Oceanic | place: Arctic Ocean... | reverse complement strand
ACCGAGACAAGATCAGAACATACGCCCATTGGGGTATCGGCGATCTCAGTGAAGACGGATTGGAGAAGGCGCGCGAACGTCTCGATTGGCTTCAGAAAAGTGGCGGATACACGGCGTTTAAGTCGGGACCGGCGGGCAAATGGCGCGCCCACGAGCCTCCGTCAAAGATAGATGAGTTCGTCAAGGCGGCCTACATGATGCGCGAGTGGGTTGGTGACGACGTCGACCTCTATTTCGATTTCCACGGGAAGATGACCCCGGCCCTGGCCATCGAAATATGCAACGAAATCAAGGGGATGCGCCCCGGCTTCGTGGAAGAGCCCATCCCTCAGGAGAACAAGGACGCCCTCAAGGTCGTGTCGGAGGCCGTGCCATTCCCCATTGCCACCGGGGAGCGACTTCTCAGCCGGTGGGAGTTCCGGGAAATCTTCGAGGCCAACGCGGTAGCCATTATCCAGCCGGACGTGTCTCATTGCGGCGGCATGTCGGAGCTAAGGAAGATTGGCAGCATGGCTGAGGCGTACTACATCCACACAGCACCTCACTGTGCCATTGGACCCGTGGCCCTCTCAGCGTGCCTGCAGGTCGATGCTTGCACGCCTAATTTCTTCATACAAGAGCTGGTGGACGCCGGACTTGGAAACGGCTTGCTTCAAAACGATTGGGTCGTCAAGGACGGCTACATCGAGCTCCCAACCGGGCCGGGCCTGGGCATAGAGATCGACGAAGACGCCGCCTGCCGTAACATCGACCCGAGTGTCGACGAGCTCGGCGGAGAACTGTGGTTACACGAAGATGGGAGCGTGGCAGACTGGTAGTCGAGTGCAGCCCTAGACATTCCTAGCGAATGTGGATTTGAGAGCTGGGTATAGCTCCTTGAAGGCGCCATATATGTCGTCGTAGGCCCTAACGCGTGCGGGATCGGGTTCGATCGTCCGCTCGACGTGGAGCCATGCGTCAGTGGCCTCTAAAATAGATTCGAACGCACCCGTGCCGACTGCGGCTAGGGCTGCCGCGCCATACGCTGGACCGCTGCCTGGTCCCACCGTCACCACTGGAACGCCGTAAATGTCCGCCTGAAGCTGCAACCATAGGTCGCTCTTTGAGCCGCCGCCAATCGCCCTGATTTCGGGGACCGGGCCGTGCAACTCTCGCACCAGCTCCAGAGAGTCGCGCATCGCGAAACACACCCCTTCCATCACGGCCCTGACCAGATCCGCTCGGGTGTGCCCGAGGTGCAGTCCCGAGAAGACGCCTCTCGCTGAGGGATCGTTATGGGGCGTCCGCTCGCCGGTCAGATAGGGCAGGAACAATAGACCCTCCGCGCCGGGTGGGACTGTGGCCGCTTCGGAGGTCAGAATCGCGTAGGCGTCATCGTTTCCTGACGGCAGCAAAATGTTCCGCAGCCACCTGAGCGAGTTGCCGGCCGACAACATTACTCCCATCAAATACCACATATCAGGCACACAATGGCAAAATGTGTGTAGGCGCATCCGATCATCCACGCGAACGCGATCGATGGGCGCAAGAAGTGTGCCCGAGGTGCCGATGCTGGACAGCACACGTCCGACCTCGACCACGCCACTGCCGACCGCACCAGCCGCGTTGTCGGCCGCTCCTCCCATTATGGGAGTGTTCGCAGGTATGCCCAGGTCTTCTGCCGCGCCGTGGCCTACGATACCCGATACATCGGTCGAGCCCACGACCTCAGGCAGCAGGTCCACGGGAATCTCCAGCGCTTTGGCAACCTCCGTCGACCAGCGGCGCTGCCGTACGTCGAACAGCAGGGTTCCGGCTGCGTCTGATGGGTCGGTCGCAATCTCGCCGGTGAGCCGGTATCGCACGTAGTCCTTGGCCAGCATCACGTGTTTGAGCCGAGCGTAGTTTCTGGGTTCGGCTTGCCTTAGCCAGAGTATTTTGGGGGCGGTGAAGCCTTCCAGGGCAAGGTTGCCCACCGTGTCACGGAGCCCGCTCTCGCCAAGCTTCTCGGTGATTTCGCGACACTGTGGCGCGGTCCTCGCGTCACTCCAGAGCGGGGCAGGCCGGATCACCTGGCCGGCTGAATTCAGAAAAACGGCGCTGTGCATCTGGCCCGTGAGACCCGCACCTAGCAGTTCGATCGCGTCGTTGCCAAGCCTCGCAGCCTCCATCGCGGACGATATCGCGGCACGTGAGCTTTGCCACCACGTGTCCGGGTGTTGCTCTGTCCACGCCGCTCGCGGTGAGTCCACGACTTGCTCGACGCTCGATTCTCCCAGCACGCGCCCGTCGACACTGACGACCACTGCCTTTACGGCGCTTGTGCCGACATCTACGCCGAGGAAAGCGTGTGTAGGTTTGGCCATGAGACTCCAGGGATCCTGATGCGAATCGTGGTCCGCATAGTGGCGCTATTACGCACTGCACCGACGAGAAGATGTGCTCCAAAGTTGAACCAAGGGTAGAACGCGCTCGTCCGCGTTGCAACGATGCAGGTGTCGTGCGTTCGGATCAGTTCATCAGGCTTACACGCTGACCGATTCACACCCGTCTGGCCAACTGATAGACTTCGGCCACGCCTTTGGACATGTCGGTCTGGGATAGGGGAGGCAGAATATTGAAACGGATCATTCGAGACGAGGCGATGGTGTATGAATTCGACCATCGACACGAGCCCATGATGAGGGTCGATCCGGGCGAAAGTTTTGTGATCGAGACAGAGGACGCCGGATCCGGCCTGATTCGATCATCCGACATCGCCCCCAAGATCGACGACCTGCCGACCCGCAATTTCTTCCCGCCAAAGGGCAACCCCATGGGTGGCCCCGTATTCGTGGAGGGTGTCGAGCGAGGCGATCTTCTTGAGGTGACCATCGAGAAAATCGAAGTCGATGATCAGGGCTTCACAGCATTTAGGAGAGGCTCTGGACCGCTGGGAGACTCGCTTGAGTGGCAAACACTGACAGAGCGGTTTGTACACATTATCAAGCACATCCCGGGGCCGTCTGGCACGACAAGGGACGGCAGGGGAGTCCTCAACGATGCCGTCAGTTGGGACCTGAAACCGATGATCGGTACTATCGGCACTGCACCGGACCGCGAAGTCGAAACGAGCGCGGTGGGGCAGGGTCCCTGGGGCGGCAACTTGGACGTCCGAGACATCAAGGAAAAAACCAAGGTCTACCTGAATTGCTACCACGATGGCGGTCTGCTATACGTCGGCGACGTACACGCCAGTCAGGGTGACACCGAATTCTATGGCACCGCCGACGAGACACGCTCCGAGGTCACCCTCAGTTGCAAGATAATCAAGAACAAGACTATCCCATTCGTACGCCTCGAAAAGCCCGACTCCATAGTCTCGCTCTACTCCTTCCGACCGCTCGAGGACGCCGTGGAGTCCGCCATAATAAATCTCATGCGCTGGATGGTCGATGAGTATGGCGTGTCGGAACGCGACGCGTATATGCACACATGCATTAATCCGGACTTCCGAGTCCACGTCTATCAGATGGTGCGCCTGGGCCGGATCCAGTACACGGCCGGGGCGGAGATCCCGAAACGATACCTGGTGCCCAGCCCGAGCTAGCACACATTGATTTTTTGTACTCAGTTTGGATTGGCATGGAGGCGTAGATGAACCGTACTAACATGAGCGGCGATCAAGTATTGCCAAGGGTCGGGGCGCGCCACAATGCATGACGGCGGCTTCGGAGGAGGTCGAGGGCGACTTCGAGACGACCCCAAAGTGCAAAACGCTGGCGTGTCGATACCGCGAGCCCTAGGCTACCTGCGCCCGTACCGGTCGCAGGTAGCAGTGATCCTCGTGTGCCTGATCGTTGTGGCCGTACTGCTCGCCGTCCCGCCGCTGCTGATACGCGAGCTGATCGATGTCGCGATCCCAGACGGCAACCGCCGTCTGCTCAACCTGCTGGTGATAGGGATGGTCGCGCTCTACCTTGTGAACGGCCTGATCAACGTGCTCCAGAACCACATGAACACGATCGTCAGCCAGCGCATCATGTTCGACATCCGCAACCAGCTCTACGAACACCTCCAGGGGCTGTCGCTGAGGTTCTACACGGCCAGCCACACCGGCGAGATAATGTCCAGGCTGACCGACGATGTCGCCGCTATACAAAATGTCGTCACCGGTTCTCTGGTCTCCATCGCCCAGAACTTCTTCACTATCGCGATTACCCTGGCAGTGATCTTCGCCATCGATTGGCAGCTGGCGCTACTCAGCGTCAGCCTGCTGCCACTGTTCATCTACCCGACGCGCCTCGTGGGCCGATTGCGCCGTAAGCTCCGCAGAGAGACGCAGCAGGCCCGCGCGTCCCTCAATACCCTCATGCAGGAGACCCTCAACATCAGCGGTTTCATGCTGATGAAGGTGTACAACCGTGAGAAGTACGAGGCGATGCGCCTGGAGCAGCGCAGCCAGCAGGTCATGGAACTCGAGGTCCGCTCCAGTTTGGTGGGCCGGTGGTTTTTCACGCTCATGGGCCTGTTCTCGACCATAGGACCGGCCATGATCTACTGGTGGGGCGGTCCTATGGTAATGAGTGAAGCGGTCACGATCGGCACCATCGTGGCGTTCGTGGCCTACCTGACCCGCCTCTACGGTCCGGTGTCCTCCCTGGCCACCGTCTACGTCGATGTACAAGCCGCCCTGGCCCTGTTTGAAAGGGTCTTTGAGTACCTGGACACCGAGTCCGACATCAAGGAAGCGCCAAACCCCGTCCATCTGCCGCGTATTGACGGGACGCTTCAGTTCGATCACGTTACCTTCGAGTACGTCCCCTCCAGGAAGGCCCTCGACGACGTGTCGTTCAACGTCGAGGCAGGGCAACTCGCGGCCCTGGTAGGACCCAGCGGCGCGGGTAAGACCACGATCACCTACCTGCTACCTCGTCTGTACGACCCCACCAACGGGACCATCCGGATGGACGGCCACGATCTGCGCGATCTCAGCCTCGACTCTTTGCGTTCGGGGATGGGCATGGTGACCCAGGAAACCTTCCTGTTCCACTCGACGATTACGGAAAACCTGCTCTATAGCCAGCCCGAAGCCGACCTTGACGAGATTGTACAAGCCTGCAAAACGGCGCAGCTCCACGAGTTCATATCTGGCCTGCCAGAGGGATATGACACGGTGGTGGGCGAACGGGGCTACCGGCTCTCAGGGGGCGAGAAGCAAAGACTCGCCATCGCCAGGGTCATACTTAAGAACCCACGTGTCTTGATCCTCGACGAGGCGACCTCACACCTCGACTCCATTTCGGAGAGCCTAATTCGCGCCGCCCTCGAGCCTCTGTTCCGTGAGCGCACTAGCGTAGTCATCGCTCACCGGCTCTCGACGGTATTGCACGCCGACATCATCCTCGTAATGGACCAGGGACAGCTCGTCAAGAGGGGCACACACCGAGACTTGCTGGCCGACGGCGGACTCTACGCCCGCATCTACGAGGAGCAATTCCGTCCCCAGGAGGACGGTTCGTTTACCTCAGAAGGGCCGCAGTCATCGGCTGATGCAAACACAGATCTTAGGCCTGCCTCGGACTGAGTGTCCCACCACGTTGGCGGCTCAAAATACCCGCCTCGCAGGCGTCACTACTAGGAATTGTCCGGTTTTGGCCTCCCCATGCATTGTAGTAAGTGGAAACACTTTTTCGACGGAGGTTCGACATGGACTGGGGAACGATCATCCTTCTGGCATTTGCCATACTTGGGTCAAGGCTTGTGGCCGGTGGCGTTGTCGCCTATCGCGGGAGTACAAAGGTCGGGATCAGGGCTTTCGCCGCTGCCTCGATAGCAACGGGGATCATGATGTGGGCAATAGTGTCTGTTGACACTCAATGGTCTCATTCTGGTGGGCCGTCGGCGCCGGTGGTTGTGGTGGAAAGAGTCACCGGATAACTGGACGGTCATGCAACACGTAGAGGGAGTGGCAGCCGTTGGATGAAACCCAGGTCATATCCCAGGTGCGGACAGGCGCCACCGAGGCCTTCGGCGAGATCGTCGAGCACTACCAGGCGCCTATCGTCCGCTATCTTTCCCGGCTAACGGGAGACACCTAGGTCGCCCGGGATTTGGCGCAGGACACCTTCGTTCAAGCATATAAGGGCATTCTCAAGACCAGATCCGAACTGCACTTCAAGGCGTGGCTATATCGGATAGCCACTAACAATGCTCTCCAGTACCACCGCCGGAGACGTCTGCTCTCATTCGTACCTTTCATGGGCTCAGAAAGCTCCGAAATGGTGGATACGAGCAATTCACCGGATGCTGTTCCCGAGAGGATGACGATTCAAGATGCCCTGATGGCGGTTCCTATCCAACGAATGGAGTGTCTGGTGCTCCACCATGTAGAAGGGCTCAAATACAGGGAAATCGCGGGCATCGTCGATGCCACTGAAGAAGCGGTACGCAAGCGAGTGGCAAGAGGTAGCAAAGAGTTCCGCTCCGCTTACCGGCGACTTTCAGGAGACGAGCAGGAATGATTCATACAGATATGGAAGAGTTGCTATCGGCGCACGCGAATGGTGAGTTGGCGCGTACGCAGTCCGAATTCGTAGAGGAGCACCTGCGTAGCTGCGCCGATTGCCGCGAGTCCCTCGCCAACAATGTGTGGGTGCGATCAAGGATTACGTCGCTGCAGGAGACACCGATTGAGGCGGACATCGTAGCGTCTGCGATGTCCAAGATCAGAGAGCAAGCGACCGGAGGCTGGGCGACGAGCAGGCTACTGCGCCCCGTACTCGTGGCGGCGGCCATCATCATGGCAGTTGTAGTCCCGCTCGTAATACAGCTATCCGGCACCGGTCCCGGTGGAGGCATAGCCGAGGCCTATTCAGCATTCGCCGGACTAAAGTCCTACCGAATGACGGGCTCAACAATCACAACGACCGATAGTGCAACCACTGAGGTCGCTTTCGTCTGGGCATATGTCGCTCCTGATAGGTATCAGGGGAGGCTCACAGAGGGCGGAGAGTCGCGAGAGTTCATCATCGTCGGAGAGGATCAGTACACCCGGACCACTAGCGGAGCACAGACTGGCGTCGTCGTCATCGTGACGAGTGGTGGGCTCAGCATCTTTAACCCCGTGCCGACCAGGGACGGGACTTTGCAGATTCTAGACCTACTTATTGATGTGAGTGTGCTTGAAAATCAACAGATCGATGGAGTAGACAGCCTCCACCACCGGGGCAAAATCGACATGGACCGAGTGGTCGACGAAGTGCTGTCCAGCTTCGATTCCAGCTCGCCCGGATATGCGGAGGCGGCCGAGGCGTTTGACATCCAGCGCACTGCAGAGATCAACGTCGAGATGTGGTTTGGGAAGGAAGACTTCTTCATGCGGCGGTTGGACATGGATGTGCGGGCGCCTGTCATTTCGTCGGGCCACGGTGACATCAGGGGGGGCGTGTGGCTGAGCTACAAGACCTCAGCAACGTATTTCGATTTCGATCAGCCAATTGAAGTCGAACGACCAGTGAACTCTTCAGGGAATCTGGAGCAGGGCTGGCGGGTGGTTGGTGGTGATTCCTCCCCTGCGCCGTCGGTCGAGCTTCGTACCATCGAATGATCGTGTGACGGGTCACGGCCTGCGTGCGTGCTATACTCGGTCCCTCGAATTTGCCACTCCGGGCTACGTATCTGAGATATCTATCCGAGGGATACCCAGCCATGACAATTCGACAGTTCTCAGCTAATCCGTCCCAGGTCATCGTGGAGCAGCTCGTCGCCTCCGGCGTAAAGTATGTATTCAACAATCCGGGCTCCCGCGAGGCCCTGTTCTTTGATGCGCTTGCCTCGCACAATGACATCCACGGCATCATGGCTCTCCATGAGGGCAGTGTCGCCGCGATGGCCGGGGGCTACACCCAGGGCGAACTCGAACCTGCGGTCATGTCGGTCCATCTCGGGGCAGGCCTGGCCCAGAGCCTCGGCCAGCTCATCAACATCGGCGCTGGCGGTCTGCCCGTTGTAGTGATTACCTTCGCGGGGGATACCGGCAGTTTCGGGGACAAGGTCGGTCTGGACCTGGATCACAACTTCGGTCCAACCTCGATTTCCGCTCCCTTTACAAAGGCGACCTGGGCGGTCATGGAGCCCGAAGGGCTTCCACAGGCGATCGACCGTGCCATACGAGTCGCCAAAGCCCCACCTATGGGGCCGGTGCATTTGGCCGTATACGACCGCGTGCTCGGCGACCATCAGATCACTACAGGCATCATCGAAAACTCGTCGATTGCTGATCGTGCGGGCTATCCGTCTGAGTCAGACGCCGATCTGCTCGTCCGCGCGCTGGCGCAGGCCGACCGCCCGCTCCTGTACATAGGCGACGGCGTTTGGAAGTCAGGCGCAGGCGCGGCAACCATGTCGCTGGCCGAGCGGCTGGGCACGCCCATCGCGGGTGACACTCGTGCGGTTCCGATACGACACTCGCTGCACTGCGGTCCGGTTGAGGACGCCGTGGCCGCCTTCGAACCCGACACCATCGTGTGCATAGGTGTACGCCAGAACGCACGTGGGAATCCTCTGGACTTTGCCCCGTTCACCGGCGCCAAGCAGGTATTTGCCGTCGGGCCAGATATAGCCAACCTGAAAAACATCCCCGGTGTGGAGATGACCGTCCTTGCCGATGAGGCCCGGGCAGTTGAGCGCATGCTCGACGCTGCGGCCGAACGCTCGGCCGAGGGCGAATTCGACGAGCGCCGTTCCTGGGCTATGGAGCAGGCAGCGGCGATCCGCATCAAGCGACGTGAAGTGGTCGAGCGCACAGGGCCACAGCAAGGCCTCATAAGGCCATGGATCCTCGCTGACGCCCTTGACGATGCCCTGGAAGACGTGGGCGGCGGGATGGTGATGATAGAGCAGTTTACGGTCTCAACGGACGCGGTCAGGGGCAACCGGGAGTCGGCCCGTAACGTGTATATGCGGGTCGGTGGCCCGTCAGAAGGCTACGGTGTTGGCGGCGCGATCGGCCTGAAGCTTGCCGTCGGTGATACGCCTGTGGTCGGTCTCGTGGGTGACGGCTCGCTCTACTACGCGGATTCCGCCCTGTGGTCGGCAGCCCACCACCGAGTACCGCTCCTCTATGTCGTCCCCAACAATCGAGCCTATGGCATCGTCGCCGGTGCATTCGAGAGGGCGGACGGCACCATGAAGGAGACGGGCGGATATGCGGGAGTCGCCCTGGAGAACATCAACCCGGTCAAAATTTCTGAGGGATTTGGGGTCGAGGCGCGAGATGTAGACGACGAAGCCGCGGTAGCGACCGCCATCTCCGAGGGACTTGACCTGGTCGAACGAGAACGGCGTCCGATGCTTCTTAATGTCCATGTCCCCCAGGGCCTGCCCCAAGGCGGTCACGCGACACAGCCGTATCGCCACGGGGACACGAAGCCGTAGATCTCGTCGAGCGCGGCGTCTCATCGTGGAAATACCCGGCCCCACCAAGGGCTCCGAGGACCCCCACATGTCTCACTACGACATTCCTCCGTTGCGTCGTCACGCGGTCTGCTTTGACAGCATAGTCATGTGACAGTACCATTTGCGGAGTCACGATCTGAGCCTAGTTGGATCACGTGATGTTGCGGGTCGGAGTGCCCGCCAAACCTGCAGACTGTATTCAGGCAATGGAGGTATCTCAATTGAGCAAAGACAAGGGTTTCGTCGTGGGGGTCGTGTCGTCGCATGGCCACGAGAGCGGCCACATTCAAGTGTGGGATGTCTTGCCGGAGGTCGAGGCTATCCATGTCTGCACCATCGACGACGAAGCAGATCTGGACGCGATAGTCGCCCTGTCTCCGAAGACGGTGTCCAAGACCAAGGACCTCAGCGAGCTCCTCAGCACCCCGGGCCTGGACGCTGTGGCGGTGTGCGTACGGCCCGACCTGGGACCGGATGTCCTACGGGCAGTCGTCTCCGCCGGAATACCAGTCCTGTTCGACAAGCCCGCATCCACCAGCGCAGCCGCCATGCGGGCCGTGGCCGACCTGGCCCGCGAGAAGGGCGTGACGGCAGGGGCCATGTTCCAGTGGCGGCGGTCCGCCCCAATGATGGAGGCTCGTCGAATGCTGCAAGAAGGCGCGTTCGGTGATCTATGGGCCTTGGAAGCGCGCGTTCTCACCTCTCAACTGCGCTATCGCCGGCCGGATACGTCCTACTTGTTCAAGTCGCAGTATGCTGGCAGCGGCATCCTCTCGTGGCTCGGGTGCCACAAACTAGACCTGATTAACTACCTTACCGACGACCGAATAGTAGAAGTAACCGCGATGATCGGTAACCAGAATCCCGAGAAGGTGGATGTCGAAGACACGGCGTTCGTGACGTTCCGCTTCTCCAGCGGGGTCATGGGGACCCTGTATGCAGGCTACCTGATGGCCGGGCCTGGAAAGAACCCAGACGATGGCTTTATCGCGCTCCGCGGGTCCAAGGGATATGCGGAGATACACACAAACACACCCTGGTCGAATAACCGTTTTGATGGCCAGCCTTCCGACCCAAATATGCGGGTATGGAGCGAGGCGCCTGGCTGGGAAACAGGAGGCCAGCGAGAGCTTAATTTCAACGCGCCGGAGTCGCATGTCTATGGCGGGGTAATGGCCGAACGACTGTTCAGAGAGTTCCTCCAGGCCAGCACGGTGGGTGCCCCAGCGCCGAGTCCCATCGAGTCCTCGGTGCACTTGCTGGAGGTAGTCGAAGCGGCCAAGGAGTCGTCCCGCACGGGGCGCGCAGTAACAATTCCAGGAGAGTCCGCAATCTAATGCTTTCCAAGCAAGATATCGGACACTATCACGCATACGGCTTCGTAGTCATCAGGGAATGTCTGTCGCAGGCGGAGGTGGCGCGAATAAGCGCGGCTCATCGCCGGGCCATAGATGCAAAAGCCACCGCCGACGGCCGGTTCGGCGACGGCGGCACCGTCAACTACGGAAATTTTGTCGAAGACGACGACGCCTTCTTGGAATTGATCGAGCACCCGAAGCTCATGGAGGCGATGCGAGATATAGACGGAACCGAGTTCCTGTATATGGGCGGAAGCGACATCTGGGAGAATCGCGACGACACGCCATGGCATTGCGATCAGATTCCTGGGAGCAAGGTCTGGACCGCCAAAGCCGCGATCTACCTGGACGAGGCCAGTCAGGATGACGGGGCGCTAAACGCCATACCAGGAACTCACATACCGGAATTCAACGCAGCTATTATGCGCTCGTGGGGCAAATTCCAGGGCGGTGGTAGTCCCAGGCTGTGGCTGCCGCCCAAGGAAGTTCCAGGGGCTGTGTCGGTGCAAACAAACCCGGGCGACCTGGTCCTTTTCCAGACGAACTTGTGGCACTCCGCCTGGAGGCGGGTCGACGGACAGCCTAGACGCAACCTGTTCATTCAGTACTTTCGCGACCCCGGAGACGACGTGATCGCCCTACGGCAGCTTCGTGAAGAGGTCACGGGAGCTCTTGGCGCAGATCGGCCATATCTGTACAGTGCCCCCATGATGGCCAAAGGAGGTGAAAGCAGGGAGAAGATGGCGTCACGACTTGAAGAGCTGGGGATCGACAACGTGAGAGAGCAATGATACGCCCCGACCGAAGCACAATCAGAGAGTGACCAAACTTGCCTGAAATACTAGGACAGACGCGATTTCAAGATGTGGGTAGCCTGTGGGAATTGCCGGAAGCTGACTCGGCCGGATTCGAACCCTCCGCCGACGGTGCCCGTTTCAGTGCTCCTCCGGATCAAAACTTTGTGCTGAGTGGCACCGGAGTACACACTTGGAACGGCGACAGCATCGCTCTCCGGTTTCGCGCTGTTACGCCAACATCGGGTCGCCTTGAGTTCGGCTTCGATGCCGATACCCACGAGCATGCAAGAGTAGAGTTCGACTTTGCACGCTCGATAGTCTCACTGTCGACGTCAGACTGGTCGATCCCGCAGCCAGTCGCATCCGCACCCCTTTCGTTGAGCGCTGGCGAGCCCGTGACAGTGGTCATCGAAAAGAGCGAGGCCGGCGGCAACCTGGTCAAGAACGCCGACGTACGCGTGCACCTGGACGGGCATCAAATTCTGGCCGCAACCGATCTAGACCTCCTGCCTGAGATGGGAGTCGCCATTGGGGTCCAGGGCACAACGTGTATCGTCGAGGAGTTCATCCATCGCGGGTCGCAGCCGACTATCCCTGAGTACTTTCACCTGGGCGGCTGGCAGATGCTCAACCTCGAGTCCATTGAGGCGAACCTGGACTCGCTCTGCCGCGGCTTGACACAGGCTGCCGATGAAGGCGTCCAACTGCTGGTGAGCCCGGAAACATCCCTCACGGGCCTGTTTCCGCTCAGCCACGTGACAACTAATCAGGCAGCGATTGACGAGGCCGAAGGCCAGCTCAGGAAATTTATAGGCGGTCTGAAGAACGCTCCGTATCTGGTTGCCGGGCTGCCAGAGTGGAAGAGCGTGCCAGGACACACTCGCACCTCCACCCGATACAACGTCTGCCGCGTCTACGATCCTGATGGCGGGATCGTCTCGACCCACCCAAAAGTCCACTCGGCCGAAGACGAGTTCTGGCACGGACGGAATTTGAACGAGTTTGTCGTCCACGGTGTGCCGACAACTCTCCACGTGTGCCACGACCGTCGCTACCCGGAGCTATCGACACTACCCGTCATGTTCGGCGCACGGCTGGTACTCCATCCATCCAATGCCGGGGATGTTTCCGGCAGCGTCGAGGCCTTCGAGGCGAGGGCGATGGCGTACTCGGATACCACCCACGCATTCCACATCAACGTCGATGGCGGCGGCGGAAGCTATATCGTCGGCCCCCAGCGCGAGGACAACCTGATCGCAGTCAGCCCCGAATGTGATCGATACAACGGCGAATATCCGATGGTGGGCCCTGCACAGGAGAGCCTGTTCCATGCCAGAATTCGAGTCCACGACGCCTTTGGGTACTGGCCAGAGCGTTCGCTCCGTGCATCCGAAGCCACCGCAGAGGCATACCAGGCCCTCTATCACCAGCTAGGCGGAGGCCGTCATGTGTAGCAACACGGCCCACGTGAACACTATGGAGGTAATCTATTGCCGGTCTACAGCATAGCCAGCAGCCTGTTCCTGTATGACAAACAGGGTCAAAACATAGGGGACCCGATCGACGCCATCCGATCTGCCGCTGCAGCTCGCTTCCCGGAGATCGAACTGATGGCCGAAGGGGCCGGATGGGAGGATGGGCCGCCGGACCCGAAGCCCTATCGAGACGCCCTCGCAAGCAACGGAGTATATCCCCACACGATTCACGCCCCATACTCGGCCGTCAATCTGGCCAGCTTCGACGAAGCCGAGCGCAAGGACGGCGTCGAACAGGTCGCCGCCGCCATGCGGTTTTTTGCTGAAGTAGGCGGCAAAACTGTGGTCATTCACGCCAGTGGTCGCCCTCCCACCCCGGATGAAAACTACTATAATCTGCAAAATATTGGTACCGCGACGGAGATTGCCCACCGGTCGATCTCCGAACTGGCAGTCGTGGCCGAGACGGAAGGCGTGCGGATCGCGCTCGAAAATCTACCGGCAACCACCATGCCGGCTCGCCCTCTACAGACCATGCAGGAGTTGCGGTCCTTCATGGCCGACCTGCCGGCAGAGCAGGTCGGCATATGCCACGACATCGGTCATTCCCGGCTCATCAGTCTCGATATTGCCGATGAGGCCCGCATCGCATCGGACCGCCTATACGCACTCCATATCCAGGACGGCTCCACCGGTGGCGACGACCATCTCCCGCCCGGCCACGGCGTACTGGATTTTGATTCCTATGCGACAGCCCTTTCTGACATCAACTTCGGCGGTGCATGGACCCTCGAAGTACTGGTGAAGAACCACCCAGGCAGCGTCGAGGACATGACCATTGAGACAGTGGAAATTCGCGATCGATGGAATGCCGAAGGGATGGGAAACGTTCGATAGATAGTCGACAAAGCCGGTATTTCCCACACATTGCAAGACAAAACAAAGTGCAAGGAGAATCAATCTGATGGGTCAGAATCTACGCTTTCTGGGCATCGTCGCACATCCCCACGACTTCACACACTTCGCCGGTACTCTAGGCGTCCACACGGCCATGGGTGACACGGCCACGATAGTCTCCATGACCGCAGGCATTGGCACGCACAACGAGAAGCTGGCTACGGAACTGATGAAGCCGTTGTCGGAGCAGGATCCAGCAATCATCAACCAACCCACCGAGGAGCGGGCCGAAGAGAAGATCGACGAGTTGCGTCGCGCCTGCGCAGTATTCGGCGTCACCGACGTCCGAGTTTTGGGCTATCCGGACAAGCCCTTTGTATTTGAGCGCCACCCGGACGCAGCCGAGAAGTTGAGGGATATCATCCTTGAGGTCCGCCCCCATGTGATCTTCTCTCAGAGTCCATATCTCAAGGGCCCTCATGGCCACAAATCAGGCGTTCAAAACGATCATACGGAGACCGCCAATGCCACGGAAATGGCCAAGTCTATCGCGACGCTGCCTCGCCTCGGCTCTGGCGACGCGCCCCACACCGTAGCGGCAACATACTTCCCTGGGGTCTACTTCGAGCGCGAGGAGTGGGACTTCACTGTTGACGTCACTGAGTGGTTCGAGCAACGCATCGAGGCCGAGGCGACCTACGTCAGCCAGGGCCACACCCAGGAGTATGCTCGTCGGAGGATGACGCTGGTCCTGGGGAACATCGGCTCGTCAGTAGGCACCATGTATGCGGAAGCCTTCGTGAGAGACAAGGTGGAGCTACTGTCCAATATTACGCTCCCGCAGTCTCTCCTGAAGCTGGAGACCCAGACGAAGCTGGAGCAGATCGAAGCTGTTACCGGTGATGGTAACGGTTAAGGAATTCGCTGACCCTGAAAAGGGAGTTACCTTAGTCCAACGAGGCGGCAAACGGCAGAACTCACCTTTGCTGTGCTGGGAGCACATGCTGTAGAGAGTCCAGCAGCGGCCCGATCCCCTCGGTGGCCGGCGGACCCATCAGGCATACTTGGATCCAGTTGCGTTCGCGAAGATAAGTGCTGTTGTAGGAGATTAGCAGGCCCTGGTCTTCGAGACCACGGCCCACGTCGACGGAATCCACGCCGGAGGGCAAGACGATGGTGGTCACTGCCGGCGTAGAGTGTTCGTCCTTTGCCACGATATTGCAGCCCATCCGGCGCAGCCTTGCCCGAAGGCGAGTAGCGGCGGCATCGAGTGAGTGCAAAATTTGCTCGGCGTCAAGGTCTTGGATGGCAGCGTCGAGCGCGTACACCAGGTTCGTTGAGATGGTGTAGGGTATGCCGTCCTTGGCGGCGTAGAGTCCGAGGTCCAGATAGCGCGGTAACTTGCCTGGAGCGGGCGTCAGATCCCCTTCAAAAAACACCATCGATAGCCCCGGGTATGCCCCAAGACCCTTCCCAGAAACGCACGATGCCAGTGAGACTCCCGCCAGGTCCACGGGCATTGTGCCCACAGAGCTGATGCAATCCATCACGAGTTGGACACCCCCTTGGGCACATACCTCCCTGAGCATCGACAGGTTGTTCAGCACGCCGGTGGAGGTCTCGCAATGTACCGCCCATAACCAATCGACATCGCCTTGTGCCAGGGCAACCTCAAGATCCTGACGCACAAAAGGCCGTCCCCACTCCACATTGATCGTGTCGAAGTCCAGGTTGGCTCGCCGCCCATGGTCCTTGAGACGGTCTCCGAACTCGCCATTGCTCAGCACAAGACCCCGTCCGGGCGTAAGAGAAAGTTGCCCCGCCACTGCATCGTTGGCCATGGTGCCAGAGCCCATGAGTATCTCGACGCCGCGCGCGCCCACCATGTCACAGAGACGCTCCTTGATCCGTTTCACGTCGGCCACGAACCCGGGTGAGCGATGCGACACCGGCGGTCGAGCGAAGGCTCGCTGTACCTCTGAACTCACCGCGACCGGCCCCGGCAGCATGTATTTTGGTGTCCCGGCCGACTCACCGGAAGCATCGGTAGACAAGTAGGCCGACCACTTGCCTGCAATGTGCACAAGGTCCATGATCATTGGCTGGTAGGGGGCCTCTGGCGTTCCGACCCGTGGACCGAAAGGCGTAAAGCCCAGCCTGCGGTACAACCGCTCCTGATGGACGTTGCCAGAGATGATCGCGGCGTCATAGCCCTTGCCGATGCAATAGTGAGCCAGATTGGTTAAAAGCCCCTGGATAATTCGACCCTTCCGTCGCTCCCTATCTATCGCAAGCAGACGAATCTCACATACCGATACCTCGTCAGGCAAGTATCGGTCCAGGTCCTCCAGCTTACTGTCGAGGGAGAATGGGCGATTGCCCCTCGCGGCAACCATCCCCACGAGTTGTTCGTCGTCCAGGCATAAGAAGTAGGTGTTTTCTTCGTGGAACCGGTCCACCAACAGACCATCCTCGCTGGCCGAGTGTTGCGGAATTTCGTCCACAAAAGTGCGGTGGTTCAGCCGGTGTACCTGCTCGAACTCCCGGTCCTCCGTTGCGACCTTGAAGGTCAGCGGCGCCCGAGGTCGCTGCTCGGACCGATCACTCAATCCGGTCACTGTCGGCTCTCCGGTCTTTCGAAAGCTGACACGATGTTCTGACGATGGGCGAGGAAGATCAGGGCGACTAGGGCTGAGAGCCCGATCACGACATCGGCGGACGAGCGCCCCGTCGCTGCAGCCAAAACCGGCGCCAGGGCGACGGCCAGAAGTCCACTTGGCGTGAAGCGCTTGGTTGCTGCGAGGGCGATTGCTGCGACAAGAAGAGTCACGATCACTACCCAGTAGTCCAGCACAAGGACCGCGCCCATCACAGGCGACAGCCCCTTTCCACCACGAAACTGGAGCTGTACAGGCCAGACATGGCCGGCAAAGACCGCGACCGTGACTACGATCAGTCCTCGCTCGTCGAGTCCGTAGATGGTGGCCGCGCCGACGGCGAGTGCACCCTTGGCGGCGTCCCCCGCCAGGGTAGCTGCGAACCCGAGGGTTCCGAGGGTCCTGCCGACATTGCGCGCGCCCGTAGATCCGCTGCCGAGCAGTCGAATATCTTGGCCTGTGCGGAACTTAACGAGGTAATATCCAGTGGAAACGGAGCCCAGTGTATAGGCGATGGCCACCAGCAGAAACCACTGCACATCAGGCATACATCGCTCCGCAGTGGGTCTCACGAATCTCGTGGACCAGCATTGATATTGGGGGCGGCCCAACTGTACCACACGGCAGGGCACTCATTGGAAGCTCGGACGTAGTCAACCTATGTCTAGCAGCTAGTTGGCTTGGATCGCGATACCCGCGTTTTCGGCGCTACATCGCTTCGTACGATTTCACCCGACCCTTGTGGACTACTCGGAGTCGTTTCTGACTCTCCAGGGCTTTGATCGCCTGTATCACGGTGGGTTCACCGTGCCTGCGAAATTTTCCGATGATCTTGCTTCGACCCTTGGCCAACTCACAGTATTTCCAAACCAGATCTTCCAACGCGTCCCCGGTGCAGGGAAGAGAGAGCATCGGTATAACGACGGTGTGCCCCTGATTGCCGTCTACTGATTCCCCCGGCATAAACTCAAGGTGCTCCTCGTGTCGCTGAAAAAACGCCCTCAACCGCGTACGCAACACTCCACCAGGCCCCGTGGACCCATAGCCGTGAACGATGTCCAGGCTGCCACCGCCGCGGCCCATCTTCCGAACCTCATCGTTATAGAACTCGATGAAAGTTGGCAGGGCCTCAGTCCAGGTTAGCCCGTGGAGATCTATTTCGCGGGAAGCCACTGCTTAGGCACCTGCTATTTCAGTAGCGAGGTCCAAAACACCAGCAGCAACATCGGATTCCAAGTGTAGCCTTGCCACCCTTCGTCCAGCTTCTACCAGCGCCTTGCGGTCCCCTAGGGCCTGAGCGTCGGCCAGCGTGCCAAACGAAAAATGGGCCCCGGGAATAGAGCCGCCATCTCCATGTCTGGTCGTGATCTGTAGGAACGCACCTGAGGGAGGTCCGCCCTTGTGCAGTTGTCCCGTAGAGTGCAAAAATCTCGGGCCGTACCCGAGGGTAGTGGCAATCCCGTATCTCTCCGCAACCTGGAGGCGAAGAGTCTCGAAGGCACGGTCAATCTCCGGAGTTTGAGCCACATAGGCCATGATTGCCAGGTAGTCGCCGTCAGTAATGCTACCTAGTAGCTCCTGCGCGGAAATCCCGAACCCGCCGTCCGGGAGCTTGCCAGTCGCCCGGTAACCTTCCAATACGCTATCCGTCATGTTCTTTGCCGCCTCGACGTTCGGCTGATCGAAAGGGTTGATTTTCACAATAGCGCCAGCCACAGCCGTGGCGAACTCCCATCTGAAAAACTCCGCGCCCAGGTCGTATCGATCACGCAAATCCAGCCGAACGATGGGCTGGCCGCGTTCCGCAATCAGCCGGATTGATTCGTCGGTTGCCAGGTTGTCATCGCCAGCCACACGCAGATACACGAAAAACCGATCATCTCCGTATGAATTAACCCCTATTGAAGGCTCGTCAGCGACGGGAACGACCCCCTTGTCGTTCTTGCCAAGGCTCTCGGCGATGAGCTGTTCCGCCCAAAGGCCAAAGCTGCCGATGGACGGTGAGGTCACGAGGGTGAGCTTGTCACGCCCAGCCGCAGCTAGGGTAGCTAGCGCCGCCCCCAGGAAGGCACCTGGGTTGCTGAGAGAATCGACAGACGAAGCGCAACTCTCGCGCATGTCATTGGCTCGCTGGAGCAACGACGCTATGTCCACACCCATCAGCGCCGCAGGAACCAGCCCGAAGAACGACAATACCGAGTACCGGCCTCCGATGTCGCTTGGGTTCGAAAAAACGGCCAGGAAGCCTTCTGAGTGCGCCAGATCCTCAAGCGAAGTGTCCGGATCGGTTATTGCAACGAAGCTCTTGCCCGCTGCCTCACTACCGACAGCTTGTTCTACGAGTGCCCTGAAGTGGCGGTAGAAACTATTCGGCTCAATGGTCCCACCCGATTTGGACGATACCAGGAAGAGCGTCCGGGAGAGGTCGATCGCCATCGTCACCGAGTCGACCGACTCAGGCACAGTCGAATCGAGTACGATCAGCTCCGGAAATCCGTCCGCGCTCCCGATTGTTCGGCGCACGACCTCCGGGCCGAGGCTTGAGCCTCCCATCCCAAGAAGTACAACGTGCCTGAAGCCCGCGTCCTTGACCTCCTGAGCGAACTCTGTCAGGGCAGAGACCTGCTCTACTATTTCATCTGATACCGTTAGCCACCCAAGGCGATTGTCGATCTCATCCGGTTCGTCTGCCCAGGCCGTGTGATCTCTGTCCCAGATACGACGGAGCACGGCGTCTTGATCCAACGCGGACAGTGTAGATTCTACGTCCGGCAGATACTGTCCCAGCTCCACGTCGAAGTAATCATGTCCTGGGTCGTCTAGATGACCGACTCTCTCATCGTTGTTTGGCATGCTTCACCTCACCGGCGCTGTAACGCAGCGCAAACTTGAACTTGAGCACTCTACTACGATGCGGAGGTTGCCTCAACGGGTCTGGAGCTCAACCTCAATCATGCGGACGATTCGTTTGAGACGTATCATCAGCGGTCCGGCAGTGTAACGGATTCGAGAGGTACGAGGGCGGGTCGATCGCGTGCTGGCTGGGCGGGGTTCGCCCCTACTTGTCGAGTCCCAACAGTTCGATTGCGTTTAACCCGAGTATCTGGCGCTTGTCGGCGTGTGAAATATCGGCGGTAACTATCTTGCCAAGCGCATGACGGGCGTCCAGCAGCGCCATGTCGGTGCCAAACAGCATTCGGTCGGCGCCCGCGATACGGACCCCTTTTTCAATCGCCCCGAAGGTCGCGCCGGACCCACAAGTCTCGAGATACACATTCGGGAGATCCCGAGCAGCCTCAAGCGTTTCCGTATTCCCCGAACCGCCGGCGTGAGCCAGAACCCACTTCACATTGGGAAAGCGCTCAGACAACGCCGCAAACTTCCTCTTCACAGTGATTCCTGGACTTTCGAACGGGTAGCTCGGGTGGCTCATCACCGCCAAGCCGCGTTCGTTCAGCCACTCGTAGATCGGGAAATAGGCTGGATCGTCGTTGGGTTTGCGAAAGTAGTCCGGGTAGATCTTCAGGAACTTCATCCCAAGCTGCAAAAAGGCCCTCTCCAACTCGGGAATAGTCTCCTCGGGATAGTGAGGAGTGACAAAGGCAACCGGTATGAAACGGTCCGGTCGCTTGGCAACGAACTCTGCAACAACATCGTTGGCCGCTCGCGCGTCGCCGAGAAAAATGCAGTTGACGCAGGCCTTGTCGATGCCGGCGCGATCCATAATTTCGACGTAGCGTTCGAGGTCCCCAAGCATCGCGTGGCGGCCCCAGTTGCCCAGGTGCGCATGAAAGTCGATAACAGGAGTGTCCATGGTTAACCTATACCCATAAGCCGCTCGGCGTTGCCCGCGCAGATCGCCCGAAGAGCGTCCTCGCTTAGGCCGTTGCGGTGGAGGCTGAACAGCTGTGGTGATATGGCCGAATCGGGGAACCGGGAACCGAACAACACGCGCTCCGGCCCGATGGCATCGACGACGGACGTAATCCCGCCACCTGGCACGAATCTGGATATTTCGAAGTCCAGGTTCGGCAGGCTCCGCACCAGGGGCAGTGCCCACGATGCGTCGTTATACTTGGCTCCGCTCAACACGGCCTTGATCTCTGGCCGCTGCGAAAGTGTGTCATAGATATCGCGAGGATCGATGGGGTTGGTGCTGGGTATTGGGCCGATCAGCTCAAAATCCACTGGGAGCCACACGGGTATTCCCGTCTCGGCGAGCCAGTCGAGCCACGGCCCGATGACCCATGGGCGAAATGGGTAGTTGTGGAGGCCCGGAAACATCCTGACCGAGCGCACACCCTCTGAATCGACATGCGCAGCTAACTCGCTCAGGTCGTCGAAGGACGGGTTGCACACGAACTGCGGTAAAAACTCGTCCGAATTACTGATTGTCTCAATTAACGCGCGATTGCCTTCGCCAGAGTCAAATATAGCAGCATGGGGCGCGTAGACTAGTGCGCGACCGATACCGGCCAGCTCCATCTCGTTTCTGGCACCCTCGGCGGAGTCGATATTGACCGGCTTGTCATGACGCCGACCGAGAGACATGTTCGAGTCGAGAACAGGGACAGATGGCTTGAAGTCGAGATCGACGTTACCCATATCAGTACCCGATAGCTCCTCGGGGTCGCGATACCTGTGTCGGCGGCAGTGAGTGTAGCACACATGCCGGGCGAAACGGAATCCAGCGGCGAAACCGGCTCGGTACTGCCGTCAGGGCTGGAAGCGCCTACACCGCGCCCTTGGCGACGTTGCGCCGCTGCCGATTCCTGGCAGTGTCGGATAGCAGCTTCTTGCGCAGCCGGATGTTATCAGGCGTAACTTCCACCAGCTCGTCGTCCGATATGAAATCAAGCGAGTCTTCGAGACTCAATTTGACAGGCGGGCTTAGTCGCCTCGTGATGTCGGCGTGGGCGGCGCGCATGTTGGTCAGTTTCTTCTCTTTGGCCACATTGATGCCGATATCCTGGTCCTTTGGATGGAAACCGACGATCATCCCCTCGTAAACCGGCGTCCCCGGCTCAACGAAGGTCTCTCCGCGGCCCTGGGCGTTTAGCAGCCCGAAGGTGATCGCGGTGCCCGGCTCAGATGCCACCAGAACCCCGGTGGTAGACGCCTTGACATGGCCGGTCATCGGCTGGAATCCGGTGATGACGCTGTTGATCACGCCCGTGCCTCTGGTGTCCCTGAGGAACCCTGAGCGGAACCCGATCAGGCCGCGTGTCGGGATGTTGTACTCCAAACGCACGTTGCCCTCACCGTCGTTGTTCATGTTTATGAGCTCGGCCAGACGCCCCGCAAGCTCCTGAGTCAACGCACCGATGAACTCATCACGGGTGTCGATCGTCAGCCGCTCATAGGGCTCGTGAACCTTGCCATCGACGAGTTTCGTGACGGGCTGCGGTTTGGATACCTGGAACTCGTGCCCCTCGCGTCTGATGGTCTCCACCAGTATCGTGAGATGCAACTCTCCTCGGCCCGACACGAGGAACTCGTCTGGACTGTCCGTGGTCTCCACTCGAAGACTGACGTTGGTCCGCAGGTCCCGGAACAGCCGTTCGCGAAGGGTCCTAGAGGTGGAGAATTTCCCCTCCCTGCCCATGAATGGCGACGTATTAACCGCAAACGTCATCTTCACCGTTGGCTCATCTATCTTTATGGTTGGCAAGGCCTCAGGCTGCTGAGCATCTGCGATTGTGTCGCCTATGGACACGCCATCTACGCCGGACACAGCTACGATGTCTCCGACCGGGGCCTCCGAGACCTCAATCCGCTCCAGTCCTCGGAAGACATAGACCTTGTCCAGTTCGTGGGACTCCGCCGTCTTGCCGTCGCGAAGCAGCGCGACATTGCTGCGGCCTTTCGCCGTACCTCGGAACACCCTGCCGATGGCGATTTGACCGACGTAGTTGCTATAGTCCAGTGCCGTGACGAGCATCTGGAAGGCTCCGTCCGGGTCCCCCATCGGTGCTGGAATGTTATTTATCATCGCCTCGAACAAAGGCTTCATGCCCTCTCTAGGGTCGTCGAGATCTGCAACAGCATATCCTTCGCGGGCGGAAGCGTAGAGAATCGGAAAATCTAGATGCTCGGACTTCGTCGCGAGTTCTAGGAACAGATCCTGTACGAGCTCCACGACCTCCTCAACCCTGGACGTTGGTCGGTCGATTTTGTTGATGACCACCATCGGCGAGACATCGTGGGACAGTGCCTGTTGAAGTACGAAGCGGGTCTGAGGCATAGGGCCGTCGACCGCATCTACCAGAAGCAGGCAGCCGTCGGCCATGTTCATGATCCGCTCGACCTCACCGCTGAAATCGGCGTGGCCTGGGGTGTCGATGATGTTGATCTTTGTATCGTTGTAGGTGATCGCGGTGTTCTTGGATAGAATCGTGATCCCACGCTCCCGCTCCAGCGGGTTCGAGTCCATGATCAGCTCACCAAGCTCCTCGCGCTCGGCGAAGACATGTCCCTGTTTCAACAGGGCATCTACGAGAGTAGTTTTGCCATGATCAACGTGGGCAATAATTGCAATATTTCGGATTCCGTCGTTCGTCTGGGTGGGGGTCATATATCTGGCTTTCCTAAGAATGATCGGCAGTGCCGTCTAAATCGCCGAAAAAGCGTCGTCGTTGCCTGCGGTTGTAGCGGTGGAGTAGAGAGGGGCAAGCTCGCTATGACCATGCCACGTTGGCTCGCAACGCAGCACGTCTACCTATTAAGAGTAACACAGGTTCCGGGATTCCCTCTCAATGCGTTCGCACAAGAAAGCCCTGAATTGATTCCTACATCGCAGCGGGTGGAGCGTTGGACTCGCTGATAGCGATCTGTATCCCTGTTGAAATGAGCGCGCCAGACAGGCGTGAGAGGGACCGCCAAAGTCTTGAGCGCGCGTGAAGCGTTTGCGATACGCTGTGGCTTCGAGGGTGTTGTTCACACGTAAAATAGTCACTAATCGCAAACGAGAGGGGCGTACGAGTCGGCCAGCAAACCTATTCCCTGGGTACATGTAACAGAGTTAGATTTGCGAGCCGGTCAAGGATGAAAGGAGTCGACGGTGAGGCGCACACCGATCGGTGATGAAGAACGACATTTGCTGGCCGAGGCCTTAGGCGATACGCCTGAGACGACCATCGCTGTGCATCTGCTGAGGCGGGGACTTTGCAGCGCATTCATTGGCGACGAGCCGGCCGAAGCTGCTATCGTCCAAAACCTGGCATTGCAGGGGGACGTCTACGCTTTCGGAGTAAGCCTCGACGCAATCAAGGAGTTGCTTGACGTCGCGACGGGGTGGAGGCGCGTCAGTGCCCCAAAACCTGTCGGCCTCCTGCTGGGCGCCGCCGTCGAACAACAGACAGGCCTTAGCATGAACTATGAAACGGTCGTCTACCACACCCTGAAAACCCCGGTGGTCGACTACCATGACACCGCTGTCCAAAGGCTCGCTCAGCAAGACTCACACCTTCTGACGGCTGCCCCTCCTCAACTGCAGATTGGTGCGTTCGGAGACATGAACACACTGCTAGGCGAAGGAGTAGTGGCCTGCGCGATTGTCGATGGGGATGTCGTGACAATCGCCTACACCTCGGCAATTACCGAGCGGCATGCCGACATCGGCGTCATGACACTCGAACCCTGGCGCGGACGAGCCTTCGCAACCTCCGCAACCTCCGCGGCCTCACTGGTCGCCGAAGAAGTGCAGCGGCTCGGGCTCGTGCCGGTCTGGACCACGATGGACGACGATTTTGCGTCGATCCGCATCGCCGAAAAGCTCGGCTTTGCGGAGGTATCTCGACGGGCTGTGATCTCCGTTGCCACGCAGGGCCTCTAGCGACGCAGGATCTGCGTCTCGGGCACTCCACCCGTTTCAGCGCCGCACGATCGCATGACCTCTGCCGCATCCAAATCCCGTAGTATGTCCAGGCCGTAGTACTCGACAAGGGAGAAAGAGTGCGGATCATCATAGGTCTATTGGGACACAGCCGAATCACAATCGTCACGGGGTACCTGCTGCTGGTTCTCGTTGCCACAACATGCGGAGCATCTGCGCCGTCTGGCACCGAACCCGAAAACCCCACGCTGGAGGGCAGCGATACGTCAGCGCCCGCCTCAGGGACGAGTGTTCCAGGTTCGGAAATACCCACTACTTCTGCCGCCGTGCGCTTTGCGGAGGGACGGGAAGGGGAACTGGACCTGATCGCCTACTCTGACGACGAGGGGCGTGTGTTCCTCACCGGACCGCAAGGCATCAGCCCGTCGAGGATCGACCCCGGCGATGGCTTCTTCATCTGGCCTGTCTGGTCTCCGACGGGGGACCGTATCGTCTTTTCCGGCACGTCCCTTGATTCCGGAGAGCCTGCCGCGCTCTATTCCTATAGTCAGGGCGAGGAATCGCCGCAGGTCGTTTTCAGAAACGAGCCTGGAACAGGCGCAATTCTGCCAAGCATGGCGCACTACCCGTTGTGGTCCCCCGACGGCAGTCGGCTGGCCATTGTCGCCAGCAGGCAAGAGCAGCTGGCCATGTATTTATTGCACACAGACAACCCAGGTTCAGCCGAGAAAATTCTTGAAAGAGCCCCCCTCTATGCATCCTGGTCCGGGGACTCACGTTACCTGGTCGTGCACGGTGAAGAGGAGCATTTCATCGTGGATTCCGAGGGTGAGAAGCTCGTGACTGCCCTTGACTACCGCGACTCACAATACCGCGCACCTGCGTGGTGGCCGTCCGGAGACCGATACACCCTGGTGGTCCCCAATAGCGATGGAGGCCGAGACCTAGTAATTGAGGAAGCCATATCCCACGAACGCACCACTTTCGGGTCGGTGGAGTCCGGTGTAGCATTCCGTTGGTCGCCTGACGGCAGTACGCTGGCCCTGGCCCGTTCCAGGATATCCGTGGGCGGTATCTACGACACCATTGAGTTCTTCCGAGCAGATGGCACGAGCATCGGGCCGGTCATCGATGACACCCTCATCGCATTTTACTGGTCCCCGGACAGTTCCAAGCTCGCGTACGTAACGCTGGCCGATCAGGCCGGGGTCTTTCGCTGGCAAGTACTGGATATGGAGGACGGGAACGATCAGTTTGTCACAGAGTTCAAGCCAAGTGGACCCCAGATCACGCTGTTCCAATTCTTCGATCAGTTTTCCTACTCCCATCAGGTCTGGTCCCCGGACAGCGATGCCCTCGTATTTTCAGGCAGACCAGTCGGAGGAGTGATCTCCGACGTGAGCGGCCTGTTACTAGGTTCGCAAATTCTTGTTGCGAGCCTCGATCAGCCGCCGTCAATCCTACCGATAGCCAGTGGAGCGATGGGTTTCTGGTCCCCGCGTTAACAGGCGTTGACCTGGCCGCGGTTGGTGGCTACCATTCCCTTGCGTCTCGCGAGAGACCGAAATCGCTGGAGGTGTGGATTGCTCGGATTCTTACTGCCAGTTTTGTTCCGGAGCCCCCTTCGACTGCAAGTGAACCTCGACCAGGGGACACACATGTTGGGCGACGAGTTGTCCGTTGCCGTCGAAGTGAGTTCAAAGCGGGACGCGGTTGTGGAGGAGGGGCGGGTTAATCTCGTGTGTGACGAACGCTGGGCGGAGACCTGGATCAAACCCGAGCCCATGGGGCGCAGCGCAGGGATGATAGGGCGGGGGACACAACTGGCCGGTCCAACGGCGCCAAAACGCGAGGTCAAGGAATTCACGGACTCTTTCGTACACAGCACCGTCGTGTTTGGCGAGGGTCTGAGAGTTCGTCCCGACTCAGTTGAGCGACTCAACGTCAGCTTGCCGATCGGCAAGGACTGGCCGCCCCACGCCAAGGGAGGGACGCTCTCATGGAGCCTGGCGGTGCTTCTGCGGACCCCTCGCGGGCGCGAGGTCAAAGAGGTTCACGAGATTGAGATTGTCATTCCGCAATAGTCGGCCGAAAACCTTTTCAGCTGGTGGTCATCGGCGGTCGAGCTAGCTCACGCTCGTCAATGGCAGCTCCACGACCCTGTTCTCGCGGGCGGACTCCAGCGCTGCCAGAGTGATCTCCAGCGTATCCCGCGCGGCTTGGGCTCCACACATCGGCTCGGTGTCATTTAGAATGCTGTCCACGAAATGGTCGAGGGCGTCGTAGACCGCGTCGGACCCGTACTTCAGGGACCTGTTGCCCGACTTCTCGTAGGAGTTCCAGTGGGGCTGGTTCGCGTCAATGGAGATCATCCCGTGAGTGCCGTGGACACGAATGGTCTGGTCGCCTCCATACCCATTCGGGTGCGCGACAGCAGTCCGACCCACCGACGTGGACGCTATGACGCCGTGCTCGAGGTTCATGGTGATGAACGCCAGGTCCTCCAGACCTATGGTCCTCGCCTCCTCGAAGAAAAATGACCCGGTCACCGCATACACACTCAGTGGCCTATTTGGGACCAGGTACAGCAGCGCGTCGAGGGGATACATCCCGTGGTTGCGAAGCTCCCCGACCCCCGCTACCTTCTTGCCGGCTGCGATGATCCACTCGCTGTGGATGGCCCAGGGCAGGCCCACGTCGCCGTTTTGGAGCGCCTCTCGGGCCTGAAGGATCGCAGGATTGAACCTGTAGTTGTGTCCGACCATCAGCTTGATACCATGCCGAGCCACCGACTCTATGATCGAGTCCGCATCTGCTAGATTATCTGTCAAGGGCTTGTCCCCGAAAATGTGCTTGCCTGCCGAGGCCATCTTCTCGACAAGCGGCGCGCGCCGGTCGAAGGGACTCGAAAAGCTCATCGCGTCCACGTCCGAACTCCCAAGCACCTCGTCGACGTCTTCGATGTACGGCACCCCAAACTTCTCCGCCGCATCGACACCTTTCTGTCGATCGGCGGGTTCCGGGTTCTCGTCGGTGACCGCAACTATCTCTACCCTTGGGTTCCGGAACAGCGTGTCGGCGTAGTGGCTGTTCTGGCCACCCATGCCAAGCACCGCGAACCTAACTTTCTCAGATGACATTAGCCGCCTCCCACGAGCACAACTTCGCCCGTTCTGATCGACTCCTCAGCCGCGAGGCACATTTCCAGCGCGATCCGGCCCTGCTCACCGGTGACTGGAGGCGTCGTGCGGTCCAGGACACAGGACACAAAAGCAGCTATCTCACGGTCGAATCCGTGCTGAATATCGAGGCCGAGGGTACGTAGACCGTCATCGTTGTGTACGAGTTGAGTGTCACGTTGCCCGCCTGTAGTGATCTCGCCGTCGGTGCCCATGATCGTGATTGAGGCCCACTCGGCAGAACGTGGCACATTGGCGCGGCTGAGATCCACGACTGCGATCGCTCCGCTATCGTATTTGATTGTGATCATGAAGTAGTCGTCCATCTCGAGGTGGGAAGAGGTGATGTTCTGGGCTTGCGCGTACACCGAAATGGGTCGGGCGCCGATCCACCAGTTGCACAGGTCGGTCGCATGGACCCCGTTGGTGACCACGTTGCCGCCCGTGTCCGCCGGACTGATCCGGTTTCCGCCCCAGTCTTGCCGCCAGAAGCCGCCGCCCGCACTGAAGCGCACATACACCGGGTCGCCGATCTCCCCACTGTCTATGACTTCCTTGGCGCTAACGGAATGGTCGTAGAAGTGGTAGGTGTGAGCGACCATGAGCCGCACGCCAGCGTTGTGGGCAGCCAATATTATCCGGTCAGAATCTTCGAGGGTAGTCGCGATGGGCTTCTCGACTAGGACGTGTTTACCCGCGCCTGCGGCGTCCGACGCGATGCGACCGTGGGTGGCCTCTGTGGTGCAAATGTCTACCGCGCTGACCCCGTCCCATCCAAGCAACTCAAGGTAGTCGGTCGTCCAACGCGTGATTCCGAGGGCAGCAGCAGCTTCCTTCGCCCTCTTTGGGTCGGCATCGGCTACGGCGACAACCTTTGCGTTGTCGCGCTTGAGCCATGCTGAGATGTGGTTTTTCGCTACGCCACCCGCGCCAATTAGTCCAACGCCTAGCACAGCTGCACCTCTCTGGTAGCCTGCTTGATCTCCCTCGCGGGAGCGGCGGCATTGTAGCACACAGCACAAGACTGCGGTTCGTGAATTCGACGAGCCGCAATATGCAATCGGTCCGTCGCTCCTCCTCGGTCGTCCCGGTGGTACAATGCCCGCGTTTGGCGAGCACGTTGTAGTGGAGCAATTAGACCTCGATTCAGGAGAACTGGCATGGTGTCCCGGGAGCAGATTACGAGTTCGATTGTCGAAGCCATACGGATCAAGGGCGTTGCAGATGCATTCGAAAAGCTCATGTACCTGGTTGCGTCCGTACTCGGTGTAGGCTTCTTTTACTTCATGATCAACCTGATGGGCGTCAAGAATTTCCTCATCTTGACGGTGGTATTTGGAATGCTGGCAGTTGTGAAGGGGTTGTTCGTGCTGATGATCAAGTAGCTCACCCCAGGTGAGCTCGGTTGTTTCTGACCCGAATCGTAGATCGCACTCCCGTCTTTTTCTCAAGGGCATTCGCCTCCCCCCAGGTTTCGCATTCACCTCTGATCGCAATTTTCCAAACGTCCTCATGTCAACATGGGCGATATTCACGGGTTTTTCACGCCACATGCCACGTTCTTCACGTCGGCTTCACGCACGTGCCGATAGTATGAATCCAGACGAAGCGGCACCGCTGACTAGGGTAGTCGCTAACTAATGTGAGTTTGGATGGTTCCATCGGTGGGGGCTGGTTGGAATCGTCCGACCCTTGGTAGGGCAGCGCGGGTGTACGAGGACTAGTCCTTCGCACCCGTGCTGCTCTCTCGTTTTGCACATTGACGCAAGAGGCCGCAACCAGTGATACGACGGTTGCGGCTTTTTGGCGTCCGGTAGATTGCCAGGAAGGGTGTTCGAGCACACCGTTTGGGCACTCCAACGGTGGCCGCGTAAAGTTCGGTGCCGTTCGTCGTGGACACCTAGTTATGTGTCTGCATATAATGGCAGCGGATACGGGCGGTCGCGCTTGGTATGATCCCCGAAATCCTCGGCTTGCTGAAGTGTCTCTGACACCGAAATACCTCGCCCGATGGAGAGTCTCCCCATGGCACACGATCCCTTGCCCGTATCTGAAGTCCCTGTAGTGCCCCCGCGCATACTTCTCGGTCCCGGCCCGAGCGACGCCAATCCCAGAGTCCTTCAGGCCATGAGCGGACCGATGATCGGCTACCTCGACCCCGACTTTGTGAAGATCATGGAAGAGGTTTCCGGTCTACTGCGTCGCGTATTCAACACCGAAGAATCACTGACCATGGTCTTGTCAGGCACCGGGTCAGCTGGGATGGAAGCGGGCCTGAGCAGCCTTCTCGAGCCTGGTGATACGGTAATACTCTGCGTCTGCGGCTTTTTCGGACGGCGCATGGCTGACATGGCGCAGAGGGTTGGTGCCAATGTTGTGCTGCTCCAGAGTGAGTGGGGACGGCCGTTCCCGCCTGAGATGCTCGAGGCAGAGCTGAAAAAGCACGACAAGGTCAAAATGGTTGCCACCGTTCACGCCGAGACCTCCACCGGCGTGCTCCAGCCGCTGGAAGAGATCTCCAGGCTGACAAAAGAACACGGTGCCTTGTTGATGGTCGATGCCGTCACGTCCCTCGGCGGAACTGAGGTCCGGGTGGACGACATCGGCATCGATTATTGCTACTCCGCCACCCAAAAGTGCCTGGCCGCTCCTCCCGGACTCTCGCCTGTTGCGATGAGTCCGCGGGCGATCGAAGTTGTAGCAAACCGCGATACGAAACCTGCCTCCTGGTACCTAGACCTGGCTCTCATATCCAACTACTGGGGAGGAGACCACGTCTATCACCACACTGCGCCAGTAAGCAATATAGTCGGTCTGCGCGAGGGCCTCAGGGTGATCCTGGAAGAGGGAATGGGTCCGCGTATCGCAAGACACAATCGCAACTCAGCGGCGTTGCGAGCCGGTCTTGAGGCGCTTGGACTCCAACTTGTCGTGTCTCCAGAAAACCGCCTCGACCAAATAACACCTGTTTGGATCCCAGAAGGGATCAACGACCAGGCGGTACGGGCGTCGCTGCTTCGCGACTACCACATCGAGATCGGTCGAGGACTAGGAGATTTTGCCGGCAAGGTATGGAGAGTCGGCCTGATGGGCGATTCCAGCAAATCCGAGTACGTCCTGGCACTGCTCTCGGCCCTCGAATCAATATTGCCAAGTGCCGGTTACGAAGTAGCCGTGGGGTCTGGTGTCGGAGCCGCTAGCAAGTCGCTGGCCGCATCATAGCTCTGGAGAGGGGCACCGCGTGAAGAACATCCCCATCATTTTTCCAATTGCGCTGGCGGTGATCATCATCACGACCTTCTTCTCCGGGGCGTATGCGATTGCCGAAGGTGCCGTTCGCAGCGACAGTGCCAATCCGGAGCAACAAACTGGAGCCGACTCGTCATCCGGCGACACCTCATCGGGAGGCCACGACTGGTACGAGTCCGCCGCGATCCTGGTCTGCCCCCTCCACTAGCCGTCCTTCCACCACAGTCGCTGGAATGCCGGACCGTAACCGGCTGGCCCAAGTTCTGGCGATAACCCTGACTGGCGCCAACCGCCAGAGTCCGTGGCACCTAGCGTAAATCGGTGGCCCACGAGACCACAGATAGGCTCAGTTTTGGGGTAGGTGTGGAGGGTGCGGGTAGGTGCCTGGCTTATATGCAACAGAGTAGTTACTCAGAACGCATTGGCCAGAAAAAAATTATCTCAGCTATCGTATTAGGAGTTGTCACATGACCGTATTCGCAGATCAGGTCGCCATCGTAACCGGTGCTGCAACCGGCATCGGCCACGCCATCGCCTCAAGATTAGGAGGTGACGGGGCGCGGATACTCATCGTCGACCTCGACCGCGGCGAAGCGGAGCGGGCGGCGGAGGAGCTTGCCGCAAGTGGCATCGACGTACGCATCCAGGTTGGCGACGTGGCCGATCCAGATGTCGCCGCGTCAAGCGTCTCCCAGGCATTGGAGACATGGGGCCGCATAGACGTGCTCGTCAACAACGCGGGTGTCGGCGGGAACGTAGCACCCATCTGGGAGCTACCGGTCGAAGAGATGGACCGCGTGTACAGGAGCAACCTTCGAGGTGTCTTCCTGTTCTGCCACGAGATCATACCCCATATGATGGAACGCGACTACGGTCGCATCGTGAACATCGCCTCAATCGCTGGTAAGGAGGGCAACCCGAGGATGGCGCCGTATTCGGCTACCAAGGCCGCCGTCATCGGGCTGACCAAGTCCGTGGGCAAAGAGTTGGCCGACACTGGTATTCGGGTCAACTGCATAACGCCAGCGGTAATCCAGACAAGAATCCTCGACCAACTGACACCAGCCCAGGTTGACTACATGTTGGAACGCATTCCCATGGGGCGCACAGGCGAGGTCTCTGAAGTGGCGGCTTTGGTCGCGTGGCTCGCGTCCAAGGAGTGTTCGTTCAGCACGGGAGCGGTCTTCGACATCAGCGGCGGCAGAGCGACGTACTAGCTGGCAGGGGAGTGCACTTCGTTTTCGGCCATATTTAGGTCCCTTAGCCCTGGCTTCGCGCGTCCATCGTCATGATCCACGCCGGTCCCTCCACCAATTCCCATCCCCGTCCGGGCGTGTGACGCTGCCAACTGTCGACGATGGGCTGTCCAACGCGCCTGTAGCCGAGATTTCTGTAGAGCTCCATAGCACCTGAGTTCTCGATTGCGACCTCCAGATTGACGTGACCAAGGCTACCGAGGCGGGCCTCGCGCTCGACCGCGTTTACCAGAGCACTGCCTATGCCACGTCGCCGCACAGCAGGAGCTGTGTCCAGGGCGAAAAGCCGTAGGGAATCGGGTCGTCGGTGATTGTGACAGCCCATGCTGACGGTGCCCGCAACATCACCGTCCAGGAGCGCCACCAGCACCACTCGATAGCTGACGATGTGCTCCTGCCAGCGATTTGAAAGCTGCTCGGGGCTCACATCCCCTGCCATCGCGTGGGACAGCTCAGCGATGTCGCTCTCTACGGCAGGGCGGATGGCGATGGACATATGTTAATGCGCCTCTCACCACGCCAGTGGGCACGCCGTCGCTACTAGCCTGAGGTAGACCCCTACGGAAGACTGACCTCGGGCTCGGGCTGGCCCCTTCGGAACAGGCGACCGATCGAGCCCTGCTCCCATGCCACCAGGAGATTCGTCGCGATACCGATCGAGCTGTATGTCCCTGCGATCACGCCTATTAGAAGCACCCACAGGAACACCCGAATCGTCGGTCCGCCGAATAGTATCAGCGCCAATAGCGTGAACAGCAGCGTCAGGCTCGTGTTGAGGGACCTGCCGATGGTCTCCGAGATACTCAGGTTCGCATTGGCAGCAAGCGGCCGGTTCGGATAGAGAAGAACGTTCTCGCGAAGCCTGTCGAACACAACGATAGTGTCGTTTACGCTGTAGCCAATCACGGTTAGCAGCGCGATGAGGAACATCGTATTGACCTCGATGTCAGCCACCACCCCAAGAATGGCGAAAATGCCAACTACGATCATTGCGTCATGCAGCAACGCCACGATGGCGGCTGTGCCGTAACGGAACGGGCTAGGCACGTTCCGGAAGGCCCACCAGACGTACAGGAAAATGCCCACCGCAGCGGCCAGAACCGCCCAGAGCGCGCTTACTACCGTCTCCGAAGCGACGACCGGCGATACCAGGTCGAACGATAGCACTATAAGGCCGTCCGGGGAGAGGCTACTCTCGAGAGCACCGACCAGAGCGTCCTTGGCCTCCTCTGTCAGCTCTTTTGTCCGAATGAAGAAGGTCCGATCCTCAAGCCTTTGAACGATTGAGTCCGGATGGCCTGCCTGGGCCAGTTCCTCTCTGAGGTCAGCCTGATCGACTTCCGCTTGAAACTCTATCGCCGTCGTAGATCCGCCGGTGAAGTCGATGCCCGGCTTCAGCCCCGGTGCAATCAACAAGAATACGATGCCCGGCGCAATCACCAGCAGCGATAGCAGGAAAAACCAGTTTCGCTTGCCTACAAAGTCCAAATCTCAACTCCTTGGACGGGGTTTCCAGACATCGACTACGCCTAGGCCCCTACCGGGGATTCTTGCTGCGGTAGATCCCTACCGCCAGACGGTACGAACAGGCCGAGCCGCTTGCTCAGTGGCGACATCGCCACTATTCGGAGAAGCGTACGGCTGATGGTAATGGCTGAGAACATGCTGATCCCAACACCCATCGCCAGCGTTGCGGCGAAGCCCTGGACGATGGATGCGCCGAGCGTATCCGCGAACCAGAACAATATGGCGCACGTGATCAGCGTCGAGACGTTGCCGTCTCTAATCGCCGGCCAGGCGCGGTTGAATCCAATGTTGATAGAGGACAGTAGCGTACGTCCTGCACGCAACTCCTCTTTCATCCTCTCGAATATCAAAATGTTCGCGTCAACTGCCATGCCAATCGAGAGGATTGCTGCCGCGATCCCAGAGAGGGTAAGCGTGACAGGCAGGAGCTTGAAGACGGCTAGGAGAAGGACCGCGTACATCGTTAGGGAGATCGCGGCAACCACGCCCGCAGCCCTGTAGTAGGCGATCATGAAGAGCAGGACTAGAGCGAGGCCAACAGCGCCCGCGATAGTGCTCTTCCTCAGTGAGTCAGCTCCGAGAATCGCGTCGACATCGCGCTCCTGGATCAAGGTGATGGGGAGCGGCAGGCGGCCACCTTCCAACAGCAGGGCGATGTCTTGCACCCGCTCGAAGGTAAATCCGGCGCCCTGGATGAACGCCGTGCCCGAAGTGATCGGCTGGTTAACTACCGGAGCGATCAACTCCACACCGTCCAAAATGATGGCGATCTGGTCCGGGGAGCCAGCGATCTGAGTGGTGAGTTCAGCGAACTTGTTCGTGCCTTCGGCGTTGAACTCCAGGTTTACGACCGGGAACCCAGACTGGGGAAGCTGACTCGGATAGGCTCGTGCGAGGTCGTCGCCTGTGAGGCCGAAGTCCTCGTCGATCGCTCCTGCCTCTTCACCAAACACGAGGGTAGGCGACGTGCCGATCACCGCGACCGCTTCTTCGATCGATAGGTATTCGCCGGAGAGATTGATTATGAACTGGTTGGTATTTCCAACCCTCACCACCAGAGGCTGTCCAGGGATGGGCAATATAGTGCCATCCGGGAGTGGGATCATTGGCAGATACGGCACCCGCATCAACCTGGTGGATGCTCCTGGCACCCCAATCGTAAGGAAAATCGGGAATATCTGAGTTGCCCCTTCGACAGGAATCAGGCTGGCTTCCATCCGGTCGGCCAAGCCGTCAAGGGCCGTGGCAGCCTCGTCCTCGAACGTCAAAAGTATTGCCGGAGCGGGTGGAGGATCGCCAATCGCATCAGTAGACGTCGCTGACCCATCTACCGTGCTCGTGGCCGCAGCCACCGCCTCGGTGCTAGTCGCCGTGACAGGGGTCGTGGTGCCCGGCGTGAAGACCGGTATCGCGTCCAACTCGCTGCTTTCCGTCATAGTGCCGACCTGCACGCTCAGAACCGAGCCGCCGATGAGCCCCGGAACCTCCCGGGACACGTTCAACTGGCGGTGCTTGAACTCGAGGCGGGCCGTTTCACCGATCAGCGACTTGGCCCGGCCCGGGTCTTTAATACCGGGAAGCTGGATCAGCAGGCGGTCGTCGCCCAGAAGCTGCAGGATAGGCTCGCCGAGACCAGCCGAGTTCACCCGCCGCTCAATGGTTCGGAGCAGTGACTGCATCTCATCTGCACTGGGCGTAATTGAGTTGCCGTCGGCGTCCTTCTGGTCAGCCTTATATATGAGATGACTGCCCCCCTGGAGGTCCAGTCCGAGGGTTAGCCCGAGCAGGGTGTCGCCACCGCGCTCGAAGCCCCTAATCGAAATCTCCTGGAAGCCCAGGGCAAGCCCTGCTGCAACCACGAGTATGAGAATGAATGCCAGTGTTCGGGCGTATCTACGCACCGCCGCCTCCGTTGTCTAGCCTTGACTTGACCAGCAGAATCGCATCCTGCTTGGTTGATATTTCTCCGCTCGCCTCAGCCTCCCGGACTACCTCCAGGAGCACCCCAACCTGGGATCCAGGGGACAGTAAGAACTCTTTCATTATTTCGTGCCCGCCCAACAGGGGAGTCTGCGTCGTCTTTGGTCCCGTTGTTTGGCCCCGAAGAATGTGCTCTGCCACCTTGCAGTGGTCCGACCAGTCATCCATGTCCAAATCAGGTCCCCTGGCTGCCAGGTAGTCGGCAAGGTTCAGGTAGACCGTGGCCGTCGCTGCGTCGCTGACATCACGATAATAGCGGTATATCGCTCTGGCCGTAGGCATCTTACCAGGTTCGGCCATCTGGCCGGGTCGCAGGTGGTGCTCGACCATGGTGCTCACCATCGCTGTCCCGCGACTGCTGAACCGTAGTCTCTGCATGACACCCTCGGTGACCTTAGCGCCTTCCGTATGGTGCCCCAGGAACCTGACTCGGCCCGACTCCTCAGTCGTCTTAGTGGCAGGTTTCGAGACATCATGGAGAAGGCCAGCGAGCACCGCCAGGGCCTTGCGCCCGTGGCCATCGCTGACCGTCTCGTCGAAGTACGCATCCATGTCGTCGAACCGTGGAACCATACCAAAATGAGATTCCTGCTGTGCGGGCTGTCCGAGCACCTGCTGAACTTGCCCAGCCGCTTCGAGGCAATGCTCGAACACGTCCCAGTGGTGCTCTTTCGGCTGCTCCACGCCCCGTGCTTTCTCAAGCTCAGGGATAAGCTCACACAACAGCCCGAGCCCGTCCAGGGACCGAAGCGACGCAGTTGCATCATCGGCCTCTAGGGTCTTGAGCAGTTCCTCTCGGAGTCGCTCAGACGCCACGGTCGTGACGAGCCCCGCGCGCTCCTTGATCGCATCCGAAGTACGCTCTTCTATGTTGAATCCGAGTTGCGATGCGAGCCGTTGAGCACGCATCAATCGTACTGGATCTTCAGAAAAAACCTGCGGCGATAACGCCCTCACGACGCCGCTTTCGAGGTCTCGTCTTCCGCCATGAGGGTCGACCAGGTCGTCGATCTCTCCAGGAACGCCGCTCCCCGAGAGGGGAAACGCCATCGCATCAATGGAAAAATCTCTGTGTCCAAGGTCCTCGTCGATTTCGCCGCGAAGAGGGGCGACGTCGAAATGCAGGCCGACCCCTCCGTGTGGTGCTATTCGCAGGATCCCCCTCTGATCGTCCAGAGGTGTCGAGTTCCATCCAAGTGCACTGGCCAGTCCCTCTCCGAACGTTTGCGGGTCGCCCTCAGTCGCCACGTCGATATCCCCGACTGGCCTACCAAGGATTGCATCACGGACAGCCCCCCCGACCACAAAGGCCGATTCACTTCGCGAAGAGGAATAGTCCGCCAGGGCGGTCATCGCTTGGCGGAGGTCACTATCGCCGTGAAGGGATGGAGTTTCGGTACCCGTGGTCTCGCTCATGAGTGGTCGGCCATTAGGCCTCTACCTCCGCAACTTCTGCAGCGGGGTACTCATTCGGAAGGAGGTCTTGATGACTCTCAAGGTGGTCCAGGTAGAGGATTCCGTTCAAGTGATCGATTTCATGCTCTAGCGCTTGGGCGAGGAGATCCTCGGCTCTAAGACGAATCAGTTTCGACTGACGGTCAAGCCCCTTGGCCTTGACCCAAATGGAGCGAGTCACAATGGCGTGGTAGCCAGGTACGCTCAGGCATCCCTCTTCAACCTCGCGTTCGCCCTCTCGGTGTGTGATCTCGGGGTTCACGTAGACCCTTGGCTCCTCTTCATCCGGGAGCTGAATCACAATGACGCGTCGAAGTACGCCGATCTGGTTGGCGGCCAGGCCCACCCCGCCAGCCTCATACAGCGTGTCGATCAGGTCGTCGGCGAGTGACAAGATCGATTTGTCGATCTTGCGCACCTTCTTCGCCTTTTGCCTGAGCGCAACGTGCGGATATTCTAGTATGGGTCGTACGGCCAATTCGACTCTCCGAGTACCTGTTGAAGGGCAGCGGCTCTCGCCACACCCGCAGAGATTATATCTACCTAGCGATGGGGCTGTAAAGCCAGCTAGGGGCCATAGGACTTCGAATTCTCTCGGTATGTAGACACTGTTGACACATTGTGGACCCGATGCTAAGCTCGTTGTTGACTATGGAAAGACAGAATATGTCGTACGAGAAGACCCCGTACGGCCCGTGCAGCAACAAGCAGCAACGGGCATTTGAACACAACCCTTCACCTATTGGTGGAGGGTTTTTTTTTGCCCCCGTGCGGGTCAACTCATGAATCACAGATATTGCATTTCGTCAACCAGAGGCTCAAGGTTAGGAACCGAAGAATGTATTGGAGGGTAAATTGAAACTTTCATTTTCGTTCATGCCGAAGGACGAGAAGTTTTTCTTCCTATTGCATCAAAGTGCAATGAATATCCAGCAGGTGGCCAGGAGCCTGCACGATTTGATGCAAAATTTCGAAAACGTCCCTGCCAAGGTGGGTGAGATCAAGGAGTTGGAAGAGTTTGGCGACCAGATCATTCACGATATCACCCACTCCTTGCACACCACCTTCGTCACGCCCATCGATCGCGAGGACATCCTGGCACTGGCGGGACGACTCGATGACGTGATCGACGCCATCGATGAGGCGGCGCAGTACACCCTGGCCTACAAGATCGAAGAGCCTACGGAGTTCGCAAGGCACCTGTCGACGATCATCGTGAGCTGCGCCAATCAGCTCGAGAGAGCCATGGGGCTGCTCTCCACGCGCAGCTCGAAGCTCCGCGAGATTCTACCCCTGTCAGTGGAAATAAACCGCCTGGAGAATGAAGCGGACCAGGTCCTCAACCGCGCCATGGGCGAGCTGTTTAGCAATGGCACGGACGTCGTCCACATCCTCAAATGGCGAGATATCTACAACACCCTGGAAGAAGCTACAGACCGAGCTGAAGACGCCGCCAACGTTCTCGAAGGAATCGTACTCAAACACTCTTGACCCATAAAACCTCCGGTTCCTCACAACATAAGGATCGTCAATGATCGACCAGTCCCAGTTCTCCTTTCTGTTGATTGTCGTAGGCGTAGCCCTAGTGTTCGAGCTTTCCAATGGTTTCAACGACGCAGCCAATGCCATCGCCACGGTCGTGTCCACCAGAGTGATGACCCCACTAGCAGCCGTGCTGATGGCAGCTACCATGAACTTCGTGGGCGCGATATCGGGCACTGCCGTGGCGAAGGCTGTAGGGAAGGGTGTCGTGGACCCGGAGGCCATCACCCTCGTCACGGTAGCCGCCGGCGTGCTGGCCGCTGCTCTGTGGGTCTTCTGGGCTACACGTCTCGGAATGCCCGTGTCTGGCAGTCACAGTCTGATATCCGGCGTGGCCGGGTCCGGCGTATCCCACGGCGGATGGAGTGTGCTCCAGGCCGCCGGCATTCGTAAGATACTCCTGGGACTGGCGTTCTCTCCGATTCTCGGGTTCATCGGCGGATATCTCGTCATGCTGTCGATCTACTGGATATTCCGCAGAAGTACCAGGACCTTTGTATCTTCAATATTCGGCAAAGCTCAGATGGTGACTGCAGCGGCCATGGCTTTTAGCCACGGCTCCAATGATGCCCAGAAAACCATGGGAATCATCACCCTGGCCATCGCAGTGTTTTATGATTGGGAATCCAGGGGGATCGAGTTTGAGGTGCCCTTATGGGTCATCATCATATCGGGCATCACCATGGCCGTAGGAACATATCTGGGCGGCCGTAGGGTGATCAACACACTGGGTGTCCGCATAGTCAAAATGCGCTCTCCCCAAGGTTTCGCCGCTGAAATGTCAGCAGCCGCAGTTATCGAGGTCGCTACTCGCACCGGAGTGCCAGTTAGTACAACCCATGTCATAACATCCTCCATTCTGGGAATGGGCTCAACGGTCAGGCTCTCCGCAGTACGCTGGGGAGTCGCAAAGGAAATCGTTTACGGCTGGATGCTAACCTTCCCGGTCGTGGCGCTGCTTGGCGCCGGGCTATACCAGCTAATGCGTATGGTAACGTCCGGGGCATGATCGGTAGTGTGCCCGAAGTCCGACTTCTCTAAAATTGCTGGAAAACAGATGTTCCAACTATTGACAAGTACATCTGTTCTGTATTAATGTACAGTCAGATACGGAACGGCGGGGTCCTCCCAGATCCCGAAGTGCAGCCGTACCGCTCAGCCATCCCGGAACCCTCTCGGGCGCTCCCCCAGAGCACCCCCCCTTTTCGCTCGAGAGGGTGTGGAGACGACGGACAAATTGTCGCTCCACCGGTGGCTGGGTGGCCGTATCGCCCCCTCCAATCATGATTCGTATGCGGTACAGTCGGAGCATTCTATTGCTCGTCACTTTGCTTCTAGTCGCTACCATCGCCTGCTCCGAACTATCGCCTGATTTCACCCCTGTGGATACCCCGCAGCCGACAACGTCGTCTTCCGACACAATGCCCACGTTTTTTGGATACACCCACCATAGGCCTGATGGGAACCGGCTGGCTTCCGGACGAGGCGCACTGCCGACCGCGCCACCGATCGACATCCCACTCGATGGCGTTCCGGTTTGGCTAGTTGCCGCCGATTCGGGCTCCGGATCGGTGTGGGTCGCGATCTTGGACGATGGGCGTGCCCAGGGTTTCGTCGTCGACCAATCTGGCTGGAAGCCCATCGCGGTCGTCCCTGATCGTCTCCCCGTTTCCATGCCGCCCCTATTGCGCTTGGAAGGTGGAGAGGTTCGGATCATCACGGCCGGTAAAACTGCATCATCGTTGACGCACCCCGTCCCAATCAGCGATCAGGGCCATCTGGCCTACATCGACAAGTCGGGCGATCTCGTGCTTGATGGCGATCTAGAGGAGACCACTCTGCCTCTCAGCGCTCTTCCCGACGCTCGTATACTGGCCGATGGATCCGGCCGACTGCTGCTTCTCTCAGACGCCACAGGGCACTACGCCCACGGTGCGCAGGGAGACACGCTGGAGGCGAAAACTGTCGCGCTGGTCGATCCGACCGGACCGACCGTGGAGTACGACACTATTGCCATACCTGCAACAGGCGTCGTCGAGGGAATATCGCTGATCTGGGCTGATCTGGATGGCGACGGAACCAGAGAGATCATCGCCACCGTCAGCGACGTCGCAGGAGGAGCCCACGTAGTCGTCTACAACGAAACTGGTAAATTGGTTGCGGAAGGCCCGGACGTCGGGTCTGGATTTCGGTGGAGGCACCAGATTGCAGTAGCCCCCTTCGGCCCAGACGGTGAACTCGAACTTGCAGTGATGCTCTCGCCACACATAGGCGGTGTCGTTGAGTTCTATCGAATGCGAGATGGCAGGTTAGATATCGTGGCTCGATTGCCCGGACCTACCTCCCACGTCAACGGCTCGCGCAACCTGGACATGGCCCTGGCGGGCGACCTTGATGGGGATGGTCGAACAGAATTACTGGTCCTGTCGAGGGGGCTCACCAAGCTGATAGGAGTCCGCAGGACCGTATCTGGAGCCGAAGAGGCCTGGTCGGTCGAAACAGGTGGACGCGTATCCACAAACATCGCCGCTGTCGAAACTGCGAATGGCGGCATGGCTATCGGCGTCGGACGTGCGGACGAAATGTTGAGAATCTGGCAAGCGACGGTCAAATAGGAATAGTGTGCTACGAGAAGCCCTCGACGCTCTGGAGAGGTGCACAAAGGTGCGCAGCCCAGTACCCCCGCAATAATTCGATACTACACAAACCCCCGTGGGGGCTAGCGCCTGCCAAACTCGCGTTCAAGGCGTGCCGACGTCAAATGAATCATCGTGGGCCGGCCGTGTGGGCAAGTATGTGGCTGATTGCAGGCTTCGAGTTGCCGGGTGAGCTCGGACATCTGTTGCTGTCCTAGACTCATACCCGCTCTTATCGCCCCATGGCACGCCATCGAATATGCCGCCCGTTCTTCCCACGACTCGAATCCGCCACCCTCAGCCATCGATTCCAGCACATCCATCAGCGCCTGCCCCGGGTCGTTTCCCGAGAGCAGGGCCGGGACGCCCCTGATAATGAACGTGCGGTCGCCGAAAGGCTCCACCATGAACCCCAGCCCGACGACCAACTCGCCATGAGACGCAATCATCTCGCTCTGACGCGGGTCCAGCGCGACCGTCGCTGGCTCCATCAGGCTCTGAGACTCAGGAGCAGCTGCCGCTGATTCGGCCAAAACCTTTTCGAACACGACCCTTTCATGGGCCGCGTGCTGATCGATCAGATAGACCCCGTCGGGCCCCTCTGCAGCGATATACGTACCCGAAACCTGCCCCAATACGCGGAGCGCCGGCAGCGCATCCCGTGGCAGCAGCGGCTCCTGTAGCTGCGGTGTAGGATGATCTCCCGAAGAAACTGGCCCTCCCGGTTGAATCGGCGCCGATGGATTTCCGATGGGCCACATCGGGCTTACGGGCAGTGCCGTTGCATGACCTGACGCGACCGATCCGCTAGAGGAATCGGTCGGTTGCTCTTCAAGCGTAGGAACCGGTACATCGGCGACCAGCACGGCTCGTACCGCCTGCTGCAACGCCGAGAATACCGAGCCCTCCCGGCGGAATCTGACCTCGGTCTTCGACGGGTGCACATTGACATCCACCTCGTCGGGCGGAACAGTGATATGGACCACCGCCAGAGGAAAGCGCCGTTCCATCAAGAAGCCCCGGTAGGCTTCCTGGAGTGCATATGTGAGCATCCGTGTCTGAACCCACCGTCCGTTGATGAAAATCGTGATGTGGCTGCGGTTCGAGCGGGATGTAGAGGGAGGGCCAATCATGCCTTCAACCACGACTCTGGCCTCATCTGTGACAGGGGGCGCGGGGTCGAGGGCTAGCATCGAATGGGCGACCTGACTCCCGTACAAGTCCGAGATAACCTCACGCAAATAGCCCGAACCCAGCGTACCGAAGCTTCTTGATCCATCGATGATGAGATTAAATCTAATCGCGGGGTAGGCCAGCGCGTATCGGGACGCTACCGTCTGAACCCGGGATCCCTCGGCAGCCGGAGTCCTCAGGAACTTGCGCCGTGCGGGGAGGCTCTTGAACAGGTGGCGCGACGTAATTACCGTGCCCGCTGCTGCCCCAATGGGGCCTTTCCTAGTCACCACACCACCTGAAAGCTCCGCCCGAGTTCCCTGATCTTCGCCCACAGTCCGCGTTACGATTTCCACATCAGAGACCGCCGCGACACTCGGGAGAGCCTCGCCCCTGAAACCCAATGTCTCGACAAATTCCAGATCCTCGGCGAGCGTCAGCTTGCTCGTCGCAAACCTCTCGAAGGCCAGCTCGACTTCAGCAGCAGGGATTCCAGAGCCGTTGTCCACGACCCGAATTTCGTCGATGCCGCCCGCCTTAAGCTCAATCGTGATCTCGGTGGCGCCCGCGTCCAGGGAGTTTTCCAGCAGCTCCTTGACCACAGACGCAGGGCGCTCGATCACCTCTCCAGCCGCAATCTTGGAGGACACGTCGATGGGCAGCAGGCGGATGGGCATTTATGCTACCTCTCGTCGGCCGCCAATCATCGACGCCCGGTATTGTATGGCTGCGGACTTAAGCAGCATTAATCTGCCGACGCTGTCAGTATTCCCCGTATTCGATAGCCGCATCGAACATCGCAACAATGTTCTCGGCAGGGACCTCGGACTGGATATTGTGGACTGATGCGAGGACATAGCCCCCATCCGAGCCCAGCTCCCTAATCCTGTCCTTCACCTCTCGGGGCACGTCCTCAGGCGTGCCCCAGGGCAGCACCTGCTTGGTGTCGACACCGCCGTGGAAGCTCAAGTCGCGTCCAAACTCTGCCTTGAGCCTCGACGATTCCATGTCCTTGGCCGAGTGCTGCACAGGATTGATGGCGTCGACCCCGATGTCGATGATGTCCGGCAGGAGCTTGTAGATCGATCCGTCGCTGTGCATCAGCACCTTAGCAGAGGTATTTTTCTTGATGGCTTCCACGAGCTGCCGGTGGTATGGCTTGACCTTCTCGGTGTACATCGACGGCCTCATGTACGGCCTGTCCTGAAACCCGAGATCATCCGGGAACAGCACCACGTCAACATAATCCCCGACCTCTTCGAGTACATACTCTGCGATCCCCGCCCTCACCGATAGAACCCGTTCCATCAGTCCCTCGCTGAACGCCGGGTTCATCACCAGGTCTTCCATCCACTCCCCGAAGCCTCGAAGCCGTTGGCACCCTGCCACTACGGCGTCGTGAAGGTTCAGTATGATAGCGTAATCGGTCTCGTCCCGAAGGCGGATTGCCTCCTCTTTCACTCCCCTGAGCCTGGCCGGGTCCCGCGGCACGGGCCACCGGTATGCCTCCAGGTCGGCGAGGGTGGGCTCTCCTTCCTGGAACGGACCCGTGACATTGATGAAGTGCCCATCTTCAGGCTTCTCCCACTTCACCCCCCACTCGTCTTTAAAAGCGTTGGGCCCAAGTCGTTCCTCGGGCACAATCTCCGGGGCGCCGATGTGGAGTTCGCGCATATCGTTCTGGAAGCGAATCTGCATCTCCTCGGACGGCGCGGCCATTAGCAGGCGGCGCTCGTACGGATCGACGGCGTCCTGGGTCTCTTCATCGGAGCCAAGGTGCTTGATGAGCCTGCTGTAGGCGTCAAGGTGGATGTTCGCCGTTGCAGCCACACCATAGTCGATCGGCACGCGATCCGGGGCCTCGTGGTTGAGGGCCTTGACGACCCTCTCTCGATGCGTCATTCCCGCCATGATAAAGACTCCCTCCCGCTCGCCGATCCAACAACGGATCAAGCGGCGTCGTAGTTACGAGTGCAGGAGGGCTGCAAGGGGACGCCGCATCTCAAATCTGAGTGTAGAGGCACGCCATTGACACTGTCAAACCTGAAGGGCACGGGCGGGCGAGAGACCTCGGTAGTGACCTGAGCCGTTTGGTGGCGCTACACTGTAATGCGGTCTGAGAGAAATCGCGGGCCCGAAATATCCAGGAGGCCCCCCATGCCCGAGTTCCCAACACTGCTTGACGTGATTGCGGCCAGAGAGCGCATATCGCCGTACCTGAACCGGACCCCGCTTCACCACTACCGTGCCCTTGATGAACTCATCGGTGCAGAGGTGTGGGTCAAACACGAGAACCACCACGTTATGGGTGCATTCAAAATTCGTGGCGCCCTCAACGTTGTCGCCCAGCTTAACGAAGAGGAAAAGTCCGCTGGCGTGGTCGCTGCGTCCACGGGCAACTTCGGGCAGGGGCTGGCATATGCCGCCGGCATCTTCGGAGTCGATTCTGTTGTTGTTGTTCCGGACGGCTCAAATCCCGGCAAGGTCGAGTCGATGAAACGGCTCGGAGCGCGGATCGTCTTCCACGGCAGTGCGTTCGACGAGGCCAAAGAACATGCAGACCGACTGGCGAAGCAGGAAGGCCGCCGATATATCCACTCCGCCAACGAAGCGGGCCTTGTACCCGGTACCGGGACCTATACGCTTGAGATCATGGAAGACCTACCGGACGTCGACGTTATTATCGTCCCGATTGGCGGCGGAAGCGGCGCATGCGGCGCATGCATCGTCTCCAAGGCGCTGAAACCCAATGTCCAGGTAATCGGCGTGCAGTCCGATGCCGCGCCAGCCCAGTACCTGTCATGGAAAGAGGGTCGAGTGGTCGAGGCGCCTATGGAGACCATTGCCGAAGGCCTCGCGACAGGCTCAGGCTACGCAGACACGCTAGAAATCATGACCGAGCTACTAGACGACTTCATCTTGGTCTCGGAAACGGAGCTCGACACCGCCGTCGTGAACCACCTGACCCATACCCACAACCTCACCGAGCACGCCGGCGCGGCGTCCCTCGCGGCGGCGGTCAAAATAAAGGATCGGCTCGCGGGTAAGAAGGTCGCCCTCATCGTCAGTGGCGGCAACATCACCGTCGACCAGCTTAAATCTACCTTGGCTCGAAATTCCAGCAACGGCTCATCCTAGGTCGACGAATCAGGTGTTTTGGCACAAAAGGCCGTTGCCTCCGTGAGGTTGAACGGGGTCAACGGCCGAGGGCGTTCACGCTGATCCGGGATGGGGTGTTCGGCTCATCGTCGATGGGGCATTCCGCTCATGGTGAGCCTGTCGAACCATCGCATGTAGAGGCACCCGGGTAGCCGTCACGCACCGCCTGCATCTTCGTCCGCGATCAACTCCAACAGCCTGCGGTTCACCTTCCGCGGGGTCGTCGGGCCCCGGTAGACCAGGCCCGTGTACATCTGTACCGTCGTCGCTCCGGCCCGCAAAGCCTCCCAGGCGTCTTCACCTGAGAATATCCCCCCGCAGGCATTGATGGCCACATCGGACCCGATCTCCCGACGGACATCCCCCACCATTCGCACCATATCTGGGAAAATGGCACGGCCACTGAGCCCGCCTCTACCCATGGCCAGGCCAGCGTCCTCACTCGGCCTGGAGTTGGCCACGGTCAATGCATCCACCCCTGCGTCCACACATGCTCGCGCCAGAGACAGCGCATGCTCTATCGCGTCGTCTCCATCAGCCCCGGACGCGGGGTATGGCGGCAACTTCACCATCAGGGGCTTGCTCCGGCCATCACTCACGCGCCGAATCAGATCAGAGAGCGCGTCGGGCTCATGGAACACCCGTAGACCGGCCGTGTTGGGCGAGCTGATATTCACTTCGATCGCGTCTACCAGCGGCTCCAGGCGGCGGTGGCATGCCACAACCTCTTCGACGGTCGTGCCAGCAATCGACACTACGACTGGCGTGCCCGCCTTCGCGGGACCCGCCTCCTCCAGACGTCGCGCTGCCGCCTCCAGACCCTGACCGGGGAATCCGAGCGCATTCATGAGTGACTCGCGCTCCGGATAGCGGAGCAAACGAGGTTTCGGGTTCCCTGGGCGAGGCTGCTCCGTAACCGTGCCCCCGACCAGATATCCGAAGCCCCACCGCGACAGCGACCCAAGCGCCCGGCAATCCTTGTCGAAGCCGGCTGCGAGCCCCAACGGGCTCTTCAGACGCATGCCGCACCAGTCCACCTCGAGCCTCGGGTCGTTGACCTTCAGCAGGGGGGACAAGGCCCGCCACGGAGCGACAGGTCGCAGAAACGCGTCCGCAATTTTCTGAGCCGCCTCGGGAGGCAGCATGAATAGCATGGGTCTTAGAATGTGTCTGTACATGTATGATCCTGGTTCGCCACCGGATTATATCAGTCGCCAATGATAGAATTGTCGACCGCGGTTGTTTGATTTTCTATGCCGACGCTAGCGTATAATGGGCAGACGGTCCATTAGAGGAGTACCTGGCAAGAGATGGATGTCGTCTTCGACAGGGGCAGCGCCGAGCAGCCCAAAGGTCACGCCCTCCTGTATTTCAGGAGCAACGCCGACGCCGCCGAGATATGGGTGACGTATGTAGTCATACTCCCTGTATCCGTCGACGTGAGCAAGTACGTCCCCCCGTTTCTGATCGACCAGGTCGCTCACATGGGACCAAAGGACCTGTCCGCCTTCGCTTTTCCACCTGCACCGGAAATGCTAGGCAGCTACGATGATCTGGAGAGCCTGGCTGCAGCACGAGACGACGATATCCTTTCTGCAGGTTCCATCAACCCCGCGGACGTCCCTGCGGCAATGATGGCCATCAGCGAAGCCGTCGAGTGGTATTCGGGTATATACGGAGAGATCGTCGGCCTAGTCACGGACGACGAGGAAATCGAGCTCGAAGCCGAAGAAGACGACGCAGATCTGGGTGTCAACGAGGTTCTATATGGGCTGATGAGCGGCGTGGACAAGTTAGGGGAGTTGGCCAAGCTCGTCGGTACGCTAAAATTTGCCGTCGAGGGCTCCGACGAACCTCAGATAAGAGAGGCCGAGGAGGAAATGCACCTCCTCGCCGGTCACCTGCCTGAAAACCACTACGTCCCCCAGCTGATTCGGGCTGTCAAATCCACCGATAGCCTCAGCGCCCGCCTTGCCGACCTCTACCTCAAACGCTGCTTCCACCTGGTCCAGGAGGACTACTCTGGTCTCGCCCAGATCGAACAGGAGCTCAAGCTCCTTGGCGCGGAACACCACGAGTAGCTGTAGCCTACTCGGCAATCGTTATGTCCGATCGAATCTCCTAGCTTGCAACCGCTCCCATATCGCTTCGCCTGTCAGTTCGATACGCCACCGATCCATTGCGTCCATCTGGTCCGCCGTCGCCTGATTTCCCAACTTTCCCCTAAAGACTGGTCTCGAGTTTCGCAGTTTCGCGACCAATCTCCGGGTTAGCTCCGGGACCTGCACCGTTACGTTTTCCGTCCGCGGGGCAGCCATGAATCCCGCATATACAGAAAGAGCAATCGCAGCCCCGCGCGACTGTGCCAAAGGTACCATTGGCATTCAATTCGCTACCTGGTACTAATAGATAAGAGGTTCGATAATATGGCGTCGTTGACCTCACCCCGCCAACCACCCTAAGGCGTATCAGGAGCACGTGTGTGTTGAGATTATCTAAACGTCTTGGACTCGTAGCCGTCCTATTCGGTATCGTCTTGCTGGCAGCCTGCGGAGGGGAGGCCGAAGAGACTCCTGTGCCTACAGATACCCCGGCGGCCGTCGAAAACGCGGCCACTGTCGTACCCACGTCATCTGGCAGTCCACAGGCTGCGACCGCAGTCCCAGCCGAGCCGACCGCTGGGACGGATTCTGGAAGTGGCACGGACACTGGAACTTCGACATCGGACGGCACCGCCGCTGCCAGGGCCATCGGGTCCCTGCTAATGGAGCAGCCGGACAGGATCACTATCGCCGTGGGCAGCCTGGGACTCGGCGGTATCTCAGCGCGTGGCCTGGTATTGCAGGTGGCGACGACCACTGCAGACGACGGTGGCGGCAACACCGACGGTGGCTCTAGTTCCGGCGGCGGCAACTCCGGTGGTGGCAGCAGTTCCGGTGGAGGTAGTAGCTCCGGTGGCGGTGGTAATTCCGGTGGTGGTGGCAACTCTGGCGGGAAGAAGTAGGTAACCGGATCCATCTATCCGGCCAGGCGCGCCGGGAGCCGTAACCGTCTTCAGGACCTAGGCAGTAGGCCCTAGCTGCCGGACATCAGTTTTTCGACCTCGTCCCTTGAGGGCATCGCCTCTTGAGCACCGCGTCTCGTGACGGCCAGCGCACCGGCTGCGCTGCCCGCGCGTGTCGCCGTCTCGATGCCACGGCCCTCGCCCAGCGCCACGGCAAACGCGCCGCCGAATGCATCCCCTGCGGCCACGGTGTCCAACTGCTCCACAGTGTGGGAGCCAACATGCCCGCTGCCATCCGGCCCAGAGTAGTACACGCCATCTTCCCCAAGCTTCACGACCGCCGTGGGCGCGCCCATCCTGTGCAAGACTTCGGCTGCCGACTTTGCGGTTCGCATGTCGGTGACGGCGATGCCTGTGAGGGCCTCTGCCTCGGTCTGGTTCGGCGTCACCACGTCCAAGACCTCGAACGACTCCAGCGGAAACCCAGCGCTAGCAGGCGCAGGGTCCCACATCACCGTTACCCCGAGCTTCTTCGCCTCTCTGGCAGCGACCAGCGACACCGCATGGGGTATTTCGAGCTGTAGCATCAACACGTCTGCTCCGTCGAGGGAACGCCGTGCAGCGGCGATCTGTCCACCGTCACACTGCATATTTGCACCGAGTATTTGGACGATATGGTTCTGTCGCTCGGCGTTCAGCAGGATCACGGCGATGCCCGATGAGTGCTCAGTGTCTGTGGCCACGCCCGTCACGTCTACGCCGTATCCCTGCAGCTCCCCCAACAGAATCGGACCGAATAGATCAGTCCCTACGCGGCCTATCATGCTGACCCGGGCCCCCATACGTGAGGCCGCGACCGCCTGGTTGCCGCCCTTTCCGCCCGGAGCGGTGTAGAAGGTGTCGCCGATCACCGTCTCTCCGGGGTTCGCGAGTCTGGGTGTAGTGGCGATCAAGTCCATGTTAATGCCGCCCAACACCACGATTCTGGCTTGCCTGCCTACATCTACACTCATATCTGATTGGCTAGAACTCATCCGATACGGCCCTCCTCCAGCATCTGCTCAAGAACCTGCGCCGCCCCATCCTCGTCTAGAGGGGCTGCAACCATGTCTGCCGCCTCAAGCACCTCCGGCAGTGCGTCTCCAACGGCGACACCCAGCCCAGCCCAGCGCAGCATATCGACGTCGTTGTATCCGTTGCCAAACGCGATCGTCTGGCTCCGCTCTATGCCTAGCTGGTCACAGAGCCACTGTAGTGCATTGTGCTTGCCACCCTCGGGGTGCAGTATCTCGCAAAACGTCGGTAGCGATCTGGTGATGTGCAATCTGGAGTCGAAGGTACCCTTCAATCTGGGCTCCAACTCGGCGATATCTGGCGGGTCACCAACGGCAAAAAGCCGCGAAGGGCACATCTCGGCGACTCCAGAAAGGTCGTCCATGACAAAAATCTTGCCCTGGTTGCGTTCGTTATAACTTTCAGCCCATGGAGTCATCATGTTGACGTAGGCCTCGTCGCCCACCGAGGCGACTATTTCACTGCCCCAGTCCTCCAGAGCCTTGAGGGCCTCCAGGACCAAATCAGGCGTGAGGGGTCGATGCCAGAGGACCTCGCCAGTCTCGGGGTCGGCTACGTGGGCCCCTTGAAACGAGACGATCGGAGATGTCAGGCCAAGCCCTTCCGTGGATGCCACAGCCGAACGAAACATCCTCCCAGTCGCAACAGTGACCGTGGCCCCGGCCCGGCTAACGGCGTCGATCGCCGCTCGGGTCCGGCCGGAGATGCCATGCTCCTGGCTCCGAATCGTGCCGTCTATGTCCAATGCTACGAGCCGAAAATCCATCCAATTTCCTGTCGTGTGATAATATCTGCGTTCGTATAGCCGGAGGACAATCCCATGAAACCATCGCCCAGACAGCTGCTGTGGATGATAGTCGTGCCACTCGTGTCGGTTGTCATGGCCCTTGCCTACAGGGCCTCTTAACCCACCACCTGTTCACCCGACCCTCGGGCAGCGCAACCCTCGATAGTCGCCAACGACCCCATCAGGCGTGGTGCTCCCGGTAGTGTTCGGATAGAAGGTCGCGGCCGAAGTCGCCCTCGACATCCCGCAACACCGCATGAATGTGATTCGCCATATCCTGGGTATTGTCGTACTCGATGAATAGGCTTGGACCCTGTATGCGATAGTAGTGCGCTTGTCCTCGATCGTGACTACCAGCCCACCCGAACCGAACCGCATCTAGACCCTCCGTATCCAGCCTCTCCAGAGCGTTCGCGGCAACGTCCGCGGGTTTGCGCTCCAGATAAACCTGGATCAGCGCCATGAGCTTGTCACGCTGATCCCCTGACATTGCACTTGCCAGCAGCCCGGTCGCGTCACCGATATCTACGCGAGGACTGGCACGGCTGATGATGTCCGGTGGCGCCACAGGGTATAGGATCGCCTGCTCAAGCTGCCCGGGGTCCAGACTGAGCACGAGGTCCCTGCCACGGTCTTCCTCTTCTTCCAGAATGCGGAGTCCCTTGCTAGGACCGGAAGGCACCGAGGCGGGGTTTGCACCAAAGAACGACGGCGTAGGCGAAACAGCCTCGCCGCCCATGATGGCGTAGTTCAGCGACAGGTGGTGTCCCTCGACGCGCCAACCCCACGGCTCTTCGGTCCCCGGAGTCCCGAACACAGTCAAATAGTAGAGACCAGAGTTCCTGTCCCACCGTCCGACACCCACGCCAGCCTCGATGCGACCAAGGATCACCTCGTGATCAATGATTGACAGCGCCTTGCGGTAGCCGTCGTCGCTTAGGCCGCCGGCGATCATTGCCAGGGCCGCGTCGCGCTGCGAATCAGACATCGCTCCCAACGCCACGCCCTGGCGAGCCTTCGGGACGTAGTGCCAGTTGTGCCGTTCGTCGTCGGCGAAATCGAAATTAGCCAGAGACCTCTGCTCAGGTGACAGCTTCGTCAAAAACTGCGACGTTGTTGCAATCGCGAGGGCCGCGGTTCGGGATGCGGCGTGAGTTCCTGACATCGTTTCGCTCCTATGCGAACGGCGTGGGCCGAGTATAACACTCGGTGCTCGGCCCTTGTGCCTGAGCGCAACGCGGTGTAGATTATGCTACCGCAGGCATCGCAAAGTGCGCAGAGTCGCCTCTCTGTCCTTTGGGATCTCTGCTGTGGACGGACGAAAATGACTCTCAACACGGAGGTCTTGCATGGCAACCACGACATCAGGCACCACGCTGTCATTGAACCTGAGCGTAGAGCACCGAAAACCCTCAAAGATAGTCCAAAGTGCGAATTTCGTGGTCGGCCTGGGCATCGAGGGTGACCGTCATGCCACCGAGAGCAAGGAGCGCAAGGACTACCAGGTCCTGGTATTGGACCACGAAACCCTTCAGTCACTCGATCTTGAGCCGGGTGTCATAAAGGAGCAGGTGACCACGACTGGTATCGATGTGGTCTCCCTGAAAAAAGGACAGCAACTCGCCCTCGGCGACGATGTCGTCATCGAGATAACGAAGGACATGCCCCCATGCTCGCGCATGGATGAGATACGGCCGGGGCTCCAGAGCGAGCTCGAGGGACGGCGCGGCAAGCTGGCATCCATCGTTACCGGCGGCACCGTCAACGCGGGTGACGTTATCCGACTTCTCTAGGGTGCTGGTGCTGCGCACGCTAGTTGGGTAGGGCGAGGCACGTTGGCGGTCCAAGCTACCAAGGTGGTGTGTCCATAGGGATGCAACCCCGTCGCTTGAAAGACTAATCTCCCAACTTCCCTTGGGGAAAATGTGTCTAGGGGGTGTGCAGAGGGGGCTGTTCCCCTCTGCCGGGAGGCTGAAGGCGTCCCTCAGAAAAAAATCTATTTTCTTTTGCTCTTTTTTGAGGGGCGGATAACCCGCGAATCGGCCCCTGTATCCAACGATCAAGAATCAACGCTACAATAATCCGACACACATGGGGCCGATTGCCCCATCTAGAACAACAAATACGCAAGCGAGGCACATACATGAACCGACTTATCGTGACGGGACCCAGGCAGGTGAAATTTGAGGACGTCCCGATCCCCAAGTGCCCCGATGACGGTCTGCTGATCCGCGCGATCGTCACCGCCATTAGCACTGGCACCGAGATCCGCGTCTACCGCTGGATCCCCGTGGACCCCGAGGGTAAGTATCTCCACGGCGGGATGTTGTTCCCGGACGGGCCCGCCGAAAACGGCTACTGCATGGTTGCCGAGATCGTGCAAGTTGGCAAGGACGTGGAAGGTTTCTCGGAAGGTGAGCGCGTTTACTCGAGCGAGACCCACAAGGAGTACGCCGCTGTCGATCCCGGCGCGGTGCTGAAACTCCCTGACGCCATCCCCACGGAGCATGCCGCGATGCTGAACGTTTTGGGCGTTGGTCATATCGCAGTACGAACGGGCAAACCGGCGGTCGGTTCGAACGTGGCAATCCTCGGGATGGGAGTAGTCGGACTTGCGGCTCTGGCCTATGCCAAGGCCTTCGGACTCAGGACAGCCGCCATCGACATGAGTGAAACGCGTTTGGCCATTGCCAGGGAGCTAGGTGCGGACATCGCCGTCAGCCCGGCAGCACCGGATTTTCAGGCACAAATGGATGAGCTGTTCCCCGAGGGCGCGGACATCGCGATTGAAGCTGCTTCAACCTGGAAGGCTATCCAGACCGGCATGGACGTGGTTGGCAAGAACGGTCGCGTAGTAGTCATAGCACGCCACACCGACATGCCTCACTATAACCTAGTCGGCCACCCCTACTTGTCGAAGCGAATCACGCTCCACAACGCCATGGGCTACGAAGACGAAGGACAGCGCTGGGACCGCGCCCACTGCATGGACCTCACAATAGACATGCTGGCCACAGGCCGGATGGACATTGAGCCGATGCTCACCCACCGCATCAACTGGCGTGAGCTGCCCGACATCTATCACCGCCTCGACCAGGGCGATCTGGACATCGTAGGCGTCATCGTAGACTGGCGCAGCTGATAGGCAAGGGTACTGCCAATTTGGCTATGTGTGAGTGGCACCCTCACACATAGCCCTTAGATTGACTGGGGCGTCACCACAGGCGTACACTTCCTCGAACGCTTTTTTCGACTTCATACGTGAATAAGGACGGCTCGTTGGTCAAACTCCCCTCAGGTCCCGCCGACTCTAGCGTGGCGCAGCCCGCTG
>Ga0209403_10000578_pt1 | contig 53861 bp, 55 predicted proteins | sample ArcticOcean_MG_C_8_FD_187440 | JGI IMG/M metagenome (GOLD analysis project Ga0209403, IMG submission 187440) | Marine microbial communities from western Arctic Ocean - ArcticOcean_MG_CB11_86 (SPAdes) (version 2) | ecosystem: Environmental > Aquatic > Marine > Oceanic | place: Arctic Ocean... | reverse complement strand
TGACCATTCCACGGACGAATTCTTCGTTCTAAGCGGGTCGGCCGAACTCCATTTGGGCGGCTTCGGGACTTGGTACGTCGGCGTCCAGAACATCGCCGACAGGCGATACAGCGTTGCGAGCCGGCCCGCCGGATTCCGTCCAGGTCTGCCACGCACGCTCATCACCGGATTCCGCGTCACCCGGTGACCCCCTCCTGTTCCAAAACTCAGCCGAACGTGAATCTGCAGGCTCGCAGGGGCTTGGGTGGCGTGGGCCACACTATTCTCGGTCGACGTGCAGCGTTTTGGACGCCGCCTTGGCCTCTTCTCCTCGTTGCGTGCGAAGGGCGCGCGCAACGCGCTTGAGCACGCAGGATCCGGGCAACGAGGGTTGTGGGTTTATGCAGCGCCGGGATGTCGCTACAAGTGATGAAAGGAAGGAGGACTCCCGCTCATTACTCCCGCTGTTCGATGCCGTTTTCCCGCTGTTGAGGTACGGCAGAGTCCGGCATGGCGAATCGGCAAGTGCGGCAGATCGTGCAGCCCCGACCTACACCGTCACCGTCATGAGGGGTGTGTACGTTTGTGTGTACGTTCGCGTTCACAAACGCCGTGTATCGCGCTCCCTCCCCTACCCTCTGGGAACGAGACAACCCCCGAGACTCCACAATTTCTGTGAAATCCCGAGGGTCTCGTGCGGGCGTGTAAAGCAGGTGCTCTAACCAAGCTGAGCTAAGCGCCCTAAGGGGGGAAACTAAACGGAACACCCGGCTCCTGGAATGCGTTTGGTGCCGACAGACCCCATATTGCCAGCACTGCCCCAACCGCTTCCGGAGGCACGATGCCCCACGACTCATTCGCCCGTCTGCTAGCCACGGGATTCTTTCCCCTTCTAGCCCTGGCGACGCTTCCGGCGAACGCCTCCGCTCAGGACTTTGAGCGAGCGCCCATCGACCCGGATATGCAGGTCAAAGAGGGCTTCGATACGGATCGCGCCATCTTCTGGGCGAAACCGAATTTCACTCCGCTCCGCGATCCCGAATGGCAGTCGTTGAGTCAGGCTCGCAGGTCAGGCGATATTTCTGATGAGACGACCGTGGTCGCCTTTCAGATGGCGGGCAAGACACTCGCACTGGTGTCGAGTCAAATGTCCTACCACCACGTCGCTCAAGGCGAAATGGCAGGCGAACCTTGGATGGTCACCTTCTGAGTAGTCTGCAATTCGGGAGTCAGGATGGCTCCGAGTATCGATGGCGAAGTCCACTTGTTTGCAGAACACGGGCTCTACGACGGTCTCTTCTTGATGAAGGACGAACAGACCGGCACCTACTGGGACCATATGACCGGCCACGCGGTAGCCGGGCCCCTAGTCGGTGAGAAGCTGGAAGTGATGAACTTGACGCAGACCACTGTCGCACAAGTCCTGATTCAGAACCCTGACGCGATGGTCACGTTCTCCCCCGAAGCGATCCGCAGCGACGAACAGATGAGCCTGGGTGGGCTTCTGGGCAGCGCACGCAGGACGCTGGGAGCGATGTTTGGCTCGACCGTAGAGGAAGAAGATGATCGTCGCGAAACGATGGATCTGGGTATGGGCGTGTGGCAGGGTGAAGAAGCCCGCTATTACCCGCATTCCACGGTGAGCGCCAGCAACAATGCAGTTTTCGACCAACTCAGTGGCCGCCGGATCATCGTGTACCTCGACCCGACCGCCTACGCCCTCGCCTCTGCATACACGGAGGCCGAGTCCTTCAGCTGGGACGACAAGGTTCTCCGATTCGCTGATGGGACATACATCGAGGGCGGAGTCTTCCATGACGCCTCGGGCGAACGGGCCGAGATCGACCGACCGCTGCAAGTCTTCACGCGTTGGTACGGGTTCTCATTGACGTTCCCGCATACCAAAATCTTCGGCACCGGCAACTAACAAAGCGGCCATCGCGTGTTTTCCACCGGCGAGCTACTTGATAATCGCCATCGGAATCAGGACAACATATGCCAACACGAGGAGCAACGGCGCAGCAGTAATGGATCCCTGCGCGAGCAACCCGTACCCAAGCGCGAGGCAGGCGATACCGGCCGCACCAAGGATCGCATTGACCTTCGTGAACTTCAGCGCAGCCTGCTGCCCGCGGTTCGCTCTCTCGTTCTTCTTTGACATGGCGCGAATGTTAATTGGAATCTTGGACTCGGTACAGCACGACGGTGAGATGTCAGCGTTCCGTCGCTACGGTTGCCGCTAGGTCACCGAACTACGTGCAGTGCGAGTCCAACTCTTTCTGAGTGATGCCCAGGAGTTTGGCCGTCGCCTTCCGATCCCCGTTCGACCGTCCAAGCACACGGCGCGCATGCTGCGCCATGGCCGTAGACATCGAGAGGTCTTCGCTGTCTCCCACCGGACGCGAGTCACCGAGCATGAAATGATCCGGGCCAATCACGGTCCCACGAGCAACGATCGCCGCGCGCATGAGAGCGTTTTCGAGCTCGCGTACATTACCCGGCCATTCGTATTCGGTCAGCATCGCCACTGCATCGTCTGAGATCCGGCGAACATCGCGATGCGTCTCCTCGCGAATCCGTCCAAGCAGGGCATTGGCCATCACCTCGATGTCAGCAGGTCTCTCCCGAAGCGGCGGGACCGATATCTCCACGACCTTCAAGCGGAAGTACAGATCCTCGCGGAAGGTGCCCTCGCGAATGAGATCTTCCATCGGCTGGTGAGTCGCCGCGATGACTCGGGCTTGAGTGGTGCGAGGCTCTTCCCCCCCTACCGGATAGAACTGTCGCTCCTGAAGCACCCGGAGGAGCTTGGTTTGGAAATCGGGACTCGTGTCCCCGATTTCGTCCAAGAAGATGGTCCCCTTGCCCGCGAGTTCGAAGTACCCCTTCCGTGACCCGACAGCCCCGGTGAAGGCACCCTTCACGTGCCCGAAGAGCTCCGACTCGAGAAGAGTGTCTGTGAGCGCAGTACAGTTCACGGCAATAAACGGTTCAGTCGAATGCGCTGAGTGTTCATGCACCGCTCGCGCGATGACTTCCTTTCCCGTGCCGGTCTCTCCCCTCACCAAAACGGTCGCCCGATTCCGTGCCAAGACCCCGATCGTCTTGTAGATCTCGATCATGCTCGGATCGCGCCCGACGAGCTTGCCCTGCGGAAGCGCACCTTCCCCGTCCGGATCGTCCATCGCAGGAGTGTCCGCGGCGAGGTCCTGCTCGCGGAAGCACCGCTCGGCGATGCCTTGCAGCGCCTTAGGGTCTACCGGCTTCACCAGGAAGTCGAACGCGCCCGACTTCATCGCGGATACTGCCGTCTCCATGTCGTCGTGTCCGGTCATCACGACCACATCGACACCTTCTGTGGCTGTCCGGACCTTGTCCAACAGCTCGAGCCCAGTCATGCCGGACATGCGCACATCCGTGATGATCAGGGTCGGGTCAAACGCCTTGAGACGCCCGAGGGCTTTTTCCGCACTCTCGGCAGTCTCCACCTCGAAACCCGCGTGCGTCAGCCTCGTCTTGTAGACCTCGAGGGCATCCGTGTCGTCGTCGACGACCAATATCCGTTGGCTCATGGTTTCTCATCTACCCCGTGCGGGGGGTCTTCGGGTCCGCCTTCGTCTTCCACACCCATCCAGTACGCGGGGCGATCCGGTGGCTCACCCGCTCTAAGGCGCGCCATGTGCTCTCTACCGCGGCCTCGCCGAATGCTCACTATGAAGAGCAAGACCAATGCCATCAAGCCCCAAAACACTGCCGAGTGACTCAAGACAAAGAGCCAGCCGTAGCGGCTCTTCACGTGTTTGGACCAATCCTCTTCAAAGCGGGCTGTTGTAACCCCGAACGTCTTCCGGAATGCGGACTCGAACGAACGGTCGGCCCGCCATCGCTCCACAAAAATCTCAAGGCCTCGTTCACCGCTGCCTTCGAGCAAGTAGGTGACCGCACTCGCCGACAGCAAGTATGCGATCTCCGCCTGAGCACGATTCGTCGGCCATCTCAAGGTGAGTGAGTCCATCGGGGGTGTCCGCCCCATTGCCATCAACACCCTCAGTTTCCATGCCTCACTCGCGTCAAACCCCACCGACGCCCACTGAGCATACCCTTCCGTAAACCAGCGCGGGGAGCGCATCCCGCCGATCGCGTCGCTCAGGCCCAGGTGGGCCCATTCGTGTCTGAGCGTGCGTCGGCCGTCAACATCCAGGACGCTCGTGCCCTCACCGGTGGGCACCACCACTACACCGAGTGAAGGAATCGCCACCCCGGCTCGCCACTCGGGCACGGTCCCCCCGGTCAACTCATCGAACGCGGCGGGTGTGTGCGCCAAATAGGCACGCACCCCTCCAGGGACGGAATCCGGAAGCCCGGGGAGCGGTATCTGTCCATCGAGGAAGGACAGGACCGCAATCGCGACCAAGGAATCCTGCCTCGAGAAAAAGACCGAGGCGCGCTCACCGACCATCTCGGAGTACACCTCGCCGTCGAGGCGTTCGGGAAAGATCTCCTGGGTGGAGGCCGGCCCAGTAGCCAGCGCAGCCGCCAGTGCCGAGAGGGTCGGAACGCACCAGCGCGGCATCACTCGCCGGAGATCATATCCAAGTTGGAGCGAACCGCATCGTTGTGTGGGTTCAGGCCCAAGGCCCGCCGCCAAAGAAGCAGTGCCACGTCACGGTCGTTGGACTTGTATGCCATCGTGCCCAACCGCAGGTAGATGTCATCACCCAAACGCGGCGAGAGTTTCACCGCCTTTTCGTACTGAACACGGGCGCCCTCGTGATCTCCATGGGCGTACGCTTGGTCACCCAGATTCTTGTGGGCTTGAGGCGGAACCGGAGCGATGGCGGCCAGAATGTGTGACTTCCCCAATCCTGAGGCGGAGTATATGAACAACGGATTGTAGCTCGTCCCAGGCGAATCGGCAGCACGACGCGCGGCGGCCGAGGCGAGCCTGCTGGCTGGCCCGACTACAAACGCGTCGAATGTCAGTTTCGGATCGAGGTCGGTCATAGCCGCCGTTGCGATAGCCCTTCGTATGAGGGTGGCCGTAAGTATCGGGGAGACAGCCTACCAACAAAAGGGCCTTCCTACAACGTTATTCGGCTTCTCCACGGGCCCAAGCCGCTGCCGCCGCCAAGTCGTCCGGTAGCGGCGCTTCAAAGTGCATGGGTTGACCCGTGACAGGGTGGTCGAAAGCGAGTTCTGCGGCGTGAAGGAACTGACGACCCACCTTCTTTGAGAGCTTCACGGCCCACGACTGGGTCGGGCCACCCATGCCGCGTTCCCAACCCAGCCCATACACAGGATCACCCACAACCGGGTGTCCAATATGAGTCAGATGTACACGGATCTGGTGCGTTCGCCCCGTTTTGAGAGCCACGGAGAGAAAATCGGCTCGTTCCCACCGTTCCGTGACTTTGGCCCGGGTCAAAGCCGGACGCCCGTCCTCCGACACGGCCATCCGTTTTCGATCCCTGGCGTCGCGTCCAATGGGCGCCTCGATGGTCAATAGAGGCTCCGACAGGTGCCCCCAAACCGCGGCTTGGTACAAGCGCTTCACCTTCCGGAGCTTGAGCGCGTCCGAAAGCGTGTGGTGCGCCACATCGTTTTTCGCCACTACGAGCAGTCCGGATGTTCCACGGTCCAGGCGGTGAACGATGCCTGGTCGGAGCCGCCCCCCAACGCCCGAAAGATCGCGTACGTGATACATCAAGGCGTTCACCATGGTCCCCGAGCGATGCCCCGGTGCCGGGTGAACCACCATGCCGGCCGCCTTGTTCACCACAACAATCGCGTCGTCTTGGTACACGATCTCAAGCGGAAGATCTTCAGCCTCTATATCGACCGACTCGGGTGCCGGAACTGTGGCATGGATCACCATGCCCTCCGTCACCGGCTCGGATTTTTTGCCGGCCCGCCCGTCTACGGTCACGAGACCTTTCGCTAGAAGTTTTTGCGCCCGTGTTCGTGAACAGTCGAGGCGGCCCGCCAAGAAACTGTCTAGACGGTTCTCTTCGCCCGGCGCGACGACCAATTCATAAGATGAGACATCCACGTTACTCATCCACCGAGAGTCCGATCGTGGCGGGCGTGCCGTCGATATCGACCTCGTTGACGTGGGTGCAGGTGTCGCCCTCCAAATCACTCTTCACGATCACACTCGTCGCTAAGGTCTCGCCCGCAATGAAATCGACGTGAGCGTTGGCGGCCGCCTGAACACTCTCTGGGCCGGCGAGCACAAGCGCCACACGGTCGGTGATCTCGAGCCCCGAGTCCTTCCGCAGGCGCTGAATCCGGTTGATCAATTCACGAGCCATACCTTCGGCCCTCAGTTCGTCGTCCAGTTCCGGATCTAGGGCGACGGTACTCGCCCCTTCACCCTTTACCACGAGTTCTCCAGAGGCTTGCTGGATGATCTCAATATCACCTTCCTCCAGAGGATGCGTCTCCCCGGCCAATTCGAACGTTACGCTTTTCCCGTCCCGGTAGGCCCCAAGGTCCTCCTGAGACAGCCCACGAATCGCCTCAGCGGCATCGTTGGTGCTCTTCCCGAAGCGTGGGCCCAATCCGCGGAAGTTCGGGCGGGCCACGAGGGTGACCAGACCTTCTGCCGTGGATAGGAAGCCAACTTCCTTCACGTTCAGTTCTTCGCGGACGATGTCGAGCAATTCGCCGGTCAACGTCCGTTCATGTGGCAACACGACCTGGATCCGCCGAAGGGGCTGGCGAACACGGATCTTTACGTCCTCGCGTGCTGCACGCCCGAGCGACACCACAGTGCGCGCAGCAGCCATGTCAGCCTCCATCTCGGCATCCGATGCGCCCGACGGCAACGGGAAACTCTGCAAATGAGCGCTTTCCCCCGACAACGCGCGATGGACCCAGTCCGCCGAGAACGGTACCAACGGCGCCGCCAGTAGCGATACCTGCTTCAACGCCTCCCACAGCGTGCGGAACGCAGCACGCATGTCTGCTTCGTCACTGTTCCCCCAGAAGCGCGGCCGGCTGCGCCGCACATACCAATTCGACAGATCCTCGACTACGAAGTCACCCAACGCACGATAGGCCCTCGTGGGCTGATATTCATCCAGTTCAGACCCCACGAGGGACACAACAGAGTCGAGACGTGACAAGAGCCATCGATCCAAGAACGGTCGGTCCTCGGGCTCCGGATCGGCGTCGGATGGTGCCCATGACTCCACGGACGCATAAAGCGCGAAGAACTTGTACGTGTTGAGGAGCGTGTCGAAGAACTTTCTCGCTGCCTCTTTCACACCATCCGAGTCATAACGCTTGGGCACCCACGGGTTCGACGACGTGATGAGGTACCAACGGAGCGCGTCTGACCCATGCTCTTCGATGGCGTCCCAAGGATTCACAATATTGCCCTTGGACTTGGACATCTTCTGTCCTTCCGCATCCAAGATCATGTCGTTCACAATCACATTCTTGAACGCAGGCCCTTTGCCGAGAAGCGTGGAGATCGCCATGAGCGAATAAAACCAGCCACGCGTCTGATCAAGACCCTCACAAATGAAGTCCGCGGGGAAATGACGTTCGAATTCGTCTTCGTTCTCGAACGGGTAGTGCCACTGCGCGAATGGCATCGCACCGGAGTCGAACCAGGCGTCGATAACCTCCGGGGTGCGGCGCATGGTGCCGTCACACTCGGAACAACCCCAGGTGATCTCATCGATGTACGGCTTATGCGGATCGAAGTCGTCGCCGAGTTCGCCTGCGGCGGCGGCCAGATCGGCACGAGAGCCGATCCAGTGCACGTGATCACGATCGTTTTCGCATACCCAGACAGGGAGCGGAGTGCCCCAATACCGATCACGAGATAGCGCCCAGTCCACGTTCCCACGTAGCCACTCACCGAACCGATTCTCACCAACCTCAGGTGGATACCAAGACACCTGATCATTGTTGGCCAGGAGCTGGTCCTTGAGGCTGGACGTCCTAGCAAACCAAGAATCTCGAGCCACGTAAAGCAGCGGTGAACTGCACCGCCAACAGTGAGGATAGCTGTGCGTCAGGCGTCCGATATCGAAGAGTCCGCCTCGGGTTCTGAGCTCTTCGACCAAAGCAGCATCAGCATCCTTCACAAACTGACCACCCACCAACCCCACATCCGCCGTAAAACACCCTGCGTCGTCGATCGGGTTCAGCATCGGCAGGTCGTGCCGGAGTCCTGCTGCGTAATCGTCAGCACCAAACGCGGGTGCCATGTGCACGATGCCGGTACCGTCCCCGGAACTGACGAAGTCTTCGGCCACCACCGTCCAGCCATTCTGTGGATCTTCTGGCATCGCCACTAAGTCGAGCGGGCGGGCGTAACGCATACCAACCAGGTCGGCTCCGCTCACAGTGGAAACCACCTCGTGGTCTTCCCCAAAGAGAGCCTCGGCACGGTCCTGCGCCACGATGTAGCGACGGCCATCCAGGGCAACCTCGACGTAGGTCAAGTCCGGGTGCACGGCCAACCCCGCGTTGGATGGGACGGTCCACGGGGTGGTCGTCCAAGCCAGAAACGCCCTTCCGTCTGGGTCGGGCACCCCGTTGTCGTCGACGACCAACGCGACAAAGGTCAGCGATGGGTCCTCCACGTCTTTATAGCCCTGTGCTACCTCATGTGACGACAGCGTCGTCCCACACCGTGGGCAATACGGCACACTCTTGTGGCCTCGGTATAGCAGATCCTTTTCCGCGAAGGTCTTGAGAATCCACCACACGGACTCCACGTAGTCGGTGTGGAACGTCACGTAGGGGCGCCAGTACTCCAGCCAGTAGGCGATGCGCTCGCTCAGCTGCTCCCATTCTTCTTTGTACGTGAAGACGGAGTCTTTACAGACCTTGTTGAACTCGGCAACGCCCAGGGCCTCGATCTCCGGCTTTCCGCTGATGTGCAGCTTCTTCTCAGCCTCGATTTCTACTGGAAGACCGTGCGTATCCCACCCGGCGATTCTGGTGATCGCGAACCCCTGCATCGCGCGGTGGCGGCACACCATGTCCTTGATCGTCCGACTGATGATGTGGTGCAGGCCGGGGCGTCCGTTCGCCGTGGGGGGGCCCTCATAAAAGACGAATTGTTCGCCGTCCGAGTTGGCGTCGAGGGTTTGTTTGAACAAATCCTCCTCACGCCACTGATCAAGCATCTCGGTCTCGATATCGAGTCGGGTCTTCGGAAGTTCAGGATAGCTCATAATTCTTTCACGACCCCCGCAATAAGCCGGGTCAAATCAGGCTCGGATTGCATCGCCGTTGCGATGATCTTGGATAGGTCTACAGCTTCCAACGTGTCTGGAAAACACTCGTCGGTAATGATGCCGATGCCCAACACAGGCATCGCCATGTGTCGAGCGACGATCACCTCCGGAACGGTAGACATACCCACAACGTCCGCCCCTAGGCGGCGAAGCATCGTATACTCGGCACGTGTTTCAAGGGCGGGCCCCGTCCATGCCACATATACACCACAGCGGAGCGTGATATCCAACTCCGCGGCAAAGTCCTTCGCCAGTCTCTGCAGCCCACGGTCGTACGGCTCCGACATGTCGGGAAATCGGGGGCCGAAGTCATCCGCATTGGGGCCGGACAGAGGGTTTCCACCAAGCAGGTTGATGTGGTCATCCAGTAGTACCAGGTCACCCGCCGCCCAATCGGGATTCATTCCGCCGCACGCGTTCGACACCACCAACGTCTCCGCTCCGAGTGCCTTCAGAACCCGAACGGGAAACGTGACCTCCTGCAACGAGTAGCCCTCGTAGACGTGGAATCGACCCTGCATTGCTACAACAGGCGTGCCTCCTAAAAGGCCGAACACAAGCCTGCCGGAATGGGTCTCAACGGTCGGGACAGGAAAACCAGGGATCACGGAATAACTCACGGATGCGACCACCTCGATCTGATCCGCGAGCGCTCCGAGTCCAGTGCCAAGGATAATGCCCACACGCGGGGCAAAGTCCGTGTGGCTACGGATCACACCGATCGCCGCATCAACACGGCGCCTGAGGTCAGAAGGCGCAGTCACGGCAGTGGACAGGCGGCTGGAGTCGAACTTCAGCGGTCCCCATCCGACTCGTCCGAGTCGAAGGGGAAAGCCAGAGTGTCGTCGTTCGATTCGCTCTCCGAGAGGACCTCATCGAGCGTCGGTACGTCGGGAAGCGCCGGACTCGCCTCGAACAAAGACGAAACACGGCTCACACCGGGATCCTCCTCCGCGTCGTCCACGGACGCTCCCACGTGAACCTCGTCCTCTTCGCCGGACTCGACGGGTTCGTCGCTGGACAAAGTTTCGGCCACTTCATCGATGGGCGCGTCGAGCGATGGGTCTTCCGTCCCTTCGTCGACGTCTGCCGAATCGTGATCTGCCGGACGCCCGTCGGGTTCTGCATCCCCGTCCTGCGACCCGTCAGACGCAGCGGTCTGGGTCCCTTCCCCATCCAGCGAGAGTGCCGGCCGGCTGAACCTCCCGCTCCCCAATTCGAGATCAATCGGTCGATCCCCTAAAGGAGCTCGCTCCTCTTCGACCTCGACGACGTCCATTTCCCGCTCCAAGAGCTGCCTGAACCCCTTGAGGAAGCGAGTCCTGCGCCGCTCCATTCCTTCGAGCGCGTCCTGTCCGACCTGAAGTTTGCGCTCGGCATCGCGGAGCATCTTCCGCACCTCTGCCTCAGCTTCCGCGATCCGGCGTCGCGATTCGGTCTCGGCCTCGTGGAGAAGGTGGTCGGACTCCCGCTTCGCCTGGCCATGGATATCCGCCCGCAGCTCCTGAGCGGTAACCAACGCTTCCTGCACGGCTTGTTCACGGCCCGTTTGCGACGTGACCTGCTGTTCGAGGACCGAAGACTTCTCTCGCAACCCGATATTCTCCCGCACGATCTGCTCGAGACGTTCGGCGGCGATCTCCAAGAAGACATCGACCTCTTGGGAGTCGTATCCCCTGAGGACCTTCTTGAAATCGCCACGCTTGTTACGAACGTCGAGCGGTGTCAGGTCGATCATGTCGAACTCCTGTTGAAGCCTTTGACGGCTATCTAGGACCGAACAGTGCCGTACCGATTCGAACCATCGTACTTCCTTCCCGAATGGCGATGTGTAAGTCGTTCGTCATACCCATCGATAACTCGGGGCCCACGTTATCGGAGTGCCCTGCCGCCGCTTCGCTAATCTCGCGCAACCGGCGAAACGCATTCCCTAGTACTCGTTCATCATCAACGAACGGGGCCATCGTCATGAGTCCGTCCACCCGGAGTCCCGGCGAATCTGCGAGCCGGACAACGTCCTCCACCGCCGATTCTACCGCCAACCCACTCTTCGAAGCCTCCCCAGACGTATTCACCTGGAGCAACACGCGAGATTCCACGTCCATTTCGGAAGCTCGGCGCGCTACACGTTCAGCCAGCTTCGCCGAATCAATGGAGTGGATCAGGTCCGAAAGCTCCGCCGCTTTCGCAGTCTTACGGCCCTGTATATGGCCAATCATATGCCACGTCGCCGCGTCCCTCCCGAACTCGGCCACCTTCGCGTCGAGCTCTTCAACTCGGTTTTCACCAAGGTCACGTAAGCCAGCGTCCAACGCTGCTCGAACAGCCGCGAAAGGATGTGACTTCGTGACCGCGATCAGACGGACAGCACCAGCCGCACGATCAGCATCGAGCTCCGCACGCGCTATGCGCTCTCGCACGCGCGGCAGCGTCTCCACTAACCGCTCACTGTAGCCTGTCGTCATCGTCGCATCGTTCGTAACGATCGTGGTCTCGATTCAATAAGTCCTAAACATACGAAAGGGACCCCGCCGGAGCGCCGGCGGGGTCCCTTAAGGGTTCCTCTCAGGCTCCGTTCTAGCGGACCTGGAAGGTAATCGGGAACGACACCCAGACGGGCACCTTCTTGTCACGATTCAGCGCTGGCGAGAACTGGTAGATCTCGGCAACGGACATGGCCGCGTCGTCGAGTGCCTGGTGACCAGAACTTTGGTCGATCCGACGGTCCCCAACACGCCCTTCTTCATCAATGAAGAAGTACACGCGCACCGTGCCGCCGATTCCGGCGTCACGAAGAAGCGGCGGATACTCTCGCTCCATCGCACGCACTACGTCGTTCCTGTTCTGAATGGACGGAGCCACCGTGAACGGAGTGAACGTAGGCGCCGCCGAGATGTCGGTCGCAGCCTCTTCAGGCGGCGGCGGCAGGTCTTCGACAGGGTTATCCTCGAAGGTCGTCGGCGCAATCGTGATGTCTTCATCGATATCGGCAGCCGCCATTACAGGCGTAGCCGGACGAGAAATCTGCTGCGGCGGCGGTGGAATCTCGATTTCCGGTGGAAGCTCGATGGTCTCCAACTCCGTCGAATCGATCGAAACGTCCGCAGCCGTGAATTCCGGCCAGAACGCGAACGTTCCGAAGTGCAGCACTGTCGCGACGATCATCGAACCCCAGAACCACGAATCGAACGAGCGCTTCAGCCGATCATTGGCGGTCTCGCCACTGTCGGTTGACGGTAGGGCTTCAGCGGTCATCGTCTCTCCCTTTGCATGCTCTGCTCAAGGTCCGTTGCGAAAACGACACGGACTACGCCTGCAGCTACCAAGGCGTCCTGCACCTGGTTCATAAACCGGTACGGTACTTCTCTGTCACCACGGACTGAAATCACGAGAGCACGCTGTGAGGCCGCGTAAAGCGGCGCCACAACCGTCGTGACCTCCTCCATGGTGTGGACCTGATCGTTGATGTAGACCACCCCATCCCGCTCCATCCAGATGTTCAGGATGTTCTTCTGCTTCTCATCGATCTTCGTGGCTGCCTCAGCGGCGGGCCACTCGATGGGCCGCTGTCTGTCCGACTGGAACACCGTCGTGACCATGAAGAAGATGAGGAGAAGGAACGCAATATCGGCTAGCGACGACGCCGGGATTTCTTCGGACGCCTTCGAGCTCTTCTGAAAACCACCACCCTTGATTGACATGGCTAGTTGTTCTCCAAGACCTGAAGCGAGATTCGTTCAGCGTTGGCGCTATGGAGCGCATCCAGCACGTCGATCATGTACTTGTAAGACGCGTCAGGATGGGTCTTCACGGCCGCGATCAGATTCGGGTTCGCGGTGACTTCCTGCCGCCACAACCCGTCAATCTCGGAAGGACGCATCTGCTGGATCTGCTGGCTCTCGCCCCGCTTCACATCGACGATGCCCGTCGGCTGGATGATGAGGTGCAGAATATTCTTCTGGCTGACCTGCGCCTCTTCACCGGGCTCCGGGAGCACGATGGAAAGACCCTTGTCCTTCGGGAAGGTCGTTGTCACCAGGAAGAAGATCAGGAGCAGAAATGCGATATCTGCCGTTCCGGCCGTCGTAACGCCGTCACTGACCCTTTTCTTTTTTTTACCTAAAACCGCCATATCTCTGCTCTCTCTGGGTTATTTCAGAGGTACTGGGGTTACGCTCGAAAGGTTCCTACAACTTCTTCGCTGCTACGACCTCGATCTTACCGTCACGCTCGAGATCCCATGCGAGGTTGATGATCTTCTGCGCACCCTGTTCCATGTCCACGATCAACATGTCGATACGGGTTACGAAGAAGTTGTACGTAATGTTGATCGGCACTGCGACGATCAGGCCAGCAGCCGTCGTAAGCAATGCGACCTTGATACCACCAGCAACGAGGCTCGGCTCTACCGTACCCGCCTCTTCGATCGCGGCAAACGCCAGAATCATCCCGGCAACGGTACCAAGGAAGCCCATTAGCGGAGCGACATTCGCGATCGTGGCCAAAATGACCAGGCCACGCTCGAGGAAGCTGAGCTCGATTGCGCCAGTCGTCGCGACCGCCGTCTCCAACTCACCCTTGGTGAGTCTGCCGTTCCGCACACGGCGCAGCCCGGCAAGCACGATCGCAGCGGCCGGCCCGGGCGTGTCCCGAGCGATGTTGTACGCTGCATCCAGGTCACCACTCTCAGCAGCCTCCTGGACCTCACGTAGAACCTGAGCCGTCCCGGAATGGGCGACCCAAAGGGTCCACATCTTCGCGAGGATCACGCCGACCGCGATCAGAGAACAAAGGACGAGGGGATACATCATCCACCCGCCGTCCGCGAAGAGCGTCAACAGTCTGTACTGGGTGCCCACTGAGGCATACTCCTGAAGTTGGTTTCCGCCCCAGTTGGGGGCGTCCCTCTAGGACTAATATTCGCGCAATCTAGAAGGGCTCCGGCCAAGGTGTCAACGCACCCCTCGACACCTGATTACCGCAAGGTTTGTAGCCCCTTTCAGTTGGGAACTGAAGCAGGAGCCAACGGGGGCTGGTGCTGCGGAAGCGACCCCACCAAGATCTCGCGCAGACGACCTACATCTACGTCCCTCTCTAGCCGCCCGCCCATACCCACTGAAATCTGCGCAGTCTCTTCACTCACTACGATAACCACCGCGTCAGTTTCCTCACTCAACCCCAAAGCGGCTCGGTGCCGAGTACCTAACGATCGGTCCGCGACGGAAGACTGGGTCAGTGGCAGAATGGCACCAGCCGTGCGGATCTGGCCTCCCGAAATCAACACCGCACCGTCATGTAATGGCGAATAAGGCGTGAAAATTGTGGTGAGCATCTCCGCGGAGACCCGAGCCTCCACCGCGCTCCCGGTCTCCGCATACTCGTCCAGCCCTACCTCCTGCTCGATCGCGATAATGGCGCCGTGGCGAGCACGCGAAAGGCGGATCGCGGCCTCGACGACCTCCTCGGCCACTTTTCCACCCTCAAGGCGCTGGAAGACGCGGATCATGCGACTCCGTCCCAGCCTCGCCAGAGCCGATCGAAGCTCAGGCTGAAAAACCACCAGGGTAGCGATGGCTCCGTACTGGAAGACGGCCTCGAGCAACGTTCGGATCAGAATGAGGTCGAAAAGCCGGGCCGCGCCGTACGAGAACGCGAGAAGGACCACACCCAACGTGATCTGCATCGCCCGCGTCCGCTGAATCACGAGCAAAATGCGATACAGCAGAAACGCCACGATGACGATCTCGACCAGGTCCATCCATCCTGGTCTGAAGAACTGGAGCTGTTCCCAGATCCGGCTCAACGTGTCGGCTCCTTCTAAGTGGGCTCAGGTGTCGTCAAAAGATATCGCGTCAACCAATGCCCGAGGAAAGGCGCGCGGTCGCACACGTAGACGGGGACATACGACCCTCTGGCCAGAATGAGGCAGGGGAGTGACACCGTCCCGGTGCCACTCCCCTGCCGTTCATCCGTCTCTAGTCCAGCATCAGTCGTCGTCAGACACCCCATCGGATTCATGATACCCGGGAGCCGGTCCCGGCAGGGGTCCCTCGCCGCCGGGCAGCCCAAACGAAGGGGCAGACTGCTCTACCAGGTTAGGTCGCGCGGGCTCAGCCAGAGTGATCGGCTCGTCGTCGAGATTCGGAAGTGGAGGAAGCATGCCTTCGCTTTCCAGGATCTCCAGTTCCGTGCGATCCAGCGTCTCGCGATCGAGGAGCGCCTGGGCAATGCTCTCTAGGAGGTCTTTGTTGTTCTCTAGGACCTCACGGGCCTTCTCGTGAGCTTCGTCCAACTTGCGCTTCACTTCCTGGTCAACCAACCGTGCCGTGTGTTCCGACACGGTCCGGCGATGACCGATCTCGCGACCCAGGAACACCTCCGACTCAGCGTCCCCGACCGCGACGAGTCCGATGACCTCGCTCATGCCAAACGTGGTCACCATCTTGCGCACCATGCTCGTGGCGCGCTCGATGTCGTTTCCAGCACCGGTGGTGACACTCTCCGGGCCGAACTGCATCTCTTCCGCAACGCGTCCGCCGAACAACATGGCGAGCTGCCCCTCCATCCACTCCTTGCGGTACGAGTGTCGATCCTGCTCAGGAAGGCTGGCAGTGATACCTAGTGCTCTCCCACGCGGAACGATCGTCACCTTATGCACCGGATCCAGTCCCGGGAGTCTGAGACCGATCACGGCGTGCCCCGCCTCGTGGTACGCCGTCAGTCTCCGCTCCTCGTCATTAAGGACGAGACTGCGACGCTCGGTCCCCAGCATGATCTTGTCTTTGGCCTGCTCAAAATCGACCATCGTCACCTTATCCGCATCGCGGCGGGCGGCGAGAAGTGCGGCTTCGTTACAGATGTTCTCCAGATCCGCCCCACTCATTCCCGGAGTACCACGCGCGACGAGCGAGAGTTCGACGTCATCCGACAGTGGGAGCTTCTTCGCGTGTACGCGAAGAATCCCTTCCCGGCCTTTCACGTCTGGGAAATCGACGATCACCTGACGATCGAACCGGCCCGGCCGCAACAGCGCCGGGTCCAAGACGTCCGGACGGTTGGTCGCCGCAAGGAGGATCACGCCCTCAGTGGACTCGAAGCCGTCCATCTCGACGAGCAACGCATTCAAGGTCTGCTCGCGCTCGTCGTGACCGCCGCCCAAGCCAGCACCGCGATGTCGCCCTACGGCGTCGATCTCATCCACGAAGATGATGCACGGTGCATGTGCTTTCCCCTGCTCGAACAAGTCACGAACGCGAGATGCACCGACCCCGACGAACATCTCCACAAAGTCCGAACCGGACATCTGGAAGAAGGGGCGCTCGGCTTCGCCGGCAACCGCTCGAGCCAACAGCGTCTTTCCGGTTCCCGGAGGGCCCACCAAAAGAACACCCTTGGGGAGACGGCCACCCAGGCGCGAATACTTGGCCGGGTCCTTTAAGAAATCAATGATCTCTTCGAGTTCCTGCTTGGCTTCGTCAGCGCCAGCAACGTCCGCGAAGGTGACCTTCGAAGTATCTGGAGAAATAAGCTTTGCCTTGGACCGCCCAAACTGGAACGCCTTGTTCCCGCCACCCTGCATGGTCCGAAAGATCCAGATCCAGAACGCGATGAACAGGAGCCACGGGAGAGCTCCAATCAGAAAGGTGCCCCAACCCGGCTGCGAAGTTTTCGCCTTCACAATGACGTCGTTGGACTCGAGTGACTCAAGGAGGCCATCGGTCAGGTCACCGGGCAGCGTCACCTCAAACTCTATGAACTCACCATTCTCGTTCGCCGACGGGGCACGTAACTCACCCTCGATGCGGCGGTCGATGACCGTGACCTCATGGATGTTCCCAGAGTTCAGCTGGCTGCGGAACGCTGTAAACGTGATCTCTTGGACCGTCTGATCTGTCCCTTTGACGAACTGCACCGCCAAAAGGAGCATGAGGACCATCATCATCAAGAACGCAGCGTTCTTAGACAGACGTCCGAGACGGTTTTCGTCGTCGGGGCGGATCGGTTCTTCTGGCATGCTAGTCCTTCACTCTCGCGATGCGTCTGCGGCCAAAGGCCGCTTACAGGCTCGCGATATATGGCAAATGACGAAAGTCTTCCGCGTAGTCGAGTCCGTACCCCACCAAGAACTCATTGGGTGCATCGAATCCGACCCAGCGGGCCGGCGGTTCCAATGTCGCGATGCGCTTATGCAATAACGTACAAACTTCGAGGCTCTTCGGCCCCCTCGCTTCCAGCCTGGGGAGCAGCCGGCTAAGCGTTGCCCCACTGTCGATGATGTCTTCTACGAGCACCACCGCTCGGCCCTTCAGTGAGGCTGCGGCGTCGTAGAGCAGCCTCACGTCCCCACTCGACACTTTCTCACGGCCGTAGCTCGACGCCACCATGAAGTCGACGTGGAGCGGGAGGTGAATCGCCCGGACCAGATCAGCCATGAACAGGACCGACCCCTTCAGTAGGCCGAGTACCAAGAGTCGATCGGAGGCCGAATAAGTCTCGCTGATTTCTTGACCCAGTTCGGTAATCCTAGATGCGATCTCTTCGGCGGAAAACACGATTCTCGAGAGCTCTTGCCCCCCGAGTTGGGTGTCCTCAGTCAGTGTTGGCATCGATGATTCCGATCTCTAATGACGTAGCGGCCTCGTTCGAGGCAGATAATGTCGATTCGGCTAGGCCGACGATCCAGAGCACACGGCCGTCCGCGTCAACCAATACGGGGACAGTCCTCCTTTTGGGTTCAGGAATCCGCGCCTCCAGAAACAACTTCTTCAGCTTCTTAGAACCGTATGCCAACTGGATACGGTCGCCGTCTTGTCGAGCACGCAGGGTGAGCGGAAAGCGCGGATCCCGAACGGTGACGCGTGCGCCGGCCCCCGCGTCGTCCTCCCCCACCCCCCAATCGACCCTCAGTGTCTGACCGCTCAGCCGAACCGTCCCGGAGCCCGAACTCTGGTTCGAGATCACAAGCGGGATGTCCTCTTCTCGCCCCGATCCCAGGGCCACCACCAACCGATCCAACTCCCGGCGTACCAGCAGGCCACCTGTGACGCTCACCTCTTGGCCGCTCAGGCCGGAGCTAGTGAACTCGGTGGCCACCCGAGTTCCGACCCGATCCAGGGAGACGCCAAGGCCACGTGCGAGAGACCGGAGGACCTTCGCACGGAGCGGGGGCGCGAAATTCTGAAGCGCTCGAATCGACAGGGACACTTTGCCGTCTTCCCGCTCGATTCCCACCTGAGCGAGAAGGATCGGCATCGCCGCAATCCACGCCTCACTTTCTTCTCCTGAAAGCGACGCGAGGTGCACCAATGCTCGCCGCGCACCGCTCGAAACACCAGACTCGAGCGCGGGGATCACGACATGGCGAATCGCGTTCCGCGCGAACGAGAGATCGGTGTTGGTCGGGTCCGTCCGCCACGTCAGTCCGTTCTCCGTGGCATAGGCCTCCAATTCGTCACGCGAGAAGGCGAGGAGCGGCCGCCAGATGCCCGGCTCCCGGAACTGCGCCATCGCAGCCAACCCTTCGATACCGGTTCCGCGGACGATTCGATGAAGCACGGTCTCGGCTTGGTCGTCAGCATGGTGGCCTAGGGCAACCCAAGACGCACCAACGGCCCGCCTCACTTTCTCGATCGCGGTATACCGTGCGTTTCTCGCGGCCTCCTCGGACCCTCCCGCGACGGCGACCTGCGTTTGATGTAGAGGGAGTCCCCAAGCGCGACAGAGCCCTGACACCCACCGTGCGTCCGCCTCGGAGTCAAGTCTCAATCCGTGGTCAACATGGACGACGTGCAGCGCGATCCCGGAATTACGCAGACCAGACCGGAGAAGGTGCAGGAGCACCACCGAGTCCATTCCACCGGAGACTGCCGCCACAATCGGCTTCGAGCCCAGGAGTCCCACGTCACGGCGTAGCACCTCGGAGAAACGAGGGCCGAGTGCACCTCGGGCGTCGGTCATGCCGGTACGGAACCTGGTGCCGCAGTGCGCCCGACGGTCTCTGTCAGCACCTTGGCTAACAGGTCCGGGCGATCGCTCTGAATACCGTCCACGCCCCACTCAACGAGTCGCTTCATGTCGTCAGGGTCGTCTACGGTCCAAACGTGCACCGGAATGTTCCGGGCCTGGGCCGCCCGAATGAAACGCGGCGAAACGATGCGCAGGCCCTGCCAAGCCTCGGGGACCTGCAGAATGTCGGCGCTCGGTGTATACGGCCCCCCACCCGGAAGGCGATGGGAGATCCAGAAGCTCAAGATATGATGCCTGCTCGCGCCCCACGGTCCGGCGTAATCACGCACGCCGGCCCGAGACCGCTCAAATTCAGCCGCCAACAGCGTCCGACTCTCCGCGTCGTGTTCGCGAATGACGTCGACCATGGGCCGTGCGACCTGGGGCTCTTTCGCTTCCACGTTTATGCGTGTCGCAGGAAAGGCAGCAAGCACCTCACCGAGCGTAGGCACGACAACACCCGTGCCCGCAAACGATCGGTCACCATCAGGAGACCGAAAGTGGAATCCCGCGTCGAGAGCTTGGAGTTGGTCCAAGGTGAAGTCCGAGACGAGCCCCTGGCCGTCTGTCGTTCGAGCCACATCGGCATCGTGGATGACCACTACCTGGCCGTCCTTCGTGAGTCGCACATCAAGTTCGAGCATGTCCGCCGCCCACCAGTCGATCGCCCGCTGGAACGCAGCTATGGTGTTCTCGGGCGCCAGTTTCGAACCCCCGCGATGGGCTACCAGCATAGGCGGACCGGAGAGATACGTCCTTCCGGGTCTCAATCGCCTTCCCATCTGAAGATCTGAAGCCACATGGGCCGCTAGGCCTAGGGGCGGGCCTCCGACTCGAGTCGCTCGATATCTTCCGGCACCAATTCGTGGTAACGGTACAACACGAGATCTACGAGACGGTTGGACATCTGCATCTCGGTCTCCTGCTGCTCGCGATCTCCATCTGCGTCACCGGCCAGAGAGTCCTGCAACTCCACGACGCGGGCGCACAAGAATCCCAGAACGTCTTCAACGACCTGAGGACGCGGACTCGCGGGCGCGAGCGCGTCCGGCATCACTTCCCGGAGAAGCAATCCACGGATGAATGCGAGGAACCCGGGGAACGCCAACTCGGTGAGCGGCCCTCCTTCCAAGGCCTCTTCGTCCGTGATGTGCTCCCACTCGAGCTCGTTCCAATAAAGGTCCTCAGCCTCTTCGCGGAGAAACGCCCGGACGTCAGGCGGCATCGGCCCGCTCGGGCTCATCACCGGGGGCGTGAGTTCCCGTGCTAGAACGCGTTCGATCTGCTCGCGGCGCCCGCTCAGCAGTGTGCCTGCGCGATCCGTCATGTCATGCCTCAATAGGCGGAGTAAGTGGACAGTCAGGGCAAGATACGGCCGAAAAACGCCTCTGGGAATGCGCGCGCGCGCCAAAAGGTGGATCCTTGCGTCATTTTGGCTTGTCCCGAGCCTGTGCGTCCAATACCGTCGTCACTATGGAAACCAATCCATTCCGAGCCCATCTAGAGAAGCCGATCGATGCTCCGAAGCCAGCGCCCGACAGTCGGGCGGGCGGTGCGGGCGGGCCGCACGAATGGGTCGCCGAGCGTGTATCGGGGCACGCTTGGTACTATCGAGCCCCCCTGCTTCTCATCCTGGCGTGGATCCTGAAGAACCACTTCGCAGACCCGATGTACAGCTCCATCTTCGATGGCGTAAACCTGGGATTCCACGAAGCAGGACACGCGGCGTTCATGTGGTTCGGGAGCCGATTCTGGTCGATTGCTGGTGGCACGATCTTCGAAATCGGCGTCCCTGTCGCCGCGGGTCTGTACCTGCTCTACAAACAACACGACCCCTTCGGGGCGTCGGTATGTCTCTCCTGGCTTGGGACCGCGTTCGTCGGCGCAGGTATATACGCTGCGGACGCGTTGGTTCAGCAACTCCCATTGGTATCGCCCTTCGGACCGGTCGACGCAGGAAGCCACGACTGGACTTCCATGCTCATGAAGTTCGGGACGTTGTCGCGTGCCGAGGAGATTGGGGGATCGATGCAGTCAGCTGGCAAGATCACCATGGCCGCGTCACTGTTCGTGGGCAGCTGGGTACTGTGGGTGATGGCAAAAACCACCTCGGCAGCCGGTCCCGAAGGGACACGCGGACTACCTCAGCGAGCGAGTCCGAAAGAGTAGGAAAGGTTCACGATGGGGATGCAGCATGTGCCTCCTCCGCCATCTGCGGTCCCGACGACCCCCAGGTCCGTCGAGAAGCGCTCCCCGATGATCCTCATTCCTCCCGAGAAGACGAGGCCTGTCTCGCCCGGCAGAAAGTAGTTCTCGGTCATCAGTTTCACCCGGCGACTCACCCTCGTCTCGCCTCCGATCATGGCCACTGGCTGGCTCGAGAAGTCCGCCCCGGAATAACCAAGGCCCAAACCGGCGGTCAGCGCCCGATCCTTGCTTCCGAACGTGCCCACGCCGTAGGCGATCCCGATATTCTCGTCGTCAAAGAAGAAGACGATCGTTCCGAGCGAGATGTCTGCGGCCTCCGTGTCCACGATACGGACCTTCGGGGCCAGATAGAACGGCTAGATTTTGCCGAACAGGACGGGCGCTCCCGCCGCGAGCGTGAAGTCGTCCGAGACACCGACAGCGACGAAGGGCAGGAAGAGAAAGTAGGTCCCGAGGTACCCCTCGCCGGCCGGTATCGCGCGCCCTGTCGCGGTAAAGAAGAGCCTCGTCCCGTTCGGGTCCTCTCGCCAGAACTCACCGTCCACGAACCGGCCCTCCGCGGCGCTCAGTTGCCGGATCTGGGACCGCTGGAGGTCGAGCTCCACCCCGGCGCTCGTAGTAATGGAAACCCGATCACCCGAGACGTCCGTGACCCGACCATAGATCAGGGAGCCGTCCGTGAGACGGACTTCATAGATGGCCTCCCCGGGCGGAGGGAATGCGACGACCTCTTGCGCAGCTGCCGGCGCAACATGACCCACGCCCATCAAGGCGAGAAAGAGGATTCTCAGGATCGCGCCTTTGTTGCGTAGCCTTCCTATGGTGCTCACCGGGACCTCCTTCGGAGAAGGGCGTACGCTGTCCGACTACCCAAGGCTAGAGGGACAGACCCCACGCTCGACAAGTAACGTACCTCACCGTACCTCGCACGTAGACTCAGCGTAATTCGTAGATCGTCCTTCGGGGTCGGAAGGATCCAGCCCGGACACCATGCGCCGCGAGAATGCGACGATCGGCGGTCATCCAATCGAACGGGCAATTTGAGTGTCCCGTCGACGCAACCACCGCTCGCCCCTAATGTTGGACTTGAATCCCTCGACGGACGCTCAACTCGGAGTTCAACGATGTACGCATCCCGACACCTTCTCCTGCTAACGCTACTCGCCCTGCCGCTCCCGCTGCTGGGCCAAACGACCGACACTGAACGAGCGGCCGCTAGAGACATCGTGCGCCAGATCGACGAGTTGCAGGCTCGCCTTGCGCCCACTGACATGGGCCAGCATTTGGCGAGTCGTAGCGATGCGGCGCGCGATGCGGTAGTGAGTCGTGCGACCGAGCTGTGGACGTCTGAGATGCAGTCTCTCAGCGACTTCATCGGGCACAACCCGGAGGTCGGGTGGGAGGAGTATCTCGCAGTCGACACGCTCACGGCTGTTCTGCGCGGGCGCGGCTGGGACGTCCAGGTGGGGGCCGCCGGACTCGAAACCGCATTCGTGGCCACGTGGACTTCGCCCGCGGGGCCGGAGGGATTGATGCTCGGCCTGATCGGTGAGTACGACGCGCTGCGTGACGCGGATGGGCCGTTCCACGGAGATCAACACAACGCTCAGACGCCGATCGTCTTCGCGTCGGCATTCGCGATGGCCGAGCACATGGCAGCCGAGGGCATGCCCGGAAGGATCCGTATCTACGGGACGCCCGCGGAAGAAGTGGGCCCGCCGGCGAAGGTCATCATGCACGAGGCTGGCGTGTTCGATGGCGCGGACCTCCTCGTGCGCAGTCACGGCGTGACCCAGACGTCGCGTGCCAAAGCCGGCTTCGGAAGCTGCTGCCTCAACATCAACGAGGTGAAGTACACGTTCCGCGGGAGGCCGTCACACCAAATGTCGTCGTGGTTCGGCCGCAACGCACTCGAGGCGGCGGTGCATTTCTACACTATGGTCGACGGACTGCGGTCTACGCTGCGTCCGGAGGCATCGATCCAGGGCGTGATCCCGGAAGGCGGAGATGCCCCGAACGTGGTGCCCCAGCGTGCGGTCGTAGACTACTACATCCGCTATCCGGACCCGGTGTATCTCGAACACATCAGCAAGATGATGGACAACGCCGCCCGAGGCGCAGCACTGGCGACGGGCACAACCGTGGAAATCGACCGATATGGAGAGTACCGGGACGGCGTCTCGCTGGGCACGCTCCACGAGCTGTCGTTCGCGTATGCCGAGGAACTGGACGCGCCGAACATCAGTCCCGAGCCGAGGCGCCCATCCGGCTACGAAGAGACCGGTGTCGTCACCAAAGACATCCCCGGCATCGGAATCAGTGTGTTCAGTTCGCGAGGAGCCAACCACACTCGCGGGATGCTCGAGGACACCTTCAGCGAGATCGGACACGCAGGCTTCCGGGTCAGCGCCGAAATCATGACGTCGGTTCTTTACGACTTCGCAACCCGGCCGGAACTGCGTGAAGCTGTACGTCAGGAGCACACCACGCTGGCCGGGCTGCTCGACCAATACCACGAAGCACTCCGGGTGGCTTATGCGACCGAGATAGGTGGGCCGATCTCCCAGCGATAGAGAGCACACGCGTCGAGGCCGCCGGATGCTCGTCGGCAAGGAGGGCTATGACCTCACCAGGATCTGCTCCTGCCCCGCGCTGCGGCCGACCTTCCGCACACTAGGCACGAAAAAGGCCCCTCCCGAAGGAGGGGCCACACCCAAAAAGCCTTGCGGCTGTTGAGTGCCGGAGGAGGGACTCGAACCCCCGACTCGCGGATTATGATTCCGCTGCTCTAACCAGCTGAGCTACTCCGGCATACTCTGCAAAAACTCATCTTGGGATCTGACGCTGTCAACCGGCTTGCGTCCCCCCCAAGACAGCGCGACGCTCAATGCGAGTCTAGTATTGCGTGTGTGGCCCTCCCCCTACTCTTTCGGAGGTTCGAATGGATCCGGCAATCATTATTATCGGCGCGATCGCTTTTGGCGGAATCGCGATACTGACCAGCCTCAGAGTTCTCTACGAATACGAACGAGGCGTCATCTTCCGCTTGGGAAAACTCACGCGAGCGAAGGGCCCAGGCCTGATCTTTCTCGTACCCTTCGGGCTCGAACGAATGCGCAAAATGGACCTGCGCATCATCGCACTCGACATCGATCCACAGGACACGATCACGAAGGACAACGTGAGTGTTCGGGTCAACGCGGTGGTCTACTTCCGCGTGGCGGATCCCACGAAGGCAGTGATTGAGATCGAGGACTATTACTTCGCCACGAGTCAGCTCGCTCAGACGACCCTGCGATCCGTGATCGGGCAGTCGGAGTTGGACGAACTCCTGGCGGAACGCGAGCGCATCAACGATGTGGTCCGGGACATCATCGACCAAGGCACGGACCATTGGGGCATTGAGGTCACGAGTGTCGAAATCAAGGACATCGACCTCCCTCAGGAGATGAAGCGCGCGATGGCCAAGCAAGCCGAAGCCGAGCGTGAACGGCGGGCGAAGGTCATCAGCGCAGAGGGTGAGTACCAGGCTTCGACGAAGCTGGCCGGAGCAGCAGAGATCATCGCCGAATTTCCAGGTGCCATGCAGCTCCGCTTCCTCCAGACCGTGGTTGAGGTCGCCGCCGAGAACAACTCCACGACCCTATTCCCTGTACCGATCGACCTCTTCTCTTCGTTCATCGAGAAGGGCAAGACACCTAGTGTGGAAGCGAAGAACCGGGCACTCCAAGCTGCTGCAGAGACGATGCTCCAAGCCCTTCCCGCGGGTGCAGACCCGAGCGAGCTCGAGGCTGTGATCAAGGGGGCGATCGCTGTCGGCAAGGCTTCGGCGGAGGCCGTGCCAGCTCGGGTCGACGACGACGAGTAGTCAAGAGCGAAGGTTCACGGATCGCGAGGTCCAGGTCATCCTCCGGCGCGCCTCTAACGCGGAGACGTCCCCGCATCTGCCCACCCGAGACGGTCCAACGCTCTCTGATCTAGTAGAAGCCGCGCGCGAGGTCGGCCTCGACGTCGACGCCGTTCGCCGGGCGGCCGCGAGTGCCGCTCTGCCGCTATCGCTGGGCCCTTTGACCGGGGCCCTTCTGTTCCTCGTGACCCCGGTGGTCTTGGCCCGACCCCTTTGGAGGCGTTCGGACAACAAGGCTCGGGTACGACTCGAGGAGCTCGCGATGGAGCTCCTCCGTGCTGCGGACGAACGCACCCAATAGGGCCTATCGTGCTGTACCACCCACAGAATCGGGCTGGGCGGTGACGGCATCACTCGGCCCTGTGAACCGATACAACACTTCACCGGGCCGGACCAAGCCGAACTGCTCCCGCGCGATTCGCTCCAAAGTGACGGAGTCGACCTGCAACAAATCAGCCCAAGCTCTGAGCGAGTCGATTTGCCGGTGCAACTCGGCCAGTTCCGACTCCTCCTGGGCTACCGCAGCTCGTGCGTTCCGAAGTTCGAACCACGAATACTCGCCGCCAAAAACTGCGTAGTAGACTGCAAGAAGAAGCAGTCCCGGTAAGACAGCGTTCTTCAGATAGCGGCTCACTACGACCAAAGCCCCCGGCCAGGATAACGAGCCCGCTCGCCCAGCTTTTCCTCAATGCGCAGCAGTTGGTTGTACTTCGCCACGCGGTCCGTGCGGCTCGCAGAGCCTGTCTTGATTTGCCCCGCGCCGGTGGCCACGGCGAGGTCAGCGATCAGCGTGTCCTCCGTCTCACCAGAACGGTGGGAGATCACAGTCTTGTACCCAGCCTCGGACGCCACCCGGACGGTCTCCAAAGTCTCTGTGAGCGTCCCGATTTGATTCACCTTGATCAGAATCGCGTTCGCCGTGCCGTCTTTGATGCCCTGCTCCAGCCGTTCCACGTTGGTCACGAAAAGGTCGTCACCCACGATCTGCACGTCGTCACCGACCTCTTTCGTGAGCTGGTTCCATCCGTGCCAGTCGTTTTCGTCCAGTGGGTCCTCCAACGAACGGATAGGGTACTTCGAGATCCACTCCTTCCAGAACTCGACCATTCCGGCCGCATCTCGGCGCTCGCCGCTCGACCACTTGAAGACGTACTCACCGTCCTCGAAGAACTCCGTAGCTGCTGCGTCCAGGGTCAGAACAACGTCCTCCCCGGGACGATAACCCGCACCCTCGATGGCCTGGAGCACAACCTCAACGGCCTCTTCATTACTGGCGAGATCAGGCGCGAACCCGCCCTCATCACCGACAGCCGTATTCTTGCCCTGATCGCTGAGCACCTTCTTGAGGTGGTGGAAAATCTCAACGCCCATGCGTAGGCCCTCTGAGAACGTCTCGGCGCCAATGGGCATCACCATGAACTCTTGGATGTCCACGTTATTGGGCGCGTGTGCTCCACCATTGAGGATGTTCATCATGGGCACAGGGAGCAGGTCAGCAGAGCCGGCCCCAGCGAGGTAGCGCCACAGCGGCATGTGATTCTCCTGAGCGGCCGCTCGGGCCGCCGCCATGGAGACGGCCAAGATCGAGTTTGCACCAAGATTCCGCTTGTTCGGTGTTCCGTCCAAGTCGAGCATCGTTCTGTCGATATCAAGCTGCTCGCGAGCCTCGAACCCTCGAATTGCACCCGCGATCGTTGTGTTCACGTGCTCCACGGCTTTCAGGACGCCCCTACCCAGGAATCGACTGCGATCCCCGTCTCGTAGTTCCACGGCCTCGTGTGCCCCAGTAGACGCACCGGACGGCACCGAAGCGCGTCCGCGAATGCCCGACTCCAGCGTTACTTCCGCCTCTACAGTGGGGTTACCTCGCGAGTCCAAAATTTCTCTACCGCGCACGTCGACGATGGCCGACACAGAAACCTCCTGAGTTTGTTTAGTTCTTTTGGTCCGAAGCCTGAAGTGCCTTCATGGCATCCCAAGCTCTATCCGTAAGTTCGTTTCGCCCGTCCACCGCGTATTCCCCAACCGGGATGGGCTCTCCGAATTTCACCCGGATCACACCCGGGCGAATCCAAAACGAACCCTTACGCATGATGTCCCTCGATCCGAAGATCGCAGTGGGTACGACGTCAGCACCGGCCTGGATGGCGAGAACGAACGCACCCTTCTTGAAGCGCTGGAGTTCGCCCGAATCCGAGCGAGTCCCTTCAGGAAACATGATGATGCTAGGCCCATCATCTTCCAACCTCTGGCGAGCGTTCCCGAGTGATGCCATGGCCTGACCTCGATCCTTCCGGTCGATGAAGATGTGCCCACACGACTTCAGCGCGTGCCCAAACAGCGGTGCCCTCTCGATCTCTTTCTTGGCCACAAAGAGGTAAGGGCCGGGAAGGAATGCAGCCAGAGCGGGAACATCAAACCACGACACGTGATTGACCACCACTACCTGAGGAGCCTCCGGGTCGATCATCTCAGCGTTTTCTAGTTCGACCCGCACTCCTGCTACCCGTAGCATGAACTTCGACCAGGCCCGAGGCACATACTCGCATACACACTTCGCCTTGTCCCCGCCGCGATATACGCCCCACCCGGTGCGGATCGCGTAGTACACGGTCGCCGGAACTACGGCAATGATGACCAACAAAAACCGAATCATGTCTCACCGCCGAAGTGGTCGAAGCCCCCACGCTCAAGAGCAAGTCGTTCACCACCGCGCTCCAACAAAACGCCCTCGCCCGCCTCGACGCGTCCGACCCGGGTGAGCTTGAGGCCGTGGCGTCTCTGGAAGTATTCAACGTCCACGACACCAGGATCCGTGACGAAGAGGAGTTCGTAGTCCTCACCCCCGTACAGCGCGGCTTCGAGTGCCTGGTCCGGACCGAGGATCTCGATTGCGATCGGAGCGACCGGGATCGCATGGGCATCGAGGACAATCTGGGCGCCCGACGCAGACGCCATGTGACTCGCATCTCCCGCGAGACCGTCAGAGATGTCCATGAGCGCGTCAATCAGCTCGTGCTCGACCAAGCACTGCGCAGCCTTCACGCGGGGCTCCGGACGTGCGAATGCGTCTCGGGCGGCCTTCGGGGGTTCCTCTCCACGATCCCACGCCTGAACCGCCGCCGCACTCGCCCCAAGGTCACCTGTGACCCACACCTCATCGCCTGGTTCTGCGCCGTTCCGTAGCACAGGCCACGACGTGCAACCAAGCACCGTCATGTCCAGCACGAGCGGTCCGGGTGAGCGAGCGAGATCGCCCCCAAGGAGTGCCGCCCCCACCAAGTCCGCGGCTTCGGCGATTCCTGCCTGAAGCGCGTCCCAGTTCACGGAGTCGTCCGTGGGTAGCGCCACCGACGCGAACAACCCAGTCGGTGCCGCTGCCATGGCAGCCAAATCCGACAACGCCGCGGAGGCAGCCCGGAAGCCGATCTCTTCGTCCGTGATCCAGGCTCGACGAAAGTGGACATCCTCAACACTCATGTCCGTGCTAATCACCCACCCACCCTCGATCACCGCAGCGTCGTCGCCGGGTCCGACTCGTACGGTCTGAGGCAGCTCGCGTCCTCCTGCGATGGCTCGCCGGATCCGGTCGAACTCCGGCCCTGGACCCAGCCGCACGTGGCGCTTCGGCAGGTCGTCCATCATCGGGCCGCCTCGGCGTCGAACAGAAGCCCCCCAAGGGCCAGGTCCGACTCCGCGGCTCCGTGCTCATTCATGGCAGACGGGAGCCATCGGACGACATCACTGGGTGTCAACGAAACACCTCGCCCAGCGATGCGCGCGGCTCGACCCGAGAAGAAGAGCCCGAGTGCGCCTGCATGCACGTCGGAAACACCCTGCGCCATCAACGACGTGCACACACCTGCCAGCGCATCACCCATACCGGCGACGGCTAGATCTGAGGTGGCTTGCGTGTCTACGAGTATCGGGCGCCCCACGCCGGTCACCAACGACGGAGATCCCTTCAACAGAACCGCGTGCCCGAATCGGTCCGCGGCCTCTCGAAGGGCAGCCAGTCGGTCCTCGATCACTACGTCATGCTCGGTGTGAAGCAGGCGAGCCATCTCGCGGACATGCGGGGTGGCGAGGATCAGTCTGTCTTTCGCGAGCGCAGCCAAGTCGATGGCACCTTCAGCAGCCAGGTTCAGTCCGTCCGCATCTACGACGAGGGGAACCGAGGGCCCCTCGGCTACAACGTCGAGAATCGCCCGTCCCGGAGCCTCTGTGCCCATTCCGGGCCCGATCAGCGCCGCATCCGCTTGCTCGAGGCCCTCTCGCAGCCCCTCGACATCCTCCGCAGCAACGAACACCGCCTCGGGAAGCGAGGACTGAATCACCGCGCGATTCTCCTCAGGGGAGCACACCCGCACAAAGCCGGCACCGGCGTGATACGCTGCACGTGCCGCGAGCAGCGCCGCACCTGCCATGCCCGCCTGGCCCGCGATCACCAGCACACGACCGACGGCATTCTTGTGCGTGTCCGTCGACCGAAGCGGCCGGTGGGCATACGCCCACGCGGGCGTCACGATCTGACCTGAGAACATGTGGGACATCGACGTTTCAGTTGGCGGAAATCCGATGTCGATCGCGACCAATCGCCCCACGTTCCGACGTGCAGGGTGAAGGAGGCTTCCCAGCTTCGGGGCTCCATACGTCACCGTCACACTGGCTTCGATCGCCTCCCCCGGCACAGCACCCGTGTTGGCGTCGACACCAGAAGGCACGTCGATCGAGAGAATGGGGCACTCCGCTCGGTTGGCCCTCAAAATCGCGTCTGCCTGTCGGTCACGCGGACGATCCCGCACACCGGTGCCAAACACCCCGTCGATCACGACATCTGCCTCTTGAAAGAGGCGGGTCCACTCGTCATCGGAAAGATCACGGTCGGTCACCGTTTCGACGGCCCATCCATGAAGAAGAGGGTCCTCGTGTGTACGATCCGAAACCAGGATCGCACGCACCTCTCTGCCCCAAGCCACCAAAGTGCGGATGCAAACCAGCGCGTCACCGCCGTTGTTGCCCGACCCCACTAACGCCAGCACCGGACCGGTCGGAAACAGTCGTTGAACGACCTCCGCCGTACCTCGCCCCGCGTTCTCCATGAGCACGACCTGCGGCACGCCGATGTCTTCAATGGCGATACGGTCCCACTCCGCCGACTCCGCCCCAGTGGGCGCCGGAAGGTGCACCGGTCCGAACGGGCTCAGCCGCGGGTAGGCATGGGTCATTGGAGACCGGTTGCTCGCGACAACAGCCGGGCCGAGGTCACGGTCGACGTGGTTGGCGAATGGTCAAAGTATTGGGGGGTCGGGGCGCTAAAGCCCCGGGCTATTTGTGACTCTGCCCGATCTGGCGCCCCACTGTGATCTCGCCGTTGTCGATCCGGATGTTGAATCCACATTCCGGGCTGGAGCAGACCCACGCCTTGTAGCGAATCGGCGCCCCATCTCTGCCATAATCCGAGAGCGGCAACAAGATTCCACCCTCGCATTTTAGGCAGCGCGGAAATCCGTGGTCGTCCATTTTCATCCCCTCTCATAGGCGTGGCGGCAGCGAGTGCCGCACAGGCACCTGGTCTTGCCGGGTCGTTCAAGTTTTTAGGCTCGGCCGCATGCCGCACCGTCGTGATCAGATCCGAGCTTCCCATGGATAGTTGAGCTCGAATACTTCTTCGAAGTCGAAGACGTCCGCGAAGTCCTCCGGTCGATCTCCGTCCTGCTTGATCAAAATCCCTTGCTCCACCAACGCAAACACCACGCCTCCAACATCTTCGGTCGCGTGAATGCCCCAGTGTTCGAGCACCGAACGAGCCATCGGCCCGAATCGTTCCAACGCCATGTGCCTGACACCTTCGGCGAGTTCCTTCCCCGAAATATGCCTGGGCTCGTCCAGAGAGTGGATGACGGAATGCAGCGCCGCGAGCACGAAAAAATACGCCCGCGTATCGAACCGGGGGTTTCGCTCCTGGAGTTGATCCAGAATCTCGTCGGCGAATTGAAGTTCCATCATGCGCGCAAATGTGCGGATCGGTCCGTGCGTTCGCTAGTCCAAGCGGGCGCACAGCACCTCTTACCCCGCCAACTCCGCGTAGAGCGGGAACGCGTCGCTCAGTTCCTTGACTTCAGCCTTCACGGATCCGAGAAGGGCTTGGTCGCTCGGAGCCTGGAGAATTTGGTCGATCCATCCAGCCACTCGCGCCATCTCCGCTTCTTTCATGCCCCGCGACGTCAGTGCGGGTGTGCCGATCCGGAGACCTGAGGTGACGAACGGCGAGCGGGTCTCCCCCGGAATCGTGTTCTTGTTGACCGTCATGCCCGCGCTTTCGAGGGCTTCCTCCGCAGCTTTACCTGTGAGGTCGTCATGGCTGTTTCGCAAATCGACCAAGAGCACGTGGTTGTCGGTACCGCCGCTCACGAGGTTGAATCCACGTTCGACAAGACCTTCGCCGAGCGCCTTAGCGTTCGCCACTATCTGTCCGGCATAGTCGGTGAATTCGGGCTGAAGAGCCTCTAGGAACGCGACCGCCTTTGCGGCGATCACATGCATGAGCGGACCGCCCTGCATGAACGGGAAGACTGACTTGTCGATGGCTTTCGCGTGCTCTTCAGGGCACAGAATCAAGCCACCACGGGGGCCCCTCAATGTCTTGTGGGTCGTGGTGGTCACCACATCCGCGTGAGGAATCGGCGAGGGATGGTGCCCTGTCGCCACAAGACCCGCGATATGTGCCATGTCCACCACGAACGTGGCGTCGACTTCACGCGCGACCGCTGCGAAGGCCTCGAAGTCGAGGACCCGTGGGTAGGCGCTCGCACCGGCGATGATCATCTTCGGACGCTCCGCCAACGCTTGGTCGCGGAGCGCATCGTAGTCGATGCGCCCGTCTTCTTCCCGCACTCCGTAGGCCGCCACGTCGAAGAGTCGGCCGCTGAAGTTCACCGGGGACCCGTGCGTGAGATGTCCACCGTGACTAAGGCTCATTCCTAGGATCTTGTCTCCCGGATCCAGGAAGGAGAAGAAGGCCGCCATGTTGGCTTGGGCCCCCGAATGCGGCTGGACATTCGCGTGCTCAGCGCCGAACAGCTGCTTGGCCCGATCACGTGCCAAGTCCTCTGCAATGTCGACGAACTCGCAACCACCGTAGTACCGCTTGCCGGGTAGACCCTCGGCGTACTTGTTCGTCATCACCGTGCCGGTGGCCTCGAGGACCGCCCTAGACACGAAGTTCTCTGACGCGATGAGTTCAAGACCGTCGGCCTGTCGGCGAGCCTCTGCGACAATCGAATCGAAGATCGCTGGATCTGCTCGGCGCAGATTGTCCATCACGACAGGTACGTCCGCTGCAGGTGGCGTGCCTCACGGATGCGCGTCTCTGCGACCTTGTTCGCTGCAGCGTGCGGCGCGAGTCCTTCAGCGGTGGCCAGTTCAAATGTGCGCCGCAAGGTGTTGTAGATATCCCCCGCCTTTTGCTTGCTTAGTTCCGGACTCCAACCTTCGATCTCCCCGTACACGTTGATCAAACCACCCGCGTTGATCACGTAGTCAGGAGCGTAGAGAATCCCGCGTTCGTCGAGCGCAGGACCGTGGATCGGACCCCGTGCGAGCTGGTTGTTCGCGGCACCGGCGACGATGTCGACATTGAGCACATCGATCGTGTCGTCGTTCACGATGGCACCCAACGCGCAGGGAGCGAAGATGTCCGCGTCCACTGCATAGATGGCATCAGGCTCGACTGCTTCAGCTCCGAATTCGTCGACAACTTGCTTCACACGGTCCTGATCGATGTCCGTCACCGTCAGCTTGGCACCCTCTTGAGCGAGGTCCTTGCACAGGTAATAACCGACGTGCCCGAGTCCTTGGACGGAGACGTGCTTTCCCGCCAAAGAATCATCGCCATACTTGGCCTGAGCACATGCCTTGATGCCCATGTAGACGCCGTATGCGGTGACCGGTGAAGGATCTCCGGAGCGTCCGATCAAGCCCACCACATGCTCAGTCTCCATGGACACGAATTCCATGTCGTCGGGAGACGTGCCGACGTCCTCAGCGGTGATGTAGCGACCGTTCAGTGAATCGACCGCCCGGCCGTGCGCACGGAAGATCATCTCACGATCGATCGTCTTGTTGTCGCCCCAGATGACCGATTTGCCGCCGCCCAGGTTCAACCCTGTGATCGCAGCCTTGTAGGTCATTCCGCGAGATAGGCGCAACGCATCGATGACGGCAGCGCGATCACTGTCATAGTTCCAAAACCGCGTACCACCGAGCGCTGGGCCCATGGTCGTGTCGTGGATGGCGATGATCCCTCTGTAACCGAGGTCCGGGTCATTCCAGAACATGAGCTGCTCGTGATCACGCTCGGACATCAATTCAAAAATTTCCATGCTCTCCTACACGGTGACTTGGAAGCGCGACTGACTCAGCCTTGTGCAGCGTCCCGGAGGACCTCGCGGGCGATCACGTGTCGCAGAATCTCGTTCGTGCCTTCGTAGATCTCGGTACCCTTCGCGTCTCGGAGCAATTGCTCCACCGGGTAATGTCGCATGTATCCGTATCCGCCAAAGACCTGGACAGCTTCGTCGGCGGACCAGGTGGCGGCCTCGGACGCAGCCAGCTTTGCGATGGCGGCTCGGGAGGTGACGCCGTCCGCTCCGGTTCGCGGGTGCCCCGCGCCGCTGGCCGCGGCAGAAATGGCCGCTCCTGCATGGTGTGCAAGGAGTCGAGCGCCGGTTATACGCGTCGCCATTTCGGCCAACTTCACCTGAATCGCCCCGAAGTGAGCAATCGGCTGGTCGAACTGTTCCCGCTCCAGTGCATACCGTGTCGCGTGCTCCATCGCCGCACGGCCGATTCCTACCGCTTGGGCCGCAACGCCCGCCCGGCCCAGATCGAGCGCCTCGAGCGCATAGGCGAGTCCCTTTCCTGCCTCGCCCAACAGACTCTCTGGTCCTACCTCGACACCATCCAACGTCACGCTGACGGTCTCCGAAGCTCTCAGGCCCATGGTCGCTTCGCGTGCGCCAACGACATACCCGGAGGCAGAAGGCTCCACGAGAAACGCGCTCAATCCCTCGGGCGTCTGCGCGAACAAGACCACGACGCCAGCCCTGCCCCCGTTCGTGACCCAACGCTTGGACCCATTGAGTGTCCACCCACCGTCTCCGGCCTCAGCAACAGCGGCGACCGCGCCAGCGTCACTTCCCGCGTCGGGTTCGGACAACGCGAAAGCGCCCAGCACCTCACCTGCCGCCATCGCGGGCAGCCAGCGTGTTCGCTGACTGTCGGTGCCATACCGACCGATCAGGCAAGCCACCGGCCCGTTGTGAATGGCCACCGAAAGAGCCACCGAGGCATCGCCCCAGGCGAGCTCCTCAAGGACGAGTAAGTACGTGGACACATCGAAGTCGAGTCCGCCTTGCTCCTCCGGCACCAACATCCCAAGGAAGCCGACCTCAGAAAGCTTGGTGAATACCTCGTCATCGAGCTGCTTCGCACCATCCCAAACGGACGACGAGGGGCGGAGTTCACCCTCGGCGAACTCTCGGGCCAGCGCCCGAATGTCTTCCTGCTCCTGCGTCCACATCATCGTCGTCCCCTACGGGTAGCTGTAGAACCCACGCCCACTCTTCCTGCCGTGCCATCCGGCTGCACAGTACTTCCGGAGGAGCGGACACGGCCGGTATCGGTCGTCGCCCAGCTCTCGGTGCAGTACCTCGAGAATGTTGAGGCACGTATCCAACCCAATCAGATCCGCGAGTTCGAGCGGACCCATCGGGTGGTTCATCCCGAGCTTCATGATGGTGTCGATGGCCTCAGGCTCGGCGACGCCCTCCATGAGTGCGAAGACGGCCTCGTTGATCATCGGCATCAGGACCCGGTTCGCAACGAAACCAGGGAAGTCGTTGACCTCCACCGGAGTCTTCCCGAGTTCCTCAGACAACGTAAAGATTTTCCGGGTCGTTTCATCGCTCGTCGCGAGACCACGAATGACCTCGATGAGCTTCATGACCGGAACGGGATTCATAAAGTGCATCCCGATGACCTTGTCGGGGCGACCTGTACGTGCGGCAATCTCAGTGATGGAGATCGACGAAGTGTTGCTCGCCAGTATCGTCTCAGGGCCCGTAGCCCGATCGAGCGTTTCGAAGAGGTCGTACTTGAGCTGTGCCTTCTCCGGGACCGCCTCGATCACGAGGTCCATGCCTTCTGCACCGGCCGCCACATCTGTCGTGGTCTCGATCCTCGCGAGCGTCGCGTCGCGAGCGGCTTGGTCGATGAGCTCCTTCTTGACCTGCCGATCGAGATTCTTGGCGATCGTCGCGAGTGCGCTGTCGAGAACGTCACCGGAGAGATCCAAGATGCGCACCGACTTGCCGTTTTGCGCGGCGACGTGCGCGATGCCGTTGCCCATCGTGCCTCCACCAACAACAGCGATCCGATCGATACTCATGCTCTTTTATCTCCTCCGGTCTCACGACCCTATTGATTCGTTTCGTCCGCCAAACACCAGCGGCTCCGACCTCAACGCCGTTTCGCTCGGTTTCAACCAGCCGCCCCACCATACGAGGGCGCTGGCGGCCAGAACGACAACAGTCGCCACCGCACTACCCTCCGGCCCGAAGGCTCCTCCGCCCAGCCAGTCAGGCCCAGCAGAAGCACCTTCGTACAACGGCGCATCGAGAATCTCTAAACCGCTCACCGGCAGGTCCACGAGATACCCGTGCGCCCAATTCCAACCGAGATGCACTCCGGTCGCCCACCACAGGCTCCCTGTCCGGAGGTACACCGCACCCAGGAGGAGTCCCGCCGCCGTGACGTTGGCCAACCCCAGTGCCGTCACATCCGGGTTCCCCATGTGGATCATGCCAAACGCGACCGAGGTCGCTACCAAAGCCAGGGGAGCCCCAAACGCCTCTGTAAGCGCTTGAAGAGGATATCCCCTCAGTAGCGCTTCCTCGGCGGCAGCGGGCACCGTCAGAAACAGCAGAGCGCCTACGCCCCCCTTAACCCACTCGCCAGCAGAGCCGGGCTGAGCCGACCACGTCAGACCTCCCGCCGCTGCCATCACACCTACTACCACCAACGCGATCCCGACGCCGAGTATCGTACCCAGCGCCAGCTCTCTCGCCGTGGACCGCTCGACGTATAAGCCGAGGGCGTTAGGCGACTTTCCGTCCAACGCCAACATGCTCCAGCCCCCCACGAGCGCGCCCAAGAGGAGAGCAAAGGAGCCAAACTGAAGACCCGCTGGGAGTACGACTCCCGCCAGCCCTGCTATCACGATCGTGATTAACAGGAAGAGTGAAATCCGCCATCCGACCCGGACCCGTCCGCTCTCCTGCGTGAAAGGCGACTCGCTCAAGACACCCTCAGGCAAAAGAAAGCCTCGTTTCCGGGGCCAACTCCTAGGCTTTCTCGACAGACAGAGCCACGGCGTTTCCGCCACCGAGGCAAAGCGTAGCGAGGCCCGTCCCCGCGCTCTGTTGATCCATCGCATTCAAGAGTGTGATCAGAATGCGAGTGCCTGATGCACCGATCGGGTGTCCGAGCGCAACCGCACCTCCGTTCACATTCACGCGTGCTTCGTCCATTCCGAGCGCGTTCATGTCGGCAATGGCCTGCACAGCAAAAGCCTCGTTCACCTCCACGAGGTCGTAGTCCCCAACCGTCTTCCCTTCCTTGGCCATGAGGTTGTTCACGGCCGCAATCGGAGCAAAGAACAAGTCTTGGGGCTCTGTAGCTCCGGTCGCGTAGCCCGAGATGATTGCGTCGATGGCGAGTCCGTTCGCCTCAGCGTACTCGAGAGATGCGACCATGATCGCCGCGGCTCCGTCGTTGAGGCCGGGAGCGTTCCCGGCGGTCACGACATGTACCTCGATATCGTCGGGAGCATCGCGCACGAATGCGGGACGGAGCCTGCCCAAGGCTTCAACCGAGGTGTCGGCACGGGGGCTTTCGTCGGTATCCACCACCGTAACACCCTTCCTGTTCTTCACCTCGACGGCCACGATCTCGTCTTTGAATCGACCGGCCTCGATGGCGGCTACGGCTTTCTGGTGCGACCGCAGCGAGAATCCATCTGCCTCCTCACGACTGACACCAGCCTTCGTCGCGGTGTACTCGGCGTGACCGCCCATGTGGCAATCCCCGAAGGAACACCACAAGCCATCGTGAATCAGGCCGTCTTCGAGCGTTTGGTTCCCGAACTTCACACCGCCACGCATGCCCCGTGCGTAGTAGGGCACGTTGGACATGGACTCCATCCCGCCGGCGAGAACGAGCCGTGCATCTCCCGCCCGGATCGCCTGGGCGCCGAGCATGACAGCCTTGAGTCCAGAGCCGCACACCTTGTTGATCGTGACAGCAGGGATCGTGGGCGGCACTCCACCGTGAACCGCAGCCTGCCGCGCGGGGGCCTGACCGCCTCCGGCCGAGACGACGTTGCCCATGATCACTTCGTCGATCTCGGACGCGTCGATGCCGGAGCGCTCGATCGCTGCGCGGACCGCAACAGCGCCCAACTGGGAAGCAGTCAGCGGGCTCAGGCCGCCGAGGAAACGACCGATGGGAGTGCGGGCGCCTCCCTTAAGGATCACGGGTATCTTCGATTTATCGGTCATGACGCCGAGTTCGCGAGTAAGGCTCACCGGCAGGCACCAAGAAAGGCGCCGACCGTGAGCCCTTCAAGATACCGAAAAAGGAGGTAGTGGTCACGGGACTTACTCGTCCCGCCGCCTACTTATTGCGAAACGAGCGTTGGCCGGTCCGATCCAGGATCCAGTCGCCCCCAGGCTACCTGTGGATCGTGCTCAAACACGAGCAGCCAATCCTCTTCGCGCGCTTGCGCCCACAGGCATCGTTTCGACTCGAGCGTCACTAACGGCTCGAGGTCGTAGCCCATAATCCACGGCAAAGGCACGTGGGCTGCCGTCGGACAGACGTCCGCCAGATAACACGCGGTTCGACCCTCGTTCTCGATAAGAACGGACTGGTGAAACGGTGTGTGCCCAGGGCTGGGCACGACCCTTACCCCCTCCGTCACCTGCGTCGGCCCTTCGACAAAATCCCAAAGACCGGCTTCGGCGATCGGATCGAAATTTCGCGGCAGATAGCTGGCGTGAACGCGTTCGTTCCCTCCATGAGCGAAGTCGAATTCACCCTTCTGCACGACGTAACGAGCACCGGGGAATGACGGAGCGACACGCCCCTCTCCGTCCACGAATGTGTTCCCTCCCGCGTGGTCGAAGTGGAGATGCGTGTTGAGTACGATGTCTACATCGTCCGGGGAAAAGCCGGCAGCCCGAATGCCATCCTCGAGCATGGAGGGAGTTCCCTCGTTCTCCACGCCATATAAGTCGTGGAACTTGTCGCTCTCTTTGTTCCCGATTCCCGTATCAATCAGGACGAGCGCACCGGGGGCCTCGACGAGGAGGCATCGGAGAGCCAACGGAATACGATTGCGTTCGTCCGCAGAGATTCGACGCTCCCAGAGCGGCTTCGGCACCACGCCGAACATCGCGCCGCCGTCCAACCATTGGTGTCCCGCTTCGATAGCATGGATGCGGATTCCACCCACCTGGGTGCTCCGAGGAGAGACAGGAGAGTCAGGCATCATCATGGGCGCCTCTTTCGGGTCTGTGATTCGTATCCGAGAAGTTCGAGTGAGAACTGCTCAGGATCGAACGCCTTCCCCTGGCGGCGGCGCTTCAAGTACCACTGGAGCGTGGCCAGATCCTCAATTCCCCGTCCCGCCGCTTCGTCCAGGAGTCGAAGTAACACACGAGCGGTGGCGAACGCATCTCCGTAGGCACGGTGTCGTCCATCGATCTCGATGCCGAAATGCCGGGTCACAACATCGAGGTTCCGGTGCCTCAGCGTGGACACGAGCCTGCGCACCATGCGAACAGTGCACAGCTTCGGCACAGTGGGCACATCGAGGTTGGCACGCACCAGCTCAGCCGACACGAAGTTCCAGTCGAAGGTGGCGTTGTGCGCCACAAAGACCCGCCCTTCTAGCCTGCGCGTAATCTCTTCGCCGATGTGTTCGAAATAGGGAGCTCCCGAGACCATCGCTCCTGTGATACCGGTGAGTGATGTAATCATCGCCGGGATGCCCATGGCCGGGTTCACAAGGGTCTGGTATTCGTCCACGATCGTGCCGCCGCATACCTCGACGATCGCGATCTCGGTGATTCGGCTCCCGTCCCATGCCCGGCCACCGGTCGTCTCCACATCTACAACCGCAAAGGGGACCTCCCCTAAGGACACGCCAAGGGGCGCCAAGGTCGGATCAAGGGTCCAGATACCCTCACCGTCCACCAAAAAGCGCGGATCGGCTCCAAGCAGTTGGAATACCGCCGCTGAAGCGGCCCCCGGATGTCCAGAGAGCCCAAGCACCGCCTGGGCCAAGTCGAGCGTGTGGGTAGGGTTGTCCTTGAGAATTTCCGCTGCCCGGCGAAGGAGCGATGCATCTCGAGCTCCCGTCACTCCGCCGCCCCGCGCCGCGTGATCTGGAAGGACAGTGCCTCCAGTTCCATCACGAGATTCACGTCCTCGACAGGAACGTGGGCGGGCACATTGATCTGGACCGGCGCAAAGTTGAGGACGCCTTTGATGCCAACGGACACGGCGCGTTCCGCAATTTCTTGAGCGGCGGTGGCGGGTATGGCCAAGACGACCAGATCGATGCGTTCATCAGTAATCACAGCTTCCAGCTCGTGTACGCCCCTGATCGTCGTCTCTCCCCATTTGACTCCGACTTTCTTGGGGTCGTTATCGAGAACCGCGACACACTCGTAGCCACGTTCCTTGAAGTCGGGGTATTCAAAGAGAGCAGATCCGATCCGGCCGGCTCCAATGAGGGCCACCCTCCAAACGCGATCCACGCCGAGGATCGCTTTCAGGCGGTCGCGAAGCTCCTCAACGTTGTAGCCGAGCCCACGCTTCCCAAACGAACCGAAGTGCGAAAGGTCTTTGCGGACCTGGGCGGCCGTCGTTTGGCCGCGAGATGCCAATTCTTCACTCGAAACCGTCCCACCGCCCTCGCCTTCGAAACCCTCGAGAGCCCTGAGATAGTGGGACAGACGGCGGACCGTCGATTCGGAAATGCGTCTAGACACAGGCAAGAAATGGGGTCCGCACGACAGAAGAGGCGCCGCTTGTGAAATTCTTCAAAAATGTAGGCCAGAGCTACGCCCGCGGCAACGCGGCCGATAGCCGCATGAAAACCTGCGGCGAAAGCGTCTCGGGCCGCGCGGACAGGTCGATCTCCGTTATCTCCGCCAGACGGTCGAGCGAGTCCGTCGGGACTCTGAGATCGGGGTGATCACGCAGAATCTTCTGCAGTTGTTTTCGGCGCCATTGGAATGAAGCACGCACCAGCACCCTTAGGGCAGCTTCCTCACCGGTATCCATTGGGGCGGGGTGCTCCGGCGTGATGCGGAGAATCGCCGAGTCCACACCCGGAACGGGCCGGAACGCTCCGCGACCCACCCCGAAAAGGCGCTTCGCTCGAGCCACGCTGCGGACACCCACTGAGAGCGCGCCATACGCCTTTGTCCCGACTTGAGCTGCGACCCTGTCGGCCACCTCGGACTGGACCATGAGGACCACGTCCTTGGGGCGCGGCGGCTCGAGGAGCTTGAAGATGATCGGCGACGTGATGTTGTAGGGGATATTTCCGACGACCAACGCCTTCTCGGGAGATTCCAACACCGCGGAGAGGTCCGTAGCCAACACGTCGCCGTGGACCACTACGACATCGTCACGATCTGCGTACTCCTCAGCCCACTTAGCGGCCAGGTCGTTGTCGAGCTCGACGAGAACGAGCCGGCGTACCGATCCCACCAGATGTCGGGTCAGAGCGCCCCTGCCGGGTCCAATCTCAAGCACCTCATCGTCAGGGCTCGCACCCAGGCTGGCCACGATCTTTCGTTGGAGATTGTGATCGACCAGGAAGTTCTGGCCTAGAGATCTCTTGGCTCTGTGTCGCTCCTCAGACACGGACCACTAGAGCCGCACGGTCGTCCCCGAGCTTACTCGCCTCACTGTCCCCGGGAGGGAGGGAGAACAGCGCCTCCACGATCTCTGTTGCCTTGCGGTACCTGAGCGTCGCCACAGTGTCCAGAATCAAGCTCTCTCCGTCCCCGCGGGTCGATGACGCCAGCATATCCGAAAGGCCATCCGTGAACAGCAGAAGCACATCCCGCTCTGAATCCCATTCGACTGTCACCTCATCGAACGCGTCTGGGCCCGCAAAGCCAACCGGTGGATCGGTGGCGGTGAGACGCAGTGAGTCGCCATCGTCCCGCATCGCGAACGCGTGGGGATGCCCAGCATTCGAATACGTCAGGGTACCCGCGGCCGGGTCCAGGACACCGTAGAAGACCGTGAGGAACATCTCCGTGGCCTCGAGCTCTTCGGCTAGAGCGTCATCCAAGGAGCGCAATACCTGAGCGGGGGACGAGACCTCCCGCGCATAGATCCCAGCGGCGCTCATGGTGAGCGTCATGATGAGTGCCGACGGGAATCCATGGAGCGACACATCGCCGAGCATGACCCCAATCCGTCCCTCGGCAAGCTGAAATAGCTGGTAGAAGTCACCCCCTACCTGCTCTGCCGGCTGCACCCGACCTGCCGCCTCGACCCAGTCGAATCGCTCCGGCACCGGCAGAAGCTTCATTTGGAGATCGTTGGCGAGTTCCATCTCGCGAGCCATCCGCTCCTTGGAGAGGCTCTCGCGCACCAAGCGATTGTTCTCGAGGGCCGCGCCAACCTGCGAAGCGATGGCAGCAAGCAGCTTCTGGTTAGCAGCGCTGAACCGGCCCCCGTCGTGACGCCCGATGAGGTTCACGACGCCCACTGTGCGAGATTCTCCCGAGGCCGGCGTATACCGGATAGGAACCGACAAGAACGAATCTTCGCTCTCCCCTGCCGCTCGCTCTTCTCCGGCAGGGCGCCGCGATGCGATGATCGCCTGCCCTTCGCGGAAGACCATGGAGGTGACGGCGTCAGGGTGTGCGGCGGAAAGCGGCCCGGATCGACCATCATCACCGACCTCCGCCGCGAGGTGCAGTTCGTTCCCGTCCGGCTCGTAAACCCAGAGAGACCCCCGCTTGGCTCCCATAACGTCACGGACCTCGCCTAGGATCTTCCGTGCGCCATCACCGATATCCAGCGTGGCCCCGAGCGTCTCACTGATCGAATAGAGGAGGTTGATCTCCTCGAATCGTTCCGATAGCTCGTAGGTGAAGAAGTGGACTTCTCGGGCAGCTTCAAAGCTGCGTTCCAACGCCGGCGCTAGAACCGCTAGAATCGTCTCCGTGGGCGTGCCCGACCCTGCAACCTGCAACTCCAACTCTGGCCCATGATGCGCGACAACGAGCCGGCTCTGTTTCTGAGCCGTGGGATCGAAGACGTCACTGGAGTAGGCGATCTCAACAGCCGAGCCGGGTTCCGCGGGAGGCACGACCAACCGAATCGACACCCCGAACGCCGATTCGAAATCGTGGAGGGTCTGAACAACAGGTGGCGGCAGCGTCCCTAGGACGAGCCGGCCCGAAGCGCTCACGCCTGGGCGCCGCCCTCGAGCGGAACGCCTTGCTCAAGGCAAAGAACCAAAGTGACCTGATTCCCTTGGTCATTGAACGACACTTCGTCGCACAGCTGACGCATAAGGAATAGGCCTCTACCGCCCGACTTGAGCAGGTTATCGGGCGAGGTCGGATCGGGTACGGATCCGGGATCGAATCCGACACCCTGGTCTGTGATGCGCGCTTCGATACGCGTACCCTTGATGGTCACTTCGACCCTGACACGTTTGGTAGGGTCATCACCGTTGCCGTACATCATCGCGTTCGAGAGGGCCTCGGTGAGCCCTACGCGAAAGTTCAGACGCATCCGGCGGGCATCACAACTGCACGTGTCGCACGCAGACATGACGTAGTCGACAACATGTTCGATAGAACGGACATCGCTCGGCAACTCAAGTACCAAGTCGTCAGCCATCTAGTTCAGAGGCTCGGCCGGAGTCTGCGAGCCGAGACGGGTCCCGATCAAAAGCCATCCAGGGCTTCTTCCTTCGTATCCGTGATTCGGAACAGCGTATCGAGCTTGGTGAGCTCGAATAAGGTCCGCAGGTCCTCATTGAGGCTCGAAAGCCGAAGCTCTCCGCCCTGCTCCCGGATCTTCTTCGAGAGACTCACGAGGACACCAAGTCCGGATGAGTCGATATAGCCCGTGCTCGAGAAGTCGATTACGAACTTTCGGTCTCCGCCTTCCAGCTGCTCAAGGACCCGCTGCTTCAACTCCTGGCGGTTCCCAACGATTAGCTGACCTTCGACCTCGACGAGCGTGACACCACCGCTCTGTGACACCTGAAAGCCCATGACTGCTTGCTCCGGAGTTGGATTCGCGGGCCGCCCAGTCAGGAGACGAGACTCCCCACGCGGCGGCGCACCGAAATTAAAAAAGGAACAAATATTCAAGCAAGGCGCGGACTCACCACGGCCTATGGAGCCATGAGCGACGTAATACACGCGACCGCCACAATATCGTCGACTTTTGCGCCGCGGGAGAGGTCGTTGCACGGACGTCGCAAGCCCTGCAGCACAGGCCCCAAAGCCTGCGCTCCACCCAACTGTTCGGTCAGCTTGTACGCGATATTCGCCGCATTCAAGTCCGGAAATACGAGAACGTTCGCGTCGCCTAAAATGGCGGATTTCGGGGCTTTTTGAATCGCAACGTCCTGATTGAGCGCGGCGTCTGCCTGCATCTCGCCCTCCACGGTGACACCGGGCATCAGAGTCCGAAACATCGCCGCAGCTTCCCGCACCGGTTCGATTGACGGGCCGTCCGACGAACCCAGCGTGGAGTACGACAAGAAAGCGACTCGCGGCTCGTCACCCACCACAAGCCGTCGCGACCGCGCAGCGGCGACCGCGATCTCCGCAAGCTGGCGCGGTGTCGGCTTCGGCACTACACCGGCATCGGTGAAAGTGAGCACTTCGGAGGCACGCGGGTGCCCTTCAGGAAAGACCATGTAGAACGCGGAACTCACGGTCTCGATTCCGTCGTCTGCTCCCACTCCCCACAGTCCGGCGAGGATGACGTCACCGGTCGTGCGGACACACCCTGCCACAGAGCCGTCCGCCTCGCCGAGATGCACCATCAGCGCTCCCTGAAGGAGAGGGTCGCGCACAAGAGCCCGTGCTTCTGAATCGGTGACACCCCGATGACGTCGAAGATCGTGTAGGGTCTCCGCGTACCGAACGATCCGGTCTTCCATTTCCGGGTCAATCACTTCGATCCCGTCACCGGACGCGCCAAGGCCCTTCAGGCCCGTACGGATCTCGTCCACGGATCCCAGCAGAATCGGGCGAGCGAGCTTGTTGGCTCCGAGTTCAACGGCAGCTGTCTGGACCCTGACATCTTCGCCTTCCGGGAAAACGAGGCGCCGGTCACGAGCACGAGCACGTGCTCGCAGCTCTTGGGAGAACCCCACGGCCCCCGGGGTCACGGACTGATCCGCACTAGCTATGAAACCGTTCCTTCAGCTTTGCGAGAACCGAAGGGGAAACGAAACGAGACACATCACCACCCAACGAGGCGACTTGTCGGACCAAAGAGGACGACAAGAACGAGTAATCCACTTCGGGAACGAGAAACAACGTCTCGATCTCGGGTGACAATTCCTGGTTCATTTGGGCCATCTGGAGTTCGTACTCGAAGTCCGAAATAGCTCGGAGACCTCGCACCACCACGTGCGCGTTTTGGTCGCTCGCGAAGTCGACGAGTAGCCCCCCAAAGGACATCGCCTGAACGCGATCCTCTTCTGCAAATACCTCGTCGATCAAGTCCACACGCTCGTCTACGTTGAAGAGGTGCGTCTTGTTGGTGCTCGCCGTATGGGCCACGGCAATGATCACGCGATCGGCGACACGAAGGGTACGCCTCGCAATGTCCTCATGCCCGCGGGTAATTGGGTCGAAGGAGCCGGGGTAGATGGCTATAAGTGGACTCTTGGATGTCATGACTCTGAAAGGGTCGTGAGGGCCGTGTCACCGTAGCGCCTGGTGCGCGCGGTCTCCGGTACGTCCAACGTCTCGCGCGAAGGATGCTCCAACCAAAGCTCTCGCGCAAACGGTGATTCGAGGTAATGAGCCACCAGCTTAGCCGCGTCGCCCGTAGCGTATGGCGGATCCGCTAGGGCAAGATCGAAGTCCCCCGGTCGCCCCACAAGAAAGCGGAACACGTCCGTGGACACGACTCGGCACTTTGCCTCCGCCCCGAGCAACTCGATGTTCGCGCGGATCACGTCCCTGGCGGCCCGTGACTGCTCGACGAAGACGACACGTTCTGCACCACGACTGAGCGCCTCCAGGCCCAGGGCGCCCGATCCGGAGAACAGGTCGAGCACGGCCAGCCCGTCGAATCGGCCCCCCATCGCCGACATCCACGCTTCCCTGACTCGATCCGTGGTCGGGCGAACATTCTTGCCTTTCAGAGCTTTCAACCGGCGTCCCCGCCAGGCACCCCCGATGATCCTCAAAGTTGAACCTCAGAGGTCTCGGAAGCAGAAACAGTCGGACGCAGTGCGATCATCCGAGCCTGCAGGCGTGATGATCCCCGCCACTCGTTGCGCTCTAGCTTGAACACGACGTCCTGCGCGTGCGCTTGGATGTACTCCAGGTCATGTATAGCCGCGAGACCGAAGCCGATTCCATCGACTCGTCCGGTCCCCTGTACCAGCGTGGCTTTCAGATGGTCACTTCCCACGATCCTGGCCTGTTCAATCTGTACTCCTCTTGCGACAAAATTCGGCCCGGGATTTCCCATCCCGTGCGGGCCGAGGTAGCTGAGCCAGTGTACCAATTGGAGATCCGCATCACCGAGGTGTACCTCGAGGTCTGTGCGGATCGTCGGGCGTAACTCCTTCGACTCCAACCTTCGCCGAGCCGCCGCGTTGAAGGCGTCGCGGAAGGCAGTGATCGCATCTCGAGGAACGTCCATGCCGGCCGCTTGTTTGTGGCCGCCAAAACGCAGCATATGCTCTGAACACTCTGCCAACGCGTCGTACAAGTGGAAGCCGGGGATCGAGCGAGCACTCCCTCTGGCCCGGTCCCCTTCGATGGCGAGGATCACAACCGGGCGGTGGATTCGCTCGACGACCCGCGAGGCGACGATGCCGATCACACCCGGGTGCCAACCGTCTGCTGCCACGACCACACCAAAGTCTGTAGCTGGGTCGTACGTGGCTTCGAGCTGATCGAGGGCCTCAGCCAGAGTGCGTTGATCCTCTTCTTGTCGGGCCCGGTTGGCCACGTCCAAACGTTCTGCGAGCGATGCTGCCTCCGAGCGATCATCCGTGAGAAGGAGGCTAAGCGCCTCCGCCGACTCCCCGATGCGCCCAGCGGCATTGATGCGAGGAGCAACCACGAAGCCGAGTTTTCCAGCGGTGATGTCACTCGCGGTGACACCAGCTGTCTTCATCAGGGCATTCAATCCCATCACACGGGTCTTCGCGAACTGACGAAGGCCGAAATGCACGAGCACTCGATTCTCCCCCTGGAGCGGCACCAAGTCCGCGACCGTCGCCAGCGCCACGAGAGCAAGATATTCCGGTAAGTCCTCGACCTCTTCCCCGCAGGCGCGCGAGATCAATTCACACAATTTGTACGCGAGTCCCGTTCCGCACAGATCCTTGAAGGGATACGGGCAGTCCGAACGGTGTGGATTCACGACTGCGATGGCGGGTGGCAAGTCTGCCCCCACGGTATGATGGTCCGTGACGATGACATCGATTCCTGCCTCGGCGGCCTCCTTCACCGTCGTGTGAGCCATCGTCCCGCAGTCGACCGTGACCACCAGGGACGCTCCGGCTTCTCGCGCCGCAGCCAGACCTCCTGCGCCGAAATCGTACCCGTCCCTACGGCGGTGGGGCACGAATGGAACCACATGAGCCCCGAGGCGAGTCAGCCACCTCGTGAGAAGCGCCGTGGCACAGATGCCATCGACGTCGTAATCCCCGTGAACAAGGATCGTCTCGGCGCCCGTGATCGCGGTCGCAATGCGGCGTGCTGCTACCTCACCGTCCGCGAGGAGCGCGGGGTCATACAAGCCGTCCAGGCGTGGCCGTAGAAACTGCTTGGCCGTCTCAGGGTCAGCCATTCCCCGTCCGGCCAAGACTGCGCAGACGGCTTCCGGTAGACGAAGCTCCTCCATGAGCGCCCGGACAACCCCAGCCTCCGGCGGGTCCGGAAGAATCCAATCAGGAGCGGGCGGACGGAGTCGTGCTGAAGATCCGTTCGACCCGGCGTCCGTCACTTCTCTGCCGCGACCTCTTCGTCAGAGGATGTTTCGGAGGAGTCATCAGAGGCTTCCGTCGCCGCGGCGACGGCCGCAGCCGCGGCTTCAGCTTCAGCAGCTTCGGCGGCGGCCGCTTCGGCAGCCACTGCTTCTGGATCCGGGGCCGCAAGAATCACTCCGCACGATTCGCAGCGGATGAGAGCTGTCCCGTGGCGGATTTCGTTTTGGAACTGCAACGGCACCACGCCAAAGCAATGCCCGCACGCGCCGTCTTCCGTTATCTCGGAGACAGCAATCGTGCGCCCACCCCGCCGGATGGCGTCGTAAAGCTTCAACTCACCGGGATGCATGTCTGCTACATACCCTTCGCGATCACCGTTGAGCGACTCCAACGAAGCCTTTGCCTCGTCCCGAGCTGTGACCAATGCAGCCATGGCTGGCTCGAACTCAGCTTTGGCCGCAGCGAGTCCCTCGTCGACCTCGGTAAGGCGCTCTTTCATTTTCCGGATCTGATCAAGGAGTGCGAGAGCCTCCTGCTCATCCGACTGCAACGCACGTTTGACCATCTCTAGTTCCGACGTGACCGCAGCCTCTTCCCTGAGGTTACGGACAGAGCCAACGCGCTCATCGAGACGGACCTGACGCGTCTTCTTTTCTTCGACGCTGAGCTCGAGTCGGCTCTCTCCGAGTTCCATCTCTTTCAACCTGGAGCGGGTCCGTTCGGACTCGCTCTCCAGCGCGAGGGCGGGTTGTTCGACTGCCTCGAACTTCGGATCGAAAGCGTGGATCGCCTTTTTGGCTTCCACGATCTGCATATCAAGTGTCTGAAGTTCTTTCAGGGCGGTGCGGCGGTGCTCCGTCATCTACTGGGCTCGGTCAAGTTTTGTCACCCCGCAGTCTGCGGGCCGTCGTGGTCCAATCGTCCGGAGCCAGGTCACGTCGTTCCTGTGACACTCGCGCCTTTTCCTCGATCAGAGTTCGTTTTTCGTCATCTCCCGACGCAACCCCGATCCGCTGATCGAGATCCTGGCTGCGACGGTCGAGCGCCCCCACGCGGAGGCGAGCGACTGACTCGTCAAATACCCTTCCCGCGTGCGCCAACTCTTCCGGATCGGCCAGAACCTCTTCGAACCGCTGAGCGGCCACAGGATCCATCGATACCGGCGGAGCACGCATTTCCGGGTCGTCGAGAAGAGCCTGAAAGATGGCCCTGTAGGTAGGATCTACAAAGTCCTCTGCACCCATCCGTTCTCCCGCTCTTTCGACAAAGTCAGGGTTCTTCGTCATGAGCAGAAGAAGCGTCCGCTCCGCTCCAAGCTTCGGCACCCTCGGGGCCGGGCGTCCAGGGGGCGGAGATGGAGTGTACTGACGCACCGAGTGAGACCGCAATCGTGCACGCTTCAGTTCCGCCTCGAGCGTTTCGCGCCTCACTCCTGTCCGGTCCGCGACCTTCGCTACGTAGATGTCTCGGAGCGCTGGGTCAGCCGCAGCTCTTATGGTCGGCAAAAGACGATCGACCGCCCCCCGAGTCCGCTCGATGGACGAGAAGTAGTTCTTCTCATCGAGGATCTGGAGCTTCCGGTCGAGGACGTCGAGGGCTTGATCGATGTACATCGACAAGGCCTCCGCGCCTCCGGCGCGTACGATCGTGTCAGGATCCTCTCCTGGCGGCAACGTGACCACGGCGGGATGCAGGCCCGCTTCCAGGAGCGTATCCCCGGCTCGAAAGGTCGCCTTCAATCCGGCCGCGTCAGAGTCGAACAGGAGCAGGACGCGAGTCGTGAACCGGCCAAGGAGCTTGGCCTGCTCGGTCGTCAACGCAGTCCCTAACGGCGCGACGACATTTTCGAAGCCGTGGGCCGCAAGGGACACCACGTCCATGTAGCCCTCGACGACCAGCGCGGTTTCCTCTCGCCGAATGGCGTGCCGCGCCCAAGACAGGCCATACAAGTTCTGTCCCTTGTGGTAGATCGGGGTCTCGGGTGAGTTGAGATACTTGGGAGCGTCCTTGTGGTCGGCCCCGATGATCCGCCCTCCGAATGCGATCACTCGCCCAGATAGAGCCTCGATCGGGAAGATGATGCGGGACCGGAAACGGTCGTACGGTTCCTTAGACCGCTCACTGTCCTTGAGCAGTCCGACCTCCATCATCTGCGCTTCGTCGAGCCCATGCTTCGCAGCCGCTTCACGCATGCCGCGCCACTCATCGGGAGCGAAGCCGAGTCCGTACCGCTCGGCGACTTCGGGGCTGACGCCTCGACCCTCCAGGTACTCCCGAGCGTCCTTTCCCCCGTCATCATCGGTGAGTTGGCCGCGGAACCAGTCCCGTGCGAACCCGTTGATCTCGTAGAGCGGCCGGTTCGGGTCATCTTCCTCGCGGTTCCGCTGCACCTCGCGGACCTCGATGCCCGCTCGGCCCGCCACGTGTCTTACCGCCTCCACGAAGTCGAGTCCCTGGCGCTCCATCACGAACGAAAATACATCACCCGACTTCCCACACCCGAAACACTTGAAGAAGCCCCTATCCGGCACGACGTAGAAACTGGGCGTTCGTTCTTCGTGAAAGGGACAGTTGGCCTTGAATTCACGGCCCGCCTTTTTCAGAGGCACGAACTCGCTGATGACATCGACAATGTCGGCGCCCGCCCGTACCTCTTCCACCATGTCCTCCGGAATCATGTGCCACTCCTGAACTGAGCGACGGTGACTCCAGCGCCACCCTCCGTGGGACCGCCCATCCGGAACTCCTGGACACGCGCGTCCAGCTTCAGCATCTCCGTCGCCCGCGCCCGCAGTGCTCCGGTGCCCTTTCCGTGGATGATGCGGAGCTCGGACAGATCCTCGATCAAGGCCTGGTCCAACGCACGTACCAGTTCAAGCTCCATCTCGTCTACCCGCATCCCCCGGAGATCCACCTCGATTCGAGCCTGGCCCCGGTCGGGGCCAGTCCAGCCACCCCCATCACGCTTGGGACTCGCAGCCTGCTGCGGCGCATCGACGATCTCTAGGTCCGCGAGTGAGAGTTCCATACGAAGGGCCCCGACCTCCACGACGGCACGGCCTGAACGGACCTCGGCGACGGTCCCGCGCGCCCCGCTCGCCTGAATACGAACGCGGTCTCCCGCTGCGACCGGCGAAGCGTCTCGTGTGCGCTGCCGCATGGGGGCCTGTCGCTGTTTCTGAGCAGCCTTTTCGACCTTGCTTCGGGCACGCCTCACCGCCTCATCAAAGTCCGTCTGTGTCTCCGCTGCCTGGCGCACGGAAGCGATCGCCTCCTCAACCTCGGCCCTCGCCTCCAGTAGGAGCTTGCGGGCGTCGTCCCTGGCGCGCCCTTCCGCTTCCCTTTCTGCTTGGCGCACGGCCTTTTCGCGCGTGACCAACTCAGCCTTGAGGCGGGTCGTTTCACCACGTTCGAAATCCAACTCCTGAACCAACCGCTCGGCTTCACTCTCACGCTGCTCGAGACTGGCTAGGATCTCCTCCATACGACCCTCGTCATCGTCTCGATATGCCTCTGCGCGGTCCAGTAGGTCTTCCGGGAATCCCATTCGGCGAGCGATCTGAAGACCGTAGCTGCGCCCAGGGCGTCCCTTCACAAAACGATACGTGGGCTCCATGCGTTCCGAGTCGAACTGCATCGACGCGTTCACGATGCCACTGCCTTCAGCGTCCAGACGCTTCAAGTCCCCTAGATGTGAAGACACCAAAGTGGTCGCACCCCTGGCGACCAACTCCTCCAGGATTGATCTGGACAGGGCCGCGCCCTCCGCGGGGTCGGTTCCGGTGCCCATCTCGTCAATCAGGACGAGTGACCGGTCATCCGCCTGGGCAACGATCTCGGACAGATTCGCGAGATGTGCCGAGAAGGTCGACAGGCTCTGGGAAATCGACTGCTCGTCTCCGATATCCGCGAAAAAGGCGCCGAACACGGGCAAGCTCGTCCCTTTCCCCACAGGCGGCACAACACCGCTCTGGGCCAACGCACACAGGAGTCCCGTCGCCTTAAGAAAGACGCTCTTTCCGCCTGTGTTCGGACCGGAGACCACGATCGTTCGTTCATCCTCGAGAAGATCGAACTCGAACGGTACGACGCCCTGGGGGTCCGCTTCGAGGAGGAGCGGGTGCCGCCCCTCGCTGATGCGCACTTCTCTGCCACCCAGTGCCGGCACGAACGCTCGCCACTTCAGGGCAGTTCTAGCACGAGCGTTGAGTGTGTCGAAGTCCACGAGGGCGCCCAGGGCACCTTTGATCGCCTCGCGCAGGGGCGTTACCTCCGCCGTAAGCTCGCCCAGAATGCGCCGGACCTCTTGGCCTTCTTCGCGCTCTAGGTCACGGACCTCGTTCATGAGGCCGATGGCCATCGGAGGCTCGACGAAGAGCGTGGCACCCGACTGTGACACGTCGTGAACGATACCGCCCACCTCGCCTTTCCCTTCGCGGCGGACGGGTACCACGTACCGGCCCTCTCGGATCGTGACCGAGCCGTCTGACACGACGAAACGTGCTGGGATCGTCGAGAGATAGGACTCGAGCTTGCGCACGATCTTCGAGTGAGCGCCGCGCAGTCGGTTGCGGATCTTCTTCAAGTCGTCGGACGCACTGTCTAGGACGTGCCCTTCATCGTCCACCGCACGTTCGATCGATTTCTCCAGGTCACGGTCTTCCACCAACAGCGTGACCAACGCGCCCAACTCCGGAAGCCCCTCGGGGTGGCCTATGAGGTCTGAAAGAAGTCGACGCGATGAATTCAGCAGCACGCCCAGCCGAAAGAGCTGGATCGGTTCCAACACAGCCCCTTCGGCGGTCATGAGCCCAAGCGCGCCCCTGACGTCGGGGACAGGAAACATGCCCCAGCCCGGGGCGCCTTCCACGAAACGCATGGAGGCCGCAACTCGCGCCAACTCTCGGCTGGCGGAGTCGGGTTCACTCGTGGGGCGAAGCGCCAGAATCTTCTGACGGCCGAGTTCGCTCGATGCTCGGGTGGCGACGCGCTCGAGCACCCTGGTGAATTCGAGGACCTCGAGCGCGTGCTGACTCAACCCGCGGCTAGCTCCTCGCGCACGATTCGGTTCGCGTCATTTCCATCGAAGCGACCCTTGATCTGCGGCATCACACGACCCATCAGGGGCCCCATCTGGTCAGCACCGTCGGCGATGGCCTGGCGTACGATCGCTCGCACATCGTCCTCCGACAGACCCTCCGGCAGATAGCCCTTGAGGACCGCGGCCTGCTCGTCTTCGACATCTGCAAGTTCGTCGCGGCCCGCGGCACGCATTTGCTCCGACGCGTCTTTCCGCTGTTTGATACCCCTCGAAAGGATCTGGATAACGCCGTCGTCATCAACGTCCACGCGCTGATCGATCTCCATGTTGCGGACGTCGGACAGCATCGTGGAAATCACCAGCGTACGAAGTTTGTCACGGCCTTTTCGGGCCGTAATCAGATCAGCTTTAAGTCGGCTTTTAAGATCAGTGGACACGCCTGGGAGTCCCTCCGTGCGGGTTTGGGGGTAACGAGGAGTCGAAGATTACCCCTCACCGTGAGGAACGGTCAATCAACCCGGTGGCCAACGCAGCGCCCGCCCGCCGAGTAGATGGAGATGAACGTGATGGACCGTCTGCCCTCCGTCCGCACCCGTGTTCATGACGGTCCGATACCCCTCCTGGGCCACACCCTCTGCCTGAGCCAAGTCACGGGCCACGACCATGAGATCTCCGAGCACATCCCTGTGATGATCATCAGCCTCTGCGAGCGACGCGATGTGCTCCGCCGGGATGACGAGAATGTGGGTCGGCGCTTGTGGTCTGATGTCCCGAAACGCGACGACCCGTTCGTCCCGGTGGACAACCTCAGCGGGAATATCACCCGCGACGATCTTGCAAAAGAGACAGTCGATTGGACTCATAGCTCAGGCGGCCTGGCTAGGGATGATTGGACGGCACGCTTCCCATCCTTCCGATCTTGTCTGCGCGTCCAAGCCCGCGCAATGCGAGGATGTGACGCCCGACGCCCCAGTCACGAAACGTGTCCCCATCCGTCATGTCACCACGGCTGAACAATCTCGAACTTTGCAGCGTTCTCACGCTCCTCGGGGTGTAATTCAAGACTGGAGGCTCCATGAATCCGATCGCGGAATGCGCAGCACAGACCCTCTTACACCATCCACACCCGGCCCTTCGCCTCTCCGAGTTATTGCA
>Ga0209403_10000577_pt1 | contig 53926 bp, 44 predicted proteins | sample ArcticOcean_MG_C_8_FD_187440 | JGI IMG/M metagenome (GOLD analysis project Ga0209403, IMG submission 187440) | Marine microbial communities from western Arctic Ocean - ArcticOcean_MG_CB11_86 (SPAdes) (version 2) | ecosystem: Environmental > Aquatic > Marine > Oceanic | place: Arctic Ocean... | reverse complement strand
AGGCGGCTATGGCGATCAACAACGCCCTGCTCCACCAGCAAGTACTGGATAGTGCTGTTCTCGAGGAGCGGGAGCGGCTAGCGAGGGAAATGCACGACGGTGTGGGCCAGGTCCTAGCCTACATTAACACCAAAACACTTGCGGTCAAGAAGCTGCTCACCGATCGTAAACTCGACGACGCGAGTGCCGAAATCGCCACTATGCAGTTGGTCACTCGTGAACTCTACGCCGATGTCCGCGAAGGGATACTGGGACTCAAAATGGGGCCGAATAGCGACGGAGGACTGGTGCCCGCGTTGCGCAAGTACGTTGCGCTCTTCGCAGAGTTCGCAGAGTTAGACGCCACTCTCGATGTCCCCGACGAGGCAAAGGGATCGTTGCTGCAGCCCACCGCCGAAATTCAGCTAATGCGTATCATCCAGGAGTCGCTCACTAACGTGCGTAAACACGCCTCCGCCACGCGGGCCAATGTCCAATTCCTCTTGCGGAGTGGCACCCTGCACGTCGATATCGTGGACGATGGCCAGGGATTCAATCCCACGGTGCGCGCTCGTGCCGGCTGGCCGAGATTCGGCCTACAGATCATGAGGGAACGGGCAGAGTCCATCGGCGGGACCTTCGAGCTCAAGTCGGATCTGGGGAAGGGCACGAGGGTTGCCGTGCAGATTCCCGTCGGCGCGGGGCAGCGAAACACGGAGTAACGTGGGCGGATGTAGGGGCGTACAACTGTACGCCCCTACATCCGCCCACGTGTCCACATCCCCTCCTACGGCGTTGCGCCTCTTGGAAGCGTGCCCAGGATGCGTTGGTCGAAGGCTGCGTTGCGGTTTTCGGGGGTTACTTTGGGCCACTCTAGTTCTATTCCCTGGGCTATGCACAGGTCCTGGAATTCGCTTAGCAGATTGGGGTTATGGCGGACTTCTCTGGGGGTTCTGTTGTTTTGTGCGCAGTAGGCGGCCAGTAGGCCCACGGATTCCCCTATGTTCCACTCGACTGGGTGCAGGCGGTAGGAGCCGTTGCTGATGTGGGTGGTGCCGATGTTTTTGCCAGCGGGGAGCAGGTTGTCCATGCGCTGCGGGATGAGGGCCCCCAATGGAATCTGGAAGGGGTGGGCCGGGCGGTCGATGATGCTGGTGCCGCCGGAACTTACGTGCACGTCTATGTGGTAGTTGCCGACGCCCACTGTGTCCGGGAATATCTCGGGGCTGTCTCGCAGCTCGGCGTCGATGTGGTTCTGGGTTACGGTCAACTCCGCCCTGATTCGGCGTGACTCGCGGATGTAGGGGGCCTTTGCCAGTCCGTCGGCTGTCCCTGTGACGTCGGGGCACAGGTAGAGTCCGGGGTAGCCGATGCCGCCGTCTGGCCGGTCGGCCTCGGTCTGCATCCAGTAGAGGAAGCTGAGGGAGAGTTGTCGTGACTCTTCCAGATAACGCTCTGCCTCCTCTTCGGACTTGTCGATGATATTGGACACGAAGTAGTCGTTCTGCGGCCAGACAACCAGGGTCTTCTCGTGTTTCAAGACACCGGGGGCGTAGTGGCCCTTGTAGGCGATGCGTCGCCAGTGCCACAGGCTGTCGCGCTTGTCCTCCATTTTTGACTCTTCCGGGAACAGCACGTAGGTGTCCTGCCACTTGCGGTCGCCCTCGGCGCGGCCGCGAGACCATCGCAGCAACTTGCCCTCCCACGACGGTGTCAGGTCTGGCTCGAAGTCCCTCCAGCGCTCGTACTGCGACGGCTTGTCGATAACGTGTTCGCCATCCGGGTCGTGTCCAATGGCCATGACCCAGCTCAGCGCCTGCACGTTGTCGGGCTCGGCGTCGCCCTCTCGAGCGTTGGGTTCGCCGGTCTCAGCCTGCGACTCAAATCCACTGACGTACTCGACGCCCGCCATGGGCAGCAGGTCGCCGGTTTCGGTGGCATCGAGGATGTAGTCTGCGCCGATGGTGATCTCTTTGCCGGAGTCCATGTCCAACAGAGTGACAGCCTGCACCCGGTCTCCCTGGGCGTCGGCGGCTACGGGCTTGTGTCGCAGGCGTACGTCGAGCAGGCCTGAGGTGCGGGGAAAGGCCAGCATCTGCTCCAGCACCGCCAGGGCCACACGGGGCTCGTGACAGAGACGGGAGACGTAGCCGTTGCCGGGGTTCAGATAGGGGTCAGAGCGTGCCGCGTCCGTTAGTGGGTAGTTGTCGCGATAGTACTTCCGGACGCCCTTGCGGTATGCGCGGAACCGGCCCGTGCAGCCGAATCGTTCGATCCAGGAGTGTTCGTCGGGTGGGACGGTCTGGGAGGTGAGCTGACCGCCTATCCAGTCCGTGGGCTCGGTCATGATTACGTGCATGCCCATGCTGGTGGCTGACATGGCCGCCGCGCAGCCTCCGGTGCCAGCGCCGACGATCAAGATGTCTGTGTGGATGTCCGGCGAGCCGGTGTTTGTCGGTAGGAATGACATTACGACCTCCTGTGAAGCGAGACTCGGCGACTATGACTTTGTGATTCTAGGACACCAGACGTAACAGCTCACGGCCCAACGTCATGGTGCTGGTGAATAGGATGACGGCTATCACGCCACGGCGGAAGGTGTTCTCATCGAGCCTTTTCAGGAGTAGGCCGCTGAGGGTAAAGCCGATCAGCACCGGCACAGCCACGATCAAGGTTAGGACGACCCGTTCCTTCGTGTAAAGGCCGGTGACAGTGTAGCCCACGACGCCGGTGGACATGTTTATCAGGAAGAAGAACGCCATTGAGGCTCGCAACATCTGACTGGACCAGCCGCGTGCAAGCAGGTAGAGGACCATAAGTGGGCCGCCTATACCGAAAGCGGCGATTATCGAGCCAACCACGAACCCCACCAGAGGCCCGACCGCTTTGGATTTTCCAAAGATCGTACCTACGTTGGTGACCACCGCGATCGCTGTGAGCATGATCAGCACCGAGATGCCGATCCGGAGCAGGTTTGGACTTACGGTGCTAAGGACAAAGACGCCGACAGGGGTGCCAGCTAGTCCCGCCGCCGCGATGACGGACATCTCCTTGACGGGCAGAGCGCGCCGCGACTGGTAGAGCACCACCGTGAACACGGCGATACCCATCGCGTTGGAGATGACGACGACTGTGCGCGGGTCCAGTACGAGGAGCATGAATGGGGACGCCGTCATCCCCATGCCGAAGCCCGCTGTGCCGGCAATGATCGACCCGACGAACATCGCCGTGGTCGCGACTACTATCTGTAGTATGTCTGGCAAAGGTGCCGTGCGCCCGCTAGGAGCGCGACCCCCAGATCATTATGGAATGGCCTGGCCGGCCAGGACGCCGGTGCAGCGTTCGCCGTCGACGGCGACCTTCCCGTTGACCAGCACGTATGGAATGCCAGCCGGATGGTTCCGGGGTTCGTCATAAGTCGCTGTGTCGATGATGCGGTCGGGATCGAAGACCACGAGGTCCGCGAAGTAGCCCTTCTCAACCCGGCCACGACCGGTAAGCCCGAATCGTTGCGCAGGGTTGTCGGTGACCCGCTGTATCATCTGCTCAAGTGTGATCTTGCCGTAGCTCCGACGGAGCCGTCCGAGGAAGCGGGGGAAGGTGCCGTAGGCCCGTGGATGTGGGGAGCCGCCGACCTGAATCGAGTCGCTGCCTACCATGTAGTCGGGCCTGGAAAGGAGCTCGATGGCGTCCTGGCTCGTCTGACGCCAGGTGCTTACGCTATCGGGCGGGGTGAGCCAGAAGCCCACCTCCAGGTCCTCCTCGACGAGCATGTGGCACATCGTCTCGCCAAGCCCCATCCCTAGGTCGTTGGCGATATCGGCTACGGACATTCCCTCGTACTCGGGGTGGCGTGGCAGGTGGGATAGGACGGATTCGGCGATGGAACGCTTGCCCATCGACTCCAGGTGCTCGACGATGCGGGCCCTGTCTGCCGGGTCTGACAGGCGATCTAGAATCTCCTCCGGTCCGCCTGCCGAGGCCCAGCTCGGCAGATTGGATACGGCAAAGGTGCTGCCTGTGGGGTACGGGTAAAGCTCTAGGGTGATGTCCACGCCCTCGGCCTTTGCGGCGTCGATGGGCTCCATCAGCTTGGCCACCTGTCCGGCGTTGCCGGCGGCGGTGCGGGTGTGGGAGAAGTGGACCTTGACGCCAGAGCGGCGGCCGATCTCAAGGGCCTCGGGGACGCCGCCGCCACCGAAACCACGCTCCGGATGGACGTCGCGCAGGTGGGTTACGTACACCCCACCGGCATCCTTGACCGGTCCGCAAAGCTCGACGATTTCCTCGGTGGTGCTCCATGCGTGGGGGTGATATGAGAGGCCGGTGGCGAGCCCGACCGCGCCCTGCTCCATGGCCTCCTCCACAAGTCGGAGGGCGTGCTTCATGCGGTCGCCGGTCATCGGCACGTCCTGGAAGCCGCATGTCTCGAGCCTGATAGCGCCGTGGGCGACCAGGTATGCAGTGTTGATTGCTGTTTTGTTGTGATAGTGGGACCTGAAGGCGGCGACGCTGCTCATATCGAGCCCGGTCGGCGCACGTCCCAGGATACCGGCCAGGTATCGCCGGTAGGTCTCGTAGTTGTCTGCCGATAGAGGGGCGTATGACAGCCCGTCCTGTCCCAGTATCTCCGTCGTGACGCCCTGTCGGATCGCCTGGGCATGCTGCGGGTTGGTAAGCAGCGATGCGTCCGAGTGCGTGTGGCTATCGATAAAGCCTGGAGAAACGGTTAGACCCGACGCGTCGATTACCCGCGCCGTCTCGGCCTGCGATAGATCCCCTATCGCCTCGATTTTGCCGTCTAGGATACCGACATCGGCAGGGTATCCTGGCTTGCCGGAGCCGTCGACTACGATCCCTCTGGTGATCACCACGTCGAACATGCACGGACCTCCCTGTGAACAATCTGATAGCAGCAAACAGCTAGATTATGGCGGTCAGGGGCCAGGTATGCAACGGGTAGTGCGGTCGCTAGGCGCGTTCGTAGACGGAGACGTGGTTGGTGCTGGCTGCTGTGAAGGGCTGGCGATCCCATCCGCCCCAGCGATCGCGCAGTGTGAGCCCGGCGAGCCTGGCCATCAGGTCCAATTCGGAGGGCCAGGCGTAGCGTAGCTGCACCGGATACATCTCGATGCCGTCGTCGGTGAAGTGGATGTGCTGTGTGGTCGCCACCTGGGCTACGGGATCGTGGTTGGTCACGTCGATTCTGACCTCATCGGTGTCCAAGGGCCCCACGTCGATGTTGTTGCCACGAACGAATCTCGTCTGGTCAGGGACGAACGACTCGATTACGAACACGCCGTCCTCAGCCAGGTGGTCGGCTACGCGCTGGAAACAGGCGACCTGGGCCTCCTGGGTGAGCAGGGCGTAGATTGCGTTGAAAATGACGAATATCAGCGAGAATTCGGTGTCCAGCTCGAACTCGGAGAAGTCCCCTATGGTGACGGGGATGTCTGCCCCGCCGTCCTTCTCGCGGAGTTGCTCTACCATGGCCTCTGAGGCGTCGATGCCTTGCACAAGTGTGCCAGTGGCGGCAAGTGGTAGTGCGATACGGCCTGTGCCTATGCCTAGCTCCAGCGCGGGGCCATCAGCGGCTAGGGCGGCCAGCACGTCTACCATCGGGCCGGTCACGTCGGGTGCGAACAGCGAGGTATGGTTTTCGTCGTAGACGCTGGCGATGCGATCGCCGTATGTGGCTGGGCCGTAGCTGTCCATTTCCTTTGCGCTAGACCTCTTCCGAAAAAGAAAAAAGAGGAGAAAAGAAATTTATATTTCTGAGGGACACCCTCAGGCTCCCGGCATAGGGGCTGTGCCCCTCTGCACACCCCCGCTAAGACTGGCAGGTCTGTGGCGCGATCTCAACCTGTGGTGTGCGCGTCGAGGCGCGGCATGGGGGCTGTGCCCCTCTACCGCGGCTAGATGGCCGTACAGAACCCCGCCTCACTCAGCGTGCGCAGCACTTATTTGGATTTGGCTGGGTCTACTATGTGGAGTCGGAGGTCTCGGAGTTGCTCGTCTTCCACGTAGTCGGGGGCCTCGAATAGTGGGTCTGTGGCATTCTGGGTCTTGGGGAATGCGATCACGTCCCGGATGTTGTCGGTGCCAAGTAGGAGCATTAGCAGCCGGTCAATACCGGGGGCGATGCCGCCGTGGGGCGGTGCTCCATACTCCAGCGCGTCGAGTAGCTGCTTAAAACGCTGATCGATTTCCTCGTCTGTGTAACCGAGGACCTTGAATATTCTCTCTTGGAGGGCGCGCTGGTGGACTCGGATGCTACCGCTGGCGCACTCTAGCCCGTTGCAAACAACGTCGTATAGTGCCCCGTGTACTCTTCCGGGATCGGACTCCAGGTACTGGATATCCTCCTCGAAAGGCATTGAGAAGGCATGGTGCATCGCGTCCCATCGGCCCGTGTCTTCGTTCCGCTCGAACAGCGGGAAGTCAACGACAAAGGCAAAGGCGAGCATGTCGGGGTCCGCGAGGTCGAGGCGACGACCCATCTCGTTTCGCAGGGCGCCCAGAGCCACGTTCGTCGACTTGAACGGACCGGCCACGATGAGTATCAGGTCTCCAGCGGAAGCGCCGGTGGCTCGTGCGATCGCTTTGACTTCGTCCAGTGATAGGAACTTTGCCGCCGGTGATTTATATTGGCCCTCGGCGAGATCGTCGATCGATCCGGCGTCCTCGCTCAGGGCGATGTACACGAGACCTCTCGCGCCTCTAGATTTTGTGAAATCGACCAGCTCGTCTAGCTGCCGTCGAGGGTAGCCGCCCGCGCCGGGCACGCTGAACCCCTTTACTATGCCACCGTCGTCGACCGCCGAGCTGAATACCTTGAACTCTGCGGTCGCGGCGATCTTCGACAGATCGGACATCTCGAGACCGAACCTCAGGTCCGGTTTGTCGGTGGCGAAGCGGTCCATCGCCTCCTGGTAGGTGAGCCTGGGGAACGGCTTCATCAGGCATTTGTCGGGCAGCAGCGTCTCTATCATCGACGTGTATAGCTGCTCGGTCAGCTCCAGCACGTCATCCTGCTCCACGAAGCTCATCTCCAGGTCGAGCTGCGTGAATTCAGGGACGCGGTCCGCTCGCGGGTCTTCGTCGCGAAAGCAGCGGGCTATCTGATAGTACTTGTCCACCCCGGCCACCATTAGCAGCTGCTTGAGCTGCTGGGGCGACTGGGGGAGCGCGTAGAATTTGCCGGGCTGCAGCCGGGAGGGCACCAGGTAGTCGCGAGCCCCCTCAGGGGTGCTCTTGATCAGGATAGGGGTCTCGATCTCCAGGAAGTCTAGATCATCCAGGAAGTTGCGAATGAACTTGACGACCTTGTGACGTAGGATCAAAATGTCGCGCATTTTGGGTCGTCGCAGGTCCACGTAGCGGTACTTTAACCGCACCAACTCGTCGACGTCGACATCGTCCGTGACCTCGAAGGGTGGGGTCTTCGATTCATTCAGGACAAGTGCCGATTCGACGGCGACCTCTACGTGGCCTGTGGGCAGATCCGGGTTTTCGGTACCCTCAGGGCGAGCCCCTACGGTCCCCGTTACCTGGATGACCCATTCGCTTCTCAGCCGCTCTGCGATGGCATGGGCATCGGGGGCCTCCGCGGGATTGAAAACGACCTGGACTACACCCTCTCGGTCGCGCAGGTCGATGAATACGAGACCGCCGTGATCTCGCCAGCGGTGCACCCAGCCCGATAGGACTACCTTTTCACCAAGGTTGTCCTGCCTCACATCGCCACAGTTGATTGTCCTGAACAAGTCTGTCTCCTCATTCGTCGCGAATAGTAGGTTCTTCCGCTCTGGTCGCTGCCCCCAACCTCAGAAAGAAAAGGGGGAATTATGTTTATGTGAGGGACACCCTCACACTCCCAGCATAGGGGCGGTGCCCCTCTGCACACCCCCGGTAGACTCGGACGTACACAGCGTGCGTAGCACCCGCAGATTATAGTGCAGGGTGCTTGGCTCGGTACAGTGCGCCTGGCCCCGACATGAAAATGCCCCCTCGGTTGGGAGGGGGCATTTCGTCGCGAAACTGTCGTCTTGCCTATTGGCTATATAACGACGTTGCTGCGTTTTTTGTCCAGATTGACGAAGGTCTCGGTCCGCCTCACGCCGGGGACGGTACCGACCTTGGCTCGCAGGAATATGCCGAGTGCCTCCGCGGATGGGAGCGTCGCCCAGGCGAATATGTCGTATGACCCGGTGGTCACGGCGACCCAGGTAACCTCTGGGAGGCTCTTGATTGCATCGGCGACGATGTCTACTTTGTCCGGGGCAACCTGCACGCCAAGAAGGGCCTGCGAGCTGTTTCCCATTTTGGCTGCGTCCGGGAGGGCCACCACCTGGATGTACTCTTCCTGGACAAGGTTCTTGAGGCGACGCCTGACTGTCCCTTCGCTAACGCCAACTTTGCGCGCGATTGCCGCGTTCGAGGCTCTTCCGTCCTCTCTGAGAATCGAGATTATTTTCCGGTCTAGCTTGTCTGGGCCTTGCATTCGATACATTCCCTCCGCAATATAGGTATCGTCTTATATATCATACTATTTTTACGAAATCTGTCAATGCCAACGGCTCTAGCTCTGATGTTCGCTGAGATATCTGTCTTAATCGTCTTATAAGGCAGTTTTTCTCAAATAGCGGTGCTACCTGACACGAGTGACTGCCAGGTATGTTCCAGCCCCTAGTCCCAACAGTTCAAATAGGGTTGGCGCGCCTCCTACTGCGGCAAGGAATGCCACCAACGCGATCACCATGCCCACCACCGACGCAACGACTAGGGGCATCCCGCGCTTGTAGTTTGTTGCCCGAGAGACAGCCTCGCCGACGAGATACCCGATACCTGCGACCGCGATGCCACCATAGAAGTCCCCGAGATAGGGCACCGCGAAGGCCAGCACGATACCACCGACGATGCCGACGACGATGGCGGCACCGAATCCGCGGGCCATGTAGACACGAGAGACCTGGTACATCGGGGGCTTTTGTGCCTTACCGTGCTCCCGGCATCGTATCCCCACGGGGGCCTGGACCATGCATTTCGGGCAGACGAGCTTTTCGCAGCGGGCGCACCGCAGGCTCGACGGCGTATCCTCGTGCTCGGCGCAATATGTAGTTGTCTCAGCCACTAACCATTATTCCTTATGCGGGATGCGGGGAACAGCGAGAAGGTCGCCGTTCTGCATCGGTGTTTCCACCTATGGCATTGGCCGCCGCGCAATCCATTCCTCTTTGGCCGATTCATCCCGGTCCCACAGTATTCGATTCGTTAGAACCCGATGAAGTCCTCTTCCGTCCGTATTGGGACGCTCCCAATTTGCCGTTGTTCTTTTGGTCACCATGAGCAGCGCTATCGCAGCCAGCATCCATACGATCTCTGCCGGTTGGCCTCTCGTTCCAGCTACGACCGGCAGGGCCAGCGCTCCGAGTAGCGCCCACAGGGCGGTGTCCCCGCGAGCAATGCGCCCAAAAAGGATCAAGACCAGCCAAACCGGGAACTCCCACACGAGGCCAAGGCCCAGGATCACTCCGAGCGACGTCGCGACGCCTCTGCCTCCCGTGAGACGCAGGTACACGGACCAGTTGTGCCCTATGATGACAGCCAACCCCATCGCCACCTGTATCGACAGATCCTGATCCAGTAGTCTGGCGATTACTACGATGAGGAAGCCCTTGCCAACGGCGTCGAAGAACCCGATCGCCAGGCCTATTCGCCCTCCCACATGTTCCGATGCGTTGGATGCGCCGACGTTGCCGGAGCCGTAGTTCCGGATATCGATGCCCTTTACGTAGCGAGCCACAAGATATGCTGTCGGGACTGCGCCCCACAGGTAGGCGGCGACGATCAACAGCGTTGCGGTTCCCATATTGCCGGTCTAGGCCCCAGTCTGTCCTTGCAGCCGTACCCTCACATCTTGTAACGCGCCAATGACCTCTGAGGGTGGGCCTACGGTCCCGGGCTCCGTCTCGCCGGGGTTGCCCGAGGCGTGGTAGTCGCTTCCTCCGCACTGTATTAGGCCCAGCTCGCGGGCGACTGATGCGAGCATGTCTACCTGTTGTGGGGTGTAGTCGCCGTAGTGCACTTCCATACCGGCAAGGCCCACCTGCTGAAGACCGGCCAGCGTTTCGGTCAGTCTGGCCACCTCTTCGGGCCCCTCTCCGGACATGTAGTAGGTCGGGTGGGCCATGACGGGGACCGCTCCGTTTTTTAAGAGGGCCGCGACCCCCTCGGCGGGCGTCAGTCTTTCCCGGCCGATGTAGGCGGGGCCTTTGCGTCCGAGATACTGGTCGAACGCCTCTTTCGGGTACTTCACGTACCCTTTTTCCACCATGGCCTGGGCGATATGCGGTCTGCCGACTGCGCCACCGTCTGATAGCTCTAGCACACGGTCCCATAACACGTGGACATCCAGCTCGGCCAGTCTCTCCACTATCCTCCTGCCGCGCGTGGTGCGGCCGTCACGGAAATCGGCAAGGGTGCTGCTCAATTCGGGGTCGCCTGCGTCGACAAAGTAGCCTAGGAGGTGGACCTCTCCACCTTTCTCATCCGCGCCCAATTCAACGCCGGAGATGACTTCGATGCCGAGGTCGGCGGCGGCAGCCTGAGCCTCCGGGAGGCCCTCCAGTGAGTCGTGGTCGGTGATGGCGATCTGACGGAGGCCTCTCTCCGCGCAAAGGGTTACCAGTTCAGTGGGAGAGAGGCGCCCGTCGGACATCGTCGTATGAAGGTGAAGGTCGACCGTGAATTCCAACAGTTCCTCCGAGTGGGGTCTAATTCATAAAACTTTGGTAACCGGCCCTGGCACGGACATTGATTTGATCGGCGATACAGATCACGCGGGTGGGTTGCCGGAAAGAAAAAGTATATATATTAGATTTCTGAGGGACACCCTCAGACTCCCAGCATAGGGCTGCGCCCTCTGCACACCCCTTGTCGGCATCATCCGCAGATAGGCGAGACGCCTATCCCCACCACCGAAGCGTGCGCTGCACCCTGGCCTCGCCATCAAAATGTGTACGGACCACCCCGCCACCAGAATGTGTGCGCTGCACACAAAAACCGCCCCCCGAAATAGTTTTCGGGGAGCGGTGCTTGATTACGTACCCAATTTGGGAATCATTCGAGCCGCTGCCTGCTTCTACCTGGCGTATTCGACTGCGCGCGACTCTCTGATCACCGTTACTTTTATCTGTCCTGGGTAGGCCAGGGTTTCCTCGATCTTCTTCGTGACATCTCTTGCCAGCTTGTTGGCGGCCACGTCGTCGATTCTCTGTGGCTTCACCATTATTCGGATCTCGCGACCCGCCTGGATGGCAAAGACCTTCTCGACACCGTCGAAGCTACGCCCAACCTCTTCGAGGGCCTCCAAGCGTTGGATGTAGTGCTCCACGGTGTCACGGCGAGATCCGGGCCTGGCGGCGCTAATGGCGTCCGCCGCAGCGACCAAGAACGACTCCGGGCTGCTGTGGTCATCGTCGTGATGCTCACGGATCGTGGCGCATACATCTGCGGGGGCCTTGTTCCTAGTAGCAACATCGGCACCGATTTCGGCATGAGGTCCTTCGACTTCGTGGGTCAGCGCCTTACCGATGTCGTGGAATAGACCGCCAGCAGTGGCGACCTTGACGTTCGCCCCTATCTCTCCGGCCATCATGCCGGCGAGTCTGGCGACCTCGATGCTATGCTGTAGAACGTTCTCGCCGTAGCTGAATCTATACTTGAGCCGACCCAGCAGCTTCACTAGCTCCGGGTTGATGCCGCGAACGCCGACATCCAGAATCGTCTGCTCGCCCATTTTGCGAATAGTCTGATCCAGATCCTTCTGCGTCTTGACTACTATCTCTTCGATGCGGGCTGGATGTATACGTCCATCCGATACCAGCTTGGTAATCGCCAGGCGAGCCACTTCCCTGCGTATAGGATCAAAGCAGGACAGGGTCACCGCCTCGGGGGTGTCGTCGATAATCAGGTCCACCCCGGTCGCCTTTTCGATCGCTCGAATATTCCGTCCTTCGCGGCCTATAATTCGACCCTTCATCTCATCAGTGGGTAGGGGTACGTTGGTGAGGGTTGCTTCTGAGACGACGTCGGACGCGAGCCGCTGTATGGCCGAGGAAATGATCTCCCGGGCCTTCTCATCGGCCTCCTCGCGCGCGCGCTCCTCTTCGTTGCGGTAGATGATCGCCAGCTCGTGGCGAGTCTCCTCCTCCGCACGTTGTATGAGCTCGTCGCGGGCTTCGGTCATGGAAAGCTGGGCGAGTTCCTCCAGACGAAGGACCTCTTTTTCGTTGATTCCTTCCAGCTCTTCTCTGAGCTCTTCGGCGGCTTGCTCCTTCTCAGTCAGTCCCTTCTCACGCTTTTCAAGGTTGGTAGCACGACGATCAACGTTTTCCTCACGATTCGCGAGGCGTTGTTCTGTGCGCTGTATCTCGGTCCTCCGCTCTCTTACCTCACCCTCATGCTCGGACCGAACCTTGAAAGCTTCCTCCTTTGCGTCCAGGAGTATTCGTCTCTCTGCCTCCCTGGCCTCGTCCAGTACCTGCGTGGCTTCGCTCTCCGCCTCGGAACGGCGCTTGCTCGTTAGCCCTCGCAGACCCAAATATCCACCAATGGCCCCTAACCCTAGGCCGACCAGGACGGCGAGTATCGCGATAATCGTAGAATCCATCGCTACTCACCTCCAGTTCGATTGTTAAGACAGCCCGCTCCAAGCAGATTGCCCTTCGTCCAATGGTACGAGCCTACCTATATAGTGTCAAGCTAACGCCTACTGGGCGGACATCTTGTTTCAGCGACAACTTTTGGGCATCGACTACCGATTCTGGCCAATAGACTTCGGGTTGTTGCACTGAATTCAGACTGGTACCAAGACAGTTCGGCGTCCGGCCTGACACCGCGCCACCAACCGTGCGCTGTGCGGTCCGGGTATACAATGGCCGCTAGAACAACTATGGCCTTACCCCTCCCCTTCAACGCTTCGACGCTGGCACAGCATCGCACGCTGCGCGCATTTCGCAATCACGATTATCGTCTCCTGTGGCCAGCGAATCTGCTTTCCTACTCCTCTCGATGGATGCAGATGACCATACTGGGCTGGCTAGTGCTCCAGCTTACCGACTCTCCGTGGCTCGTCGCTCTCGTCGGCTTTTTCGGCATGGTGCCAATGCTGGTACTCGGTCTGGTCGGGGGTCTGCTGGCCGACCGGGGGAATCGCAAGGCTGTCATCCTCTCAACCCAGGTCGCGGGACTCATCGCATCGACCGCGATGCTCGTCCTCCTAGCGACCGGCTCAGAGGAGTTCTGGCACGCCTACGTCGTAGTGGGTATTGCAGGGACAGCCTGGGCACTGGAAATGCCATCGCGCAGATCAGCTATCCACGACCTGCTCGGTAGTTCTGGGATGACTAATGGAATCGCGCTGGACTCGGTCGCGATGTCTGCTAGTAGGATGATCGGCCCCGCCCTGGCCGGGCTGCTGATCTCGACGACCGGGTTCGTCGGAGCGTACTCGGCAGTCGTGCTCACATATTTTGCTGCGGTAGTGCTCCTGTGGCGGTTTACGCTGGCGTCCTCGCCACGCGAAGGGCGCGCCTCGGCCAGTCTCACGAAAGACCTGGTGGAGGGGGTCCGCTATGTGTGGGGCCACGCAGCCTTGAGAGCGACGATAACTGTGACGGTGTTGATGAACCTGCTGATGTTCCCGTACCAGCACATGGTGCCGGTGATTTCGAGGGATGTCCTGAATGTCGGGCCAGGACCTATGGGGGTACTCATGGCAGGGGCCGGCCTAGGCGCCATGATCGGGGCGATCCTGGTGGCGTCGGCGACGAACATCCAGCACCACGGACGGTTGTACATCGGCGGGTCGACGTTGTCCTTTGTGGCTCTGCTTCTGTTTGCCGCTTCCCAGTGGTACTCGCTATCCCTTCCGGCACTCGTCCTGTTGGGCCTTGGAACGGCAGGGTTCAGCACAATGCAAGCGTCCATCGTGATGTTGGTCGCCCGCAGGGACGTAAGGGGAAAGGCACTCGGCGTGGTGAGCCTGGCAATTGGCACGAGTCCAATCGGGGCACTGATCGAAGGGGCAGTCGCCGATTGGCAGGGTCCTGGTTTCGCTCTGGGTCTCAACGCTGCGGCCGGTCTGGTTTGCATGGCGCTAGTCGCGACGCTGTTGCCAGTACTGCGAAGGCCAATGACCCCCGACATCGGTGCTGGTGCTGCGCACGCTAAGTAGGAGTGCTGCGCATAGGTGGGCGCGGGGTGGTACTGGCCGACCGAGGGAACCACATCCGGGGTTGGTCCAATATCGCAGGCGTGGGCGTATGATAGTGTCCGACTCGCACTTGGCGGGCGCAGCACCGAATTTCACTGCGGGAGCCCCTTAGCTGAGAGCCAAACGAGTACCGATCCCCAATACCTTTCGGGCGTTTCACAACCCCAACTATCGGCTCCTGTGGCCGGCGAACTTCGTTGCGTACGCGAGTCGCTGGATGCAGATGACCCTCCTGGCGTGGTTCGTACTGGAACGCACCGACTCGGCATGGCTCGTGGCGCTGGTGGGGTTCTTCGGCATGGCTCCGATGTTCCTGCTGGGGATGGTGGGAGGTGTGCTGGCGGACAGAGCCGACAGGCGCCGACTACTGCTGATCACCCAAGCGGCCAGCTTTGCGTCCGTGCTTGTAATGGCGGCGTTGCTTCATACGGACCTCGTAAGCTACTGGCACGCGTATCCTTCGGTAGTGATCGTCGGAACGGCGTGGGCCCTGGACATGCCATCTCGACGATCAATGATCCATGACATGCTCGGACGGGACGGGGTCACCAACGCTGTAGCCCTAGACTCGGTGGGCATGTCTTCCAGTCTCATGCTCGGGCCGGCGCTGGCCGGAGCCATGATCACGGTGATCGGGGTCTCAGACGGCTACATAGCGGTAGCTGCTCTGTACCTGATCTCGCTCACCCTACTTTCGCGCCTGCGGGTTGCGCCGGTTCGCCGTGATCCGGTTGCCCGTACCCGCCTGCTCCAAGAGCTTACTGTGGGCCTCCGCTATGTCGCGGGCCAACCGCTACTGAGGGCGATGGTCTTGATAACGGTCGTCATGAATTTGCTCTCGTTTTCCTACGTTAACATCGTGCCGGTCATCGCCAGGGATGTGCTGGAGGTGGGGCCGGGTCTCATGGGCATGCTATTGGCTGCCCCGGGGCTGGGTTCGGTGATCGGAGCCGTCATCGTCGCCTCGACGGTCACCATCGCCCGCCCCGGACGGATATTCGTCGCAGGCTCTCTACTGACATTCTTCGGACTCGCACTGTTCTCGGTGTCGAACTGGTACGGGTTGTCCCTGGCGATTCTGATGATGATGGGGCTGGGTGCAGCGGGGTTCGGCACTATGCAAGCGTCGATGACGATGCTCGTTGCCCACGAGGACATGAGAGGGAAGGCGCTCGGTGTCGTAAGTCTGGCGATAGGCGCCGGCCCGTTTGGGGCCCTGTTAATCGGGGCGACCGCCAGTCTCATGGGACCCAGTGTCGCCCTAACGGTCAACGCGATAGTCGGCGCGACCTGTGTCCTGCTGGTTGCACTGCTGATGCCACCACTCATGCGGCCAATAGGCGAATCCTCCTCTCGTTAGGTCTGTTCACGGGGTTGAATAGGGCTAGATCTAGGTGCCTCGCCATTGACCCTCCGATTGGCAGCGACATATAATACAAAAGCTGCGAAACACGCTATTGACGATGCTTTGGTTCGATCCAGCAGACCCTAGCAGCCCGGGGGGCAGCGGTGTCGGTTCAGGGTGATCGTGTACACGACGAATGTGGCGTCGTCGGCGTCTACTCCAAAGGCGAAGACGTAGCCCGAATTGCATTTTTTGGACTCTTTGCTTTACAGCACAGGGGCCAGGAGAGTGCAGGCATCGCCACGGGCGATGGTAAGGTCATCAGGCTCCGCACCTCGATGGGGCTGGTCACGCAAAGCTTTCAGGAAGAAAACCTGGAGCGGCTGACTGGCTATGTTGCGATCGGCCACACCCGCTACTCGACCACCGGCGGCAGCCAGGCCAAGAACGCCCAGCCTATTATTTCCAACGGACCAGACGTTAGGCTCGCGCTCGGGCACAATGGCAACGTAGTCAACGCCAAGGAGCTCAAGGAAGAGCTGCTGGGCTGGGGCTGCACCTTCACCTCGACCAACGACTCGGAGATTGTGGCGCACCTGATCTCCAATGCCCCGGCGACAACGTGGGAAGACCGGATCGCATACGCGATGCGCCGACTTCGCGGGGCCTACTCTCTCGTCGTCATGACAAAGGACACTCTGCTGGGGATCCGCGATCCTCTGGGCGTCCGGCCTCTCTGCATAGGCAAGCTCAACGGTGGGTGGGTCATCGCGTCGGAGACCTGCGCCCTCGACCACATCGGTGCGACGTTTGTTAGAGAGGTCGAGCCTGGCGAGGCTGTGATGGTCGACGAGAACGGGCTCAAGTCTATCTACCAGAAAGAGCCCCTGCAGGCCAGGGCATCGTGTGTGTTTGAGCACATCTATTTCGCCAGGCCTGACAGCGTCCTGGACGGGCGGCTTGTGTACAGCAATCGCATGGCTATGGGTGCCGAGCTGGCCCGAGAGCACCCGGTAGAGGCCGACATGGTTATCGGTGTGCCGGACTCGGCCCTCGCGGCCGCCGTCGGTTACTCACAGGAGTCGGGAATCCCCTATGGCGAGGGGCTCGTCAAGAACCGCTATGTCGGGCGGACTTTCATCAACCCTGACCAGAGGCTTCGGGATCTGGGCGTGCGCACCAAGCTCAATCCGTTGCCTCAGCTCATCAAGGGCAAACGGCTGGTGGTCGTCGACGACAGTATCGTTCGAGGGACGACCACGCCTCGCGTTGTACAGCTACTGCATCAGGGCGGCGCCAAGGAGATCCACCTGAGGATATGCGCGCCGCCGATTATGCACCCGTGTCATCTCGGCATAGACATGGCGACCCGCAAGGAGTTGTTGGCCGCGAACAAGACCGTCGAAGAGATTCGAGAAATGGTCCAGGCCGACTCCCTGGGTTACCTGAGCCACAAAGGTCTGGTCCGCGCGGTTGGGCTCGAGCGCAACCGCATCTGCATGGCATGCTTTACGGGCGATCACCCCATCCCGGTTCAACTAGAGATGGACAAGCTAGCCCTGGAAATCTAGGCACCGCAAGTGCTTTTTGTTGGGCGAGGCGGGTGACATCGAGGGGTGGCGCTACAAGCGCGTTTTGTTGGGCGGGGTGGGTGACGTCGAGGGGCGATGTACGCTGTGTTGGGTGTCCCGAAGAAGATATTAAGAATACCAATGTGTCTCCGTTCGGCAGCGGAGCAAGCGGCTAGAGCATGGCAGAGCACACATATAAAGACGCGGGCGTCGATCGCGATTCTGCGGCTGAGGTCAGGCGCCGTATAGCGCCTCTGGCTGCGGCGACCCACGGCCCACAGGTGCTGGAGGGTATCGGCGGCTTCGGCGCCATGTACCGGCTATCCGGCTACAAAGACCCCGTCCTCGTGTCCAGCACCGACGGTGTTGGCACGAAGCTCAAGATAGCCATCACACTGGGCTCCTACGACACGCTGGGTGAAGACCTGGTCAATGCGTGCGTGAACGATGTTGTGGTCTGCGGCGCGGACCCTCTATTTTTCCTGGACTATATCGCTGTGGGAGCGCTGCGTCCTGATGTGGTGGAGATACTGGTCGCTGGCATGGCGCGGGCCTGCGAGGTAGCGGGGTGCGCGCTGATAGGCGGCGAGACCGCTGAGATGCCTGGAATGTACGAGGGCGACGATTTCGACCTCGCCGGCTTTGCGGTCGGGGCCGCCGAGCGTTCTGATATCGCAGACCCCTCGTCGATTGTCGAAGGTGATTTGCTGGTAGGCATTCCGTCTAACGGACTGCACACCAACGGCTACTCCCTCGTCCGAGATGCCCTGGGTATCGACGACGACCCGACCCCGCTCGCTGAGCATCACTCCGAACTGGACGGCACACTGGGCGAGGCGTTGTTGGAGCCCCACCTGTCATACGTCGGCGCGATGAAGGCCGTGCGGGGACGGATCAAGGCTGCGGCACATATCACGGGCGGCGGGCTGATCGAAAACGTGCCGCGGGCGCTGCCCGATGGACTGGGCGCAAGCTTCGACACGACGACATGGGGCCTCCCGCCAGTGTTCTCGATTTTGCTGGAACGCGCCAGTATTTCGCGCGAAGAGTCGTACCGCGTGTTCAACATGGGGATTGGCCTCGTGCTGGTGTGCGATCGCAAGTACGCGACGGAGATAGAGGGCCTGGTGAAGGGCGCGAGAGTGGTCGGCGAGGTGAACCAGGCAACGGGCGAGCAGCGAGTTACCCTCTGAAATTCTGAGACCGGAATTGGTGCAATGAAAGCGTTAATCAGTCCTTACGACAAAACTGGCGTCGTAGCGTTCGCCAAGACCTTGGTCGAGGCCGGGTTCGAGTTGGTGAGCACCGGCGGCACAGGTACGGTGCTTCGGGACGGAGGGCTGGCGGTCACCCAGGTGGCGGATCTGACCGGCTCGCCGGAGATACTAGACGGCCGAGTGAAGACACTTCACCCGAAAATTGCTGGTGGAATCCTGGCCCGTCGCGACCTGCCCTCACATATTGAGGAGCTGGCCGAGCACGATATCGATACCATCGACCTGGTGGCAGGGAACCTTTACCCCTTCGTCAAGACGGTCTCCGCTCCGGGTGCCACTCTTGAGGATGCTCTGGAGAACATCGATATTGGCGGCCCGACGATGATCAGGTCGGCGGCCAAAAACTTTCCACATGTCATCGTTATCGTGGACCCTTCGGACTACGGCTGGGTGTCGGAACGACTGACCCTGGGACGCGGAGACCCCTCGACGATCACCCACGAAGAGCGGCGCTCTCTGGCCCGCAAGGCGTTCCAGCATGTAGCTCTGTACGATACGGCTGTCTCCCAGTACCTAATGGACGGCGGATCCGCGCTGTCTGACGAGGTGACCCTCGGTTTCTCGCGTCAGACCGGTCTGCGGTACGGGGAGAACCCGCATCAGGAGGCGGTCCTGTATGCCGACCCGCTCTCCACTGGTGGCATCGTCAAGTCGCGCCGATTGCATGGCATTGAGATGTCCTTCAACAACTACATGGACGCCGACTCGGCTTGGCGCACCGTTTCCGACTTCTCTCAGCCTGCTGTTACTGTGGTCAAGCACACTAACCCGTGCGGCCTAGCCGTCCACGACGATCAGGTTATCGCTTACCGGCGAGCCTTGGAGGGCGATTCGGTGTCTGCCTTCGGCGGAATCGTCGGGTTCAACCGAACGCTGACTGCTGCAACGGCCGAGGCCATGCGCGGGGTTCTGTTCGACGTCATCATCGCCCCCGCGTACGAGCCAGAGGCACTCAAGCTGCTGGAGAGGCGTAAGCGTACCCGTGTGCTTCAAGCGGACCCGGCGATGGGCCCTATGGAGGGCGTTGACGTACGCCGGGTGACGGGCGGCGCGCTGATACAAGCTATCGACAATATCGGAGTCGACACCGCGTCGTGGGAGGTCAAGAGCAAGCGGAAGCCGAGCGAGGCCGAGCTGGAGGACCTGTCGTTTGCCTGGAAAGCAGCCAAACACGTGCGCTCCAACGCGATCGTCCTTGCGAAGGACTCCGCTCTCGTTGGCATGGGAGCTGGACAACCCAACCGCGTAACCAGCGTCCACCTGGCGCTTCGTATCGCAGGTGACGCGGCAATCGGGACCGTGATGGCGTCGGACGCCTTCATGCCGTTCGCCGACAACATCGAGATGGCGGCCGAGGGCGGCATTACCGCCGTCGCACAACCCGGCGGCTCGATTCGCGACGACGAGGTCATCGCCGCGGCAGACCGCCTCGGCATCGCCCTGGTCTTCACCGGCGTCCGCCACTTCAAGCACTAGGAGCGCCGTGTCTCGAGGGAAAAGGATATTGGCATGTATGTTAGGAGCATCCTCACGCCCCCGGTCCTTCGGCTTTGCTCAGGACAGGCGCTGGGGCCAAGCACCTTTGCTCACCCCTTTTCCAACTGGCTGCCTGGAAGAACGCGTGCGCCGCAGCGCCACCGCAATTTGGCATGACTTATCCCACCCAACCCAGCGCGCGCAGCGCTGAATTTGTGCTCCCCGTTCTGAACGAGGAGCGCGCTTTGGGACCCAGCGTGGCGCGACTCCATGCCTACCTCTCGGAAAACCTTGCCCAGTACGACTGGCGCATCCTCGTGGCCGACAATGGTTCCACTGACGATACGCCCGGGGTGGCCGCTCGCCTTACCGCTGACATGGACCGGGTGGGTTACCTGCGTCTGGAGCAGCGGGGCCGTGGTCGCGCGCTGCGCCATTCGTGGCTGGAGAGCGATGCCGATATCCTGGCATACATGGACGTCGACCTGTCGACCGATCTCGACTCGTTGCAGGTCATCGTTGAGGCGATCGCCGCCGGGGGCTACGATATCGCCATAGGCTCACGCCTTGCCAAGGGCGCGAATGTCATCGGGCGTCCACCACACCGCGAGTTCATTTCGCAGGCGTACAGCATCCTGTTCAGGAGCATGTTCTTTACAAGCTTCAGGGACGCACAATGTGGCTTCAAGGCCATCTCTCGCGGCGCCGCCAAGGATCTCGTGCCGTTGGTTCAGGATCTGGGGTGGTTCTTTGACAGCGAGTTGCTGATCGTCGCGGAGAAGAGCGGGTATCGCATCAAAGAGGTCCCCGTGCGCTGGACCGACGACGCGGACAGTCGGGTCAGGATCGTGCGAACCGCGTACGGCGACCTGAAGGGTCTCCTGCGATTGCGCTTCGGCGGACTACGCAGAGCCAAAAAACAGCTCGCTTCAAGACACTGACCACGCTGGAACGTGTGTGGAAATCGCGGGTCGAGGTTTGTCCGCACCCGACACCTAGTACCCTAGACTCAAGACTGTCCCCTACATGCGGCGTCCGTACCTTGTACCCTATACGCCAAACTCCATCCTGTTTCTCCGGAGGCTTTTGATGAGAGCAGCCGTATACAAGGGCAATCAGCGGCTCAGCGTCGAGGATATCCCGACCCCTTCACCTGGGCCCGGGCAGGTGTTGGTGCAGGTGAAGTACTGCGCTGTCTGCGGGACTGACATCCACTCGGTGCTGTACGACGCAGCGCCGGTGGGCGTCGTCATGGGGCACGAATTTTGTGGCACGATTGCCGCGCTGGGCGAGGGCGTAACCAGCTGGACCGTGGGAGATCGCGTGGTCGGGGGCGGGGGGACTGTGCCGCCCGGCAAAGAGGGCGCGCAGCTAGCGCACCCTCGCTACGACTACCGCACTATGGGATTCGCCAGCAAGCCTATGAGGGCGTATGCCGACTATATTTTGATGGAGGAGTGGGACCCAGTACCGATCCCAGAGGGTGTGTCTGACGAGGCAGCGGCTCTCTGCGAGCCCTGCGCCATCGCAGTCAGAGCCACGCGGCGATCCGACCTGAAATTGGGTGACTCGGTGATGGTGCTGGGCGGCGGGCCAATCGGGCTATTTTGCCTGCAGACTGCCCGGGCGGCCGGCGCTACATCTGTGTTCCTTTCTGAACCTACCCCGGTCCGGCGAGAGGCAGCTCTGGCCCTGGGTGCGGACGCGGTGATCGATCCCAATCAGGGCGATGTGGTCGAGCAGGCTCTAGCGCTCACTGGCGGCCTTGGTCCCGATGTGGTCTTCGATTGCGCGGGGTGGCAGCGGACGCTCGATCAGTCCCTGAGTATGGTCCGTCGGGACGGACAGGTTGTGCTAGTCGCCATTGCTTGGGAAGACATACCGGTGCTGCCAATCGATTGGATGGGCCGCGAGGTGAGGCTTCAGACGACGTTTGGCTCGGTGGCCGACGACTGGCGGGTCGCTCTGGATCTCATGAAGACGGGCCGGGTCGACGTGGAGCCGCTCCTTTCGGACGATTCTTTCGTTCCGCTGGAGAGCATCAATGAGACCTTTGAGGCCCTGGCAAAGCCAACAACCCAGCTTCAGATGGTGATCAAAATGTAGGTGGCGCTGCGGCGCTGCGGTGCTGCGCACGCTGGGTGCGGGCGGGGTGGGTATGCCCGGGAGCTGGATCCGCTTTGCAGTTTGCGAAAAAGAGACTTGTTGGAGATAAACGATGACAGGTAAATTCGATGGGAAAGTGGCGATTGTCACGGGCGGTAGCTCCGGCATGGGAAGGGCCGCCGCAATCAAGTTCGCCGAGCGCGGCGCTCGGGTCTTAATTGCGTCTCGCGGCGCCTACGATGGGAATGACACGGTAACCGAGATCCGCGAGGCGGGTGGCGAAGCGATCTACGTCCATACCGACGTTTCTCAGGAGGCGGAGGTCGAGGTGATGGTAAGTCGGGCCGTGGAGATATACGGAGGCTTGGACTACGCCTTCAACAACGCCGGAGTGGCCGGCACGGGGGCAGGAACCACGCTACTGGACGCTGAAGAGGAGGATTGGGACAACGTCATGGGCGTCAATCTGAAGGGCGTGTGGCTGTGCATGAAGTATGAGATACCCGAGATGCTAAAGAGGGGTGGTGGCGCGATCGTCAACACTTCCGCAGAAGCTGGACTGCAAGGCTTATTAAATTTTTCGTTCGTTGCCAGCAAGCACGGGGTGATTGGCTTGACGAAGTCTGCAGCGCTTGGCTATGGGAACCAGGGCATCCGTGTCAACGCCGTTTGTCCAGGCATGATGCGCCACTCGTCGACGGAACCATTCTTGGACGACCCCGAGCTCAAAGCGATTGTTCAGGACATGGGGCAGGCCGGGCGTCTTGGGAATCCGGAAGAGGCCGCTGAGGCCGCTGTGTGGCTCTGCTCAGACGACGCTTCTTTCGTGAATGGGGTCTCGTTGCCGGTCGACGGAGGACTGACAGCGGGGAGGCTCCCACGCCGAACCTAGGCGCTGCGCGCGCTTAGTTCGGGCGGGGCTGGGGTATGCCGTGGGGCTGAGGGCTGTCTATAGTTAGGTCTACAGAGACGGGAGAGGGCCGGTCGCATCCATTTGTAGGCCGTGGGTGAAGATTCGTTTGGTCGTTGCGACGCGCCAGCTTACGAACATTACCAAGATGAAGGCTATTCCGCCCACCGTTAGCAGTAGCGGCGCATTCAGCGTATCTGAGAGGGTTCCGTTTAGTAGATTAGCCATCGCCATCATGCCGCCGACGTGCACCGAGTAAACACCGCCTACACGCCCCCTGAGTCCGTCCGGTACGATCGCCTGGATCATCGAGTGGGTCAGCGTCATGAATCCCGCCTGGGCTGCACCCATCAAAGCAGCGGCGGTCAGGGCCGCAGGCATGCCCGTGGACGCTGCAAGGACCACCGGCGCAAGCCCTGAGAGGACCCCCAGGTTGAGGAAGAGCCGCCCCCGCGTGGATTCCTTCCGGACCCCTGCCAGGAACACCACCGACACCATGGCCCCTACGCCCACCGCCATCATCAGGTATGCAAAACCGGCTTTATCCTCGCCGAGTTGTTCTCTGGAGAGAACAGGCAGCATGGATTCGAACGACATGGTCAGGCCACAGTGGAAAATCGCCAGCACCACGATTGCGAGTAGTGTCGGGGTGCGATACACATAGAGGAGCCCCGCTATCAGGTTTTTGACAAGACTCTGACTGGTGTCGATCACGCCCGTCGAGGCCGTGCGAATCCGCAGGGTCTGGACGAGGCTAACCGCGTAAAAGGCGGTGCAGATCGCGAACGCACTTCCGGGACCAGTCGTTAGCAGCAGTGGTGCGATTACCGCTGGCCCGATCACCCTCGAGCCCTGACCTGCTGCCTGGTGCAGCGCGACGGCGTTGAGGAGCAGCCGCTTCGGCACGAGGTTTGGGATGAGGGCCTGGGTCGCCGGCACCTGGGCGGCTCGCGCGGAGCCATCCACCAGCGCCAGAACAATCAGCATCCAGGTATCGATCACCCCCGTCAGCGCCAGCACTGCCAGGATCAGGTTGTGGACGACGCTCACACCGAACATAGCGGCCATCACGGTCCTGCGGTCGAACCTGTCCGATAAGTAGCCGCTGACGGGCGTCACTATGACCCGCGGCACCATCGCGGCGAATGTGACGAGTCCGACCCACATCGAGGAGTCCGAGATGGTGTACACGAGGGAGCCGCGGGCCACGATCAGGGCCCAAGATGCTGCTCCCGCGAAGGCGCTGGCGAACCACATCGTCCTGAAGTCGCGACTTTTCAGCGACTCGAGGTGGTGGCTCGCCCAACGGGCTCCAGTGTCTTTCAGGGTCGTGACCTCATCGTAGGAATCGGCATCGGTCCGAACGCGTGCCATTGTAGACTTGTCTGGCTTTTGTGTCACCGGGATGGGGCGTCCGGCTTCGCTCTTCACGCACCCGTTCTTCAACCCCTCCCCCAAGAGAAATAAATAAAATTTATGTGAGGGACACCCTCACACACCCGGCAAAGGGGCTAAGCCCCTCTGCACACCCCTCCGGCGCATGACAGGATCTACCGAGGGTGGGAGGGGGTTGATAGTGATGTGAGGGCACCCACGCACGTCCGGCGCTTCGGCTTGGCAGTACAAGCACCGGGGGCTCTTCACCCGCGCCGCCTGTTGGCTCACGACAGGATTTACGATCGTGGGGTGGAACGGGTTGATGAGAATGAAATTGAGGGAGTTCTCACACATCTGGGAAGGGGGTTTGTATATGCGCAGAGTCCGGTGGCAGTTGGCAGGGTTTGGGGACCGAGGGCGTGGAGGGTTATGGCATCAGGAGTGCGGCTACTCTGAGGTCTCGCTGTCCTTCGTATTGGATCTCTGAGGCTGGTTGCAGTCTGCCCCATGCGGCCGCACGGATGAGGTTGACTGCGTCGGGCAGCGCCTCCAGCCGATTCGAGACGTAGGCATCAGAGGTACTTGGTGGCAGATCGACCAGGTATTCGAAGAGCCTCATCGATTCCGAAGCGTCGAGCCCGAACCCTACGATCGCTTTCTCTCGCAGGTCCGCAAATGCGGGGTCGTCTATCACTACGAGCCATTGGAGTAGAAGTCCAAGCTCGTGTTCGTCTCGGCCGCGATTTCTGATTGCCGCGAAAAGCCGCTCGTCGGTCAGATTTCGAAAATTGGCGTAGGTCGGGTAATCAGTCAACGATAGTCCGGTGAACTCCTCGATTGCCAGCCACATCGTCCGCTGGAACTGCTGCGCCTCGGCCTCCTGGATCCCCTGGACCAGGTACGATGCATCCGTTTCGGACTCGTCGGCGGTCGACAGATCCTGGAGCATGTGTCCCAGCTCGTGAGCCAGGGAGTTGATGACCTCGGCGACGCCGCCGCGTTCGGAGTCAACGACCACGGCGATCTTCCCCTCGTCCCTGGTCTTGAAGCCTGTAGACCTGGCGCGCATAACTTCCTTGCGTGCGGCAAGAGACTCGTAGCTCGACGGGTCTCTTATGGCAAACTGGTCATCGAAGCTCGATTCGATCCAGTCCAGGTAATCCTGCCTGCCGAGAAGGAACACGTTCACCCGCTCGTCCAAGATGCTCCGGCCCGTTACTAGGTAGTAGCCCGCGTCCGCCACTCGCATCACGTCTGCGGCGTAGGCCTCGCCGTTCCCGTCAACGACGTTCTCTCGGATGTCCAACAGCTCTGGTAACGACGACAACATCTGCCGGAGCGTGTCTTCGTCGTAGCTCCTGGCCTCTGCGGTCACGACCTCGCCCGTGCCCCATGAATATGTTTTTTCGTATGTGTTGTCGGTCTCGTCAGTCTCGGACACCACGTTATCCGGGTCGATCACCATCTTGAGAACATGGTCGCCTATGGTAAGAGGAGTATTCTCCGCGAGGCCTTCCCAGTCTTCAATGATCCTGACCTCCCTCGATATGCTGCCCCGGTCTATTTCGAACCGCTGAATCTTCTCGCCGTCAAGGTAGAGATCAACGGAGTACGGTCCTGACGTTTGGGTGCTGCGGTTGAACACCAGTACGTCGACCAATGATGGCCTATCGACGGTCAGAGGTCCGTCGAGGAAGCTCTCGGGTTCGTGGGACACCACTATTGGCCCGTCCCAACCGAAGCGCCATCCGGGCACAAGGTTCGGCAGGGTCGGGGCCGCGGGCAGTACCAGCGGCGACGCCGACGGCACCGGCGTTGCGGAGGCTACTGTACCCGTCCCCCACACAAATTCACGCTCGAAGGCGTTGTTATTCTCGTTGGACTCAACGATCAGGTCGTTGGGGTCCGTTACTACCCTCAGCGTGTGGACCCCGGGAGACAGGGGAACCCTCTCGATAATGTCCTGGAAGCGAGATCGGGCTGCCGGATCCTCTACAAGCATGCCACTGGTTAGTCTCATATCTGCGAGGAATTCATCGACGTACAGGTATATCCAAATGTCATCGGAGATACTGACAAGTCCCTGATTCCAGATTACGGCGGCGACGTAGGTGGGCATGTCGACCGACAGCGGGCCATCGGTGACGTCATTTTCGTAAGGGCTGGCGATCAGAGCGGCATCCCAGTCGTCTGGGGTGTGCAGCGCCAGATCGGGAAGGCGGTCCGGCACCGGGGTGGAGACCGCTCCATCTGTGTCAGGTAGCCACGTGCGCACCACCTCAATCTCGTTGTCGGTCTCGTCCGTCTCGGATATCAGGTTCGTCGGGTCGACGACCAGCTTCAGTGTGTGATCTCCAGGGGTGAGCCTGACCATGTCTTGGAGGCCATCCCAATCGGTTATGACGATCCGGGAGACGTTATCCAGATGGTTGCCGCTCCATCTTGCCACCTCGACCCCATCGAAGTAGAGATCGACGAAGAACAACTCGTTCACGGATACCTCGCCCTTGTTGGCGACCGCCCAGGACACGTAGGTCGTGGAGCCCACCGCCTGCGCGGTGTTCTGCCTGATCTGCTCAAGCGCGGCCACGACGAGCGGCCCTTCCCAATCGCGGGGAGAAGACGGCGTCAGGTTTACCCGCGAAGGGGGCGCTGGAGTGGGCGATGGTGGTATTGGGGTGGGTATGGTGGCCGTTGGGGAGGGTGATGGTGTGTGTGTGGCCGTAGGCGACGGTGTCGCTGTCGGGATAGGGCTCGGGGTCTCGATTGGCGTTGGGGATGGCGACGCGGTTGGAGACGGTGTCGCCGTCGCCGGAGTCGTTGCAGTCGCAGTGGGAATAGGGCTCGGAGTCTCGGTTGGCGTTGGAATGGGCGAACTGGTCGCCGTTAGTGTCGGGATAGGCGTGGCGGATGGCACACGCGTGGGCAGTGTTATTACGAGAGTAGTTGGCGTTGGCGCAGGCGGGACAGTCGCCGTGGGTGGCTCTGGGTCGGGAGAACAGGCGGCGAGAAGTGCCAGGAAGACGGTGGCCAGCACTACCTGGCCTCGCCTCAAGTACGCTTCCGGGCTGTGTAGATGATGGTGAAGGGCACGTGACTCATGCGCTCGTACTGCCGCTCCCAATCCGCTCCACGGTATGGCACGGTGCGGAGCTCCGACTCACTCATCTCCGTAATGGGATATGGACTGGGCTCCAGTATCTGCTCCACCGCAAAGCCGCTAGCCGTGAGGAAGCCGAAAACCTCCTCGATGGTGTGAAAGAAGGTCGCTCCTCCTTCCTGGCCATGCTCGGGCTCGGGCCACACCTCCACTGGGAGCCGGAAGTAGTCGAAGACCCTCAGGTCTTGGCTCTCCTCGTCCCATTCGAAGGCCGCAAGAGGGTGGACCGTGCATACGACCAGTGTGCCGCCTACGGCCATCACCCGGGCGCACTCCTCCAGGCACTGGCCGAGGTCCGGGACGTACTCCCATCCGAATGACGAGAGCACGAGGTCGAAGATTCCGTCCCTGAACATCCCGAGGGATTCCATGTCGCCCCGCAGGAGGTCCACTCCGACACCCTCACGAGCCGCTAGACGCCTGGCATGCCTGAGCTGTTTGTTCGAGATGTCCATGGCCGTGACGACCGCGCCCTGCTTTCCGAGGGCTATCGAGTTCTGGGCCGCACCACAGGCGAGTTCGAGTACCCGGCTGCCCTTTACTTCGCCCAGTAGACCTAGTTCCCGCTCACCGGGACTTAGCGGCCCGTAGTGAACGTCGTCCACCGAGATGGCTGTTGTGGCTTGGTACGAGTCTGCCATGCCGTCCCAGCCGGCTTGGTTTGACCGTTTGATGTGTTCTGAGTTCATGGGGTTGCCATGGGAATGATGAATATGGCTTGCAGAGGCGGGAAACCAGGGTGGACGCGGCAGCAATGCGCGTGCCGCGAACCGTGAGTGCCCCCAACGGAATTCGAATCCGTGTCTCCGGCTTGAAAGGCCGACGTCCTGGTCCACTAGACGATGGGGGCGCGGTGCATCGTGACGAGTCACGACCGCGGGCTTACTATTCTATCTCGGCTGGCCGAGCGCTGCAATCACGACGCCGTTCCCATCGTCGTTTTGTACGGTGAATTTACTCAAGAGAAGCCGGTTAAACCGGCTGTCATAGGGCTTCATTGCGCCCCGAAGAAAGAAGAAAAGAAGAAAAAATTATCTCTGAGGGACACCCTCAGGCTCCCGGCAGATGGGCTCCGCCCCTCTCCACACCCCGGAGCATAGTCCGCCGCAGATACTACAACGCTCGGCCTAGCCTGAAGATAGGGCCACCTGCAATGCTTTCCCAACCCTAGCAGGCACGACAGAGATGGGTGCCACGTATCCGAGCCCCACGACCCTATCGGCGATGGCTCGCCCGTTGCCACGTTGGCAAGCACGACGAATGTGTCCGCCGTACTTGAGCCCCGCCCACAAATGGGTACAGGGCTGAGCCCTGCTTAGGGGTATAAGGCTAGTTCCTTTAGGCCCTCGTCCTCTGGGAGGCCGAACATGAGGTTCATGTTCTGGACGGCCTGTCCTGCTGCGCCCTTGACTAGGTTGTCGATGCAGCTGATCACGATCAGCCGGTTGGTGCGAGGGTCGACGACGGGATGGACGAGGCAGGTGTTGTTACCGAGGGTATGCTTCGTCATGGGCGGCTCGGCCGTGACCTTGACGAAGGACTCGTCGCGATAGAAGTCGTTGTATACCTCGCGGACAGCGTTGGCCGCCGCCTCGCCTGATCCGACGACATCTTCCTTCAGCGTGGCGTAGCAGGTGGCGAGGATGCCGCGGGTCATCGGTACCAGGTGGGGCACGAAGGTCATGCGCAGTTCCTGGTCAGACCCGGCCAGCTTCCCTAGCTCCTGGCTTATCTCAGGCATGTGCCTGTGGCCGCCCAGCCCGTAGGCTTTGAGGTTCTCGTTGACCTCGGAGTACATGTAATCACGCGTCGTCTTCTGGCCTGCGCCCGACACCCCCGACTTCGCGTCGACGATGATGTCGAGTTCGATAATGCCGGCCTTCACTGCGGGCGCCAAGGCCAAAATCGACGCCGTGGGGTAGCAACCCGGATTGCCAACGATGCGGGCGGAGGCGATTCCGTCGCGTCCTAGTTCCGGGAGGCCATAGGCAGCTTCTTCGAGGTACTGCGGGTATGGGTGAGTCACCCCGTACCACTGCTGATACTCGTCGAGGTTGTTGAGGCGGAAGTCTGCGCTGATGTCCACCGCTTTGACGCCAGACTCCACCAGAGGCCCCAAGCGCTCTGCGCTGGCGGCGTGGGGCAACGCCGAGAACACCACATCGATACTACCTTCCAACTCCTCGGTGATGGTCAGGTCGATCGGGCCCAGGTGTGGGAACACCTCAGACAGTTTCTTGCCTGCGGAGCTGCGCCCGGTGACGGACACAATTGCGGCCTCGGGGTGTCGGTTGAGAATGCGCATCAACTCGATACCGGAGTACGCTGTTCCCGCCAATATTCCGACCTTCACCATACACCTCCGTCCCCGATGGGCTATAGCTAAGGATAGCATCGACCTCGGCCTCGACGCGAACTTCTCTCGAAGCAGTTCTCCTTCTGGCTTTGCGCGCTAACGAAAAAATTGGTAATATAGTTGTTATGAATACACCAAAGAACCCCGCAGAGCAGATTATAGAGCGCTTCGGAGGCCAGTCCCAACTGGCTGGCCTGCTGGGCAAAGGCCAGAGCACGGTGCAGCACTGGGCCAAGACCGCAAGGATTCCGGCGCAGTGGCACGAGCGGCTGCTGGAGTTGGCGCGAGAGAAGGGCATAGTGCTTGAGCCCAAGGATTTCATGTCGACGGAGGCGCCCGTAATCGAGTCGGCCGACGGCAAGCTCGGCGTCATGCTCGTGGGGCTGGGGGCAGTATCTTCGACGTTCGTCGCAGGTGTCGAACACATTCGGCGAGGCACAGGTCAGCCTGTCGGGTCGATCTCACAGATGGCGACCATCCGGCTAGGGAAACGCACGGACGGGGAATCGCCTCTGATACGCGACTTCGCTCCTCTGGCAGGCCTCGACCAGCTAGTTTTCGGCGCGTGGGACCCGATCGCCGACGACGCATATGAGGCTGCTATCAAGGCGGGAGTCCTCGATCGTCATGAGGAGATCGAGCCCGTCGCCGACTTCCTGAAGTCGATCAAGCCAATGCCGGCTGTGTTCGACCAGGACTACGTTAAGAGGATCGACGGCACGAACGTCAAGACCGCGCCCACGAAGCTCGAACTCGTTGAGGCCATCCGCGAGGACATGCGCCGATTCAAGGCTGAGAACGGCTGCGATCGGCTGGTGATGATGTGGTGCGCATCCACCGAAAAATTCATTACAGAGTCCGAGATTCATCAGGACATCGAGAGCCTGCTCGGTGGGTTCGAGGACAACAGCGAGAACATCGCCCCCTCGATGATCTATGCATATGCCGCGCTACTGGAGGGCGTCCCCTTCGCCAACGGCGCACCGAACCTGGCAGTGGACATTCCCGTCTTCGAGAAGATGGCCAAGGACAATGGCGTGCCGATTTGCGGCAAGGACTTCAAGACCGGCCAGACCCTGGTCAAGACCGTGATCGGTCCGATGATCAAGGCAAGGATGCTGGGATTGGACGGCTGGTTCTCCACGAACATCCTGGGCAATCGTGACGGCGAGGTCCTCGACGAGCCCGAGAATTTCAAGACGAAAGAGGAGTCCAAGCTGGGCGTTCTGGAGCACATCCTGCAGCCCGAGACGTACCCGGACCTCTACGGCGACGCGTACCACAAGGTTCGCATCAACTACTATCCCCCTCGCGGAGACAACAAGGAGGGCTGGGACAGCATCGACATCTTTGGCTGGCTCGGCCGGCGGATGCAGCTCAAGGTGAACTTCCTGTGCTCGGACTCCATTCTGGCCGCGCCGCTGGTGCTGGACCTGGTCCTGTTCATGGACCTAGCCAAAAGAGCGGGTATGGGCGGTATCCAGGAGTGGCTGTCCTTCTACTTCAAGAGCCCGCAGCACGCCGAAAGCGTGTACCCGGAGCACGACCTGTTCATACAGCAGACGAAGCTGAAGAACACGCTGCGGTGGATGATAGGCAGCGATCAGATCACGCATCTGGGCCAGGACTACTACAAGAACGACTGACCGCTACTAGTCGGTTTAGCTATCGTGGTCGTGGTTTCTGAGCCACGACCACGATGTGTAGGCTGATCCCCTTTAGGCCCTCGTCGCCCACACACCCTCACACTGCGCCCAGGAGCCGTGTTTTGGAGCCTCTCTTGGCGTAATCTGCTCGGCTATGGGCTCGATGGCCGTGAACCACTGGCCTTCAATGGACTCCAACCCTATGCGCGACAGGAAATGGATCCCCAGGCCGGTCTTCGGGCCTGCCGTGTACCTGACGGTGAATCCTCCACTATCTGTCCTCTCGATGATCTCGTGTGGATGGTATACCTCCGTCGAAGCGGAGTTGACGCGAACGAAGAGCAGCCCGCCGTCTTTCAATAGTCCTGCGGTCCTGGCAAGCATCGATCTGACCGAGTCTTCGAGGCCATGCTGAAAGACTTGGATAGCGATCACATAGTCGAATAGAGAGTCAGGCTCGAAGTCTGCAAGGTCCGAGTGGATCAGACGGGGCGCGATTTCCGGGTGTGCCGATTTAAGCTACCCAATCGCCTCGCCTGAAACGTCCATCCCCAACAAATCGAGGCCCGCATCGCAGAGAGGGATATAGTTTCTGCCGTTCCCGCAGCCGATGTAGAGCCCTTTGCCCCTTCCGATCTCGGGCTGCCGCCCAACGACATCGCGGATACGATTGACGAATGGGACCGGTGGATCCGACCGGTAACGGCCTAGTCGATACTCGCGGTCCCAGCTTTCTGATGCGGAAGTCAAAGGTGTGCCGCCTTAAAGCGATTCTAGTTACTTCTTCGCCTTTTTCGCCTTGCGTTCGAATCCTGCTCGGGATGGGCAGCCCCAGGCCAGGACGCAACGGTAGCAGCGTGGTCGCAGCGCCTTGCACACCTGTCGACCGTGGTTGATCAGGTATAGGTGGAATTCGAATACGTCCTCGGGTTCGACCTTCGACTCGAGGACGTCGTGGGCCTTTTTCACGTTAATTTTCTTTCCTACGAGCCCTAGTCGCTGCGCGACGCGGTAGATGTGGGTGTCTACGGGCATGGCAGGCATACCCAGCGAGAAGCACAGGATGATGGCTGCTGTCTTCGGCCCGATGCCGTCGAGGCGCTTCAGCCAGGCCTTGGCCTCGTCAAGAGGCATTTCACTCAGGAACATCAGGTCGAAGGAGCCAAGCTCCTCGAATATCTGGTTCAACACATTCTTGATCCGCGGCGCCTTTACCTTCGCCAGACCACCCATGCGGATCGCGTCCTCAATGTCGCCGACCGAGGCGGTGGCTATGGCGTCCAGGGAACCGAAGGTAGCCATGAGGTTTTTGAAGGCACGCTCCGAGTTTATGTCGGAGGTGTGCTGGGAGAGGATCGTATAGACCAGCTCGGATGCAGGATCGTACCGCGGCTCCCAATGGAAGGGCCCGTACTCCGGGCCCAGCAACAGCATTACGTCCGCGACGGCCACTCGCTTTTTCCGCTCACCCGGCATTGTTCTGTAGACCTCTATTTCTCATAGGCCCGGGGGGACCTAGACCCAGACTAGCACAGCTGTAGTGGCCGGAGACAGCGTCCTGTCTAGCCCCTGATGGCTTGACAGGAGGGCGCTGCTGCCTTAGCTTCGATGTGAGCGCAATCTGGGAGCGGGCAAGTCAATTGTCGCCCGCCTCTTCAGAACCACATCAGGGGCAATCGAGCTGTGACTACTAGAGACTTCGTCGAAGAGATGGCCAAATCGGATGACACGCCGAAATTCTCGCAGCTGCTCCAGCTTGCGGACATGGAGACGGACCAGCTCGGCGAGTTCAAATCTGCATGGCCGTCTGTGCCGGAGGTGCGGCGGCGACAGGTCGTTGAAAGTATTTTGGAGCTCTCAGAGGAGAATCTGGAGCTGGATTTCATCGATGTGTTCGTGGCGTGCCTGAGCGATGGCGATGGCGAAGTACGCGAGACGGCAATCAAGGGACTATCGACTTGCGAGGACAGGGCCGTGATTCGGCCCCTTGTGGCATTGCTCATCAACGACCCGTCCGTCCCAGTCCGAGCCGCGGCGGCGATGGGCCTCAGTAATTTCGCCACCATGGCCATGGACGGCAAGCTCATCACCAGGGACGAGGATCGTATTCGCGTGGCCCTACTGGCTACGATCGAGCGCGAGGACGAGTTCTTGGAGGTCAAGCGACGGGCCATCGAGACTGTGGCGGGACTCCGTCCGCCTGGGATCGTCGAAATCATCGAGGATGCCTTCGACAGCGGCTCGTTGGAGCTGAAACAGAGTGCGATTTATGCGATGGGACAGACCTCCAGCGACGAGTGGCTGCCTGTCGTCCTCGAAGAGATGCAGCACGAATTACCCGCCATAAGATTTGAGGCGGCCAACTCTGTCGGGCTACTCGGTGACGAGAGCATCGTTCCTGAGCTAACAGAGTTGCTGGAGGACGACGACCTGGAGGTACGCCTCGCTGCGGTCAAGGCCCTGGGCATAGTCGGAGGCCCTATGGCCAAGCGCGTACTGCGAGCCTGCCTGGACTACGACGACGAGGCCCTTGAGGAGGCTGCCCAGGCCGCGCTCGAACGCGTGGAGTTCGACGACGACCCTCTCGGGCTTGGCTTTGATACTGATGATGACGACGATGATGAGGAGGACGAGGACGAGTGACACCCAGGACCGATGATCCGCCCGAATTGAAGTTCGCCTCCGAGGTGCTGAGCAACGAACGCTGGACCCCGACCCCACTGCTACCAGCAACGGTGATCGGCAGCCGTCTGGGCTGCGACCTCTGGCTCAAGCGGGAAGACTGCACCCCCATCGGATCGTTCAAGCTCCGAGGCGGTCTGGTAGCCATGGCGCGGATGGCGGACAGCCTGCCATCCAAGGGTGTCTACGTAGCCTCCGCCGGCAACTACGGCCTGGCGATCGCGGTGGCCGGGCAACGACGTGGTGTTCCCGTAACCGTGGTGGTCCCTGAAGGCGCAACCCCCTCGAAACTGGAGCGCATTCGCCTCAGCGGCAGCCATGTGGTCGTCCACGGAAGCGACTTCGACATCGCCAAGGACTTCGCCCGAAACGAGGCCGCAAGGGATGGGGCTGCTTTCTGGGAGGACGGCGTCATCGAGGAGACGGCCCACGGCGCGGCTACTATCGGGGCCGAGATTACGGACCACTCCGAACCATGGGACTGGGTAGTGGTGCCGCTGGGCAACGGCTCGCTCATCAAGGGCATAGCGTCCGTCATCAAGGCGCGGAGCCCTGGCACGACCGTTATCGCAGCCGTGCCCTCGGGTACGCCGGCGATGGCGCTGGCCCTACGTGGCGAGTCCTGGGACGAGTCTGCGCCTGTGGAAACCCTCGCTGATGGCCTGGCGGTCCGAGTACCTATCATGCCAGTCGTAGCGGAGTTGAAGGAATTGGTGGATGACGTGTGGCTGGTGGACGAGTCCCGCCTGCTCCCGGCGGTGAAGAGCCTGCTGGAATTGGAGCAGGTGGTCGCCGAACCATCGGCCGCCATTTCCATCGCTGGCCTGGCCGACCATCGCGCTGAAGCGGCAGGACGTCGAGTCGCGGCTGTTGTCACCGGAGCGCATCTGAGCGCCAGCCTGGTTGCTCAGGTCGCCACTATGGACGGGCTGCTTTAAGCAGGGTTGTGGGTGTTGGGTCCGATACTCGGCATCCCCTCGGGGGCGTACGCCCTGGTTTCCGCTCAAGGCTAACCAGTCGAGTCAATGTCCCTATTGCCTCCCCTCCCTGCCCCAAAAGAAGAGAAAAATGCTATCTCTGAGGGACACCCTCCGGCTCCCGGCCCCCCGGCGGGCTCAGGACAGGCGACGGGGCTCCGTCCTCTGCATACCTCGACGAGAGTCAACAACATGTTCTGGTACGTTTGGATGCCTGCGCAGCACCTCTGCGCATCTGGCCAAGCATCAGATGCATTTATGAGGGCGTCTTGCCCACCCTCAGAATGCGTGCGCAGCACCTAAATGTGATCGAGGGCCTGCTGGATGATGTCGAGGCCGACCATTTCGGACCAGGCCTCTGTCAGCCGACTCGTTACCTCAGACGGGACTGGTCCGGGGACTGCCACCCCGTTTATCGTACTCACGGGCAATAGGCAGTATCGGGTGCCCGATATGTAGGCACCCTCCGCCGCGTAGACATCCGACGTGTTGTAGCGCCCCTCTTCGACCGGGATTCCGAGCGAATCCGCCAGTTCCAAGACCGTCGCCATACTGATACCGGGTAGCGCCGTGCTCCGGTCCGGAAGCATTATTTTTCCATCTTTGACGAACATGAAGTTAGCCCGCGTGCACTCGGTGATGTAGCCCTTCTGATCGGTCTTCAGCGCCCAGACATCATCGTCGGGTACCTGTGGGCCTCTTGTTTGGCGGCGTGCCGGGGGTGAGTATGTCGCGGGCGTAAAGATCCGGATGCCTGTGGAGTAGGAGCGTGCGAAGTCGGAGAAATCCAGCGCCTGCCAGTATATGAGTACGTCGACCACCGGTGCGCCGTTGGACAACGACGGGCCTGAGCTGACCACCTGGCCAACTACAAACTCGTCGCCAGGTTGACGTGATTTCTCGTTCGCTTCGATAACGGTGAGGGTAGCGTCAACCATCTCGTCAATGGTGAGCCCAGGATCGACATGGCCGCCCTCCAGACTGTTGAAGAGGCGCTGGAGGTGCTCTCTGAGCTTGAAGACTCGGCCATTGAAGGTGCGCTCGGCATCGTACAGGCCGCCCCCGGACCCGGAGCCGTCTGAGCGCATCCCAGCAATTGCCTCCGAGTGGGGCAGCAGGTCACCGTTCAGGTAGGCCATTAACTCCGGGGGGGGCCGCCATCTGCCGACTCCCAAAATCAGGTTCCAGGGACTGACAAAAACGCCCAAGCCCGACCTAGATCAAACAGCTAGCCGCCCCGCCCAACTAAGCGTGCGCAGCACTAGCACCTATCATCTCTTGGACCGTACGGGCTATGTCTGCCGGTGTCGGGATGATCGAGGCTCCGGCGGATGCCAACACCTTGATCTTCTCCTCGGCTCGGGCCGCGCGTCCGGTAATTATGGCTCCGGCATGGCCCATCCGGCGGCCCGGGGGAGCACTCTGGCCCACAATCAGCACTGCCAGTGGCTTGTTGAAGTGTTCCTTGACGTACTCGGCGGCGTCCTGTTCTCTCGATCCACCGATCTCGCCGATCATCACTACTCCGTCCGTGTCCGGGTCTGCCTCGAACATCTCCAGTACATCAATGAACGATGTCCCGCTTATGGGGTCGCCACCGATACCTACGCAGGTCGATTGCCCAATACCCATCCCGGTGAGCTGTCCAACGGCCTCATAGGTGAGGGTGCCGCTCCGGGAGACTACGCCAATCCGGCCCGGCTTGTGAATGTGGCCGGGCATGATGCCTGCCTTTACCTTCTCCCCGGGGGAGATCAGTCCGGGGCAGTTCGGGCCTATCAGTCTGGTTTCTGTTCCCTCTAGATAGTGGACAACTTTGACCATATCCGAAACCGGAATGCCTTCGGCGATGCACGCTATCGTCGGCACTCCGGCATCGGAGGCCTCGACTATTGCGTCTGCCGCGAAGGGGGGAGGGACGAATATCAGGGACATGTTTGCCCCTGTGGCGTCCACGGCCTGTCCCACTGTGTCGAAGACAGGTACGCCTTGATCGGTGGTCTGGCCGCCCTTGCCGGGCGTTACGCCAGCAACCACGTTGGAGCCGTATTCCGCGCACAGTCGGGCATGGTAGCTGCCCTCCTTGCCGGTAATGCCCTGGAACATCAGGCGGGTGTTTCTATCTGCGATTATGCTCATCTACGCTCCCTCAGAAAGGTTCTCGTTGGTTGCTGGGCAACCGATGTTCGATATCTTGTTTGTGCAATCCTTCGGATGAAGAAAGAAAAGAAAAATATATATTAATTGTGAGGGGAACCCTCACACACCCGGCAAAGGGGCTTCGCCCCTCTGCACACCTCTACACTTTGGAAAGTAATCTATTTGTGTTTGAGGGGCACCCTCACACACTCGGCAAAGGGGCTATGCCCCTCTTCACACCCCTACACTTTGGAAAGTAATCTATTTGTGTTTGAGGGACACCCTCACACACTCGGCAAAGAGGCTGCGCCCCTCTGCGCGCCCCTACACTTTGGAAAGCAAACTATTTGTGTTTGAGGGCCATCCGGTGATAACCCGGAGGAGGGGCTTGTGCGCCTCTGCACACCCCTTAGCTTGCTGCTCTGATCACGTCGGCTACGTCGCCGAGGTCCTCTACCATGGAGACATTGAGGCTTGATGCCTTGAGCATCTGACGGCCCTCATCCGCGTTCGTTCCCAGCATTCGCACGACTATCCGCCTGTCCTGGTGTTCCGTGCCCTCGACTGCAGCGAGTATACCGGCAGCGATCATGTCGCCGCGGAGGATGCCTCCAAATATGTTGATCAGGACCGTGTCCACGTTCGGGTCAGACAGGATAATTCTCAGAGCCTCGGCGACCTTTTCCTCGTTGGCCCCACCGCCCACGTCCAAGAAGTTCGCCGGGCTGGCGCCGGACTCTCCGATAACGTCCAGGGTAGCCATGGCCAGGCCCGCGCCGTTGACCAAGCAGCCGACGGTGCCGTCCAATTTCACGTAGCTTACGTCCGCTACCCGGGCTCTCAACTCGAGGGGGTCTTCCTGGGAGGTGTCTCTCAGGTCTTCCAGGTCCTTGTGCCTGAAGAAGGCATCATCTTCGAAGTCCATCTTGGCGTCCGCAGCCAGGATCCTGCCGTCCTCGGTGACGACGAGCGGATTGATCTCTAGGAGCGAGCAGTCGTTATCGAGAAACACCTGGTACAAGTTCGCGATCATCGTCGACAAGGGGCGCACCAACTTCGGCCCGATGTCGAGCCCGAAGGCTATTTTACGTCCCTGGAAGGGCAGCAGACCCAGCACGGGATCGACCTTCTCACGCAGCAGGAGCTCGGGCGTGTTCTCGGCCACCTCTTCGATCTCCATCCCACCAGCAGAGCTTGCCATGACGACCACACCCTGTGCTGCGCCGTCGATCACGAGCCCGAGGTACAGCTCGCGCTTGACCTCGATCGCTTCTTCGACTAGGACGCTGTTCACCGGCGCACCCTCCGGGCCGGTCTGGAACGTCACGAGGGTGGTGCCAAGGAGAGCTCTTGCTGCATCTTCGGATTCTTGGGGCGTGGAGACGACCTTGATCCCGCCGGCCTTGCCTCGTCCGCCGGCGTGGACCTGGGCCTTCACGACGGCCTTGCGACCCAGCCGTGTTGCCACTGCGCGCGCCTCTTCCGGAGTCGTCGCGACCTCACCTTCCGGAACCGCAACACCGCCCTTACCTAGTATCTCTTTTGCCTGGTATTCGTGGATCTTCAAGTAGCAACCCTCTCTTCATAGCCCCGGGATGCGGACAGCGCAAGCCCCGGCGACATAGTTTCCAGTATTGTGCAGCGATGTTATGGCGGAGGGAGTGGGATTCGAACCCACGTTCCCTTTCGGAAAACCTGTTTTCAAGACAGGCGCCTTAAGCCACTCGGCCACCCCTCCGCGATCTACAGTCCACGGGAGCGCCCGACGGCGCTCCCATTGCATATTGTACTCCAGAGACGGTCCCTATCGCTTGGCACCCATTCCGTTGGAACGAGTTCGCGCTCGCGCATCACAACTTGCTTCCAGTCGGGGCTCGCGCAGGGTCGTGGCTCCGAATCGCTGTTGTACAATTAGCGCCATGACAGATTACGACTACGACATGCTAGTTATAGGCTCCGGCCCAGCCGGAAAAAGCGCGGCCATTCAGTCCGCGAAGCTGGGCAAGACGGTGGCCGTAGTCGAGCGCAGCGATGTGATCGGCGGGGTGATGCTCAACACGGGCACCATCCCGAGCAAGACGCTGCGCGAGGCGGCGATGTACCTGACCGGGTACAGGGAGAGGGAGGTCTACGGCGAGTCGTTCACCGTGAAGCAGTCCATTGCCATCAAGGATCTGCTGGTTCGCACCAGCCATGTGATGGACAACGAAGTGGACGTGACCCGGCACCAGATGCTCCGCAACGGTGTCGAGCTTATCACGGCGGAAGCCTCCTTCGTGGACTCGCACACCCTGAAGCTGACGGAACCTGAGGGGCGTGGTGTGCGCGAGGTCAGGGCGGCCAAGGTGCTTATCGCGGTCGGCACAACGGCGACCGGCAGCGACCAGGTACCTGTCGACGGAACGCGCATCTTTCTCAGCGACGATATCCTGGAGCTTGATAGGCTGCCCCGTACTTTGAGCATCGTCGGAGCGGGGGTCATCGGCGTTGAATACGCCAGCATCTTTGCCACCCTGGGGATCAGGGTGACGCTGATCGACCAGAACACTAAAATGCTGCCCTTCATCGATGCTGAGATCATGGCGTCCCTGACATACCATCTGCGATCGAGTCGGGTGACGCTGCGTCTCGGCGAGAAGGTCAGTTCGATCGAGCCATTCGACGACGATCTAGGCGAGCATGTCAGGATAGAGCTGGAGTCGGGGAAACGAATTGTGTCGGAGAAGGCGCTGTACTGTATCGGCCGTACCGGTTCCACAGCCACTCTGAATCTTGCCGCGGCAGGGCTCAGGGCAGACGAACGGGGCCGGATCGCGGTCGACCCTCACTATGGGACCGGAGTTCCACACATCTTCGCCGCAGGCGACGTGATCGGGTTCCCGAGCCTGGCCTCCACCTCCAGCGAGCAGGGCCGGGTCGCAGCATCCAACGCGTTTGGGATCGAGTCCCGTTCTGTGCCGCAGCTCTTCCCATTTGGTATCTACACCATCCCCGAGATCTCGATGGTCGGCAATAACGAAGAGGAGCTGACGCGCGCGGAGGTCCCCTACGAGGTGGGCAAGGCCCAGTACAAGGAGATCGCGCGTGGCCAGATTCTGGGCGACCAGACGGGCATGCTCAAGCTCATATTCCACCTGAAGACCCGCAAGCTACTAGGCGTTCACATCATCGGCGATGGCGCCACGGAGCTGGTGCACATCGGACAGGCCGTGCTTGCCCACGGCGGCACGGTGGACTACTTCGTAGACACAGTGTTCAACTACCCAACGCTGGCGGAGGCCTACAAGACGGCGGCCTTCGACTGGATCAACCGGGTGGGTGCGTAGTGGCAGACGAGGCCGGATCGTTCGTCGACTCGACCGGTAAGCCGCTTGTGGGCAGGCCGAACGCGATACGTCCCGGGGCGTGCGCGGTCATATTCGACGGCGACGGCAAAGTGCTGCTGGAGCGCCGGTCCGATAATGGGTTCTGGGGCCTGCCCGGGGGCGCTGTGGAGATCGGCGAGTCGGTCGAGCAGGCTATCAAACGCGAGGTCATGGAGGAGACGGAGCTGACGGTGGAGGTTAAGCGCCTCGTAGGCGTCTACTCTGACCCCAGGCGACACAATATCTCCTCCTACCCTGACGGCAACATCACTCACTGGATCACGGTGGTGTTTGAGTGCGCCCGCATCGACGGCAAGCTGCAGATATCCCACGAGAGCACAGACCTCCGCTACTTTGACGTCGGCGACCTGCCAGAGAACACGCTGCGATCCCACGCACTTCGCGTCTCCGACGCGCTGGACCCCGCCTCGGGACCCTTCATCAGATAGGCCCTACAAGGGCCTTTGGGTGGCGGGGTGAGACCGACTTCTAGGTCTCGATACACTTGGGTAGGTCGATTGGCCTCCACTCCCTTGAGGGAGAGGATTGAGGTGAGGATGGCGCGGCTAACGACCACGTGAGGAAGCAATGGCGAACGAACCAACACCGTATCTCGATTTCGCAGGGCGTCCCGTTGTGGGCCAGCCACAAGCTGTCCGCGCCGGGGTATGCGCGGCCGTTTTCGACGAAGACGGAAGGGTGCTGTTGGAACAACGGTCCGACAACGGCTTCTGGGGCATGCCTGGGGGTGCCGTGGATATCGGTGAGTCGGTAGAACAGGCCGTCAATCGTGAGGTGTTGGAGGAGACGGGACTACGAGTCGAGGTGAAGCGCCTGGTCGGTGTCTACTCCGACCCTCGGCAGCACAACATAGCATCTTACCCTGACGGCAATGTGCTCCAAGGTGTGTCGTTCTTATTCGAGTGTGTGCGCAAGGGTGGCGAGCTTCGAATGTCCGACGAGAGCACAGACCTCGGCTACTTTGACGTCAACGATTTGCCGGAGAAAATGCTGCTATCTCACGGACTCCGCATCTCCGACGCGCTGGACCTCGTCTCCGAGGCTTTCATCAGATAAGGTTGCCCTGTGGACCATCAAACAATCCACTAGGCGGACGCCTTGCGGCCCTTTAGGCGGCGGTCGTGGAACAGGTAGTGGTTGGCGTAGCCGGCGTATGTGCCGAAGTGGTTGCTGGCCCAGGGGCGCATGTTCTTGCGTGACATTTTCGTTCCGTCCAGGTACCAGTCTTGTAAGGCCCTCTCGATCCACACGTCCACGGGGAACGCCTCTGATTTGTCGAGGGAAAAGAGCAACACGCAATTTGCTACTTTGTCGCCGACCCCGGCCAGCGATATGAGGGTTTCTAGCGCCACTTCGTAGGAGTCCTCGCGCAGTGGCATGAGATCGACCTTGCCGCTGGCAATCGTTTCCGCCGTGGACGCGACGTACTCCGCACGATAGCCGAGGCCGAGCCCTCGCAGTGCCTCCGAGCCAGCTTCCGCCAGGTCATGTGGCGTCGGGAATGTGTGCCGTGTGAGACCGTCCAACTCTACTGGCCGTCCGAACGTGGTGCACATCGCCTCGATGTTCCGGGTTATGCGCGGGATGTTGGAGGCGGACGAGCAGATGAAAGACACCAGGCATTCCCATGGGTCCTGCCGCAGGATTCGCATCCCCGGATAGCGGTGGATTGACTCGCGAAGGCGCTCGTCGTCGAGCAGCGTTTCATAGACTTGCTCAAGGTCGGTCCCGAGCCCCAGGTAGTCACGGAGCAGGGGCTCTATTGCACCCTCTGCCTGTGGGTCGCAGCGTAGCTCCACGCCTCCTGTTACCTCTCGTAGTTTGACGATGCCCCCGAAGATTACGCAGTGAAACCAGGGGCCGTCCTGACGCCACCGGAAGGCCTGCCCGCTGAGGAGCGTGCTCGTTAGGTCGAGGGGTTCAGTGATGGGAATCAGCACCGGCTATCTCCAATTGATTCGAGGATTGACGTTGCCTGCATCGGTCAACCTTTCAAGAAAAGTTCGATGACCGGGACGGCCACCGGTGGGCGCTGGACGGGTAGTTGCAGCATCAGCGTCGTCGGGTCTGGATCGGACCAGCCTTGTGGGGTGGAAGATCTGTCGTGCTCAACAACGCAGACCTCGGATGCGTCGTTGAGCAGCTGGGCGTACTCGACCTTTCCACGGAGGCCCGGAAGCTCGACGCGACCGAAGGGCCAGGTGAACAGGTGCAGGTACAACCTGCCGCGTTCGGCGTCATAGGTGTAGCGGCAGTCGGGTGGCGGGACGAACTCGCTGCGGCCGCAACCGTAGATTGACCTGGAGTGCCGCCGCATCCAGGTTCCGATCTCCTTCAGGGTCTGCAGGGCCCGGTCGTCGAACTCACCTCTGGCGGTGGGTCCTACGTTCAGCAGCATGTTGCCGCCCTTGGACACGGCGTCCACCAGCATCTGCACCAGCATCTCAGGCGACTTCCAATCCAGGTTGTCGCGATCGTAGCCCCACGACCCGTTGAGGGTCTGGCAGGCCTCCCACAGCACAGGCTGACCGTCCACGACCAGGCCCTCGCGGGGCTGGATCTGCTCCGGGGTGTAGAAGTCCTGGGGCAGGTCGGCCCGGTTGTTGATCAGGATGTCTGGTTGAAGCTGCCTCACCATTTCGACGAGTTTCTCGCTCTGCCAGTCCTCCCGACCCTTGCCCTTGCTCCAGCCGTAGTCGGCATCTGGATAGGAGAAGTCGGGCCATAGGACATCGACCTTGCCGAACATCGTCATCAGCTCGCGCACCTGGCCGTGGAGGTAGTCGGCGTATTTGCGGATGTCCCTGCCCTTACTGGCCTCCCGCTCGGCCAGGTCGTCGCGCTGGGGATGGCTACCGTCCAGCGGGAACTCGGGATGGTGCCAGTCGATCAGGGAGTGGTAGAAGCCGGTCTTGAGGCCTTTGGCTCTGAATGCTTCCACCCATGTCCCGAGTAGGTCGCGTCCCGCAGGGGTGTTGGGTGCCTTGTAGTCGGTGAGGGCGCTGTCCCAAAGGCAGAACCCGTCGTGGTGTTTGCTGGTGATGACGGAGTATTTGGCCCCGGCGTCACTGGCGGCGTTGGCCCACGCGACGGGGTCGTACAGGTCCGGGTCGAAGTGATCGAAGTACCGCTGATAGTCGGCGTCGGTGATGTTTTCAAATTTCTTGACCCACTCGTGGCGGGCTGCGGCGGAGTAGATGCCCCAGTGGATAAACAGACCGAACCGGTCGTGGACGAACCAGTCGGTTCTATCAGGGGTTTGCTGTGGCTGCTCTGTAGTCATCTGCTGCTCCTGTTTCAGAAAGAAAGAAAAGAGTATTGTGAGGGGCACCCTCACACACCCGGCAAAGGGGCTGCGCCCCTCTGCACACCCCCTGAAGAACAAGTCACACTCATGACGTGATCTCTGCTCATGGTGAGCCTGTCGAACCACTGGCGACGGGATGCTAAACTCTGCGTACCCCACCGCATCGAGACAACCTCACTCCGCTCATCCATAGCCTGTCGAGCCAACGGCGACGGGGTGCCAAACTCTGCACAGCCCACCGTGTCGAAATAACCACGCTCCGCTCATCATCGTGAGCCCGTCGAATGGCCACACCCGCTCTGCCGATCAATTGTCTATGTGGCGACTGCGTTCAGCCAGGTGGAGCTTTGAGCCAAGTTTTGATCTCCTCGCCCAGGGCTGCGAGGGGGGGCGTCTTCAGGGGGACTGGGGGTAAGGAGTCGATGAAGGTCTTGCCGTATTTTCGGGAGACTGTCCGTCTGTCAAGTATCACTACGACACCACGGTCGGTTCTGGTGCGAATGAGGCGACCGAAGCCCTGTCGGAGGCGCAGGATTGCCTGGGGCACGCCGTACTCGTCGAAGGGCCGCTCGTACAGCTCTGATCGTGCGGCAAACACTGGTTCGGAGGGGACGGAGAAGGGCAAGCGCGCCACCAGTAGGACCTTGAGGGAATCGCCCGCCAGGTCGACTCCTTCCCAGAAGCTGGAGGTGCCGAGCAGCACCGATTTGGGGTTCTGAACGAACCTGCGGAGAAGCTGATGGGGGGTGCCGTCGATGCCCTGGGCGAGCACGTCGAATCCTCGTGACTGAAGCTGGCCTCGGATGGCGCCGGCGGCGGCCTGCAGCGACGCGTGGGATGTGAACAGGGCCATGGCGCTGCCGCCTGCGGCCACGGTCGAGTCGACTATGGCCTGCTCGACGGCAGTCTGGTAGGCCCATGAACTGGGCTCTGGCATGTCTGCAGGAACGCAGAGCAATGCGGCGGTGGGGTAGTCGAACGGAGAGCCGACGAGCAGCTGCTCGGCCCCGCCGAACCCTGTGCGTTCGAGCACATGGTCGAAGGTGCCTCCGGTGCTCATCGTTGCGCTTGTGAGAATCACGGATCGCTTTTGTGAGTACAGCATCGAATCGAGACGCTCACCGACGTGGATAGGGGCTGCGTACAGGGTCAGGTCACCGGACCTCTTGGCGCGACGCAGCCAGTAGATACCGTCGCTTTCGGGCTGTGGCACGAACTCCGCGAGTTGCTTCCGTAGCTCGGCGTTGCGCTGAATCACGTTGGCCGTCTCGAGCAACAGTGCCTCGTAGTCCAGTACGCCTGCATCGTCCAGCCCTTCAAGGGACGTGAGCAGGGCTGAAAGGTCGTTCTGCAGTTCCCCCAGGGCAACGTCGGCGGTCTCCCATTGGATCTCCAGGTCGGACCATATGGGCTGGCTCCTGGTGCCACTCGTGACTCGGGCCTCGCGATCGAAGGCCGGGTCTCCCTGTGGGTTGTCGTCAAGGATTCCCCCGAGGGTCGAGAACACTCGGCCCAGGCCGTCGCGGACCGACGGCAGCGTTGTTGATATGCGGAGCGAAACCTCGTCCACTGTGCCACGCCTCGTCTCCGCAGTAGAGGAGGCGCGGAGGGCGGCTGCCAGCCTGCGGAGCAGACCGCGATCTCCACCCAGGAGTTGCAGGTGGTCGTCGATCCCAGGCTGGCCTATCTCGAAGCCAAGGTGACTGGTGGCTACCTCTTCCAGGTGCTGTGCCTCGTCGACGATCAGGACATCGTAGTCCGGAATGAGGGCGCGGCCGGCGGCCAGGTCGGAAATCAGCAGCGCATGATTCACAATCACGAGGTGCGCTCCGGCGGCCCGGTCGCGGGCGGCCCTCAAGAAGCAGACGCCATTGAGCCCGCCGCAATCAGCAGCGCCCTGAGCAGATATTCTGTTCCACGGCCCGGCCGCCCTGCGATTGGACAGGTTGATCTCAGCACGGTCCCCCGACGGGGAGTCTCGTAGCCACACCATGATTTTCGAGAGCAGCCGAGCCTCGTCGATACTAACGTTGTCTGCACCGCGCAGTAGCGACCAGCGCTTGAGGCACAGGTAGTTAGATCTGCCCTTGAGGACCGTATACTTGAAGTCATCCACGTCCACGCCGTCTAGCTGCGATAAGGCCTCGACCAGCGCAGGGACGTCCTTCGAGATGAGCTGCTCCTGCAGGTTTATGGTGTTGGTGGACACCACTACTCTGGCGTTGTTCTTGATCGCATACAGGGCTGCGGGAAGCAGATACGCGAGAGACTTTCCGACGCCGGTGCCGGCCTCAACCACCAGGCGATCACCGGCGCTGATGGCGTCGGCTACTGCCCTGGCCATTGCCAATTGCTCGGGGCGTTCCTCGAAGCTCGGCATCGCCTCCCCTAATAGGCCGTCGGCACTTAGCAACGACTCGACAAGATCGGGGTCGACGATCTCGACATGTTTGTTGGGGCGCAGCGCTTTACGATGCTTCAGACGCCCACGCAACATGGCGAGGTCCAATCCCGTCATGCTGGGGCCGTCCGGGGACGCAGCCGCCGATCCACCCGAGGCTATTTTGTACGCCTCCAAGCGGCGCAGCAGGTACGACAGCACCCAGCCGGAACGGGTCGCGAGGCGGTCCATCTCCGCCAGTGTGTAGACATCAAGCTCAGCCGCCATGCCTGCCAGTGCCACGAACACGTCCCTGGTGGCTATGGCGTCGTCCAGGGCCCTGTGAGGGCTGTCGTGGGAGGCCCCGAGCTGGGCCGCGAGCCCCGATAGCGTGTAGTCCGGGCAATCCGGCAGCATGACGTATGCCAGGTCGAAGGTATCTGATCGCGGGTTGGACAGGCGAAGGCCCTTCGCGGTGAGGAATCCTAGGTCGAAAGCGACGTTGTGCCCTACTATCGGCGCGTCACCGAGGAATGCCATCAACTCGCCTGCTACCCGCGAGAACGGGGGCGCGGCGTCGACGTCCTCCTGGGAAATGTTCGTGAGGCGCTTGATGAAAGGGGACAGGCTGCGGTTGGGGTTAACGAAGGCCTTGAAGATATCAACGGTCTCGGCACCCATAAACTTGACGGCGCCAATCTCGATGATCTCGTCGCTCTCCGGCGAGAGCCCGGTTGTTTCTAGGTCAAGCGCAATCCACGTATCTTCGAGGGGCGAGACGCCGTGCTCGAAGAGCGTCAGCGCCGGTGCGGCAGCTGATTCTTTAGATATAGTTGATTCGGACGCAGAGGTGTGGTCTGTCAGGGGTAAATCCGGTGGCTGTTCTGGGGGCGATTGTACCAGAACCGGACGGTGTCACGACACCAGCAAGTAACCTCCACCGAACCCAAAGTTGCCTGAGACTACGACACCAGTACAGGGACTTTGTGGTATCCCGTAGCACCGCTCGGGACGTTGCCGCGCACGACGGACGTCTGGACGTCGCCGCGACCGTCGGTGGCCCTGACCGCGACCTCAAAAGGCCCGGTGGACATTGGGGTCCACTGTGTGGTCCAGAGCACCCAGGAGAACTGGGACAAGGGGTCGCTCATGTCGGCGAGCTGCCACGTCTCGCCCCCATCGGTGCTGACTTCGACGTGCTGCACTCCACGGTCGCCAGCGAAGGCCACGCCGCCCAGAAATGTCTCCTCAAGGAGCAGGCCAGCGTTGCGCCGGGGGACGTCGACGCGCGACATCGTTTTGATTACAGCCGTGCCGTCCCACCCGCGGACCTGCCAGTAGCCCAAGAAGTCGGCGGTCACCGGCGTAATCCTGGTGAGCCATTTGACGTTCTCCATGCCGTACAGGCCAGGCACGATGATGCGGGCCGGAAATCCGTGGCCGTCGGAGAGCGGCACACCGTTCATCATGTACGCAATGATCGTCTGGTCGCGCAGCGCATACTCCATGGGGATGCTGTCAACGTAGCCATCGGCTGCATGGAATGCGAGGCGCTCGGTCGACTCTGGTAGCCGCGCGCGCTCCAGAAAATCCTTGAGGGGCACGCCGCGCCACAGCGCGTTGCTGATCAGCCCACCGCCGACCAGGTTACTGATGCAAGTCAGGGTTGCGTACTCCTCGACCCACGGCAGCGATTGAAGCTCTTCGTAGTCTATCGCGAAGGGATTCCCAACCTCGCCGTCGATCTCGAGGGTCCACCCGGTGACGTCGACCTTGGGGTTGACTATGTTCTTTGAGACTTCATAGAACTCTTCGTTCGGGGTGACCTCGGCGGGCATTTCTCCGGAGCGGTTAAAAACCCGGGCAGGGCTGATGGAGCCGAAGCCCTGGATGATGGCCCGGCCAGAGTACGCCCCGGCCACGGCCAGGAGCGCGAGGAACGCCCCCTGACGCAGAACGCGCCTTCGCCCCATGTCCGCAGCGGGCGTGTCGGCGTCGCCGAGGGGGATCAGGTGCAGGTGTGTAAGGGTCAGGCCATATCCGCCAAAGGACACCAACAGCAACACAAGGTAGGTCACCCTGCCACCAATTACAGAGCTCCCGAAGAATCCACCGTCCACCAGGGGTGTGACAAGGCCGGCGAACAACAGCCAGAGGAACGCTCCTACCAAAATTCCGCGATGCCAGGGCTGACTATCGTCGAAGGGGAGTTTCGCAGAGTAGCGGATGTACAAGATGCCAACTACCGACCCAACGACTACCTGCCCTGCCAACAGCATGGCGAACAGGATGGGCTTCGCGCCAACCTGAAGCCTGTTCAGGATGAAGTCGAAGACCTCGACGGGAGTGATGGCAGTGAGCCGATCCGCCATCAACTCCGAAAGCGACTGCGTATCCAGAGCGAAGCGGAGCGCGACCATGAGCACCGTCATGACGACGCTGGCGGCCAGCCCGATGCCAACTGCGGCTTTCGGGCTGGCAGACGGGGTCTGTTTTGTATCGTTGTCGTCTTGAATCATGGGCCAGCCCTAAGGGGAGCTACTTTGGTGTCATGACGAGCTCACCACGTACGGAACCGATAGAAAGGGGCGATATCCTGAACCAGTGCCTCAGTTTATCACTACGAGTTCCGGGCCGAGGACGGATTGGCGGTGGCCTTATCTGGCCAGGAAAGGGAGCAGCCAGCCGAAGACGACGACCAGTAGCAATGTCGTGGCGGCTATGGCTCGCCGGTGGGTCTTGAGCAAGACGGCGAAGGGTGCGGCCATCATCACGAGGGTAATAGTCACGGCCACGGTATACACCAGGTTTGAGCTGCCAAGTCCGCTGCCCGGCCATTCCTGAGCGCTGATGCTGTACAGGATTCCAGAGGTGACGCCTATGATGGTCCAACCGGGGTATGCCGTCGCTACTATGCCCATCGTCATGTAGATGGGAGGGATTCGCGCCTGGAGCGCGCGGAAGGAGGGCGAGGGGTTCTTTGCCATGCGAAACAGCATGATCGGACCGACCACTACGGTGATCGCGGCCATGAATAGTCCGCTGAACGCGCCAGCGATTGCACCTTCGATCATTTCGGTCCCTCATCTGGCGGCTGCCAAAGAGGGACTGCGTGGGCTTGCCAGCCGTGTTTGTGATTGAGCATGAGGGCCAAGGCAGTTCCAAGCTCGCGACGCGATACGGGCGCGAAAAGCGACGGCCCTGAGCCTGCGACATGCACTTCCCTGGCACCCAGGGCGGTGAAGGCGTCCCAGTACTCGCCAATGCCGGGGAAGGCCTCGCGAACGACGTTGTCGAAGACATTGAACAGGAATTGTGGCGGAACGTCTCCACCACCGCGTATACGCGCTTCGAGCTTCCTGGTCAGTAGGCCGCCGGTGTGCTGGGTCGACGGCAGCGCGGCATACAGCGAGGCGGTCTTGTCTGGCATCGGTATGTCCGGACTGAGGACCACCACCCATGGGATGTCTGCGGGGGGTAGCGATCGGATCAACTCGCCACGACCGTGCACCATTGCCGTTCCCCCGCGCAGGAGAAACGGCACGTCGGAGCCCAATCGAGCGGCGATGTCGTGGAGAGCGTCGTCTGAAAGGGCCGTCCCCCACAGCCGATTGAGGCCGATCAGGGCTGCGGCTGCGTCGCTGCTCCCGCCACCGAGCCCGGCCGACATGGGAATAGACTTTTGCAGCGTGATTCGCGCACCTTGATTGGCACCCGAAGCCTCTCTGAGCATCGTCGCAGCCTTCATGACCAGGTTGTCGTCTGCGGACAGGTCGGGCGTGTCACACTCCAGAGTCAGTTCGGCGGCGGGCTCCAGGGTCAGCGTGTCGTAGAGGCCGATCGTCTGGATGATGCTGGCGATCTCGTGGTACCCATCGGTCCTCTTTCCGAGGACCTCCAGGGTGAGGTTTATCTTGGCGTGAGCTTGTAGTTCTATTGGTTGCATGTCGATAGCCGGGGCTGCAAATTTTTGGGGCCCCTACCCATTCTCAAGAAAATAGAAATATATATATGTGAGGGGTACCCTCACGCTCCCAGCAAAGGGGCTGCGCCCCTCCGCACACCCACTTTCAGCAGCCTGAGCGCCCAGACCCGCGCGGCTAGGCGTGCGCAACACCCATGAATAGGTTTGACCACTCGTCGAGGGTCACCGTCTGGGCCCTTCGTCTTGGGTCTATGCCCGCCTCTGACAGCATCACCTCGGACTCTGAGGGAGGGATACTCAGACCGACCGCGAGCGAGTTGCGGATCTGTTTTCTTGGGGTGCTGAACCCTGCGCGCACGACCGCGAAGAATTCTTCGGGTGGGTCCATTGGCACGATCGGCTCGTCGTAGACGTCGATTCGGACGACGGACGACGTGATTTTGGGCTGCGGCTTGAAGGCGCGGGGAGGCACGCTGCAAACGACGCGCGGTTTCCCGTAGACCTGGGTGGCGACGGACAGCACCGACATCTTGCCCGGGGTAGCGCACATCGTCCGCGCAACCTCGCGTTGCAACATCACGACCAACACTGTGGGCTTGTGTTCCGCCTCCAGGAAGCGGCGGATGATCGGGGAGGCCGCATAGTAGGGCAAGTTGGCGACTACCTTGTAGGGTTTCCCAACCGGCACCAGGGTATCGATGTCCACTTCGCGGGCGTCGGCCTCTACGACGGTGACTTGAGGCTGGTCGGCGAAGGCGTCAGAGAGGCGCTTGGTCAGCTCGCTGTCGATCTCGACGGCGACGACCCGGCCCACTCGCGCGGCCAACCCGCGTGTAAGGAATCCACGGCCTGGGCCGATCTCCAGGACAACGTCGTCGGGAGTCAGGTCGGCTGCGGCCAGGATCCGTGCACGCACACGGGTATCGACAAGGAAATTCTGACCGAGGGACTTCTTGGGAGGCGGTGGACGGCCTTCGAGTGTATCCAATGCCTTAGGAGGCGCGTTCCCAGACGAGCACGCCGGTCACCACTCGGCCGCCGAACGGCATCGGTGGCGTGGTCAGCGTCAGAGTGTCTCCAGAAAGATCGAAAAATCGCCGCTGCGGGAGGCCCTGCCAGTTGGGATAGAGGCTCACGTCGACGTTGTGGGTTAAGAAGCCCTCTGACTCGTTCACGTCGTAGGTGCCAAAGTAGGCGGCGTAGCCGGTGTAGGCCGCTCGGATTTCGTCGTCGGTGCCGACCTGCATGTCGTCGGAAGCAAATTCAGGGCGTTCTGCGCGCGCCAGCTGCACAGAAAAATTGCCGAGGGAATCGTAAATCAGGATACCGTTGGGGTCGCTACCGAAGGGCAGGCTGGCTGCGCCGTCGGGCGACCGGAGTTCGAAGCTGAGGAGCCGCCATGTACCAAGTAGACCCGATAGCACGATGGCTCCCCTCGTATTTCAGCACCTCGGCAAGCTTCGACTGCCCCGTTTCAACGGGAGTTGGCCGTGCACCTCCGGTTCGATCGCCCACGAAAGCATACCGTTTGGGGATGGCTCAAGCCAGGCACTCCTACGGCACCCGGAAGCCACTGTTTACCGCTGCTTCCTTCCGGACCTGACGGGATTCACAGGTTTCCGCTGCGTAGGACCCGGCTCTCAACACCACCGACCAAGGGCAGTGGCCTCGAGGGTTAGACCTCAAAGGAGGAATTCAGCCTCGCTAGAGCGGATTGCGAGTACAAGGCACCGCTATCTCCCCGCCTAGCACGGCCAGATTTAATGGTAGTTGACGGGCGTTCAGAGTGTCAACGAGGTGGACGGGGCGCTAAACGGTCAGTTTAAATCCCGTATGCGACAGATCATCGTCCAGGACCCTTCGACTAACTTCACCTTTGCGAAACCCAGTTTCTCGTACAGGTGGAGCGCTGGATTGTCTGCGGACACGCTCAGGCAAAGCGCCTGGAAACCGGCTCCCGCTGCCTCTTCCAGCAAAGTTGTGAGGAGCGCCGTGCCTATGCCTTGGCCTCGGCAATCGCCCAGTACAGCGATGCTGACCTCGGGTATGGACTCGTCAATGAATCCATATCCAGGATTGTCTGCGGATAAAAGACGAAACCAGGCAGCGCCAAGGGGCTGGGTGTTTTCGTTTTCAGCGATCATTCCTACATCGCCAGCTCGTCCCCATCCAGAGACATAGCGCAGGAGGTGATCGTCCGCAAGCATCTCTGTCGTGGGAGGCTTCCGGTCCCCGGAACGCCAATAAGCAGCCCCGTAAAGCATGCGGTGTAGGAAGGCTACATCCCCTACACGTGCAGGTCGTATGGTGTACTCGTATGGCATGGATGAGAGATCTCCTATGCTGGCGACGTTGCTGCCGCAACAGAGGGACGAAGGCTAGTTTAGCTGACTCGCGATCGCTTTTGGCTAATCGGTCCTGGCAATCATTGCAGCCAGGTAGCCCGCACCGAAGCCGTTGTCGATGTTCACCACGCTCACGCCGGGGGCGCAGCTATTGAGCATCGCCAGTAGCGCTGTCATGCCTCCGAAGCTGGCACCGTATCCGATGCTGGTAGGTACGGCGATAACCGGCGCTTCCACCAGCCCGCCGACTACGGAGGGCAGTGCGCCTTCCATCCCGGCTACCGCGACGACGACCCGTGCGCCCTGGAGAACGTCCAGGGAGTCCAGCAGCCTGTGGAGCCCGGCCACGCCGACATCCAGAAGCTGGGTCACCCGGCAACCCATGAGCTCTGCCGTGACGACCGCCTCCCTGGCAACCGGGGCGTCCGAAGTGCCACCCGAGGCGACCACGACCCCGTCGATCTGATCGTGATCCGAGCGACGGTCTACGACAATTGTGCGTGCCGTTTCGTCATAGATGGCGTCGGGTACCTCGGCGGTCACTGCTTCGAAGGCCTCCGGCGAGGTCCTCGTCACCAGCAGCGTATCTCCACCCTTCAGCAGTTCCGTAGCCAGGGTCGCCACCTGAGAGGGCGTCTTGCCCTGGCCGAATACGACCTCCGGGAATCCCGTCCGCAGCGCGCGGTGATGGTCCACCTTGGCGAACCCAAGGTCGCTAAAGGGCATGGAGCGCAATTCGGCCACGGCGGCCTCTGTGGTTAGCTGGCCGACCTTGACCTCGTCCAGGAGCCTGCGAAGACGTGGCTCGTCGATTTTTTGCACCTCTGAAGACATCTAAATTGGCGTTCGAGTGCGGCATGGCCCGCCCCTCGCAGTATAGGAGGCGGCCACGGGCCGCGTAAAGCCGCCATCCGCACCCAGGCGTTCGTGGTATGATTCCGCCTACGAATATGAGTACTTCAACAGACGTCGTTGGTGGCAAACGCACCGCCCTCGAATCTGCCCTGAGGGACATGGGGTCGGTCCTCGTCGCCTATTCAGGAGGGGTCGATAGTACCTATCTGGCCGCCGAGGCCAACCGGGTGCTGGGGCCTCGCGCACTGGCAGTGACGGCTCAGTCCCCAAGTCTTGCGCCCTCCGAGTTAAAGGACGCCAAGGCGGTGGCCAAGAGGCTGGGCCTGAACCATAGAGTGATCCAAACACTTGAGGTCGAGCGCGAGGACTATAAAGCCAACGACTCCAATCGCTGCTACTTCTGCAAAGACGAGCTATACACGACGATGACCGGGCTCGCCAGTGATGAG